>Ga0307982_1000305_pt1 | contig 38802 bp, 23 predicted proteins | sample OrgLakmetagen989_FD_201847 | JGI IMG/M metagenome (GOLD analysis project Ga0307982, IMG submission 201847) | Saline water microbial communities from Organic Lake, Antarctica - #989 | ecosystem: Environmental > Aquatic > Non-marine Saline and Alkaline > Saline | place: Antarctica: Organic Lake... | reverse complement strand
TGCTACATGCTATTGCTGGCATAAGCAATCTGCAGGCAATACACCTCGCAGCCGAACTCCTGTGCGGAATTTGACAGTTTCCCAGCAGCGCGGATCAACATTATCATGGCCTCCTCCGGAACAGGTGTTAGTGAGAGCAAGCAGTAAGTGCATGTTTCAGCCATGTTTGTGGTATTTTCTCTGTCGAGGCGTTTTATTCCCGAATTGCAACGTTCTCTGAAACTGCGGCAAGGTGCGGCAGGTATTTCTGTGCCAAACCTCTTGCTCGCGCATTGCCAAGGGTACGGAGTTTGACTGGCTCATATTTTTTTCTTTGCACTTGTCAGGCAGTTTTGTGTTTCAAGCAAGCCATTCTTTAACCGCCGTGCTGTTACACTTTGCTGATTGTGTTGACAGACATGTTCATTGGTTGATATTGCAGAGCTCCCATTTACACGGAGGACGACAAAACACTCTCTGCTAGCATCACCAATGTGGTAGTCGACGAAGCAAAGGTATCGTCTGCTGGAGTGCTGGTACGTTTCATGGTGTATTTCCCTTGATCTGGCGCATTGCTAACCCCAGCGGTGGTGCACTGCACTAGGGTCGCCGCGGCGTTTTATACCCTCCTGCTTTCATTCAACACTCCCACTTCTGCAGGTATACAAAGTCTCTTCTCAGCGAAGTGATGGTGGCATGAGCGCTGTGTGGCGTTCTTATGCGGATTTCCAATTGTTGGATGCCGACATGGAGCGCATTGGTGCCGTGAGCGGCGATGACAACGTGGCTCTGCCCGCCCACGCGTGGTTCACCATGTCAGCCGCGCCCCAACTGGCAGCCCTCCCCACCATCTCTGCCACCCAAGCCGTCACCAGCACCGCCTCCGCCGCCGCCCTGGAGAGCAAGGGGGGTGACACCCCCCCCCCAGTTGGCCCCGGGGAGGACCACCCCATCGTGCGCCCCGGCACTGACCGCGTGCATGCACAGGGCGACGCTGCTGGCAAGCAAGCCCTGCAGAGTGCCATCGGCGCCTCCCCCTCGATGGCCGACTACGTCAGCCTCACCACCGGCCTTCTGGACGCATACCTGTGCGACCTGCTCGCCCTGGGCGTCCGTGCCAGCGCCACCACTGAGTTCCGTGCCTTCATGCTGCCCAATGAGCGTGCCGACTGGCCTTCCTCTGTGGGCCCCATCGACCTGGAGCAGCACGACTTGCCCCACTCCTCTTCATACACCGAGTGGTGGTACTACAACACTCACTTCAGCGACGCCGAGGGAAACGACTTCTCCGCATTTGTGGCGTTCTTCCGTGTTCTGCGTTCCTTTGACAAGGTCACTGGCAAGCGCGACTACGCGCACGCCTTGAACTGGGCGCTGACTGACGTCGGCAACGAGAGCTATGTGCCCACTGTGCTGCTGGACAAGGGCTCCCCAGCCATGATCCGTGAGCAGCTCAAGGACGAACGCGTCATTCGCGATTCCCGCCTGCGCTCAGCGTACATTGAGATTCTGGATAAGGGCAACGTGCCCCTGCCTGACCGCATGTTCGAGATGGACCCCATTGTGAACGACAAAGTGTTCCACATTGACTTCCAGGCCGCATCAGTACACAAGACGCGCTCTGGGGCGTACCGCCTGGTAGCCAAGTCGCTGGACGGCAAGACCGGCATTGACTTCAAGCTGACTCCCACCAAGCCTGCAGTGCGCCACGGCCTGAACGGAGTCGTGAAGGGACACGATGCTGACGACATGTTCTACTACCTGGTGACGCGTTGCAGCCTGTCAGGACACTTCACCGTGGGCGGGGTGACCAAGTCAGTCGCTGCCGGCCAGGGGTGGTACGACCACGAGTTTGGGGGATACCGGAAGGAGGACGACGAGAGCATCCCCATGGACTATGCGTGGGACTGGGCAGCCGTGCAGCTGGAGAACGGGTGGGACATCTCTGTGGCCACCCTGTGCGACCCTCGCAGCAAAACCGTCAAGGTGATGGAGAAGCGCGCCATCGTGGTGGACCCCAAGGGCGTGCGCCACTCCCCCAAGGACCTGGAGTTCACGCGGGAGAACATGTGGACGTCTGTGCGCACATTCAACGTGTACCCCACGCAGTACCGCATCCGCATCCCCAGCATGGACATTGACCTGGAGCTGCAGTCACCCTTCCCCGACCAGGAGTGCGTGACACTCATTGCCAAGCCGGGCTTCTGGGAGGGTCGCATGTCCGTTGACGGCGTGTTTGGCGGCAAGGCCACCACTGGAGTGGGCTACGTGGAGTGCAACGGCTTCACCCCCCTGTCAGACCTGTCCTCTTTTTTCAAGCGCGTGGGCGAGGCCACACGCGACGCTGTGCGCGAGGTGTACCCCGACAACCCAACCCCTGAGCAGGGCCTGATGCTGCTGGCGTCCCCAGAAACGGCGCATTTCATGGAAGATGTGGACATGTCCGTGATTGAAGAGGGCATCATCAAGCCTGTGCGGCACATCACGGATGTGGGCGGCAAGTCCTGGCGGTCATACGGCGCCCTTGCCTGCATGGAGGTGGTGGGCGGGGACTGCCGCGACTACCGCCGCTGGCTGTCAATGCCTGAGTTTATGCATGTGGGTTCCCTCATCATTGACGACATCCAAGACAAGTCTGAGAAGCGCCGAGGCGTCCCCTGCACGCACCTGATTTACGGCGATGAAGTGGCCATCAACGCTGGCACTGCTGCGTACTTCATGTCCCAGCAAATGCTGCAAACGAAGAAGCTGGACGACAAGACCATGCGTCGTGTGTACGACTACTTCTTCGGCGCCCTGCGCGGCGGCCACGGCGGGCAGGCGCTGGACATCCACGGCCTCAGCTACATCATGGACGAGTGCATCGCCACGGGCAACATGGATCTGCCCGAGCGCCGCCTGTTGGCTGTGCACCGCCTGAAAACTGCGGTGCCTGCGGGCTGCCTGGCCCGCATGGGCGCCCTGGCTGGCGGCGGCAGCGAGGAGCAAATCGACGCCGTGGGGCGATACTTCGAGTCTGTGGGCATTGCCTTCCAGATCATGGATGACGTGCTGAACCTGGAAGGCCTGACCACCACAGATGCCGACAAGGTGAAGGGAATGGAGCTGAAGGTTGTGGGCGAGGATGTGTACGACGGCAAGGCGACTTACCCCGTGGTGAAAGCCATCAAGCTGCTGAGCCACGACGAGATGGCGTCCACTTGGGCCGAGATCAAGCGCATTGGGCAGGTGCCAGCTGGCAAGCCCAAGATCGCCTCCGAGCGCGACGCTGTGAATGCCGTCATCAAGACCCTCACCAACTGCGGCGCCATCGAGGCTTCCCGCGCCCAGGCCGAGGAGCTCGTGGAGCAAGCGTGGCGGGAGCTGGATGCTGTGGTGCCCGACTCCTTTGCCAAGATCATGCTGAGATCCTTCGGGGCATTTGTCACAGACCGCAGGCATTAAGCCTCCTCGGAAGATGACGTCCACAGACAATGCCCCGCCCTGCAGCCTTGGTGTCTCAACGCACAAATGCATGCGTGGCGCTAGCATTTACTCTCTGGTGGGCGACGGTGGCGCGCAGCGCCGTCGTTTTGAATTTATTGCACTTTTTACATGTTTCACCAGTTACTGAGGTGCTGCTGCCTGTATGCATGTGGACAGAGTTTGTAAATCTTGCTGCATGCTGTCAGTGTAGCGTTGCAGGCGCTGCTGCCACCGTGCCCTGCGCACCGATGTGCGCAGCTTGCCATTTGGCACAGCAGGCGCTTCGCTGACCAGGGACTGCGCCGAAGGCAAGTGCTGGGGGTAGCCTGCTTGGGCCATGATATTGTGGATGCTGTCATGCAAGGGGTGCACACTTGTGCCCTCACACAGCATGCTGCACTCAAGTACAGCTGCTGCTCCCACGCGCACAGCTGCTGCCTGCGGCAGTGCCCCGCTGTGCAGTGCGGCTGCAGCTGCACCCACGTAAGTGCCAAAGAATTGAATACCAGCGTCTTTATAAGCCTGCTTGCAGCCTCCGTCGCCTGTGTGGCTTTTGTCCGGGGTAACATTATGCACGAACGCGGACCGGATTCTGTCGCCGTGCTGTTCCATCGCCCCAAGAAAGAACGCCGCATCAGCTTGGCCAGCATCTCCAAGGAGCGTGACATCCATTTCCGGGAACAGTGCGAGAAATTTCTCGAGGTTTTGCAGCTTTTTCTCCGCGATGGCTCGCCCCGTTGCCAAGTGCATCACCCCCCCCGTCAACACAGAGACAGGCTCCAGACCAAGCGCAGACAAGTGTCCCTGTGTTCGAGACTTGACGAAATTTCGAATGCCTGCTGGACGCGCTGTCAGCACCAACAAGCCCCCCAGTGGAAGATGCTCCGGGGCGCAGGAGGACGGGGCGACACTGCCCAATGGAATGCACCGCTCAACTGCCCTGGCAACTTGTGCGCTGTGCAGCGCTCTGCGGCCCATGCTTGATGGACTGGTATCTTGTTTATGAGGATGGATCCACGCTGTATCACTCTCGCCATCACTGTCGTCGTCGCTGTCGGATTCCCCCCGCAGCTCAGCAGCCGTGTGCGTTGGTGACGCCGCCCCCCCCGGCGCCGCGTCAGTTGGCAGCTCATGGTGGCGCCAGCGCTGCTTTAAGCGCCGCCAGTGATGCCGCCCACGGTCAATCAAATTGCCGTCGGCGCCGTGTTCCGCACCAGCTGCTGCAGTGTTCTGCTCAAGCACTGTAGCCTGCTGTGCCAGGATCTGCGGCCAGGAGGTGATGCGAGCCCCCGAATCGCCAGCAGCCCCACTCATGTTACTGCCAGTCGATTCAACCTCGGCTGCATCAGCTGGTGAGGTCAAGCGTAGCTCTCTGAGAAACTGCATAGCTCCCGGATATACAGAGCGCCGAGGGACGCGTCTATCCAACCAGTTCGCCTGAAGCGTGTCATCAAAGTCCGCGACTACCTGCAGAGGCCGAGCGCACCGAGAGGGATCCCCAAATTCAGTCTTGCGATGGAAGTGCTCTGCGCTGTTCAGGGCAAAGTGCTGCAGCACTTTGGCCTGTAGGCCGGGGAATCGTCGAAAAGCAACAAACAGCAGCGAGTCCAAATCATGCACGCCCCAATCTGAATTGAGGACCTCCTGCAGCACAACCAAAGTGAGATTTGCTGTGCCAAATCTGTTTGTTTGTACTCACCTTCAAAGCAGTAAGCTCCAGACCATTGCTGGAGCAAAGGACAGCAGCTATTTCTCGAGCGCTAGATGCAGGCAGGCGTGAGGGGGAAGATGCTTGCTGCCATATTGCGTGGATCTGCTGCGCCTTTTTGATCCATTCTAAGGAATGAGAGCTGCCCGAGAGTGTGGTAGCATGGGCTAGGCATGCATGGCGTGTTGTGGGTTTCCATGAGCCAGGAAGTTTCTTTGCTCGGTGCAGAATGTCATCCTGAATATGCACAGCGCACCAACGTAAGGTTTTCCTGCAGGATAACATGAAGATCTTGAAGGCTTGCCTGTGATGCAAACTTTGTTCGAGTATGGGCCGAACACAAGCGCAAGTGTGACGTCCCGTACGCGAGAGACACTCCGCACTATGCGTCTCAGCACTTATCAGCTGGAAGGTATATGCGGCACAGCCAACCGGGCGGCAAGACACAGTGAAACAAATTGATACATTTTACGCATGTGCGAAGCACGGCTGACTGGCTTGACAGACATCAGGGCAACTGCACCTAGTACTATGTGCCCCCTAACTCATATGAGTATCTGAGCCTGACAACATGCACCGAACGCGACTTCATCCGCGAGCTCCCAACCAGGTAGGAATACGATATAGAATGCAGGTTGTATGCAGGCTGTTGCCCACGCTGCGTGTAACGTCGTGCGGCTGGCACAGATCAATAGTCCTTCTTTTGGCGAGTACCCCAGTAGTATGAGCTGCCACCTGCGGCAACTCCTGTGGCACCCAGCCACAAACCGAAATTCAATCCATCAATAGCTTCAGTGTGGAAAAGAACAGCTGCAAGTATGAGATTCGTGAGATCACGAATGGAGGGAAACTCAAGCGACGCTACCCAACTGCTCACAGCGGTTGCAGCAAGTTCACAGTAGCGTACCTGGAAGGCCAAATAAGCAAGAGAGAAGAAACCCAAAGAAACACTGTCCGAAGTTTGCAACTGCTGTAGACGATCCTGTGCCTGTGTAGCAAGAGAAACACGAGTGATGGAGTAGACATTTCCTGGACCTCGCCTTGCTTACCGCTGCCAGCTGATCCACCTCCCAGGGCTTCCACAACAATCATGGAGATTGGAACCATAATCAAAGGCACAATCATTATCATACCAAGCCAGTTCTTGCTGACAATCCCAGCGACAAGTAGCAGGATGAAGGAGATGCCAATTGACAGGCCAAACACGATGGTCCTCCGTGCAGCGTTGCTTTCGCCGCCGCCGCTTTCTCCAAACATTCTCCCCAATAAACTGCGAATTCGATTCAACACCAATACGAAAGACTATTCAACGGTTGGAATTAGAGGGGTAGCTTGAAGTGCTGAGCAGGCAGCAGCAGTAGTACTAATACTATGCACAACGCTCTGAAGGCCCTTTCCCCCTCCCCCCGGCGCGTTCAATCCATGTCCTCAGACTGCAAACGAATCAGTCGAATACAGTAATTGCTAGCGGGCTCTGTGCTGCAGGCATGGCAGCCGCAGCCGGCAGTCTCCGCGGTTCCCCGTGTTCCCAGGTCACTGAGAAGGCGCGGCAGCAGCGGCGTGGAAAGCAGCGAAGCGACGGTGGGCCAAATGCAGCTGCTCATTCTGCTTCCCGAAGCTAAACCGAATGTACTGCTCTGAGGCATGTGCTGTGTCTGCTGAGTGGAAGGCACTGGGCGGAATCGCCACAATACCAGCCTCGTGCGCTAGCCGACGAACCACCGCCCAATCCCGGGACATGCCTGCTGGGTGTGCAGGCGAGGTGGGCTGTCTGTATTTGTCAGGCAGGTCCAAGGCGGAAGTGTCACCCATGATGAAAATGCCGCTGTCTGGAAGCACGGGCTGTATGCCGCCAGCGCTCAAGGCGTCAATGAGCAGTTGCCGCTTGTACTCATACTGGCACTGGACATGCTGAAAGTACGAGTACTCGTCGTGCGTTTCGTGTGCAGCTGGTGACTGCGTGTACGGAAAGTGCAGCATTTCGTGTCCGGAAGCAGTCTCTTCGTGAAATGGGTCAGGCACTGAATCGTTGTCCCGGGTGGGATCATACCTCTGGGCAGCAGTGGCGAGTGCCGACGCAGCTGCCACCTGTGCTGGCGTGGACACACAGAAGTGCTGCCATTGGTTGAGTGCGTGGATGCGCTTGAGCAGGGGCGCGTCGCCATATGCCCACCCAACCTTCCAGCCAGTGCACACCAGCAGCTTTCCCATGGAAGAAATTGTGACTGTGCGCTCCCACATGCCGGGCAGTGCCGCAAAACGGCGATGACTTGCAACAGGAACACCGTCTTGCGAAAGCGGGAACTCGTGCACATTCTGGGGGCCCGCAAATGCGGACGGTTTGAGCACTTTGTTTCTGCGTAAAACCATGTGCTCGTATACCTCATCATTAATCACCACAGCGTGTGGATGCTCGCGCACAACAGCTGCAATTTCTTCAAGTTCAGCGTGGGTGAAGACTTTTCCGCTGGGGTTGTGGGGTGTGTTGAGCACCACTACTGCAGTTCGGGGAGACATGGCTGCTTTCAAGCGGTCGGCGTTCAACGTGAAACGCTGCGCTGCCAGTGGGGACGAGCAAGCTGCTTTGCTTGCAGGCTCCAGTTGAACGGGCACTACAGTGCCACCGGCCATCTTCACTTGCTCTGCGTAAATATCAAACGCTGGCTCCAACAAGATGACCTCGTCACCGGGCGAGACAAACGCTTGCAGTGCTGCAAAGAGAGCCTGTGATGCACCAACTGTGACAGCAACGTTCTGCATTGGGTCAACGCTGACATATGATTCGTCGGTAATTTGAGCATTGAGCTTCTCTGAGTAGAAGTTCGCCAAATGCTCCACAAGCGCAGGGTGTCCTGCTGACCTGCAGTACTGGTTGGCTCCACCGGTAATTGCATCTGTCAGAGCTTTTTGCACAAACAAGGGAGTTTTCCAATCGGGAAAGCCCTGTCCCAAGTTTACAGCTGTAGACAGGAAGGGCTGTAGCGCAACGGGCATTGCAAATCGGCCGCATGAAATGTCGTCAGTCCACTTCACCCACCTTCCAGTTCCACAGCAAGCGGCGTCATCTCCCCCCAAACAGTCGGCCGATCCACCTGTGAAACTCGGACGCTGCTTTGCAGTTTGAATCCCCTAAAAACTGCCCCTTGTGGCTTGCTCCACGCAGCAACACGCTGCAATGAAGCCGCCATTACACGAAGGGCACTGCCACGGGCCTTGGCTCATCCAGGCCAGTACAGCCGAAACACATGCAAGTTCCCAGGGGACGTATGCCACTTCGCAAATATTGTTTACTGTTATTGTTTTTTTGCAAGTCAGATCAAAAGCAAAGTTGCTCGGAGCAGACCGGGGATCCATTCGCAAACACCCCAGCTTACACTCGGCAGCCTCGATTTTTGCCAGATGGCATCGGACAAAGCAGCTGCTGAGCCGACCGAGGCTCAAGGCGCCGGCTTGAGGACTATTGTGATCCGGATTGTTCTCATCATTGGCAGCCTTGTCGTGAGTTGCTGTCCTCCGGCTTGCTCGCAGGACTTTTCGTACCATTGCTTATCAACTGCAGCTGCTTGGAGTGTTTTTGCAACCAGACAGCATCAAGTCCCTTGACCTGCAAGATGTAGACGCAACCAAAGCTGTTTTCTTTGGTGGACAGCCACACGTCGTTCTCTGCGATTCCAGCCGTAAAGATGCCAGTGGTACGTGCTGGTTTTGAGGAATTGTCTTTCGCGGCCTTCAGAGCACCCTGCATTGTTAGTACTACGCAGAGACCGTAGCCCGCGTTTCGCAAGCTGCCATAGTGCTTCAATCTGGAGCAGGAGGCAAAATCATGACAGTCAGCGCAAATTGTACCCAGCCAATGGTGTCAGGGCGCAGTATCGTGGACCGCTTCCAGGACCAGCTGCAGGTGAAGTCTCGCCGCAGTTCAAAGCCCCGCCTGCCGTCGCCCCTAGGCTTCACAGTTGCCAACGGCCAGCCCCCCGTGGTTATCCCCCCTGCACTGCTGAAGGGCCGGCTGCCTCCCGGCAGTGAAGCCAGAGACACCGCCACCACCTCAGCCGACGTGGCGCTGCTGGTGGCCACAGTGAAAGCAAACACTGGCCTGCGCAAGATTAACCGCATCAAGTCCTCCTCCAGCTTGACCAAGTGCATCGCTTCTGCTCGTCGCTGTGCTGTTCTGCTATACTCCTTGCCGCTGCCCAAAACTTCAACCAAGAACCCCTGGACGCACGGCCTGGACGGCTCCAAAGCACTGAAGGCTGCACGGGAAGCACACCGGGATGTGCAGTTTTCTGTGCTGAACACCACCAGTAATGGTATCAAAGGTGTTCCTGCTGCACTGAAGCAGTTGCTGCCCCCTGACCTGGGGAGCCCTGTACAGGGGGGGCTCAACGCTGCCCTCACATCTGCCCCAGGTGCACTTATCGTGTTGTCCCCCATCACTGAGAGCCTTTGCCCCCTGGACACAGCTGCAACTGCTTCCCAGCACAGCAAGAAGGGTCGCCATCTGGCCAGCGTGCACGTTCTACAGGGGGAGCCCTCTGCAGCAGCGCTGAGTGCGGCGCTGTACCAGGCAGAAGCCGACGCAAACGCAGTGCAGGCCATGCCAGGGCAGCAGCGCTGCGCTCCTGGGCAGCTCACATCTTCCTCTGTGCGTGTTCTTAAGAGCGCCCTCAAAGTGTTCCAGCGGCAGTCCCAGCTCAAAGGCAGCGCCATCAAGGCGGAGACGCCCAAACGGAAGCGGACACCCCCCTCCGCAGCGACGCCAGCCCCCACACGCCCAGCAAGCAGTGCCCAGAAGCTGCCCCCCGCGGAGGCTGCTGCCGCCGCTGCGGACCAAAGCGCTCGAGAGGCTGCAGCCCGCGCCGCCATGGACCAGGCGGCACGGGAGTTTGTCCCTGAGTACTTGGAGGAAGAGGGTGAAGAGGAGCTGCAGCTGGACGACGAAATACCGTTTGATGCTGAAGAGGACTTTGACGTGGAGGAGATTGAGCTGTAGGCGTGTGGCCAGCGGTGTGTGGGTGCAAGGGGGGGTCTCTGGTGCATTGCATCGCAACAGTGCGCACGCTGCGCCGAGCACACACACAACATCAAACATACTCGTCATCATCTGAGTCTCCAATCTCCAGCTCCGACATGCCACTGCCATCACTGCCGTAGCCGTCCCCTGCGACCCCCTCCTCCTCATGCGTTTCGTCCGCAACGGCGCTGCTGCGCTCCCTACGCCCTCGCGCGCCCAGGGGTGACTTGGACTGCGGCGTGCGCACTTCATCGCTCTCGTCATCCTCCTCGCTGTCGTGCTGGGTTTCTGTGGGACTGTCACTTGCCGTGGCGGCGATGGTGGCAGCGGCAGGCAGGGTGGCGACAGACAGCCCTGCAGCGCGGGGGGGGGCTGGGGCGCCGCCCACCCCCCCCCCAGATGCAGCCGCTGCCCGGGCCACGGCAATGACCTCATCATCCTCGCTGGCCTCTTCATCTGAGGCCTCCTCGATCAGATCCTCCACCGGTAGCACTGGGGAGGCGGCGGTGCTTGAGCTGGGGCGAGCATCACCCCCCCCCCCAGCCGAGTCTTGGGGGGCTTGACCTGCAGGTGCGGGGGTGTCGCTGGTGCCAGGGGCATCTGTGGCTGCCGTGCTGCGCAGGTGGGCCGCAAATGCCTCACTGGACCTGCCCCTGCCTCCAGCTATGGACTTTGGGGGGGGGGTGCCGGCTGCTGGACGGGGGCTGGCGCGCATCCCAGAGTACTCGTCCTCTGTGGAGGCGTTGGAGACATCTCTGGAGGCAGAGGGGGCATCCACACTGCCACGCCTACCCCCAAAAGGTGGCGAATCGGTTTCTTGGCGTCCAGAGTTGAGGGGGTCAACGACACTGCTGCCGCCATGTGCGACCAGCTCATCGCCCTCGGCAGCAGCGGCGGAGAACGCTGATCGATCCAGGGATCCCTGCAGAGACATTCCATCCCCAGAGGCACTCAGGGAGAGCCTGGACGGCGAGTCCTCTGGCTCAAATACCGCTGACAGCGGCAGCTCCTCGTCAAAGTCACCGTCGTCATAGTCAATGTCCACTGCCCACCCTCCAGGCACAGAAGCGTCAGTGGCGAGACGTGACACCTTGCCGGGGTACAAATGCTGCTTGGGATCCCCACGGAATTGACCCAGCACACGTGCGCCCTCGCTGAGCCAAGAGGGGGGTGCAGGGGGGGTCAAATCTGCTGACGCCGGCGAACCTCTTGAAGGGGTTGTGTCGGAAGAGGGGACGTTACTTGATGGCAGTCCGCCCAGTGTGGGGGCACCAATGCCTGTGCCCCTGTGCTGTGGTGTCTGCAGCTGCACCGGCAGCTGCTCAGACCCCCCTGCACCCCCCTGCTTCACCCCCGGAAAGTGCAGCGCGGGCACTGGCCCAGCGGCACCAGCAGCCTGCGCCCGTCGCCCAGCAACTGCCTCCCTTGCGGCGTCCTCCAGCTCAAATTCATCCTCGTCGCCGCTGTAAGCGTCGGGGGAGGGGGCAGCGGAGCGGGAAGTGCCCGCAGCTGAACCGATGCCGCCCCCCCCTGCTGCTTCGCTGCCCCCCCCCCGGGTGTGGATGGTTTCATCCCCGTCAGCCAAGCCCAGAAGGGACCCGTCCACACTGGGCGGGAGGGAATCAGTGGAATCTCGAAGCTCGTCGCTGGCCAGGGGCACTGCAGTGCCACTGCGAACACCGAACACGTCGCGGCCCGTGTCCAGGACACTGTCTGTGATGTGAGCACGCCACACCCCACGCCACCAGCCCGCCACATAGTCGCCCGCCCGCCCATCCAGCAGTGCTGGGCGGACAGCTGCAGGTCCGTAATACTCCTCTAGTTGAGTGTCAGCTGCATGTTGCACCTGCTGTGTAGCTGCAAGCACATCGTCCTCCCGGGCCAGGGCTGCTCGTGTGACGTACCTGAAGCCCTCCTTGCCAGGCTTGTCGTACCGGCACACACTGAGGGGCTTCGAGGCCGCATTCAGTGCGCGCAGCAGGGCCTGGAAATGCACCCCTTGCAGCACTTCGGCATCCCCATTGGGAGCGGTGAACACGTCCTGTTTGCCTGCTGTGGCCCATGCGCGCCACCAGGGGCTGGCGCTCAGCGTCCCAGGTGCGTCTTCGGATGCGTGTGGGAGCTCATAGGGCACGCCAGCGTCCACAGCGATGCCGTCTGTGATATCCAAAAGAGCCTTGGTGACCAAGTCGCTCTGCGACGCAAGCTCATTTTCCGAGTGAGCAAACACACCGGTGATGACTGGGTGTAAGCCTGCTTGGTGCATGCGGTCACGAGCCTCTGTGGGGGTGTTGACGCCCAAGCCACGAGTGGCTGCCAGCTCCGCCACGGCGGCTGCAGCCCCCCTCCCCCGGGCATGAGGGGCCACAACGCCGCTGAGGAGCACGCACTGCACGTCGGCGGGAAAGGCCCAACCCGGCGGAAGTATGCCGCTTCCGGCGCACCACGCCAGCACCGTGGCTGCAGCTGATGCCGCGTTGCGCAGTGTAGCACTGCCTGCTGCTGCCAGGTCATCCTCAATGTCCTGCATGCGATCTTGAATCGCGAGGGGCACCCCGGAGGCAGCAGCTCTTCCCCCTCTGCCCCGCCCTGCCGTGGTGGCAACTGCAGACGCCAGAGCATACTCCCGAACCATACGTGCCATGTTGCCGTTGTGAGGGGGGGGTGCAAGCACCACCACCGGCTGCCACGTAAAGGCCTGCACCTGCTGCATACTTGCTCTAGGGACAAGCAGGGCGCCGTTGTGCCGCGCAACAAATTGCTGTGAGGGCAGCACAGTCCAGGTGGAGGCAGATCCGGAGCCCCCCTCCACATGATCTGGAGGGGGGGGTGCTTGCGTATACCTCGACCACAGCCATTCGCCCATAGGAGCTGTTGTGAAGGGGGCTTCAGCCACGCCACCCTGATTGCCCCCCCTTGACACCATTGGGATCCAAGCGCCCCACGAGCTGCCCCATTCGGAACATCCACCAGGCGCACTGGGAACACCCCGAGCGTGTCCCTTCAAGTCGCCCAAGACCGATGCAACTTCAGAACACGGCGACCCAGTTGTTCCGTGCGCCAGCGGTGTCCCAAGTGTACCTGCTTCCTCAGAGAAGTACTCACCCAGCGGTCGCACGTGGCCAGAGCCACAGCCCAACGCCTTCTTGGCCACAGCGGACACCCCCGGAGAAGCCACACCCCACAGGCGCTCCGGCAGATCCCCCATCAGCCCGCTGTGCTTGATGGCTTGCTGCAGGTCACTCACACTCATGTCGCCCCGCATGGTAATGGGCACCAGCAGGGCTGGCGCACCAGGCGTGTCGCTGCGACCGCCCTCGGCAGCACTGCTGGCGGCCCCAGGAAATCGCCCCCCCCTTCCCCCTCTAGGCTGCCTGCCGCCATGCCCCCCCCCCCCATGAGAGCGCAGCAGGCACAAGGGGGTGCCGCTGGTATCCCCTGCGGAGCCTCGTCGCTGCCGCCCGCTGAGAGACCCCCGTACCTTCCAGACATCCTGGAACACGGCCATCTGGTGCAGGAGTGTTCCGGGTGGTACAGCCACTTCAACGAGCGCAGTCCACTCCGTTGGCGCCCTTACCATGATCCCACGTCCCCCAGCAGCTGGCTGCACCTCAGTACCGGCTGGCAGGAGACCCCCCCAAGCTCTAGCCGCAGGGGCCCCCAGTTTCTTCAGCGCCGCATCAGCAGACCGACTCCACCCAGACATGCAGGCTACCCGTGCACGGGCAGCAGCCAGCAGTGCTCCTGCTGGTGTTCCGGGCTGTGACGCTTTGGAGGACCCCTCCAGCGATCCAAGCACCCCCCCCCAAGGGTCATTGCTCTCGTCCCAATTCGCTGCCCCCTGCAACGAGACGTACCCCCAGCCCCCTGCCCAACGGTAGGCGTCCTCTGGGGGAGGCAGCTCTTGCCACACATGTGACAGGGCCCATGGGCCATCGGGGCCAGCCGGAACAGGCTCTGGAACAGGCTCCGGTGCGCGGGCGGGAGCAGGGGCAGGTGCTGGGGCTGGGGCTGGCTTGCGCCCAATGAGCAAACGCAGCTGATTCACTTGATCCCGCAGGTCGTCCATGCCGCTTGTGTCAGGCTCAGGCATGGGGTCCGTCTGAACGGAAATCTCCCCCATGCGCTCATCAGATAGGATCTTGCCGGCGCCAGTGTCGGGGGGCAGCCCATCCAGCAGGCGACGCTCCAGGGCAGCAATCTCGGCACGCGCGGCAGCAAGCTGTGCCACAAGTTCCGAGATGGTCTTGCGCAGGAGCTCAGATGCGTCAGCGCTGGCCCGGTGGGCCGCCTCTAGGCGCTCATCTCGCTGGGACAGCAGCAGCGATTGCCGCATACGCTCAGTCTCCAAGGCGGCCATTTTTTCAGTCAATTGCGTCGTCAAGTCCATGATACGGCGCTGCAGCTCTGTGTTGTCTGCGCTCAGTTGCCGGATGCGAGCCTCGAGACCGGTGGTGTCCACACTGGCGCTGGCAGTCGCGGACGACCCGGACAGCTCTCTTCGCAAAGCATCGATTCGGGCGTTCAGCGCTGCGATTTGGGCCCTTAAGTCAGCGATGATTGCATCTGTTTCTCGGCGAATAGCAGCAGTTTCACTTTCCCTGGCTTTGCGCTCGTTGTTTGCTTCAGCTTGAGCAGCAGCTGTGGCTGCTTTGGCGGATGCCAGCTGCGCTCTCAGATCAGCAACTAAGGCCCGCAAGCTGTCCAACTCGTCCCCCCTGCGGCTGCTTTGACTTCTGTAGCTTTCTGTGTCACTTCTTGCCCTGCGTAGCTCTTCGCGTAAGTGCATCAGCTCCGATTCGCTGGACTGCACAACTGCCGTTGGAGCAGGAGGCGGCGTTTCGCGCCTTCGACTAGAAGCCTGCAAGTGCGAAATCAGGCGTTCGTAACCGGAAATTGTGACGCCCTGTTTTTGATTTTCGCTCTTCAATGCCGCAATGCGCGCCTTTTCCTCTTCGATGCTCGCCTTTGCTTGGGCTTGCGCAGAGCGAGCTGCTGCCAAGTGCTTGTCCAACCCTTGCACCTGCTGCACTTGTGTAGCTTGCACGTGCATCATATATTCAACACATAGTTGGCTATAATGGAAGAGCTTCAAGAGCAGGTCATCAGGCAAGCCGGGCGCATCCTCTCGAATGACCTGTGCGGGCAACGTCGTGAGCAGGCTCTGGTAACGGAAGTCGTGTCTCTCACTTTGCCAAAAACGACCTCCCGGAGGCACTGCTGAAGCATTGCATGGTCACTGCTCGAAATAATATGCTCCACATCAACTTGTGCGATTGCTCGAGTATTCAAGCGACCTTTGCGTGGTTGAAAGGCGTAAACCCTTGGCGTTGATTGGCTGTGCTGCACTTGGCCAACCGAAGACGCAGGCCTTGAGGGCGCTGAACGCTCCGCTATGGAGCGGGAAATGTGCGCCATTATAAGGCTTGACACTTGCTTTCACACAAGCTGCAATGGCTGAATTGATGCCGGCTGTCTGAGTGAGCTTGATGATCACAGTGGTAGCCGCACTCCAGGGGGTGGGTGCATGTGGGGGGGAAGGGGGAGGTGCTAGGTATGTTCTGGGGGCGACCCACCCATTGTAGATGACTGACCACACCGCAGATAGCTCTGAGCCCACCAATTCTGATGCAGCGCCATTTCAACGACGGGCTTCTGGCCATGCTGGGCGGGGGGGATAATTTTAATGTTTTTTAATTATCCCCCCTGAGACCTGGCGGGGGCTCGAGAAGTGATCCCCTTCAGTAATGGCAATATATTCTGGGCTGAACTTCAGCGTTCACCCAGAGGGGTGGGTGGGCGGGAAAAACAAACCATGTGCTGTGCTACAGCGCATGCGGACTCCAAGAAAGTTACTCACAGTGACGCACTGGCACTGATGTGCTGCTACTCACTGCTCCTCGCCTGTCTTGGGGGGGCCTCTCTCACGCTAAGCCGGGGCCTCTGCTTGATCGGCCCCCTTGCGGTGTGAGCCCAGCGCCCCCTTGCCTGCCCCACCCCCCCGTCCTTCAGGGGCTGACACAGATGCAGGAGAAACATGTGGGCAGGGGGCATAGTATGATGTGTCGTTTAACTGCTGCACGTCTGTGAGAACCTCGTGCGAAGGCTCAGTGGGCAGCGGTGTGGCGCCCCCTTCCCCCCATCAGCAGAAGCAAAGGCTGGTTTGGCCTGCTTTGTCCGAAACATGGTGCTAAGATGCTGCGCGGATAAAGTTTACCGCACGCAGGCACTGTGTTGGGGTTTGCAAGTCTGTGTGTCCATCAAGCTGCGATTCAGTTGTCACTGTCGAGGGGGGGCAAAACAACCACACCTGCATCAAGCTCTGCTGCGGCCAGCACACAGCACACCGACGGATTACTTTACATTGTTCTCAAAACATACATCTTTGCTCCGTTGTTTGAAATATTCCGGTTTTTCTTCAACATGGCTGCTGCTGACACCACCACATGTGAGTAGCAAAGCAGCTTTCTTCGCGTTGCATGATAGAAATGCCATTTTCCGCAGATGCCTTTTCGGCCGATATCAGCCAGCTGCTGTCGCTGATTATCAACACCTTTTACTCCAACAAGGTACGTGGGGGGTTTGCTTTTTGTTCTGGGGGCTGTCTCGACCTTTGACGCCTCAAGAGGTGGTTTTTTCTATGATTTTTTCCATCGAAGCTCCTTGTATGATTTTTTTTCTATGGTGCTGCCGTGCCGCATTGAGCATTTAGTCTACGTTATGTAATATTTGTTGCTGAAAACAACTTTTTACTTTGAGTCCTGTCCTTGGACACCGCGTCTTTGTGTAAAAATCGAAGAACACCTGAGTTGGAGGAAACTCCCTTACAATTCCGCCCCTCACAACCTCAATTGTTTCTTTTCTTGCAGGAAATCTTCCTTCGCGAGTTGATCTCCAATGCCAGTGATGCTTTGGACAAGATCCGCTACCAGAGTGCGTCTCTTCTTTCGACTGTACTATTTGGCGTGGTGGCTCAATGTTGCTTCTGTCCGCAGGCCTCACCGACTCTGCGTCCATGGAGACCCAGCCCGATATGGCCATCCGCCTGATCCCTGACAGCGAGAACAACACTCTGACCATCGAGGATACCGGCATTGGCATGACCAAGGAGGAGCTGGTGAACAACCTGGGCACCATCGCCAAGTCTGGCACCAAGGCCTTCATGGAGGCCCTGCAGGCCGGCGCCGACATCTCCATGATCGGCCAGTTCGGTGTGGGTTTCTACTCCGCATACCTGATTGCCGACAAGGTTGTCGTGCACTCCAAGTCCAACTCTGATGGCAACTGGAAGTGGGAGTCTGCCGCCGGCGGCTCGTTCACCGTCACCAAGGACGACGAGAACGCAGACGAGATCAAGCGCGGAACCCGCATCGTTCTGCACTTGAAGGAGGACCAGAAGGAGTACCTCGAGGAGTACCGCCTGCGCAACTTGGTGAAGAAGCACTCCGAGTTCATTGGCTTCCCCATCCACCTGCGTGTGGAGAAGACCGAGGAGAAGGAGGTCACCGACGACGAGGCCGAGGAGGAGGAGGAGGAGAAGGACGGCGATGACGTCAAGGTTGAGGATGTTGAGGCCAAGGGCAAGAAGACCAAGAAGATCAAGGAGGTCACCCACGAGTGGGAGCAGCTGAACACCCAGAAGCCCCTGTGGATGCGCAAGCCCGAGGATGTCACCCACGAGGAGTACGCCGCCTTCTACAAGTCAGTCACCAACGACTGGGAGGACCACCTGTCTGTCAAGCACTTCTCCGTGGAGGGCCAGCTGGAGTTCCGCTCCGTGCTGTTCACCCCCAAGCGCGCCCCCTTCGACATGTTCGAGGGCGGCAAGAAGAAGGCCAACAACATCAAGTTGTACGTGCGCCGTGTGTTCATCATGGACAACTGCGAGGACCTCATGCCCGAGTACCTCTCCTTCGTCAAGGGCGTCGTCGACAGCGAGGACCTGCCCCTGAACATTTCCCGTGAGTCCCTGCAGCACAACAAGATCCTCAAGGTCATCCGCAAGAACCTCGTCAAGCGCTGCTTGGAGATGTTCAACGAGATCGCCGACAACAAGGAGGACTTTGCCAAGTTCTACGAGAACTTCGCCAAGAACTTGAAGCTGGGCATCCATGAGGACGCCACCAACCGCAACAAGCTGGCTGAGCTCCTGCGTTACCACTCCACCAAGTCTGGCGAGGAGATGACCTCCCTGAAGGACTACGTGTCCCGCATGAATGAGGGCCAGAAGGACATCTACTACATCACCGGCGAGTCTCGACGCGCCGTGGAGAACGCCCCCTTCTTGGAGAAGCTCAAGGCCCGTGGCCTGGAGGTGCTCTTCATGGTGGACCCAATTGACGAGTATGCCGTGCAGCAGCTCAAGGAGTACGACGGCAAGAAGCTGGTGTCCGTGACCAAGGAGGGCCTGGACATCGACGTCGTGGACGAGGAGGCCAAGGCCAAGACTGAGGGCCTCACCACCCTGATGAAGGAGGTGCTCGGCGACAAGGTCGAGAAGGTGATTGTGTCCAGCCGCCTGGACAAGTCCCCCTGCGTGCTGGTCACCGGCGAGTACGGCTGGTCCGCCAACATGGAGCGCATCATGAAGGCCCAGGCCCTCCGCGACTCCAGCATGTCCATGTACATGTCCTCCAAGAAGACCCTGGAGATCAACCCCAACCACGCCATCGTCAAGGCCCTGGTGGAGAAGGCCGAGGCTGACAAGGAGGACCGCACCGTGAAGGACCTCGTGTGGCTGCTGTACGACACATCTCTGCTCACCTCCGGGTTCTCCCTGGACGAGCCCACTGTGTTCGCCAACCGCATCCACCGCCTGATTTCTTTGGGCCTGGCTATCGATGAGGACGAGGGTGCCGAGGAGAACCTGGACTCTCTCCCCCCTCTGGAGGCCGACGCCACCGAGGATGGCGACGAGATGGAGATGGTGGACTAAACTCTACCCCTTCGCTCATTCGTTGAATGAACAATGCTCACACCAGTCCTCTGTTAATATTTGCATCACGGATGCTTAGAGAGACTTGGCTGCACAATATTTTCGATTGTTGCTCTGATTTGCCTCCCCTGACAGCGCTCAAGCTCGAACGCTCTGCTTGCTGCTTGACAGCAACGACACGAACAAACACATCAAAAGCACAGTCGCATACACGCCAAGCACATGCTATGCTAAGAGACCTAACATCTTCTTGTTCATCATGTCAACCCCGGGAACAGCGCTAGCATCAGGTGCCTCAGTTGCCGGCGGGGTGACGCTAAAGGAAACGGCGATTGCTCAACTACGGGCGCAAATGGATGAAATTCTGACCTATTTCGACCGCTGGACAGAATCAAAATCATTTCAACAGGAAGAGCATCACTCAGACTCGAGTAAGAATGCCCAATGCGCTTGCAAGAGGCGATTTGCACCCTGTATTTGAATTTCAACGCAGCACGTGAAGACCAAGAAAGCACCCCAGGTTGCTGTGAGAAAATTCTGCAAGCTCATGTAGCTCTCAAAGAACATTTCAAAACCACATCAAAGCAGGAATCGGTGGCATCGCTGCACTTATCTAAGCTTCGCGCTGCGCAGTCTGCCGCATCACAGTTGCAGCAGAAATTGGATGAAGAGAAGGCTGCACACCAGTGCACACTGTCCAAGCTGTTCGACCTACAGCAGCAGCGTGCTACTTCAAACTCTGATACCCATGGGGCGATTCTCCAAGCGCAAAGTATTGCCCATGCCAGCAGTTTGAAGCAAGAAGTCGAGACATTGCGAAGCACTGTTGAGCAGCAGCGAGCAAAGCTGATGAGACTCAGCAAAATGCTGCGCAGCAAGGTGGGTGCAAAGACAAAATTATAACATTTGTGCTTTTCACAATCGCTCAAGCAGTCGCTTGCCTGTCGGCTTCGTCACAGTGCATTGACCAGATCGGTGCGTCCAACAACTTGTTGTCTCTGATCTGTGAGATGTGAGGGGGCCACGGCGCGGAAAATTTTCAGCCTGGGCAGACCCGCAACAATAAACAAAGATACTTAGAGGTGATACTGTAGCAGGCTGCTGATTATACTTCTCTTGGGAAAGTGCTCGTCACGCAGCTGTCAGACGCTTGTAGATTCCTCTTGCGGCGTGTCGATTGCGATCTGTGCTCTGCTCGCAAATAACAGCCATGGCCAACCGGGACCCAAACCAAAGACTCCCATTGCAGCAACTTACTGCAGATTGTACGTGCTGCCTGCATGTGCCAAAGACTTCTCAGCACGAGCAGCACTTCCGCAGATTTGACTACCGTCTTGAAAAGTAATGCCCTTGAGTACACTGCAAACGGCGAGCTCGCAGTGCTCATTGTTGACAACTTCACACTACGTGTGCTTACATCATGTTTGAACATGGATGACATTCTTGCGGCAGGTTATGCAGGTACGCAGAGCGCCTCGACCAGCTTACGCAGTTTCTCTGCATGGTCCGATCTGCCACTTTGCACTTTGCTTTCATGAACTTGCTTGCAGCTGTGGACAAATTCGAGTCAAAGTCCAAATTAAGTCAGGGGGTCGGTCGGGCGGCTTACTATCCCTTGCATGTCGTGTATTACTGTCGGCCGAGCAAGCCGAACTTGCTGCGCATTTTGGCAGACTACAGCCAACCCGTGGAAGACGACGCTGATTGCTTTGAGAAACTCTTCCCGTGCATTTTCAGGGGAATTTCAATGGCAGTCCCACCGCCTATGTACAACCGCGCATCATTGATTATCACGGCAGCCCGTGCTGGGCAGGGCGCTAATAACGCAGAGCTGGCTGCAGCTGAGCTGCTGAGCCGCTGCCGCAACTCCCAAGAGCATCAGCGCTTCGAGGACTATTTCAACCCGCATCCCATCATTCCCGTGAGTAGCATCGTTCCCTTTTTGCCGTTGCGCTTGCTGTGTTTGCGAATGGCCTCCCGCACCACTTTTCGATCGCAGGAGAGCATTGTCGAGTTTTTCCCCTTGGACACAAATATGTTTTCCCTTGAGATGCCAGACGCTGTGAAGGATCTATACTCAGCTGCATCTGTGGCAGGCTCCCCAGCTGCCATCCGAGACATCCGCGAGTTGCTGGATCTGGTGGCATTCCGGCTCTCCACTGTGTGCATCTCCATGAACGAACGACCTTACATCAGGTACCACCAGCCCCGCAACGAGAACGGCGAGCGCGATGGGCGCTCGTACCCCTTTACCCTGTCCACTTTCCTGGAGGCGCACTTGTCGGCGTATGGGCAAGCCCACCCTGAATGGGCCCCAACCGGTCACAAGAAGGCCCCCTCCTCCACCGACACCTCCCGCGTGCAAAAAGGCAACATGCCGCAAGAGCCAGCCACTGTGCTCATCCTGGACCGTGTGTCGGACTTGGCCAGTGTCATGGTGCACGACCTCGGATACCAATCCCTCATGGGCGATCTCTTGAACTGGATCCCCGGTATGGTTCGTCACCTCTGCAGCTGCAACACCTCCGCATGCCCCCATCACGCAGCCCATATTCGCAGCCCAAAGAAGTGCCAGACCCAGACAGCGATGGGCGCCGTACAGTAGACATCAACCTGGACGACCGCTCCGATCCCATTTTCCGCTTGACGCGGTATTCTCGTGAGTTAATGAGTCAAAGGGTCACTGCATGACAGCCCTGCATCACACCTGTGCACGCTTTGACGCACCCGCTTTGCAGGATGGCAAGATTTATCCTCGGAACAAGACCGCATTTTCCGAGCTGTGCAAGAGCAGACCCGAGCCGTGTCCCAGCTGGGAGCTGCAGCAACAGGGAAAGATTACCGCAAGCTAACCACCTTCATCGCCAAGGGTGGCGAAAGTGTCTTGCAGTTCCGTGCACTGGTGCATGGTCAAATCACCACTGAGATGGTGCGGCTCATTGGCCAGCATAACTTGCCTGCGGTTGTAGATTTGGAGCAGAACATGGTCACAGAGGTGGACGATGCAGGTGACAAGGTTTCTAGCCGCACGGTGTTCTCTGAGCTTGAGGCCCTGCTGAGCAGCGCTGACGTTTTTCCCATGGCCAAGGCTCGGCTATTGCTGCTGCTGCTGGTGACGGCAGAGTCGCTGGACATGCGAGAGTGGAACAGGCTGGTGCAGACTGCCCGCTTACCGGAACACCTTTATGGGGCTCTGCTGAGCGCACAGTATGTCGGGTTGCCCACGCAGCGCGCGGACCGCAGCTCCGTGGCAGCAATGCACCCCTGGTTTGACCGCAAGCGAGAGAGCGCTCGCGCCAAATCCATGGAGCAGAGTGACGAGAAGATCCGCTTTCAGAGCAAAGCCCGCACTGCAGCGGCGGAGCACTTGGAAGGAACACTTGACGACCTCATGTTCCCCTACGTGAAACTGCCTCCAGCGGAACACTCTGCCGACCCCACTGTTCGCTCGGCTGCGGGGGGGGGGGGGGCTGCCCCATCCACCGCAGCTGCTGCCGCCGTCAGCAGTGACCGCCAGGTCAGCCGGGTGGAGGCTCGAGATGTGATGAAGTCTGCTGCGTCGCGTCGTGACAGGCAGCGCCGGCGTTGGAAGGACCAAGCTGCCACGCCGGCTGCATCCGGGGGGGGAGACACTGAGTCAGACTCCCTCATCAAGCAGCTGACGTCAGACTCTACCAAGCAGCGCACCGGGGCAAGAACAATAGTGTTCTTCCTTGGCGGCATCACGCCGTTCGAGGCGACGCAGCTGGAGGCGCTGGCTGAAGCCACGAACAGGGAGATCGTGTACGGAGGCACCGCAGCCACGAATGCGGAACACTTTTTCGACCAGTTGGTGCAGATTGGGGAGGAGGATGGCGCCGTCGTCACAGACGAGGATGCGCTGTAGTGACACACATCTGCTTCTTCAATGCATTGCATGCAGTGCCCATGCTGTGCACACACTGCTTTCACTCGTACAGGACTGAAGCGAACACTCACGCAACAGCCACACAGCCCATTCTGCCAACAGCTAGAACACTTACATGGGGCTGTTCTTGTGCAAGTGCATGGTGACGGCTGTGCGCTCAGATGGGCACTTACACAAGTTCACCCCGTGGGAGCTGCTGAACTGCACTTGGCGACTGCTATGTGTCCGCAGGTCTAGCTTAGACCTTTGGCGGTGCCACTGACCGCCTGCCACGCGGGGATAAACTGAAAGGGGGCTTGGCGCTGCCACCGACCATCAGCCTAGCCGCTCAACCGGTTCTCCAGAATCACGGCAAGCGGGGTGCGCGGGCGGGGGTGGGGGCACACCTGGATTTACGTGAGGCCACCATTCCCACCGTGGGCAGTGACCACTTGTCCCTCGGCGTCGTCGCAGCGCATACTTCCTCCGCAGGCGCAGCAGCATGCCGCTGGACACGCTTCGGGCGGCCAGTTGCAGGAACAGCCGCATGCAGCCACTGGGAACCCTGGACATAATCGCAGTGGTGAAGCGGCTGAGGTATACCGTAGGCTGCCGAATCCGAGGGACCGTGGCTGCCCGGTGACCAGAATCAGGGAATCCGTCAGAAACAGCCACAATGACAAACTAAATACTAGCAACAAGCTATGTAGTGTCTCTCAAAGCCAAAATGCATTTACTTGCTTATTGTGTGATTAGTTCCAGGTGTGTTTGTGATCAAATCGAGCTGCGAATCCGGCAGCCATGACAGATGCCGTCGTACCTGAACCAGCCCTGAACTCATTCACATTGGTCAGGAATTAAAATATATATCCAGCTAGTTATTTTTAAGTGTGAGTAAAGTTTAAACTGTACATTGTGCAACAATTGACTCGGTGTTGCTGATTGCTGGGATGCGGGATTTGAAGCGACCACCCTGCCAACTCACGATTGATCACAACGCGAACGCAAATAAAAAGCGATTAAAATAGTGGAAAATTGTCGAAAAATTGCCTCAAATCTACCAAAAGTGGTGTTTATTTTTTAACAAACACTTGGGGGAGCCGTGACAAATTCAGTGACGGGGTGGCTGGCCCCCTCGCCAAAACCCGGAATCGTTCCCTCAGATTTGGGATTTGGCAGCCTACTTTCGGCTCTCGATGCTGGGACGATGCGCATGGTCCGCCAGTCCTGCTGTCTGGCGCTCAGCTCGGCCCAGGTATCCGTGCGCCTGCAACGAGCCACCGCTAAGTCCGTACATGTAGCCATCGAACATAGTGATATCGTCGTAGCCTTGGCCGCTGATGTGTGTGTACTTGGGGGCGTAGGAGGGGGCAATGTACATCGTGCCGTGTGCCACAATGAGGTAGTGGTTCGTGCGGTCAGACAGCACCCGCCGACAGTCATGTATGGGGTGCGCATTGCCAATCGTCTGGGACTCAGCTGAGCCGCTGAAAGCCGCTTTGAAGATGCTACCCCCAGCACCCACGAACCACACCATTTTTCCATCCGAGGAGATGTTTTTGAGCTTCTCAGGAGTGGTCAGCTGTGCCCATCCGCTGGATCCATCAACCGAGTTCATCCACGCGTTGTTCTCGTCGGCATCAGAGATGGCGTACACACACATGGGAGCATCAGGGTAGTTTTGTACACCCAGCGACACCACTAGCCCAACCTCCTCGGGCATCTCAACCTGCTGCCACTCAAGAGCGTCACCTTGCACATCTGCAGCAAAGTACACATTTCCCTCTTCGTCAGTAGCCCAGGCCACGTGGCTGTTGGACACGAAATCCGCCAGCGCCGCAGGGGCATCGCCCACCATCTCCCACTCTGTCCCATTCAAATGCCGGCGCCACACTTGAGAGCCGTCCTCAGACAGAATAAACAGGAAATCCGCACACACAAATGCCTTGCGAGCTGGGCACGGGGCGTCCACCGGCACTGCACTTCCGTGTGCACCATCTTCGGAGGGTTCGCTGTCTTGCGTCCCTGCTTCCAGCTCAGCAAGCTTCTCCTCGGCAGCGGCGAGGGCGGCAGCATGTTCCTCCGCGGCGGCAGCTTGCTCCTCAGCGGCAGCCTGGGCCTCGGCAGTGGCCGTGTTAGCTTCCTCTAGCTGCGCTCGCAAGGCGGCCAGCTCCCCATGCATCACGTCGCTGGAGTCAGCGCCGCTCTCCACGATCTCCTGCAAGCTTTGATAGGCGCCCTGTGCAGCGGCCAGTTCAGCCTGCACGGCCTCCAGTTGGGCAGAAAGCTCTCCAGAGTAGCTCTCCCACTGATCTGCCCGGCCAGATTGATCCTCGGATGTGGACAGCTTGCGCACCTCAGACAAATTAATTGTCGTGATGGAGTAAACGAGGCTGCCTTTGTCACCCAGGGCAGCCTCTCGTTGCCAGCAGTCCTCCCCAAGAAGCACAACTGTGCTGCCAAGATCAGAATCAGAACCAACCTGTGAATGTCACCTGTGGTCAAGCTCGCAGACGAAAATAGCGCAAAGTAGTACCCACGTCTTCATCATATGCACTCAGGCGAACTTTTGTTGCCTGGGGTCCGACAAAGAAGACAAATTCCTCGAAAAACTGTAGAAGTGCTGCAGTGCACCACGCCAAGTTGCGGATTCAAGTTGCGCGGCGTACCTTGGGGTCCAAATTATCCTCAACCACAGAAGTTTTAGCTGTTTTGCCACTGTCTGTTGCACTCATGACCTCATCGGCATCAGGGAACTCCATTGTGACGTATGGGTCGCTTTTTCCTGCACATACCAATTGGCGTGGTGAGAGCTGAGATTCATTGATAGGCTTCAAATTCAACAGTCCCATTGCGGCTCTCACCTGCCAAATCTTTGTCCTCCAAGTCTTTGCATTCATGAATGACAATGCTGACAAGCCTGTTGTACGGCGATTTCATCGTAATCGTACGCTCCATAATGACAATGCTGATGGGCTGTGGCCAAATGTGCTCGATAATATCTCTCAAGACAGACGCGATGCAAGAGCTTGAAGGATAGTTTCAATGTGTTTTGGTCAGGCACACTCTTGTTTGTTTCGCCAGGGTTGGTCCACCCCCTGCGAAAGCTGAAAATGTGAGGCCCCCTGGCCACGAAATGCAGGGTTTTATCTAACCAAACGCAATTTCCGCAGCGTATTTCTCAATTTCCGCTCAATTTCCGCACCTCTCGGCGCAAGATGGCCTATTAAATCTAACATGGGGTGGACCGACCCTGTTCGCGTCAACTCTTGCATGGGTGCTTTGTGAAGGGGGGGGCCTCACTGACACAAACAAAAAACGAAGCAAGCACATGTGAGCTTGCCGCAGCAAGCTAAGCGGTTCGTCCACGAATTGGGAAAAGTCATTGTACACTAATCGAAGATTCAAAACAAAATCATTTCCCGCCCTCCAACTTGGAAATGCGAGCCTCCATGGCGGCAAGCCGCGTTTCGATTCCGCTGTTTGCTGCAGCCATGTCGCCCTTCAAATCAGCCTTGAAGCTCTTGAACTCAGCGGACAGCAGCGAGCGCAGCTGGGAAGCAATGCCACTGTCTGCAGCTGCAGCTGGTGCAGAGGCTGGTGCGGCTGCCTTGACGGCGCCTGCACCAGGGGGGGCCTTGGACACGCCGGGGGGGGGCACAGGCGCATCATCTCCCGCCAGTGCCGCGGCAGCCGCAGCCATGGCTGGTGCCACAGACTTGCTGTGGGGCACACCTGCTGCGGGCTCCTTGGGCGCTGCCGCCACCGCCGGCTGCGGCGTTGGCTCCACACCCCCCGTGGCTGCTCCCGCTCCCACCAGTCGAGTGGAAACGGGGCGCGTGCGGGTGCCGTTGAAGTGTCCTGCCTCAGCCAACATGAGCGACTGCAGCTCTTGCTTGGACAAGTGGGGCTTTTCTTCAAAGTCGAACACCGCCTTGTTTTGGCATGTGGGTTCGTCGTCTGGGTAGTGGTAGTCTGCCAAGTAAGGATGGGCCAGTGCCTCTTCCACTGAAATGCGTTTCGCGGGGTCAAAAGCCAGCATGCGCTGCAGCAAGTCAATGGCTTGCGGGTTGGCGTGCGGGAATAGCTTGTGGAAGGACATGGGTGTACGGCTGCCCATTCCCCGCACAGCCTTCAGGGCCGATTGACGGCGGATGAACCACAGATCGGAGTCATCTGGGGTGCCCAAGATGTCAATGATGACTTGCAGTTGGTGCAGGTAGTTCCGTCCTGGGAACAGCGGCCGGCGTCCAAGGATCTCCGCCAGGATGCAGCCAATTGACCACATGTCGATGGCTTCGTCGTAGCTATCTGCGCCCGTGAGCAGCTCGGGGGCGCGGTACCACCGGGTGACCACGTACTGCGTCAGCTCTGTGGCTGCCTCCCCCTCCACTTCACTTCCCTTGGGGCGGGCCAGGCCAAAGTCGCACACCACCAGCTCACAGTTGGCGTTCACCAGGATGTTCTGGGGCTTCAGGTCCCGGTGCAGGACATTGGCGGAGTGCACATATTTCATTGCCCGCAGGATTTGGTACACAAAGTACTTGATATGGCTGTGGGAAGGCACAGGGGGTGCAGGTATGGCGCCGGCTGCATGCATGGACCGCTATCTTACCTATCGCTGAGGGTTTGACTGCTTTCAATAATCCTGGACAAGTCGGTCTCCATCAAATCCGTCACAATGTATACGTCACGGAAGTTGCTCTCTTGGGGTGAGACCTGGGGTGATGACGGGAGGTGCTTGCAGCTGAGTGGCGGAGTGACAGACAGGGACTACACACCATGATGTCCAATACCCAAATAAGGTTCTCATGCCCCCCCAAATGCTGCAAGAGACGCAGCTCGCGCAGAATGCGCTTGGCATCCAGAAGCTCCCGGAATGTGTCTTTGATCTGCAAACACAGTGCAGGTTGCAAGCAGGCTCCAAGACGATTCTTGGTGTATTGACACACCTTTTTGATTGCAACCTTGCGTCCGTTTTTCTGCGCACAGCAACAGTACATCACATATGAGCAATCATTTTATGGGAAATCAATTGCTAGTGACAAACTCAGCGGTGCCCAGAGACCTGGTTGATGCAGCGTTTCACTCAGGGACGTACCTCATCCCAAGCTGCAATCACAGTTCCGTATGCACCTCCTCCAATGTACTTGGCTTTGGTATAGCGTGTATCGATCTCAAAGATGTCATTTTTGACCTTCAACTTATGAAAAGGTCGACGTTCCAAAGGAAAGCGTGCTGTTGATCCGGCAGAAGCCATACTGAAACGCTGGCACTATTTCCGGACGAAGGCTGGGGTGGCCTGACGCTCCAATCGAACTTTGTTAAAATTCAAACCTGTTAAATATCTATACTCGCCAAGTTCCTGAACGCTACACCTTAATGGCGATCCAGCGGGGTGAACTGCAGCCACTTCCAAAGGCAGCAACTATCCCCACCCCCTTTCACACAGCTCGCTTGCCGTCAGAAGCGCAAGAGTGGCAGAATACATGCGACAGGATGGCGCTTTGTAATCATAACATATTGTGCAACAGCTTGGCAATTTCTTCAACTGCTCGCCATATTGCCGCTGGATATTCAGCTTGCCGAGCGCTTTCTTCCAGAAGCCAAGCAAGTTTCAGCCTCTTTACGGCCCACAGCCCCGTGCACAACTTCCCACAGACAGTGATAACATGGCAAAAGTCAGCTCTGAAGACCCAGCAGAGCTGTTTGAGCTGATCGAACGATTGGGAGAAGGGTGCGTTCCCGTGGCTGCTGTGCTCGCTCAACACGCCGAGCTTTGGTGTGCTTCTAACATCGCATAGCCTTCACTTTAATTTAAGCAGATCATATGGTGAAGTATATAGTGCACTGGATCGTCGCACAGACAAAATTGTTGGCATCAAAGTTATTCCAGGTATGGCTGCGGCATCTTTCGCGCGTCGCAAGCGGCCAAGCAGATTCTACCCAAGCTTGTCCGTGTGCAGTTGAGGCCGATGCCACTGAGCTGATGAAGGAAATCCAGATCCTGGAGGACTGCGATTCGCCTTATGTGGTTGGCTATCTCGGCTCCTACATGAAAGACGGTGACTTGTGGATTGTCATGGAGTACTGCGCTGCCGGCTCCCTGACTGACCTCATGACCATCGCCAATGTCACCCTGGGGGAGAAGGAACTGCAGCACGCCATTGCAGGCACCCTGCTGGGCCTGGAGTACCTGCACTCCACCCGCCTGATCCACCGTGTGCGTTTCTGGTCCTGCCGTGTCGGTCGCACCCTCCCTCACCCCGCTTTGCACAGGACATGAAAGCGGGCAATGTGCTGCTCACAGCGGACGGTATGGCCAAGCTGGCAGACTTTGGAGTCTCCACCAAGCTGCAGAGCACCCTCAGCAAGCGGAACAGCGTCATCGGAACACCATTCTGGATGGCCCCGGAGGTCATTCAACAGAGCGACTACGTTGAGAACGCCGACATCTGGTCGCTTGGCATCACCGCCATCGAGCTGGCGGATGGAGAGCCGCCCTTTGCCAACATCCACCCCATGCGTGCGATCTTTCTGATTCCCACAAAGGACCCCCCCACCGTCAGGGACCCCACCAAGTGGTCCCCCCAGTTCATTGACTTTCTGGCGGCTGCTCTGCAAAAGGACCCCGCCTCGCGCCCCTCAGCCAAGACCCTGCTGGAGCACAGCTTCGTGAAGGAGGCTGCTGCAGAGATCCGCGCCGCGTCTGGCGTATCCAGCGTCCTGAAGGCCCTGGCACAGAAACACCTGCCGGCCATCGAGCAGGCGCGCCGGGAGGAGATGGAGTATTATGAAGACGAGGAGGGCGGAGAGGGCATGGGGCATGACGAGGCCATCTCCAAGGCAGCAGACGCAGCTGCCAGAGGCACCCTGCGAGGCGGAACACTGGGATACAAGAACGGAACAATGATCAAGCACGGCACCCTCGTGAAGGCATCAGCGCTTGTGTCTGCCGCAGCAGAAGGCTCCAAGCCATCCTACCTGGCAGATATTGCAGCAGACTCTGTGCATGCGCCGACGCCAGCCCGGGCGCCGACGCCGGCTGAAACCACTAATGCCCCAGCCGCAGCCGCAGCGGCGGCGTCGGGCAGCGCCAGTGCCCAGGACATGCTTGATTTGTCGCCGTTCAACTTTGACGCCACGCAGCTCAGCACCCTGTCGTTACCTGAGCTGACTGATCGCATGAAAGATGTGGACAAGGTGTTCCGTGCTCGCATGCAGCAGCTCAGCGCAAAGTATGACGCCGTGAAGAAAGCTATCTCCGCAGCCAAGCGAGAGCAGATGTGAGCCCCCTTCAGTGGTGTGTGCTGCTTTGAATGGTATAGCCGGTCGAAGATATACATGTAGCTGCCTTTTTCATTTTCGCCCTATCTCACTCGTGAAAGCTGCATTCCTTAGTTGATTGCTTGGCGAGCAGCGCACTGTGTTTGTGGGATCCCAGAGCGGCTTTGGCTGGTAGGCCGAGCTCCGACAAAGCAGTCGAACAAGGTGCGGTGGCAAAGCACCAGGAACTGAGTATGAGTCACCACCGTAGAAGTGAATCGGCTCGCGTACCCACAAGCCGCAATATGTGGCAATCGGTTGGGCAGCCCAGCGAGGCAACGGCAGCTCAACACGCCGGAGCCAACCAAAAGGGACACTTGACTCATCGTGCTCACCATACTCACCAAGAGGGTTCGTTTTACGAAATATTTTATAAAAGTATCTGGCCGAGCGGGACTCCTGCTGCAGCGCAATTCAGCCCTGGCCTCGCTTCACGGTCCGCCTCAAAGGGTCGCAGCGACACGGCCGGAGCCGACAGCCTCCCTGGTCCCCACGCACACAGAGTGTCTCAAAGCAGCACCTCTCACAGCATCTGGGACAGTGTTAGTAATACGGACAGCAGCCCGGCACAAGAATCTATACCAGCCGTTTCTCACTTCACTGGCAAGTCACACAGCTCAAAGCAGCTGACAAGACTGGGCAGCACATCTCGACCTACAGGACCCAGCCGCGGCCATCGCCGGACGGCATCTGCTGCTCATATGGAGCATCACCAGGTGGAGTCTGCTGCCTCTGGAAGCGGCAGCATTGCTGCTCTGTACCAGGCCTACCTGCATGGCGGCGCCCCTGCCCCCCTAGGCGCCCCCGCCGCCCGCACCCACCGCAGCAACGACACGAGGGCAGCACTAGCCAGCCCCAGCACAAGTGCCAGCCCCAGCGGAGGAAAACGCCCGGCAAAGCTCGGTTGGACACCACCCCACGCCCGCCCGGCGGCGCCGGCCGGTCAAAGACAAGCTCGCCGCAGATCTGCAGCTCAGCAGTCTGCTCTCAGAGCTCATTCGCCGATTCAAATTCACCGCAACGCTGCTGCAAAAGAGGGTGGCCCTGCGCCCATTCAGCCTCAGGCGGCTGCTGTGGGTCCCCCTCAAATGCCTGCAGCGGCCAGTCGAGCGGCTCCGGGGCACAAACAGCACAAGAGCAGTCTGCAGCTGGACACGCCTGCGGCAGAGCCCCCCCTAGAGGAGGCCTCCTCAAGCCCAGGCAGTGAAGGCGTGGTGCCAGTGGCTTCAAACCACTGGCATGTGGTGTCTGCTGAAACCAGCCCTGCCTCGGACCAGGCCCCTCGCGTTGTAACACCCCACGTACGAGTGTCCCCCCTGCACGCCACAGGCCGCCAAGGTGATCCCCTCCCCCATGGGGTGCAGCGGGCAAGCAGCGCCCAACAGTCTACCCCCTCTGGTACGAACATCAACAAGGAACACGCAGAACAAACACCGCGTACGCAGAACACACACAGGCGGGTTCGCAGTGCTGATGGAGCGAGCCATACTCACAGCCACCTGCCGGAAATCTGGCAAGACCCCCCCCCAAATGACTTTTCCGGCATGGATTTGTCTCTGACACGCCTGCAGGCTGCCATACAAGACGCTGGTACCGACGGTGCTACTATCCGTGCCAGTACTGACGGGCCTCTGACCATTCAGGAGGCTGCAACACTTGCACAAGACACTGAGACAAGGCAGACACAGGTGGTGGAGCGTGGGCCCATTAATGTCGCTGGCGAGAGTGAGGCAGCACTGGCCACCCCCCCTGAACAAGCCAGCCCCCCTCAGTCCCCCCCCGCTGCCGCACACGTTTCCACAGGCACGGCGGGCGCACGCCGGGTAGCTTACTCACAGCAGGCGCCTTCAGTGCATAGCAAAGCTGCCGTGCGTGATGCCATTCCCAGCATCCGCAGCTCCGCTGGTGCGCTGAAGCCTGTCTTGAGCGCTGTGCAGATGCGGCCACCCACAGCCACAGCCCCTGGAGCCTCGCGTCTGGATCCCGCACAAAATGTCAAGGAACATTCTCGCCGTGTTCCCAGGGCTTCACCGGCGGTAGCCCCCCCAACACCCCCCAGTAGGGGGGCGGCAGAGGCTGCAGCAACCATACGTGAAGCTGCCAAAGCGAAACGCGAACAAAACCGTGGCGATACACCTTCATTTGTTCCGCCTTCCAGTGTTCCGCTCACACGTCCTGTTAAGCGTTCAGCACAGTTCTTGGCGGCACAGGCTGGTCTTCAGGCTGTTATTGCCAAGCAGCAAGCGGCCTCTATAATCAGCCCAGCAGACAGCATGTCCACCCGGAACACGACTCGTTCCGTGAAAACCGGTTTAGAACCAGCAGTTGTAAGCACTTCGAACCCCCTGGCACCAGGCGCCACCACACCGGTGACTCACAGTCTGTCAGCCGCGGCGGCGGGGGGGGGTGCAGGGGGGGTCAAATCGGCATTACGAGCCACTGGCCACCGTGTCCTGCCTCCGGTGCCACACAGAAAGACAAAAACTCGGCCTCAGTCTGAACCCACCCCTCGGGGGGGTGTTCAAGGGGGGGTACTTGTGCGTCCACGGGCCCAAACAGCCCTGTCTGAGAAACACGCCAATCGCAGATCTGCTGCTTTGAACGAACTCATATCATCAGAAGTGGTGTATATTTCGAAGCTGCAGCAATTGGTGGGTGCATTTGAAGCTAAGCTAGCTCCGGGGGGGGCAGCTGGCATCGCGGTGCCCCCCCCTCCACCCCTTATTGTTGGCAGTGGTCCTTTCTTCCTGACATCCACCGATACAAACAAACAGGCTTCCCCAACACAGCAAGGCAGCTTGACTCCGTCGTCTATCCAGTCAGGAACACCCATGGCGTCCCCGGAACACATTCGAAGCAAAAGCTCTGGAAGCCGGCGTTTCTCCTGGCTGGGGGGGGCGCGAGACCCCTCGACGTATTTGAACGCGGAACAGCACAGCACGCTGTTCCGCGCTGTTCATACCTTACTGCCACTGCATTTTGACCTTCTGCAACAGCTGCACGAGGCGGTACAAGCCGGAACACAGGCAGCTGAAACCGAGAACACGGGAAGCTCTGCCCTTGTTGCGCCCAGTACTGCTGGCTGTGTGGAAGTGGGAAACGTCATGTTGCAGTTTAGCCCGTTCTTCAAGATGTACAACCAGTACGTTGCTGGGCACAGCGCCGCTCTCACGCTGCTCGGAGAGCTCACAGCAACCGAGGGGGGCTTCGCTGATTGGCTGCGAAGAATGGAGATGTCTCCTGAGGGCGGCGGGCAGACCCTCGCGTCGTTCTTGATCATGCCTGTGCAGCGCGTTCCTCGGTATGCACTGCTGCTGAAGGAGCTCCTGGGACAGACACCCGAGTCGCACTGCGACCATGGGCCCATGCAGAAGGCCTTGGGTGTGGTGGAGAGCAGTGCCTCTCGCATCAACACCGCCATATCGGAACACGCGTTCCGGCAGCAGGTGGTGCAGCTGCAAGCCGCCCTGTCCCCCCCTCCCACCCCCAGCCTGGTGGGCCCATCAACCCGCTTCGTGCTGGCTGGCTGGCTGAACAAGGTGACTGGTGGCACCAGCACACGCGAGTACCTTGTTGTACTTCTGAGTGATTGCCTGGTGTACGCCAGCGTCAGCAAGAACACAGCCTCCCTGCAAGCGCACAGGGCCGCTTACAGCCAAGCCATGACGGCTGCACTGAAGAGCTCAAAGGAGCTGCACAGTGCGGTGCAACGCCTGGAGCTGCCACTGGAAAGAGGGCAGTTGAAGCTGCACAACCGTTTGAGTGTGACTTCTGTGGAAGCCAAGTTGGACGAGGAAGGTCGGCACTGCCTACAGCTGCAGGCGCACCCCAAGAGCGTGCAGTTTGTGTGCCAGGGCCAGCTTGAAGCTGCTATGTGGCAAGGCACGCTCCAGGGTGTTCTGCAAGAACAGCAGGCACTCCAGGAGCGCAGGCGGCGCGGCTCAGTGGCCCCCCCCGCCAGCGCTGAGGGGGGGGGCGCTGCCGTCGCCACAGGTGCAGCTGCAGATGAGTGATGCGATGACAGCGCATGCTGCAGCATGGCGTCTGGCGCATCAAGCGTCGGAGCTGCCCAGCAGGTCCCCAAGCAGCGGGCGTAGGCGCTCATACACCATGAGGGTGATGGCACCCGAGGGAACAACACGGATGACATTAGCAGTGAATCCAGAATAGAACACTCTCACCCCTCCCCCTTGGAATAGCTTAGAGCAGCAGTCGCGCACTCCCCGATATGGAGGCATGGACGACTCGCTCCGCTGCTGCATTCGTGCCTTGATGACTTGATAAGGATAGGTGGCCGAAGCTGCCACAAGTTTTGATACTGAGCCTATTGCAAATGTACTCAACATGCCCACAGATGTATCCCTGTCTGCTGGAATCAAGTGCTTAAGCTCCTCATAAATGCCAAACTGCACCAGCGAAATGTCACAAGACTGCTCGTGATACGCACTGCTGTCGTGGACATACCTGAATTGCACCGTGGGATGTCAAAAGAAAAGCAGGTATGATTCCACGATAAAGTGCCTGCACACCCTCCTCTCTGATTATTGTTCTCACAGCATCTGCACAAGAGGTGTACTAGTGGTCAATGTGAAGCACGAAACTCCGTCGAAACGTACCAGCGATTCCCTTGTACGGAGCCTTGCCGCCACTCGTCAGGGCCACTTCTCTTTGAAGCTGCATTCTGGTCTTAATCATCCAGATAGGATTTGTGACCAGTACCACGGAGCACCCAGCCGACGTGGCCGCAAGCATGTTCTCCCAGTAAGAGAGCCGGGATCCGTCTGCGTGTCTGCTGCGGGCCACAGCCCCTTTCGCGTGCTCATACAGGTGCAAATACAAGCCCCAAGACACACTTGAGCCAATCATGGCTGGAGCCAGCCCCTTATATAGAGCTCTCACGCCTTCTTCCCGGATGATGCTGGTGAATGCGCCTGCCACACTGCTGTACGCACGATTCCATACTTGGTACCGAACTTTGATAACGTCAATTGGCTGCAGCACTGCAGTCGAAGTTGCGCCGGCCAAGAGGCCAGCAACGAGATTATCCATACCAGACGTGGTAAACGCTCCAGGCTGGCTCAATGCTCTGCATTACTGCTCGGCGAAGCCTTGAGCTGCACCTGTTGATTAGGCTGCTGCTTCATCATCCCCACATGTCAAGGCTCGGGGGTGCTGTATGCAGCGCAGGATATTTGTCCAACAGCTGCAGATACAATTAAGCGAGCCCCTTAACAGATTCAGATAAAAACGGCGTCATTTTTCAGTTGTGGGTCCTTGATCTTGTTTCGCTCACCGAGGCAAGCTTGCGAGGCAGAAGTCGAGACCGATTACGCACCCGAGCGGCAACCGGCCGCCTATCTGTTGCCAGGCTGCCAATGGCTGCTCCAACAGATGATATGCTGCGCACAGAAAATTCTTCAGATGCGCTAAACTTTCCTGGCGATTTCTCTGGAGCTTCCCAACCTGCACCTGATACTGGTACGTCAGAATTTTTGCGGAATCACGTCGCAATTTCCGCGAAACGCTGCGCCTTGCAGAGGAGTATGCAGTTCAGAACGAAGTTGTGCGAGAAAAAGGAGACAAGCTTTCCCGTAATGTTCGAGGAACTATTTGTCTCATCATTGCAGTGGCAGTATTTCTGTAAGTCCTGACAAGGAAACGTATGACTGCGTCACACTCCACTTCATACTCTGCTGCTGGCCTGATGTCAAGCCACCCAGCCCGATCGACCATACACGACTGCGCAGAGGAGTGTATATCCCGGAAGGCCCATCGCGTGCGGATAGGTGGTGGACTTTGCTGCCCACGATCGGTTTCGTGCACGAGTACCTCACTGGCTACCGCGGCTTGTGAGGCGTGGCGGCAATTGGATGGTGGAACCCCGACGGCAAGGGGTACCGCCCTGTACCACCCAAGTACAAGCAGTTTGCTGCAAAGATGCAGTCTCGGTACATGTGGCACCTGCTGTATGTGCTCATCATCTCCCTCGCAATCGTGACGGGTTTGTACTTCATTCCTGAGCTGTAGTTCGCGCTCATGGGCGCTCATGGAGACACTTTGGCGCTGCGGCGACTGCTTCTGGGCACGTGTAACGGCTTGGTGTGTGTGTGCAATATGACAGGGTGCACTTCAACTGCTCTGCAGCTGTGCTCCCTCGAAGGATGCCACTCGCACACAACACCAAGTTGTCCCGCGTGCCCGGGGCCGCTACCGAGGCTGCCTTGTCCGTGGCTCTTTGTCACTGATAATGCATGTATAGCATAGTATGTAGCATCGTACGTGCTTTTCGCGCTGTCGGGGTGCTGACGGGCATTGAACCCTCCCCTGCTTTGGAGAGTGGGAAGCATCGTGCCCCCTCCTCCCAACACCTCGTCACATCACGAGCGCCCCCTTGCAACCTCGCTCTGCGCATGCTGCACCTGTCGAGCTCAGGCCCTGCGGCCTGGTGGTGTTTGTCAAGTGCAATCCATTGACTAGTTTCTCTCTTCAAACGTCTTCTCTCTTCGTTCGCTTGTCGCGATGCTGCATGGGCATGGCTGTGCGCATGATATAATAGGCCTTGTGACCCTCCTGCTGTTGCTCTCTCGCACACGGGTGGGCGGGTGGGGATTTTTTTTGCCAGCGTCGGTGCGCTCCGGCAATCGTCATAGTTTTTAGGTGAAACGAATTTGATGCAGTGGTGAAAATGATGTCACCTGAGCTTGCCCCCGTGTGCACGTTGTGTCTCTTGTGCACGGGGCCTCGATAGTACTTGACCCCCCCACAGTGGCCTCCGGCCCCTCGCTCAGATCATGCAGTTGTCACTGACGCCACGCCGCAATCAAGCCCGCCAAAATGTGATTGCACAACAGCGTTGATAAGCTGGGTGTTCTTGCGCTGCTCTTTGCTGGTGTGCTTTGGCTGGCCTGCCAAAGGGCAATTGAAGCATGCTGCCAACATCATATGGTGGAGACAAATCTCCGACCCTGAAGCAGCTTCACCGCCTGACTTCCAACCCCACAGCCCGAAAACTTGGAGTTGTTGCTCTGATTGGTCTGACTGTTGCTACATGTGCCATTTTCTTGTTGGAAGGTAGCACAGATGAGCTGTCAGGGCGCAGAGGTGTGCTACACAGTAAACCCGCAAATGAGCCCACCAGCCAATCTCAAGCACTGGCAAAGGCCCAGGCACAGGCACAGGCACAAGTGAGTGCAACCATTTCATACAGCTGCAGGCATGGGGAAGTATGTTGTTTTGTTTTGCAGTCACATGAAGCCAGCAGCCTCGACTCAGATGATGGGGCAGAGTCGAAGCCTTTTGAAGAGGACAATGCTGGTGGCGCCGAGCACAAGCCGTTTGCACAGCCTGGAGACGCCGCCACCAGCCACCCTGCTGCAGACGCAGATTTAGCCCAGGTAAAACAGCTGCAGCACAGGCCTCCGGCAGCACACCGGCAGGGTGACTCCATGGGCGCTGCTGCTCCTGTCCCCAGTCCCCAGGCAGAGCCCCAGGTCCCCAAGACGCCTGCGGCAGCTGCATCCCCGGTGAAGGCTGCACCAGCCAAGCCTGCTGCAGCCTCCGATGCGCCCGTCATCACAAGCAAACAAGACCAAGCCACATCTGCCAGCACCCCCCCCGGGGGGGCAGCAGGGGGGGGTGTCCCCACTGGCCAGCTGCCCAAGCTTGCTGCGGATACCCCCAAGCAAACCTTTGTGAAGACTATGTTTCAGCACGCCTGGAAGGGCTATCGAGACTTTGCGTGGGGGGCCGATGCGCTGCGCCCGGTGTCCAAAACAGGCGACAACAACTTCTTGCACATGGGCGCAACTGCCGTTGACGCCATGGACACGCTGCTGATTATGGGGCTAATGGATGAGTACCACCAAGCGGAGGACTGGGTGCTGCAGAACTTGCACTTCTCATCTCAGTCTGGGGTGAGTGTGTTCGAGACCACAATTCGTGTTTTGGGTGGACTACTGGCCGCGTACGACCTCACAGAAACGCTCATGCCGGTGTTTGGGGTGGACACCCCCCTGTCCCGCCGGCGCCCAGAGCTGCTGCAACGCGCCAAGGAGTGTGCTGATGCGCTGAAGTTCGCCTTCAACACAGACTCCGGCATTCCGTATGGCACAGTGTCGCTCGGTCCCCGCCCCCGTGCATTCAACCCCGGGTGGACCGGCGGCATGAGTTCTACAGCCGAGGCCGCCACACTGCAACTTGAGTGGGAGTACTTGGCGCTGGCAACGGGGAAAGCCGAGTACGCCAACCTGGCCCGGCGCACCATGCAGGCCTTCCACAAAGTGGAGCCCTCTGACCACCTGCTGCCCATCCACATTGACCCTAAGAAGGGCTCGTGGGGGGGCAGCAACATCGTCACCCTTGGTGCCAGGGGGGACTCCGCGTACGAGTACCTGGTGAAGCAGCATGTGCTATCTGGGGGCCTGCAGCGCAAGCGGCATGCGTGGCGGGGTGCCGCCAAGCACATGCCAAATGCCGTTGACAAGAGCGAG
>Ga0307982_1000303_pt1 | contig 39042 bp, 20 predicted proteins | sample OrgLakmetagen989_FD_201847 | JGI IMG/M metagenome (GOLD analysis project Ga0307982, IMG submission 201847) | Saline water microbial communities from Organic Lake, Antarctica - #989 | ecosystem: Environmental > Aquatic > Non-marine Saline and Alkaline > Saline | place: Antarctica: Organic Lake... | reverse complement strand
GCATGAAGCAAGCCACTCTAAGCATAGCGGGGCTGTCCAGGGGAGACAAGCAGGCTCTAGCTGCCGCTGAGCCCCTGTTGCTGCTGGAGCGCGACGGCGGGGATGCCGCGTCTGTGGCTTCTGTGCTACGCAGCGGCTCCGCCTGCCTGGCCTCGTCACCTGCACTGGGGCTGGGGGTGGCGTGCCTCAGCCCCATGCTGCAGCTATCTGCCTTCATACTGCCGGTGGTTGTGCGTGCATGCGTTGATGGTGGCCTTGCATCCAGCGTGGCTGCAGTGGCAGCCTCGCACCCTGTGGGGACACCCCAAGCCGAAGGGGACCCCTTCGAAAAGGGCAGCTCGACAGGGAACAGCAGCGGAGTAGTGGCACATACACTAGCATTTTCGTCTGTGCTGCAGCCGCTGCTGCAGTGCGTGGCGGCGTGTCTGTCTGGGGCCACACAGGGCGCAGCTGGGGCTGCAGAGGACACAACAGGGGACGAAGGTGGGTTCGGGCTTTCACTGGGCGACTTGGGCAGCCTGGATGATGATGACAAGCTAGACTCTGGTACGCCACTTCAGCAAGCAGACAGCTCTGCCTTGCAGTCGGGGCAGGGGGGTCTCTTGCTGGCGCTTCCAGGCACCGACGCTTCCCAGTCTGCAGCGGCCTCTGCCGTGGCGCTGTTACACTGGCTATTTGCTGCATGCTGTGACACGCCGCTGCACACAGCAGCCGCTGATGCAGCACCGTTTGGCGCTGGCTCTTCGACGGCTCTCTCTGCAGTGGCTCCCCAGCTTGGCATCCTGGCACCCCTGCTGACCGGCAGCCATTGCCCGGGATGGCTCTCCGCCCCTATGCGCGCCGCAGCTGTAGCCCTCTCTCTGACAGGAGGACTTGAGTCGGTCCGCTCACAGCGCCGCCTGTGGGCAGCCATAGGGGCGCTCTCCACCGCTGGTGTGCGCTGCCCCGGCAGTTGGGGGCATGGAGGCCTGCTGCGCCCTACACTGCATATGCAAGGGCAAGGGGGGCTGGTGGCGCTGAACACCACCAATGGACACGCACAGGTGCTTGCTGCTGTGGCGTGTCTGGCGTGGTCCAAACAGTCTGCTTTGGTGCCCCCAGCAATGGCCGCTGCCGCCGGCCGCTTCTTGCTGCCGGCACACGTGGCGACCCCAGAGAACAGCCCCAGCGGCACCTGTACCTGGCCACACGCCCTGGATGCATTCAATGCGAGCTCAACTGAAGCCCGGCTTGTGCTCAATCGCGAGATGGTCTTGGCGTGGGCTGCTATTCAGCGCAGGGTGCAGCTGGGGGAGAGCACCCCTTGGCTGTCCGGCGCCGTCCAGTGGAGTGCCCTGCGCTTGGCGCCGCAGGAGCTGCCCATGGTGCTCATGCAGGCCTCGCAAGCTGCAGATGCGCTGGATGCAAGCAGTGTGGCCAGCGTGGCGGTGTTGCTGGGGCAGCTGCACCTAGCCCCAGGCAAGGAACTCATGACAGCCGAGTCGGCAGCGGCGGCGCTGGCGGCGCTGGCAGCAAGCGCTATTTCTGGAGACGCACTGCATGCATGTGTGTGCACCCCCCACGGCCGCCTGGCCCTCAGTCGGCTGCTGCATTTCAGTGCGCAGCACCCGCCTGCCTCCAGCAACGCCTCCCGCAGCTGTTTGGTGGCGCTGGCTCGCCTTGCAGCGGCCGCTGGTGCCGTGGCGGCCAAGGGAAGCGACCAAAGGGGCTCAGTATTGCACATCTTGGATGTGCTGCTGTCTGTGTCTTGCCTTCTGTCGGCTGTTGTACAGTGCAGCGCCCATTTCGGGGGGGGCGCCGGGGCCTCCCTGGCGCCGGCCGCTGCCAAAGTCGCGCAAGCCACAGCCCACGCTGCCGCCACGGCCATGTGCAATCTTGACGATAAGCTGGACACTGCACACCTGTCTGTGGCGAGCACACTCTTGGTGGAGCTGTGCAGTGTGTTTGCCTGCATCACGCCTCCCGTCGCGATTGCGCTTACCCCCCCTGCACGCAAGGCTGTACTGGTGGCACTCACAGCAACCACACAGTCCATCTTGCGCGGTATCGGCCTGCTCAGGGAGCTGCAGGATGAAAGCACTGAGTGGGCCCAGGCAGTCCTGCTGCGTGCCTTGTTTGCAGCCCCCCCAGCGGCAGGCGCTGCTGCAGTGCCCCCTGCACAAAGCGCCGTGCCTGCACTGCTGGCCGCACTCCACGCAGATACCGCGGGCGGCTTCAAGTGGGCCCATCCTGTGGCTGCGAGCTTATGGACAGAGCATGGCCAGCGTGTGGCCAGTGAGCCAGCGTCCCAGGCGCTGCCCGTGGCGCTGCTGTGTGCTGCAGACCTGTCTGCTCTCGGCGGCTTGTGTGTGCTGCAGACTGTGCAGGCGTGGCTGCTGAGCAACATGCAGCTGCCGGCTGCTGCCAAGCATGCTGCACCTGCTTGGGCCAGCATATTGAAGGACTGCCTCATGTGCATGGCGCCCCCAGCACCTGAGGCCCGGGGCGCCCTGGTGGCCTGCTTACTGGGTGCCCACGCAGACTTCCTTCTTGCCACTACTCCACCGCATGCAGAGCTGCACACTGCAACGTGGAACTTGGTCAGCAGCTTTGGTGCGGAGTTCAAAGCCGCCTTCGCCCAGCTGCCTGCTGGCGCGCAGGGAGCAGTGGAGACATCAGCACGGGAGGGGGGTGGGGCTCGCCCCGGCGCCCCCCCTAAGACAGCAGCACCTGAAGTGAGCAATCCGCCTCAAGACAAGGCTGGCACTGCGACAGCATTTGAAGCTTCTCAGCCAGCTTCCCGGCGACGCTTGGCGTTCAACGTGAACAAGTTCCGCAAGTAGGGCTGCAACGGGTGCAAATACATTTCATAGCGCGTTTACACTCGATCACTGCGGCCATGGGCAGGTGGCTGGGGGGGAGCCCACAGATCTCGTAGAGCGGCTTGAGTTTGGATTGCACTCAAGCCCTTGGAGCTGTCGCCAAATTGTCCGTGGCCCTCTGCGGCCGAGTGTTGTGAGCTACCCCATGCGTCCTGCCCCCCCTCATGCGAGCCCCACCCCCCCCCCTGGCTGGCGGAGCGAGAAGACCCAGGCCATGAAGACACAGGTGCATGCTCGCCGTCACTGCTGCGCTGTGACGAGTACACACGTTGGTGAGTCTGGGCAGCTGACCCCTGCGATTTGTAGGCGAAGTACCCCAAGGCCGCAGCCTGCCCCCCCAAGTGTGCCGCGCCGTCGATGGCGATGCTGCCGAAGCGGCGCAGCATGGCCACCGTGAAGGCGACATTCATGACAGTGAGGGCGGCCAGGGCGGTACCGCCGGACATTGGGATGAACATCACGTTCACCCCCATGTCGGGACGACACAGCAGGGCGTAGGTGGCGATACCAAACACCGCACCGGATGCCCCCAGCCCCGGGGTGTGCAAGCGAGCTGCTCGGCAAATCAGGAACGATGCTGCGCTGCCAGCAATGGCTGCGATGTTGTAAAACGCGAAGAACTCCACGTAGGACATTCTCATCTGCAAGGAAGCCGTGTGCCCAAGGCAGCGTGCAGATGGGTGGTGGTGCGACACTTACATGTGGCTGCACTCCATTGTAGCCCTGCAGGACAGTGGGCCCGAAGGAGTTCAAGGCCATCATGTTGAAGGCGATGTGGATGAAGCCTTGGTGGGAATATGCGCTCGTGAGCATGGTGTGCATGCGGCCGGCTTGCACCGCAGGCACAGAAGTCATGAAGTGGCGGGCCATGAAACGGGTTAAACTAGGAAGCGGGATGAATTCACCGGCTAACCACGCTGCGTATACGGCACCGTTTGCGGCAATGAGACTTTGAACGACTGCGTCGCCTTGGGGCATGCCAATGCCAATGCTGTCGCCAAAGCCACCAAGTCGCGGCCTACCAAGCCAGGATGCACCCGATACAGCTGCAACACCAACAGCAACACGAACTTTCGTAGCTGTGGGGGAAAGTGCCCGCCGCAGCGGTGACAAGCTGCAAGGAATCCGGTTCATGTTGGAGGAATTGTCGCCGATTTCTCTGTCGATCTTGCGAACGAAATTTTGCCACACCCAACAAAAGACAAGCAGAGAATGAAATAAATATTATATTGCCGACAAATGTGAATGCTGCCGCTTGGTACGTCAAGTCCGCAAACGAAGGTTTCCACGTGGCAGTGAGTCCCAACAATATACCCCCCGACAACGCCTATCGCCACATGACAGGTGCCTACTACACAACAGTATCCAGCACTGCGTTCTCGGAGTCATCCCCGGCAGCACTTTGAAGTGGGGGTAACTCAACTGTCACCTCTTCGTTGTGCCTTTCATCGTGCTTTGATAGGACTGCTGACTCGTCCCATTGTACCGCAGTGTATCGACTGCTCTGCTGCTGGGGACCCGCGGGAGAAAGCTTCACTGTTGCTGCAGCAGCCAGCAGCCCGACAGCCACAAGGCCCTCACAGGCCCACCATGTAGCTTGACCCCCCAATGATGTGTACGCCACCCCCCCCACCACAGCGCCAATGGAGTTCCCGATGCCCCAGTGGATGCCAGCCAGCATGCCCTGCACAGTGGAGCCGAGCCCAGGCGGGGCAATCTCCGCAGCAAACGCCACAATGCACGCCCAGCCGACGCCGAAGGTGACTCCATGCAGCAGCTCTATTGGCAGCACCGCCCAGGCATTGGTCAGGAAGGAGTAGGACACCAGGCGCACCCCGTAGCAAGCCAGGGCAGCGATCAGCAGTATGGTGTTCCCAAAGCGCTTGATGAGAGCCCCCGAGAAATGGAACAGCGGCACCTCCGACACGCACGTGAAGAAGAGGGACCAGCCCATGACGTTGGCGCCGCCGCCCAGCGCCTCCAGCCATATGAACAGGAAGTTTGTGATGACGCCCATGAGCATTCCCATCATGAGCACCGTCACGCCGAAGGATAGGATGTATGGCTGCAGCAGCACACGCAAAGCACGGCTCTTGGGCGCCTCGCGCACAGGTACGTCAGCAGCTATGGGGATGTCCTGTGCTGGTTGCTCTGCGGGGGACCGTGCGCCCCCCCTGCCGCCGCCACCCTCGTCGACATCCGAGCTTTGGGCGGTGCTGTTAGCACTGCCAGCCACCTCCACCGCGCCGCCCTCTGATTGGGGCACACGGGGCATACGGTACAGCGCGATGGCTGCAAATCCAGCCATGATGATGTTCAGCAAGAACATGACGTTCTGACCCAGCCCGAACAAGTTCCAGGTCTGGGCGGAGCCCGAAACAACCGAGAACAAGCCCCAGCCCACCGCCCCCCACAGGCGCATGCGCCCATAGTGTGCTTCTTGCCCCACGCTATGCAGGACCTTCATGACGTGCCCATCCAGCACAGGCGCGAAACCGCTGGCGATGCTCTCCGCGAAGAGGACAATCATGCACAACACACCGAAATCACTGGACAGACGCAAACACATACGTAGGGCTGCCCCCATGCAGAGCTGAACCATCAGTACTGGCTTGCTTGTGCCTAGTTGGTCTGCAATATTCCCGGCAACAGGTCCAGCGAACAGCATGGCTGCTGGCTTCAGGGCGAGCAGCAGGCCGACCTGTTCAGGTTTCAAGCCTTGTGACGTGTAGAACACACTGAGGAACGGAACCAAGCAGGCGTTTGACGCAAAGTATAGGAAATACACTGCACTTATTGCCCAGTAGTCAAATTTCGCAGCTCCAAATTCAGCAGACACAGGTGTGTTTGAGGAATCTTCCTGGCCAAGTAGCTCATTGGCATCCTTGGAGAGTTCGGAGCCTTGACGGTTTTCACCGTCACTTTGTCCCATTTTCGTGGAAACTGAACACGTTTTGGGAGCTCGTGGGCAGGTTCGTGAATAAATGGCTCTGAAATCGGCCTGACCAGAGGAAAGCAAGTACGTGGAAAAGCAGTCCAAATAGCCGTGCTGGTAAGTATCGGTGGCGCCACACTGTGAGGCTGTGCCGGTGCAATTTTAAATAAACTTTGAAGGGCGTCCGAGCAGTATCCGAAGTTATGATGAGGTTTCTGTCACTCCAGGTTGGTAAAACACGCTCCACGAAATCTCTTGAGCGCCCCCTTGCAACTTGCTCTGCTTATTGCACCTTCTGTACGGAATCGATGATGCAATACACATACTGTGAGTGTCAATTACTTGTGAGAATGCATACTGCATGGGTTCTGTGTGCTGATTAGCCACAGCAACTTGAGGAATAACCACCTTTTGTGCTGCACCAAAAAAGCAGCCACCGTGTCATACCTGCTTCCTCGCGGAAATCTGACAGTTGCAATCGAGGATGGCTGCTGCCGATCAAACGCCGAACGTAGATGCAGAGGTGATTGCCGAGATTGACCGCGTGTGGTCTCTTGCAGACAAGGATCAAGGTGGCACCATCGATGCAAAAGAGTTGTTTGGTATGTTGTCCACCTCTTCAGGTTATCGCACCTGTTTCAACTATTTGAAACTACAGAATTGATGAAGGCTTTGAATGGCGGGAAGGCTCCTCGTGCCCTGGATGTGCAGGTTGTAATGGACGCAGTCGACAGTGACGGGGTACGCTTTCTGTCGAGCCACCACGCTCAGCAGATGCATGTGTCACCCGAGACCTTTTTCCCAGAATGGGGAGATTTCCTATGCCGAATTCAAGAATAACATGCTTCAGTTCTTGAGTGGTTCATTTGGAGGTCGGAAGCGCTCTTCAGATGGCACTCTGGATACGACTGTGTCGGTACGTTACTGCAGAAATCGCTCCATTGCTGAAGCACGCCGATCTCCGCAGTCAAGGCGCCGCATTCAAAGCGGCATTGCCTCATTCTTCACCCAGTTTCAAATGCTTGATGGTGAAGCTGCACTGGCACGTGCAGCTGAAGTTGCAACCAACATGGAGTCGGCGACTGACCTGAGTGAGGTGGACCCAGTGCAGTCCCTGCTGGCTCGGCAAATGAACCCCGCTGAAAGAGTGGCCAAGCTGGCAGACGCTGAAAAGGCATGCTCTGCTGCTGGGCTCGCGGAAATCAAGGCAGCCTTGAGCGGTACTGACGTGGGGCAGCTGGTGCAGGCTGCCCAGCTGGTTAAGCGGGTGGTCGCTGTGGCTCAGTTCTTCAACACAGACCGCATTGGGAAGACCGTGGCCAACCGCATCAGCGCACTGTACCGGGCCATATGGTTTGCGGAGATCCCTGCGTTGCTGGTGAATGCGCTGTCCCCCAAGCTGGACCTGGGAAGCACGCCAGAGGCCTCTGCCCTGCACGGGTCGCTGCTGACGGCGGCACTGGAGGCACTGTACCACTGTGCCCTGGGCCCTCGTATGGCGCAGGTGGATGCGTCTGACCCCATGCACCCCAATAACGTGCACACTACTACCAAGGCGCTGCTGGTATGCAAGCACATCCCCGGCACTAGCAGCACCGACCCCACGGGCCTGGTATGGGCCATGTGGCACCTGCAGCACAATCCAGTGGCAGAGGTGCGCGCAGCCGCAGTCAAGCTCATCGGCGCTGTCGCTGCATTCCCCTTCGGGAATGACAACAACAGCTTCCGCAACGCCCTCATGGCGCCGTCCTCGGCGGGGGGGCTAGACCTCCCTGAGCTCTGCATCGCCAAGCTCACAGACGTGGCAGGGAAAGTGGAGGAGCCAGCAGTGAAGGCAGAGATCCTGAACACTCTCAGCATCTTGTTGGGCAAAACACACTGCCGTCCCGGGGACGTGGCTGTGTGCAGCCCCGAGCATGTGAGCATGATGGGGGGGCTGCGTCTGGTGGAGGCGGTGGCCGCCCCCCTGCGCAACCGCGCCGTCGCCAGCAGTGCCGACAAAGCCATTGTGTACATGTTTGCCTGCTCTGCACTGTCCTACCTGCTTCCCTTCGTGGATGTGCAGCAGGTGTTCCCGCTGCTGGCGCTGCTGGTGGAGCTGGCACGAGCAGAGGCGGGGGAGGCTGGCTCCACTGCAGGCACCGTGCTGGGCGCCGCCAACATCATGTGTGCCCGCGAGGCGCTGCATGCCATCACTGTGGCCAGCTGCGTGCCACACGGCGCGGAGCAGCTGGTGGACAAGGCGCAGCTGCTGACGTCAGTGCTGGTGCCCATCCTGGCCAGCACTGTGGACTCCTCACTGAAGATGGCGGCCTTGGCGGTGCTGCGCTCCCTCATGGGCTCCGCGCCGGCACTGGCCACGAAGCTGGATGGTGTGCCTGGACTGCCTGACGCTCTGGTGCGCTGCATTGAGCATGACGACATCACCAATGCCCGTGCCATCGCGGTTGTTCGCAGCATGGTGTCAACAGGCTCCAACCAGGACAAACTGATCAACGCAGGGGCAGTGCGGGCGCTGTCCCTGGCCCTCGGGCGCTTCCAGCAGCACGACAGCGTGATGGCTGAGATGTACGCCTTTGCTGGGCCCACCTTCAACTATGAGGAGGCCTCGGGGGCATTGCATGCGCTGAGTGGTCTGTTTGATAAGTGGCCCTCCAGCGGTGCCTCCACTGCTCGTACCATGTTCGGAATGGAGCTGGTGCAAAACGCTAAGGCCATTTTCTCGTCGCTTCTGCAACACCGCCGCAGCTCTGTGCTGCAGTGCAAGTCAGCCGGAACACTGGAGGCGCTGTTCCAGGGGAAAGCCGCCGACGGCTCCGTGAATGTCATGTATGAACACGCCCAAGACGTCATGAAGGCGCTGGAGGGCCTGGTTTTCCAGCGTGTTCTTCCCATGCACGAACGCGATGCTGGCAGCAACGCCCTCAGCCGCAGTGTGGCAACTGAGTTGAAGCAGCTGCAAACAGAGCTGGGCACAGCCACCAAGCAGGTGCAGGAGCTCTTCACCAAGGCGTTCCATGCGCTGAAAATGGGGGGGGGGTTGGGGGGCGGCGCAGCGGCTGGGGCAGGGGGCATGACGCAGGGGCAACTCATGAGCTTCGCGGCAGACAATGCCAACTCCGGACTGCTGTCTGGCGAAATGCACGTGCCGGTGCAAGTGGTGGTGCAAGTGGCCAACACGCAGCACAAGTACGTAGACGAGTTCATTCCACAGGCCATCAACCTGTACAAGCTGAGCGGGGCTGTGAACGCGCACTTTGGCACCGGCAACGCCCTAGTGCTGGCGTACCCCGACCCCATGACTGGAGCAGAGAGCCTTCTGCAGTCCGATGCAGACCTGGCGGCGGCCCTGCAGCACACCAAGCAGGCAAACCAGGGCACCCTGCGATTGACGGCCCACCCGCCCTCCGGGCAGCAGCTGAATCTAGTGCCGCTGGCAGGCATTGCTCTGGGCGACTTCAACCATGTGCAGTCGGAGTTTGAGCGGCGGTATGCCCCCGGGCGCCTGCTGGACCGCAAGGGCTTCAGCCAGGTGTACAACGCCTTCAAGGCCCTGAAACGGGCGGAAATGACAGAGGACGAGTTTGTGCAGGCCATGCAGCGGCAGCACATCATCAAGGACCAAATGGTGGCTCGCACCTACTTCCGCGCGTTTGACAAGGATGACAGCAAGACCTTGTCCATTGAGGAAGCGGTGCTGGGGCTGGCCACCCTTACCACCGGCAGCATTCGAGACCGCTTGCGTCTGGCCTTTGAAGCATTCGACTCGGATGGGAACGGGTACGTGGACGAGCTTGAGCTGGCAAGATTGGTGCAGTTTAGCACCCACCTGAGTGACGACATGGCGAGAACTGCTGCCAGCAAACTTATTCAGCAGGTGGATGCCAACCACGATGGGCGGTTGGACTTTGCTGAGTTCATGCAGGCAGCACAGATGGAGCCAAGTATCATCGCAACATTCAACAATTGAAGCTTGTGTTCACTGTTCCAAGAAAAACTGGCTAATTCACATCTTCTCCGACCCGCAAGCGGGTTCTTGCCCCATGCCTCACTCAAACCCCACACGAGGGTAGACACGCTACCCCAATCCCCCTTCAACTGTCAGCGGTAGGTAAGTAGTGCTAGCCAAGGGTTGGCATCGGTCGTAGCTAGGCGTAGCCCCCCCGACAAATAGCGGCGCCTGCAGTTGCCGCGGCTGTCTTCGAGCAAAAGATCTCTTCCTTTCATTTTCTGCAAGAACACTCTTTTGGTTGAATGCACGTCTCGCAAGTGCTGTGTGTGTTTTGTTCGCTAGAGCAGTCAAGCAGTTGGTCGGTTGTCCGCATCAATTGGCAGTTTCTTTCAGCAGACCTGAGTGCCAAATTTCAGGGCTTCTGTGTCATTTTTTACGAAAGCAAGGCACCATGTCGGAGACCATCGAAAAACATGTCCTGCGAAAGTATGAGATTGTATCGAAGCTAGGAAAAGGAGTGCGTCACCATACGTGCCGCTTTTTGTGCGGCATATCAAACCGGCCCGAGTTGATTCACAGGCATATGGAATCGTTTGGAAAGCAATCGATAAACGTAGCAAGAAAGTAGTTGCAGTTAAAAAGTGCTTCGATGCATTCCGCAATGCCACAGACGCCCAGGTAAGTGTCCAATGCACAAAGTCACTAAATGCACAACCGTTGAAACTGCATCTACAGCGCACTTTCCGCGAGATCATGTACCTTTCCTCGGAAATGCGTACGCACCCAAACATTGTCAAGTTGGTCAATATTATCCGGGCGGAAAATGACTCGGATATTTACTTGGTGTTCGAACATTTGGGTACGGGGTACTCTTGAAAGAATTTTCATGAACTGCTTGACAAGATTGTTTTGCAGAGACGGACTTGCATGCAGTTATCAGAGCGAATATTTTGGAGCCCATTCACAAGTCTTATGTCATTTACCAGTTGGTTCGGTCGATTTTTTACATGCATTCCGCCGAGTTGCTTCATCGGGACGTGAAGCCAAGTAATTTGCTCCTCAATGCTGATTGCCTAGTAAAGCTGTGCGACTTTGGCTTGTGTCGCTCAACTGCAGATATTGGAGCCAAGGCAGATGCTATCCTGACTGATTATGTGGCGACTCGCTGGTACCGAGCACCTGAGATTTTACTGGGGTCAACAAAGTACGGCAAGCCAATTGACATGTGGAGTGTTGGATGCATCTTAGGTGAAATGCTCAACAGCAAACCCGTGTTCCCCGGTAACAGTACCATGAATCAACTCGACAGAATTGTTCAGCTGACTGGTCGTCCGACCAGTGAAGATATCGCAGCAATCGAGTGAGCCAGGACTGTGAAACGTTCAACTGTCAGCTGAATTCACCGGCTTATTCTTTCTCAGATCGCCTTTCGCTACCACAATGCTGAACTCGCTACCACCTGCTTCGACCAAAGAATACACACTGGTCTTTCCGTTGGCTCCGGCTGATGCAGTGTCGTTCTTACAGGCTTGCTTTGAGTTCAACCCCCACAAGCGACTCACTGCTAAGGAAGCGCTTCGCCACCCCTTCCTTGCTCAGTTTCATAACCCAGCAACAGAACCTGAAAGTTCAGTTGCTCTGCAGATATCCGTAGACGACAACACGAAGTATACTGCCGCAGACTACCGTGAGCGACTGTATCAAGACATCGCACGGCGAAAGAAAGCATCTGTTGCCAAAAAAACAGCCGCTTCCTCGGGTGCGGCTGCCGGCTCAGCACCTGAAGCCCAGCAGGGCGCAAAGAAATCAAAATCATGAATTAATTTTGTTCTTGCTGCGTACAATCTTCTCATTGCACACTGCAATCGCTTGCCCCCGATGAGGCCACTGGCCTTGAAGCAGAGTTGTGCTGCGCCTCGACGTGTGCCACCAACTGGGCAACCCCTGCAAAGCGAGCAGAACAGTGCGGGCACTGCTCGCTTAAGTGCGTTGCTGCCTCCGCAGATGTTGCCTGGGGAGTCGAATGGGACTGCTCGACGTGCTCGACCAGCTGCAGGACACTGTGATACCGAGCTCCACAGTGGGGGCAAACCTCTCGCCCTGGCACGGCGTTTGATGTACTCTGTCCGGCAGCTTGAGCAGCAGCTTGTGCGTCTGTTGCTGCTGGAGTACCGTCCCCGCCCTGTCTTCGCCTTGCAGCCGTGGCACGCAGCTCGGCAGTTGCGTCTCGACTGGCAGATTTTCGTCCACGCCCTGCCGGCACTGCAGATGGTTTGGCTTTGGAAGACGATGGCCTTGCTGATGAAGTCGCTGCGGTCTTTCTTGTGCTTGTTGCTCCTCCTGAGCGGCTGGCTAGGGCAGCCAAAAAGCCAGAAGCGGCGGCTGTGCGGCCTGGCCCTGCTGCTACTTGAGGGGCTGATGCTGAAGCACGCGAGGAAGCAGATGCACTTCCAACAAAATTGCCAAGCCAGCCTGCTGCTTTGGGGACTCCACGGCATGCATGGTCTTCGTAGTATCGATGCGTCAGACAAAATTCCTGCTCACATTTTGAGCATTTGCATGCGTTGAGGGAGGTGAGCTTTTTCCCACAGCCAGACACAGGGCAAACTCTCTCTGCTTTCTTTTGTTTCTTTTCCCGTATGCGCCTACAGTCGTGCTGCTCGTGACGAGTGAAAGTGACATTAGGGTCTTCTCCCAAAACCTGCTCGATCCCCGTTTGACATAGCGGGCAAACAATCACAACACGGCTGTTACCCGAGCCGGTGCAGTTATGTGAAGAAGACGATCTATGTGATAAGCAGTAGGTCCCTTTGCACCCGCTACAATGAAATGGAAGGAAGTCTGAGCAAAAGAAGGGGATGGAAGGTCTTGCTGCCGTTTCGATTGAAACACGACGATGTCTGCCCAGTTTTACACGAACCTTTCACATTACAGCCCTGGGCACTACAGTGTGCACCAACGTGGTCAAACTCCATACTTTTGAGCTTATGTCAGCAAGTTTGGGGAAGTGGGTTTGAAACCCAAGTGAGTACTGAGTTCTGCGGGAATGCTCGCAGAACTTGCCCGGCTTACACAACTTCCAAGCTTTGCGCGCAGAAATGACGAACCTGGTTGAGCTGAATGCTTTCAAAACAATAAAGATGGTCACTGTTATGCATTTAGCAGATTGTGACTGTTATGCATTTCAGCGTCTCCTTGCAAGCAAGGTCCGCAGCCCATTGACCCCACACGGGGGGGTATGCAGGACGGTGAACTACCGCAGTGAGCGTTGCCGCCGCACTCAAAGCGTCAAAAGTGGTGAACTGTTCCGCAGATTGTGCGCTGCTTGCCTCGAGAGAAAGTAAATCACAGCATCACACCGTGACCTTGTTTACCCCCCTTGACCGCCTGCACAAAAACTCTACCACAGCTTGCAAAGCCTGGCATATGCATTTAGCAATTCAAGCCATTGCTGGATTTGGCGCATTCAGCGCTTGAGGCTGTACATGAATTACATTCTTAGCATCAATATCGCACGCATTTTGGCACCTGGCTGGGCATCCATTCAACCATCGTTTCCTGATATTGTGCCTTGGGGGAACAAACATTGATTACTTTTGTGAGGGGTACATCAGCTGATACTACCGTGGTAGCTCATTGGCCGCATGGTTTGAATTGGCTTATTTGCTAAATGCAAGACCTTGCGAGGTTGGCAGGGCTTCAGCTATTTGAGACCCCCCCCCCCGATGAGGGAAACCATTCTTGCGGCACAACGAAGTGCCGACACCCGAATGTACTCCACCGCTGGATAAAAATCAGGATTAATCAAAGCTTGCGCATCGATTAGTTTGCAGCTGTGGATAAAAGGGTTCAGTTCATGCGCATTGCTCATCGAGCTCAAGTTTTCACAACGGAATAATTTTGTTTCGATCGTCATGGCCAGCTCTCCCGCGTCCTGCAGCACCAAAAAAGTCAAATGGTTCGGTGGGGCTTTATCAGCTGAGCTGCCCTCATCCTTTTCGGACATCAGGTTTGTGCCCCTGCCTTTCATCATCCAGGTTGTGCTGCTTCACACGCTTTTTCTTCAGCTGTGTCCGGCAGATCCCTGATAACCAGGAAGTTTGGGCTGACGATTCAGATTGTTCCATTGTGGTTGAAATATTAGAGTTTCAGTCTGATGTGAATGATGCGAAGGCCATGCAGTTTTTCTGGTCGGACCTTGTCGATGCGAATGAAGCATCTGCAGACGGCTGCTCCAGCGTGGACGCTGTCGAGACTATCCCGGACAGCGCGATGCCGCAGCTCCCGCCGTCCAGCGAAACCCCAGATATGGACATCGTTAGCGGCTCAGCTGCTGCCCCGAGTGTGAATAAGCTGGGGCTGGTCGGCCGCCAGCGGGTGGCCAAGTTCCACGAGGCTGCCCGCAATACGGTGCGCATCTACATGACTGCACTGCGCATTCCAGCCAAAAGCACAGACATCCTCATCCACATCAATGTCCCCCTGGAAGTGGACTCTGCATCCTCCTCCAGCAGTTTGTTCTCAGCTGACACGCCTGCCGAGGCACTGGACGCTACTGGCCTGGCCACCATGCAACGCATCCTCGGCACCCTGGCAGTGAACGACTGGGGGCTGTTTTGTGTGTGACGATGCAACAAGCAACTGCATGTACTGGTCTTGTGTATGAAAATGAACATTCTTCCTTGCCTACTGCGCTGCGCCGAATCGCTCGCCGACGTTCTCCCAGTTCACCACTTCCCAGATTGCGTTCAGGTAGTCCGGGCGCACATTCTTGTACTGCGCAGACAACGCGTGAGAGGCGCATTGAACAAGACAACAACACCAAGCAAGTACGCACCTGCAAGTAGTATGCATGCTCCCACACATCAATACCCAGCAGCGGCACCAGGCCCGTGGTGGACAGGGGGTCCTGGTTTGCGCACGTGGCGATCTGCAGCTTCTTGGTGGCAGTATTGAAGCCCAACCAGCCCCAGCCGCTGCCCTGCACGGCCGCGGTCTGTGCACTGAAGGTCTTCTTGAAGTTCTGCAAACAAGCGCATGGGATGTGGTGGGGTGCGCGAGCCTCAAACTGGAACAAGTGACGTACCTCGAAGGAGCCCCACTGCTCCTTGATCAGCTCGCCCACCTTGCCCGTGGGCTCGCCACCGCCACCCTTGCTCGGGGGTGCAAGGTTTGTCCAGAAAATACTGTGGTTGACGTGACCACCTCCGTTGAACTTGATTGCCCTGCATGCACGTGTGTTGTTGTAAAGCTTCCATGTGCGGATTTAGTCATCATGGAGCGGAGCAGAAGCTTGCTGCATGCAGGCCATGCAGGCAATCTGCCACACGTCAGAACTCACCCTTGAAGTGCAATCATCTTAGCAACATCAGCCGCTTTCTCAGCTCCCTCATACTGCTCCAGAGCTGCATTGAGGTTGTTAACGTATGTCTGATGGTGCTTGCTGTGGTGCAGCTGCATGATCTCAGCGTTGATGAAGGGCTCGAGCTCGCCATAGTCGTAGGAAAGTTCTGGCAGAGCATAGGATCCAGCCGTTGACAGGGTGGCGACAGCTGATGAGGCAGCTGTCCCGGTGGCTGTCTTGGCCATCTTGTTGAGAGCACGCGCCAAAGCCATGCTGAAGAGAATTGTCGAACGGAGCGAGCAACAACGAGTGAGAGGTCACGATAAATAAATAAAGACAATTTGTCCATTTCTTAGTGCCAGTGCGTCAGTTTGCGAAGTACCTTCATACTTCGCTGAGGCCCCTGAACATTTCTGTCAACACGCCATTTCGCCAAAGGACCGACTGCCGGCTGTAGTGCGTGTTCAGGGGCTTGATGCACCGAGATTGCAACCGGAAATTTATCGAGTCATATGCAGCGGCATTGTCGTCTGCATGCGAGTCCTTCTCACACCTCGCATTTCACATATCATGAGTCCTTCTGCGTTGACGCCGAGGGCGTCTCAGCCTCTTGCAAGGACAAGGCAATGGCGACAGCCAAGCCAGGGTCATCCTCCTCATCGATGTGCAGCGGTGGTGCAGGAGGCAATGCAGCTGCACTGTGTCCAGCTGCCGCCGTGCTGCCCCCACTGCTGCCTGCAGCGCCGGGGGCGTCCTTGCTTGCGCCTGTCACGCTGCTGCCCTCCCCCCCATTCTGATGCGCGACAGCGCGGGAGCTGGTCTGGCTTGACGACCCACCGGCAGCTGCAGCTGTGGAAGGGCCTGCTGTGCCCCCTGCGCTGCCCACGGCCATGGAGGCTTGCATGGCCCGGCGCATCATGGCGGCCTCTGCGTCGGCAAGGCGCTGTGTGTTGCCACCGAGGACCGCACCGCCACCCATGGCACGGTTCCACGCAGCCTGCAGCGTATCGCCGTTTCCCCTGTCCAGCTGCAGGCCCTCTGGGATCTGCATGTACTGCCTGAGGAAGATGGCCGCGGAGTCCTTCCACCACCCAGGGCGGGGGGAGTTGTGCTGCCCCACCACCAAGGAGATGTTCTTGTCCCCAGCGTACTGGTCATGGATGTCCTGGGCGTGGTGCGGCGCGATAAAGTCATCTTGGCGCCCCGCCACAAAGAGTGCCGGGATGAAGCACTTGTCCACATCAGCAATGGGCGTGAGTTTGTTCATGTCGAAGGCCGCTTTCTTCTGCACACTGCTCGTGACCCAAGAAATGGCCACAGACACGACAAAATCCGGCACGTTGTATCCGCTGGCCTGCTTGCCCTTGGCCACCAGCTCCCGTGCCAGCTGCTTGAGGGAGGCGAAGGGGCTGTCCAGCACCATAGCAGCGATGCTGGGGTCCCGGTGCCCGTGCAGCAGTGCGGTGGCGGCACCCATGCTCCTGCCCCACAGTGCAATGGTGGATGCGGCGCCGCTCTCGCGCAGGTGTGCCACCACGGCCTGCAGGTCGTCCTTCTCGTAATGCCCCAAGGAAACGTACTCCCCCTCGCTCAAGCCACTGCCGCAGAAATCAAACGTGAACAGCATGCAGCCCTCTGCCAGGGCGGACTCAAGCACCTCCAGGGCAGACAAGCGACAGCTGGAGTTGCCGTGCATCCTGCGAACTTGGCAGAGGGTGAACTGAGGGGCCGCGGCGTGCCTTGCCATCGGTTGCAACTCACACAATGATGCAGGGCACGGGGCCTGAGGCGTTCGATCGGCGCCACTGAGAACACTGAATTTTCAGTCCTCTGTCATTGCTCAAAGTCAGGTCCGTCCTTCGAAAGTCTTGGCCACAAAATGTGAAGTCAGTCGGGCCTGAGCATGTCTCATGAAGAAGGACAACCAACCACCAACTTGCTGCACTCACCTAAATCAGCTGCTGTGTATTGAGCTCTCGGGGGTCTAATAATAGCATTGACAACTTCAGAGTACCTGTGGATCGGGGTGTGCCTGGCGCCGCGTTTCAAAGGAGTTTTGACCTACCCAGCTTTGGCCTGCTCATACCAGCCTGGCTGAGATGGAGTTGATGGTGCAGCAGCGCCTGAAGGTTGTGAGCTTCCATCACTACCGCCACCGCTGCGATTTGATTGTTTGTTGCCCATGACAGCACCAGACCGCCGTTCAGAGAAACGGAAGGAAATCTCCTCGCCCCAAGGAGCAGGCTGGGGCTTGCTCTCACAGCACTGGCTACGCTCACAGACTATGCACGCCGAAAGGCCCTGCAGGGAATTTGTTGAGTAATGACTTGTGCATGAATTTGCAGCATTGTGTTTTAGTGCACGGTGCGATTCGTAACACTTGGTCGTTTCGTTTTGTCTGTACAGCGGGCTGCTTGGGGGGGATACAATGAATCCGAGTACAGCACTCAGCAGAATCCAATAAATCTCCTATATTGTGCTTCCTTTGAAACATTCTTGGCAACGTGGCAGTAAGAGCATTGGAGCGAATCGTTTCAGCACTTCACTCGTGCTATCGACTGCTTTGCCACTGCTTGCAGTGGGCCACGGAGGCCCCAGTTGCCCACAACGGTACAGCGCAGCGCCTTAAAGTGATAAATTTGAAACCCTCGGCACTATGGCCAGTCGCTTTGCAGCCGTAAGCAGCCAAGAAGCCGTCCTGCGTCGCTGCGCGACCTCATTTGGCATCCTATGCAGGAGACCAACCGGCAAGCCGATCGCGACACAGAAATATTGTCCAAAAAATCCGAGTCACTCAAATATGAGCTGGCCTCGTTGAAGGCCCGACTGCAGCAACTGGAGAGCATTGCTAATGCAGCTGCCAAGTCACAAGGCAAGGCCGGCGGCGCCGCAGTGCCCTCTCAAGTCGCAGAGCGCACCACCCTCCTTGCCTCCAAGATTGACAGCTCCAAGCGCAAGCTCATGAGCAAGCTCAGCCAGCTGGCTGCTGCTGTGAACAGCGTCAAGCAAGGCCACGCCCGCCTGGCATCCCTTGGCGCCGAGCGCTGCCACGCAGACGCCGCGTACTTGTCCCTGGCTCGGGAGGAGCGCAAGCTGGGGGAGCGGGTGGCCACCCTCACACAGCGCCACGCGCAGCTAACAAGTGTGCAGCTGGCACTGTCTGAGCGCACAGATAGCTTGGCACGCGTGCGTGACGACATATACAGCGAGGCCTCCACTATCCAGGCGTACGTGCAGGATGCCATGCACGACCCGCAGAAGCTGCTGGATGTGCTGCCTGCAGTGCAAGGCGACGGTAGCACCGTTGCTGGGGGCTCTGGTGTTGATGACGACGACGCGCTGCAGCGCGCAGCTGCCGGCAATGGCGCCCGCAGCGTGCTGCAGCGCACCGGCTGGAGCAACGCCCCCTCCCAGGCGTGGGGCGGCATTTTGTCGGGGGTTGCAAAAGCCAAGGCCGTGGCCAAAAAGGCCAACACACACGATCTCATGGACACAGCTGCACAGCGGCCTGAGGCATCAGCCCCCCCCCTCGCCGTGACTGTGGGGGGGGTCTCACCAGAAGGTGCCCCTGGACATTCATCTACATCCGTACGGCCCAGCGGCACATCTAAACACACCACCGCCAACGCGCTGCCTGACATTGACGAGCGTGCCGCCGTGGGGGCTATTTTGGGCTTCGTGGCACAGGGCACTCTGAGCATCGACAGCCTGCCGGTGCCTGTGCAACAGTGGCTCGGCTGCGGAACGGATGCTGCCGAAGCGATGCGTTGCGCGCTGCAGCAGCTGTCTTCCCGCTGGAGTGCCTCCTCTCGCCGGCGCTTCTTGGCAGCGGAGGCGTATGAAGCGCTGCTGGCGGTGCAGGGTATCCTGCTCAAGTCCCACGTGGTGCACCGTATCCTGAAGGATGCTGCTGCCAGGCATGTGACCCTGGCAGCTAAGCCAACCCTGCGTGCGCTGAGCTCCAGCAAGCCCATGCCCCCTCCACCCGCCTCTGATCGCAGGCCGCCCAGGCCGCAGTCCGCTGCTGGGCGGGCTGCGGCTGCAGTATCCCTGCTGCATGCCAACCACACACACCAGCGGCGTCCCAGCACAGCCCAGAGCACTGGGAGCCGGGTGACCTTTGCCCAGGACACTGGCTCGGACAGTGACGGCATGTCGACACTGCAGGAGCCCAAGGCAGCGTCAGGCGAAGCGGCTGGCCAAAACGCCCCTGACGAGGGCGATGGCGCAAGTGATTACGGCGAGGATAGCTACGAAAGCATGGGCTCCCCCCACGCAGCAACTGCAGAGGGTGCCCCCCCCTCCAGCGGCGCCTCACTGGAGCACAAACAAGACAGCACAGAGGATGCCACGCAGGAGGGGCAGGGCGACCTCCTTGCACTTGCATCCATGCAGGTGGCTGTGCCAGACACTGCCGCTGCCCAGCAAGTGCAGGTGTGGGACGGGGCGTCCATCGAGCTGGCCACAGACCAAATGGAGCGGCAGGCGGCACAAACCATCAGCCTGCAGCAGCAGCGGCAACTGCTCCTGCAATTCCAAACTGTGCTCATCCGCATGCTGCGTCGGCTGCAGGGCAGCGGGGATTCCTCTGAGCTACTGCCCTCTGGGGAGTTTGCCTCGGGGCAGGGCGATGGGCAGCCGGACGAGGAGCAAGACGTGGTGCGAGCCCTGGTGGATGAGAGCGACAGCGGCGCCGGCAGCATGTCCCAGCAGCACCGCACACAGCACGCGGCAGGCATACGGGCATCTGCTGGAGGCGAGGCCCCCCTGCACTTGCTGCTGGACCAGCTGACACAAGCCCAGGACAGCTCCAAGCCCAGTTACGACCCGCCTCGTTTAATCCACGGCAAGGGGGGACACCAAGGTCATGACAGGATCAACAGTGACCCGTACGGTGGTGATTTCGATTGGGAGGGGGGGCATGGGGGGGGCTTCCCTGCTCCACACGCGACGGGCCGCCCGGGGCAGGAGGCGGGGCCAGGCCGAGCCATCATTCGCGACGCCAAGGGCACACCGCTCATCAATGTGTCTAGCAGAATGAGCGCCCATGAGCGCGCCCAGATGGCACAGTTGGATTCCAGCATCACGCGCCTGCACATGCACCTGCAGGGCTTACAACGAAAGGAGGGCATGCTGCAACAAGTCACCGAGAAAGTGCGCAAGAACACATCCTTCGCCACTGTGTTTTCTGTGCTAGCTGGGCTGTATGGCCACAAGGACCAAGTTTTGCTGCGCATGCAAGGTTCTCCAGCTGGCCGCGTGCACTCTGCAGATACCGCCTCGAGGCCTGGCACGGCCGCAAGCATGCTGGTGGCAGCAGGGCGGCCCAACTCACAGCAGTCCGCCAAGGCAAGGGGGGGCAGCTCCGCACAGATGCCGTTTGGTGCTGTGCACACAGCGGTTCGTGCTGTCACACCGATCCCACGTGCGGTGACAGGCCCTGCTCCTGGCGCCGAGGGCGGCAGCGATGCATCCTACTCAGATGAATACGACAGCGACCACAATGACACCCCCGCGGAACCAGCACAGCAGACGAATCAAGCAGCTCCTGGTGTCATGCAGTGCATAGCGGGCGACCTCAGCATTCCCTTCCCGTGGAGCGCGGCCACACTGTCGCTATACCTGACTGAGGTGGAGCTCACGGCAAGGGAACTAGGGTCCGCGCCCGACGCTCTGCGCGAAGCGGGCCTGCTGTAAGATGCCAAGGCGTGCAGCATCGGTAATACATTTTGTGCTATTCGTCTTCCCACTCAAGGCACAGATTGCGTGCGCGCCACCGGCACTCACTCACACAGCAACGTAGTCTGCGTCCTCGTCTTCGTCGTCGCTCTCAGCGGTCTGCTTCACCAACACGCGACCAGCATACAGCCTCAGTACGGCGCTGGGCTCCTCATCTACAGCAGACATGCCGTCAAGCACCTCAGTGGGGCCCTTGTGCCGCACATCCAAGTAGTACACCGCGGCACGCTCGGCTGCCAGCTTCACGGCAGACGAGGTCGCCTTCACGCCGGAGGCCAGCACACGCACGATGTCTGCAGAGCTGGAGTCATGGAGGCAGCCAGGGTGCCGCTTGAAGCACATCTTCAGAGACGCAAAGGCACATGCCCGCACATCCTTGGAGGCGTCGCTGCACAGCGCCACAAGGGACTCCACGGCTGAGGTGCGCAGCACATCCAGAGCCCCGTTCTCGTCAAGCTCCCCAGCCTGAATCACCCAAGCCGCTGCTTGGCAACAGGCTTCTCGCACCTGCTGCTTGGCTGTTGCGCGCGAGCTGGCCTCCAGCAAGGTCGCCACAGTGCTGCTGGCGACAGCGCTGCACTGCATGGCGGCGCCACCAGCCGTTGAGCTGTTGGCGTACTTCATAATGGCTCTCAGGGTGACCAAGCGCGACTGTGCGGTGATCCACTCGCTGCCACCAGCCATGCTGCTCAAGTCCACGCCGCCCAGGCCCAGCCCGAGGGCAGGCACGCTGGCGCCTGAGCCAACCGCGCCTGCAGCAAGCTCGTCAGCCAGCCCATTGGTGTTGTTCACAAAGTCCACCAGCGGCTGGGCCTCCTCTGGCTCCAGGTGCGGCAGGAAGGCACCGGCTGCAGCGGCGGCCACAGCGCGCACCACGTCGTCAACGTCCACCAGCAGGGGCAGCAGGGCGTCCACGGACTTGCTACGCATGGTGGGTGTCAGCTTGGCGCCAGCGTGCTGCAGCACCTCCTTGAGCGCGGCAGTCATGCTCTCCTTGATGCCTCCCATGGTGGTGCCGATGTTGTTCAGCACCTCGTTCACAATCGGATCCACACGCTTGGACAGTGCCATGACCTTGCCCAAGCCATCTCCAGCGGTGCGACGCACTGAGGCAGCGGGGTCCTGCAGGCACCGCACCATGGAGGTGGACAGCTGCGGCAAGAAGGGTCGCAGCATGTCGCCCCCCTTGGTGAGGATCTTGTTCAGGGAGCTCAGAATGGCAGCCTTAACCTCGGCGCTGTGCTTGTCCCCCACCACGCGGATGAGCGGGCCTGTCAACTTCACCAAGTACGGTCGCAGAGCCTTGGCGTCAGTGAGCTCCACCAGCTCGCCCACAGCAGTGGCGGCTAGCTGGCGCTGTGAGGAGCCACCATGCAGCAGGCCCTCCTGGTACACGGGGTAGAAGGCATCCAGACCCTTGGGCACGCCCAGGCCAGGCACCACGTAGTCTGAGCCGTCGCGCTTTGTTTGAGCGGGCTCATCGCCACCAGCAGCTGCCGCAGCTGCCGCCGCCCCCAGGGCTGCGCTGCTCTTGCCGGCCCACTTGGCCTCAGATGCGCTGGAGCGCAGGCAGTCCCGCATGAAGCCCAAGTGCTCCTGCATGGCCATGGGGCCCAGGGTGCTCACCAGCCCACGCAGAGTGGACACCACAGCCAGCAGTGTGGGCTTATGCTCCGCCAGCACCAGCTTGTACACCAGCTCTTTGATCATGATGGGCGCCTGCTGGGAGTAGTCGGCCCCGCTGGATGTCACAAATGCATCCAGCAGCCACGCCGCCACCCAGCGCTTGGTCATGCTGGTGGATGCGATGGCATTGCACAGCTCCACCACAAGCCACTGCACTCCTTGGCCGTGCACCGACAGTACCAGGGTCTTGGCCGCTGAGCCGGCTTCCCCATCCAGGCGAGCCTGCACCGCTGCGTCCGAGCGGTTGCCCTTGGCGTGCTCACCTGACAGGACAGACAGGATTGGTGGCAGCACAGTGTTAAAGTGGGCGTAGATTTTGTCGCCAGTGACCTCCGCCACCGCCCCCAGCGCCCGCATCTGGAAGTTGGACAGGGGCTGGGGCGACACCAGCTTGGGGATCAGGAAGGGCAGCACGTCATCGCCCCGCACAGCCAGCACCTGGCGCAGGCCCGACATGGCACGCGAAGCACCCTCTGTGCCTTGCTGGGAGTCCAATTGGTGCAGCAGGGCTGGCACGATGGCGTTCAGCACTTCGTCGCCAGTCACACGCTGCAGGGTGTTGAATGCTTGGGCTGCCGCCACTTGCACATCCACACTCTCGTCGCACAGGGCCTGCTGCACCGCAGGCAGCAGTGTGCTCATGTAATCCTGCAGGTCGCTGCGGTAAGAGGCTGAGATGACCTCACCCAGGCCCAGACACACGCCTTGGCGCACGCCGGGGCTTTCCGCAGACAGGCCTTGCTGCAGCAGCGGCACAACGCGAGGCAGCACCGTGTCGCCCAAGCGGTGCACGACATCGCCCAGCGCCCGCCCTGCGACGCTGCGGTGCTCTGCAGAGTCTGCAGCCAGCATGCCAATGAGGCGGTTCATGAGGGCGGGCAGCACCTGCTTCACCACACGAGGGGCATGGGGCACGAAGGCCTTGAACACCTGCAGGGCCGTCTGGCGCACCTGGGTGGAGCTGTCTCCTGACAGCACGCAGTAGATGTCTGCAGTGACTTGGTTGCGCATCTCCAGGCCCATGGCCTTGACCAGGGCTGTGCTGTACTCATCCAGCTCGTCCTCCTCCGCCAAGTCATCATCCTCCTCCACCTCGCCTGCCTCCTCTGCGGCAGCTGCTGCGACTGCTGCCTCAGCTGCGCGCTTGGCAGCGCGGATCTCGCGGGCCTTCTTGGCCTTGGCCTTGCGGGCAGCCTTGCTGTCTCCAGCGGCTGCACCTGCCGCCTCGTCGTCGTCGCCAATCTCGCCGTTGGCGTTGCCGCCGCCAGCAGCGCTGCCGTACTCGTCAGTGCCGCGCTGCGTCAAGCTGCGGCCCGTGGCAATCTGGACAAGCAGCTCACCCAGGAGGCGCACGCTGTTCTCACGAATGCGCCAGTTCTCAGCAAACAAGGCACTGCGCAGGGGGGGCAGCAGTTCACCCGCGTAGCTCTTGGCGTGCTGAGTCACCATCACAGTGCCAGCCTTCAGCGCCACATCACGCACTGAGCTAATGTCGTCAGCCAGTCCAGCAATCACAAGGGGCAGTGTGAGGGGGATCAGGGGGGCGAAGGCGCCGCCGTCGTTGGCTTGGCTGATCATGGCACTGGGCAGGAAGGCCAGGGTCCACAAGCAGCCCTCTTTGTTGGCCACACCGTGGGCACCGCCGGCAGGGGGGCTTGACAAGGGCATAATGCGGCCCTGCAGGATCTCCACCAGGCGTGTGGGCCCAGCAGCCACCATGTACTCCGCCAAGGCCTGTGCGCCACCTGCTCGCTCCACAGTGGACAGGCCCTCCGACAAGGAGCGGTACGCCCAGCCCACAACCCCAGGCAGGTCGGCGTCTTCTTCATCCAGGGCAGCCTGCATGGCCTCCTCGTCAGAAAGGGACTTCTTGCGGGACTGAATCTCGCTGGCACGGCTCTGCTGGTACGCCAGTGCGACGGTGTCCTCTCCGGCGCCGGTGACAAGTGAAGCCACTGCAACCGCTGCAGTGGAGCGCACGTCGGGCATTGAGTCCACACAGCAGCGCTTCAAGGGCGCCAGCAGCGCAGGCAAGTACGGTGCGAGGTGGGCCACATCCGACACAAGGGACGTGAGCTTGCCGACAATGGTGGCTGCCTTCAGCTTGGCACCGGGGGTGCGGTCAGTCAGGCCACGGCGAAGAATGGGCACAAGCAGAGCCAGGGATGGGGGGTCCACTGTGTGCACCCACGAAGTGGTCCACAGCGACTCCAAGGCGGGGCCAGTGTGCTTGCCTGGGTCGGCCAGCGCTGACAGGACCGCTTGGCTCTGCTGCTTGATCTCGGGATTGCGGATGACGTGGCCGACATCAGCCAGGGCGCCATTGGCGGCACCCTGCACCTTGGGGTGTGCATCTTGGAATGCCTCGACGATGCGGGGAACAATCGTGGGCAGTGCCGCTGCCAGCTGCCGGGGGGCACAGAAAGCCATGCTGCCCAGCAGGGTGATGCTGGCGGCCTTGCTGCGCCAGTTCACATCGCTGCAGCCCTCTAGGAGAGATGGCAACAGCATCTTGACACCGTGTCCAGTGAGCTTGCCCATGATGACGCGAGCCGCATCGCCAGCAGCTTCACGCACAGTGTCCGCCTTGTCGCCAAAGCACCGCAGCAAATGGGGCAGCAGCCGAATGACGTAAGGCTCGAACAGCACGCCCAGCGCCTGGGACAGGCACTCGAATGCAAGCATGGCACCTTCACGCTCGGGCTCAATTTTGGACTCGGCAGCTGCTTCCAGCTTTGCTACGATGCCCAGGGACTTCAGGGCGCCCAGGCCCAGCCCCTTGACGCAGCCTGCCAGGCCGAAGGCGGCGCCACGGCGGTCTCCGTAGCTCTCGCCGTGCACCATGCTGTTCAGCAGCTTGGCAACGACGGCGCCTGCCTTGCTGGCCATAGCGTTGGCGCCAGCAGGCACCTTGCGCTTCTTCATCAACGGCGGCAGACAGCCGGACACGGCGCGCTGCACACTCTCAGAGGGGACAGACAGAGTGGCCACCAATGTGTCCACAGCCGCGTCAATGCGCGAGTCAGCCTCAGGCAAGTGTGCAGCAGCAGAGCCAAGCATGACAACGCAGCCGCGGCGCTTCGCGTCTTGCATGGCGAGCTCTGCAGGCGATGGGCCTGCTTTCGGCGCAGCAGCCATGCGGCGGGCGCCACCCTTGCCTCCCATGGCGGCGAAGAGATCCTCCTTGGGAGCCACCGGGGCGCGGGCTTCACTGGCGGCTGCACCGGAGGAGCTGCCGCCTAGGCTGCTCACGTGCTCATCCAACAACTCAGTGATGGCCTCTGCTTGCTTGCCGCCCAGGGCAGCGCACTTGATGAGGTCCTGTCCAGCTTGCAGAGCGAGCGAAGACACTCGCGAGTCTGAATCGGACAGCCCAGACACCACGATGAATTCGATCACGGCGGGCAACTGGGCAGCTGGCAATGTTTGGGTGGGACCGGTCGGGGTCCACACTCCTGCAGTAGCCTGCAGCACGGCCATGACTCCAGCGCGGGCATGCCACGCGTTATCTTGCAGCAGCGTCAGGGTCTCGCTCTGTTTCTCGAACAGTGTCTGAAGGGCTGCCACGGCGTCTCCTGCAGTTGCAGGGTATGCGTGCATGCTTGCAGCAATGCTCTTGGCCACAGCAGTGCGGATCGTTTCGTCAGCCTCGTGCAGCAGAGGCAGCAGGGTGTGAACGTAGTCTGATGGGCATTGCAGCTGCAGTTCCCCAGAAGCCCACAGCCACACTTCACGCGCCAGCTGGGTGGGGTGCAAGCTCGTTTCTGCCTCGGCGTCTTGCTCCTCGTCGGCGCTTTCCGATTCGGGCATTTGCGCTGCGACCCACAGGCCCTTTGCGGCCAACTGCACGCAGGCAGACACTGCAGCGTCTACAGCATCTGCCGCGCCGCTCTGCAGCTGGCTTGCGTAGTTGGTGAGAGCCGTGCCGATGAGCACAACAGCTGTCTGCCGTGCCTCTGCAGAGCTGCTCATGGCACCCAGGCGGCCCACAATGCTGCTGACGGGGGCCAACGATACCACGCAGCCCTGTGCTTCGCACTCTTCGGGCAGGTACGCCTGCATGCGGGCTCCTGCAGGGAGCTCCATGAGCCCCTCGGTTTCCCCCATGCCAGCAACAAGGGCTTGCTGCAGCGTGTCAAAGTCCACAGCACACCCAAGGGCAAGGGCTGCGCAGGCGGCATGCAGACTGTCCACCGCCGCGCGTGCCTCGGGGCTGATGGAGGCCGCAGCACAGCAGAGGCCAGCCACAAGCTCGCCTGTGATGCTCCGCAGCAGTGCGGTGTCCAGCAATGCCAACGCAGCAGTCTGGTTGGCTGCACCCTGCGTCAATTCAGCTGGGTACGCCGCGAGGCTGGGTGAGGGAGACACTCTCGAGGCAGCTGCGCAGGCAAGGTCCCACAGGAATGGGCACTGCAAGTCGAAGCACGAGTCCACCACTGTGCTCAAGCGCACCTGCTCGTCGTCCAGTGCAGCAGCCCCGGCTGCTTGTGCAGGGGTGGTGCACGCGCCGGCACTCACAATGACCAGGGCAGAATCCACAGCAGACTGCTTTGCAGACAGATGGCCGGTGCAGCAAGCAGCCGTGAGAAGCGGCGCTGCCAATGCCATGAAGGCTGGCGACATAGCTGAGCCGGCCAGCGCTGCTTGCAGTGCCGCGCACGCCTGGCGCATGCCCATGGCGGTGGCAGCCCAGTTGTAAGCCACGAAGTCCGTGCCGCCTGCCAAGTCACCACGTGCCACGCGAGACATTTGGGCGGAGGGCGGCACCATTCCGAACTTGCTTGAAAGGGAGTTGGCAATCAGGCTGCTTGACATGCGTGGTCCAGCAATGGACGCCTGCTTCATCCCGTGTACAGCGGGGGCGGTGGCCATGCCGTGTGAGTTCCAAACCAGCACGTATGCAGGCTTTGCCAATGCACCCGCTACAGAGGCTTGCAGACCTGCTTGGTCGCCACCTGCGGTGCCAGAGGCCAGAGCGCTGATTTTCATGGACTCAACAAAGCTGGCAGCCTTGGCTGTGCTGTCGCTGGCTGCTTGGCAGCTGGCCTCAACTGCAGCCACGTGGGACTGCCCCACACACGCAAGTGCGCTGGCAATGTTCAAATGCAGTCCTTCGCTGCGGTGCTGGGCACCCTGGCTGCGCAAGCAGGCATCGGTGATGCGAGCCAAGGCCGCAGCGGCACTGCCCTGCAGCACGCCGACACCCGAGAGGATGGTGAGCGGAGACACGAAGGACGTGCATGCAGCCAGGCAAGACAAACGCGCGGAGGATGCACCAGACGCCGCATCAGCGATCGCTGAAATGGCCTCTGCAGCTGAGCTGAACGTCGTCACAGCAGCTTGCAAGGCGCGGCGAGCGCGTGACTGCTGCCGAATGCTCCACAGCTCGTGCGCGCTCCAACGAGGCGTACTGCTGTCAGCAGCGGCCGCTTTCGCAGCAACATCAGCTTGTAGTTTCTCGAACCACTTGCTGTCATCTGCAGCTTTGCCGTCGGAGCGCGACGTGATGCGCCGCGCCAGGGCATCCTGCTGCTGCATCACGCCGTTGCACGGCTCGAACTCCTTGCTGGACCACAACGCAAACAGCTCGGCGTTTTCAGTGATGCGGGACACGGTGGATGCGCCTGCTGGCCCGTCGATGCTGAGGAATGGGGCTCCGATGGAAGTGCTGGCAGCGCGAGGGGCACACGCCTGCCACACCCAGTGCAGCTCATCCCACACGGAAGGCAGCACAAGGCCGGTGATGATTGCCAAGCCTGCTGATGAGCTGCCAGGTGCTTTGCTTTGTGAAGCGGAGGCAGCCGCCAAGCTGCGCACAGCACGGGCGGCAGCGGAGCGGGAGGCAGGCGACAGCGCCCACAGACTGCCCACGGCTCCGGCATCGCTGCTGACAAGAGCCGCGCCAATTGCATGCTGCACGCTTGGTTGACTCATCAAGGTGTCTTTGGCACTGACCGGGCTGGTCGGCACGTCTGCAAGAGTCACCACGTCAGACGTGGAATGCGCTTGGGCAGATTCCGGCAGCAGGGCAGCCAGACGCGTGTACATCTGGCACCAAAGCTGCTGATTAACAACAAATTCTGCTGTTGCCACCAGCTCGTGGTGACACATGATGAAGATAAGTGGCAGAAGCACCGCTGGGTCTACACCCCCACGGCCCAGCTGCTGCTCAGGCACCACCGCCAGCAGGGCGCTGCGCCAACGGCTGCTTGCAGACAGACTGCGGGACGTAGCGTCGGGACTCCACTCATCCTCTGCTGTATGGCGCTCGCCGAAAGCCGCCAAGGCGGCCTGCAGAGACGCGCCGGCGCCGACAGCAGATGCAGTGGAGGGGGGAAGGCAGCTTCCGGCAAAGAACTGCACGGGGTCCTTCTTCAGCAGTTTCGCGTCCGCGATAGCTGCAGGGTCAACTACACCCGCAGACTTCGCCACGGCAGCTGCAGCACTTGCTTTGGCTTGTGCAGCTGCTGTTGCAGCCACCAGGCTTGCAAACGCGTGTGTGCAGGCCACCACCATGCCAGGCACTGCAGCATACACTTCGGCTAGAAGCACGCTGCGAAGCGCACGCACTGCTGCATGCTTGTGCAGCAGTTGCTGCACAATGCTAAGCACTACCTGCGCTGGTTTGCTGTCGGGTGTTGTGGACAGCACAGCAACTTGGGGCGTATCAGGCGAGGCGGCTGCAGCAGCACCAGCGCCACTGGAGGCTTTGCCTGCAGCCTTGCTTTTCCCGGATGTCGTCTTCTTTTTGGACTCCCCACCGACAACTGGTGCAGGCTCAGTGTCCTGACTCGCAGCGTCGCGCAGGCTGGCGGTGATGCGGCGGGCAGCAGTGGCTCCGGTAGGCGTGCCAACTGCAACTGAGCCCAGGAGAGGGCCCGCAGCAGCTGCAGAGGGCGCGAACTGCGGCTGCAGCACAGTCAAAGCCTGGCTGCGAGCACTGGGGGACGCCACCATGACAGCCAACTGCGACATGCTGAGGACGCTGTCCAGCGCCACCAGGGCGTCGGCTGCCTCCACCACCGCCTTGGAGGTGAGGAAGGAACCAGGGGCCTGCGCCAAGGCAGGCAAATCAATGCTGTCGTGGGTCACCACGGTTGCCTTTTTCGAAGCAGCGTCCATCAGCGCCTTGAGCTTTGCCTTCTCGGCGGCTGTCATCTTCTTGGTGGGTGCCTTGGCCTCCTCCTTGCCGCCCCGCTTGCGGGCAGCAGCGGCCACCTGGGTCACCTCTGCTGCAGTGCTGTGGTCGCCAATGGTGGTCCACAGTTCTGCCCGCACAGCTGCAGCGGCAATGAGGGTATTGCTTGCAGCAACACCAGCCAGCACCGGCGCTGTCAGTGCTGCAGACGCAGCCAGCTTTCCACCAAAGCTGCCCACAGCAGCCCACACTGCATGGACACATGCAGTCACAACCTCGGCATGCAGCAGCTCAGCCCAAGCAGGGGCAGGCGAGAAGGGCACAGCACATGCCTTGTGCGCGGCAGCCAGTCCATTCCACGTCTCCGGGAGATCGCAGCCCACCAAGCCGGTCAGCGGGCGGCAGCCAGGCAAGCTGCAAGCCAGCGAAGAAAAAACCACACTGCCGCCGACAGAAGCGGACAGGGCATTGAACGAGGCAGGTGCGTGTTTGGGGATGCGCGCCACGGCGGCTGCCAGGGCCGCCTTTTGTGCCGGCAGCGCCTCCTCACCGCAAGTCACGCTGGCCAACATGCAAGCCACAGCCACCTGAAAGTCAGCCGAGCCGTCATGCGTCTCCTTATCTGCAGACTCTAGCAAGGCTGTGATGGCCGTGTCCGACAGCAGGTGCATGGTGCTGCTGCAGTCGCGCCCCTGTGCTTTGTTCAGCCAGGCAGCTAAGCCAAGGCAGCGCAGCGCATTGGCAGCGCCCACACGCTGCTGCCACACGGGCAAATTCGTGCGTGGACCGGCAAGTTTTGCAGCAAGCTCAGTCACAGCAGTGTCGCATTCCCCGGTTTGGCTGGGCGAGGCCAGGGCGGCTGCGAGCAGGGCGGCGGCTGCCTGGCTGCCATCCAAGTCCCGGCTGCAAGCAGCGGCCAAAACCACCTGCAGTTGCTCTGATACTACAGTGGGCAACTGCATAGACGCCATTTGCAGCGCTGCCACCACAGCATGCATGGCTGAGCTGTCCTTGTGTTTGCTGGCTTCCAACAGGAATTCCACGCAGCCACCAGCGCTGAAGGTGCCGGCCTCTGCATACACTGCAAGCAAGCGATTGCGCACCAATAAGCACTGGTGTTTGCCCAAGCTATGGGTGTTGGACCAAGCATACAGGAATGCCTTGCGTGCAGCTGCGGGGGCGCCGCTCCTCAATGCAGCCAGCAGGGGGAAGGAGGCGTGGCTGGGGGCGCTTCCGCTCCCGGCGGCAGCTACAGGGGGCATGCAAGCACGGGACAGGTTACAAGTCCTTGACCACACGTTGTTGCTGCCAAGTAGCAAGACCCGAACCATGAAGCCTTCCAGAGCGACAAAGGAACTGACAAGCGACGCTCCTGTGATGTGCGGCACGCACAAGCACAGCAGGCGCGCCAAGAATGCCGCCTTTCCTGCATTGCATGTTTGCTCAACATCTGTGAAACAAGGGGCATTGTGGCAGATCTTTGCGATCCAACAGTGCGAGAGGATTCTCACGACAAAGAACTCCAGCTAGTACTCCAGCAACAGAGCTGCTGTGCTGTGAGCTGAGCAGGAATGTGACAAGCTGCGCGAAGATGAAATTGTGAACATGAATGACCTAAAGCAACATCAGGGGTTTAGTACACTGACGTTTGTCATGGCTCGCCGAAGTGGAGCACTAGGAGTTTCGATGCAGGACTTCGCTACAGTTTTGGTCACCGCGAGAACGGCTTTATCAGGCAAAGCACTTGCATCTTGCAGCAGAGCAGAGCGTGCGCCCCTGAGTCTGAGAGGGGCCGAGGAAGCTTGCAGATCTGCATACACCAATTTCCAGGAGCCACTTGTTGTGGCTGTTTCCTGCAACTCGCCCTCCATGTCAGCACAAAACTTTGCGGAATTTGCACACACAAAGAAACATAGCCTCAAAGCTTGACTCATGTGCATGCACGTTTGGTTTGGCGAGATGCTAGGCAAAACCACAAACACGCCGTGAAGAAAGGCAGGGCAGCCTGACAGAGGGGGTCAAGTCCACCTCAGCAGCAGGAGGCCCTTGTGAATGCGAACCAGCTACGCATGACCGGCGGGGGGGCATTGAAGGCGGCCGGCGCCATTTCTGGCACAGCTTCCACCTGAGTGCACCTGTGTTTGCTGCTACCTGGGTGTGCGCGCGGCCTTCGCTGATGAACTGAGTGGATGATACACGCGTCTATCCCTGTGTGTGCGGCGGCGGCGGGGGGCGCCCTTTAGGGATGGGAAGAGCCTACTGCCCCCCGTCGATACAGGCCCTCCACAACTTGGTGCTGAAGACACCTGGATAGCGAAGAGAAGGTCGGGGATGACAAATTGTATGCGGCGCCTCTTGTGCAGCTATTTGCGTGTTGCAGAATGCGGGAGCTCGAGTGTGCCTGCCCAGGCGCACAGCTTGAAACCAGCAGGTGCGCCCCCCATCCCCCCAGCAGGCCTAGAAGGCATGCTTGAGTGTGATGTAGTCAGCCTCCACGAATGAGGGGTACAGGGAGAGGGGGGGTCAGCAGGGGGCCTAGCGCTCTGCGCTGTGCATGACAAGACAGCAAGCCATGCTATGATGACCAGCATCAGATGTATTTGTATTGCAAGGTGTCAAGGAAGACACTGCTTATAGCGAGTGTCCTGGTCAGCAGACCCAGTCCGCGTCGCACCCCCCCCGATCATGGTAAGCTCAAAGTGGGAGGAGGAGGGGTCGATCAATTCGCCCCCTCCTTCAGTTTAAGCCATTTCTACTGTGTTCTGCGAAGCCCACGGAACACCTGTTCATATGTGTGATGGTCAGTACCCAAGCAGACCCTCCCCCCGACTATGGTCAGCTCACTCATTCTCGATGCCAGGGCGGTCAAGCCTGCGTCAGGAATCGTACTGCTCGCCAAAAATGCAAGTTGGCATGGGATTTTAAACACGACCTAGCTGTCGTGTAATTGAAGCTTTTGATGAAATTTAAATGTTACAACATCAAACCGAACGGCGTGTACGGCGCGCAGTCCCTTGACCCAGCAGGGGGGCAAGCAAGACACAGCTACGTATACCTGTGATAGGTTCACCGCAGCACCCATCGGGAGACAATTGCCAACAGCAACTGCTACGGCAGTTATTTCAGAGACTTTACAACGGTTCCAAGTTGAGCCTGCTTCACGCTTCATGGCTGCAATGGTGCACCAGTTGGGGGTCGGCTGGGCACAACTCAAGAAGTAGCCTGTTGTGCCCCCCCGCTGCGGACGACCACGGTTCTCTACTGCAATGCTCTGCTGACAAAGCTGAATTGATTCTTCTTACTCTGATATATCACTTAGGGGCGTGTAGCCTGTGGCTGCCAGGCCACAGACACAGAGTGTAGGCTTATCACTGGGGTGACCTATTGGGGCCCAAGCTTCACCTTCTCTCCTGCCGCCACAGATGCACGCTCGCCTGAGGTGCATGTGGCGCCGTCGATCTTGATGCCCATGTAGTACAAGTGGTCCTCCACAGCCCAGAAGTCATACCAGGGGGTGCTGTCCGCACACGAGGGGTCCTCGCCCCCGCTGCACACAGTGTACTGCGTGTTGGCCTCGTTGTACCACACCTCGGTGGTGGTGTGGTAGAAGCCCATGTCCTCAAGGGGCACGTGGGGCACGGGGTCGTGGTAGTGCGTCACACGGAACTGCCCCTGGGCACCCAGGGTGGACTCAAACAGGTTTGCGAAAGCCTTGTCGCCCACGCGGGGCTGCCCGAAGGTGTACTGGGTGGCCACATGGTAGCCCTTGCCGTGCAGCTCGAAAGCTGCCAGCGTGGCCATGGCAGCGCCCAGGGAGTGTCCAGTCACGTGCAGCGTGCTGCCTGGCCCGAAGCCCAGGGTCTGCAAGTTGCTCAGGATGGACGGCTCCAGGCTGCGCCAGCCATGCAAGAAGCCGCCCTCCACACCGCAGGCAGAGCACTTGTCGTAGTCTGCTGGCTTGGAGACATTCAAGTTGAGGATCCAGTCTTTGATGCTGGTGGCCACAGTGCCACGGAAGACCACAGCGGCCTCATTGCCCGGCAGAGCCACCGTATATGCTTGCAGATTCAAGCTGGGCAGGTACGTGACCAGAGCAGGACCAGAGGTAGAGACAGCAGAGCAGTCAGCGCCGCAGGACCAGTTTTGGATGACGCTGGAATCGCAGTATGCAGCCGAGGATAGGTGGGCCATTTGAAGTGCAGCTTTTTGGTCAAAACCCGAAGCCATAACTGAAGGAACCTGTGAAGAAACCTCATTTGCTATGAATGCTTTTTATTGATAACACAGGGCCACGCAAATCAACTGCACTGCACTTGCGCACTGGAGCTGCTGCCTCTCGTATCATCTTGTGTCTGATTCAAACATAAGTGCACACTTACTTCCACAGTTCCACGCAGCTGCATAGCCATTACTGCCCAAGGGAACAATGAAATTGCTGCAAGGGCTTTCATGGCGAAGTAGGTGCTCCTGCGTGTATTTGATGCACTGCACTACCGGTAAAGCCTGCGTCAGGAATCGTGCTGCTCGCCAAAAATGCAAGTTGGCATGGGATTCTAAACACGACCTAGCTGTCATGTTATTGAAGCTTTTGGTGCAACTTAAATGTTTCAACATCAAATCGAACAGCGTGTACGGCGCGCAGTCCCTTGACCCAGCAGCAGCAGGGGGGCAAGCAGGACACAGCTACGTATACCTGTGATAGGTTCACCGCAGCACCCATCGGGAGACAATTGCCAACAGCAACTGCTACGGCAGTTAATTCAGAGACTTGACAACGGTCCCAAGTTGGGCCTGCTTCACGCTTCATATGCATGGCTGCAATGGTGCAACAGTTGGGGTCGGCTGGGCACAACCCAAGAAGTAGCCTGTTGCGCCCTCCAGCTTAGCCCTGCAAAGCATTACGTCTGACAGCAACAATGTATTCATTCAATCTCCACAAGAAGGTCGCCCTGCGACACGGTGTCGCTCACCTTGGTGTGCACTGCGCGCACTGTGCCGGACTTGGGGGCACGAACACTTGTCTCCATTTTCATGGCGTTGAGGACGACCACCACCTGACCCTCCTCCACGACGTCCCCTGCAGCCACACGCACATCCACCACTGCCCCCGGCATGGGCGCCCCGGCGTGGCCAGCGTTGCCTGCGTCCACCCGGGGACGAGCCACCTTGCGTGCGGCCCCCCCCCCCGCTTGCCCCGTGTATGGGACGGACACACGGCGCTGCTCGCCATTCATCACGAACTGGCACTCCACATTGCCGTCCTCATCCGGCTCGTTCTTGGACAGCAGCTTGATGTACAGTGTCTTCCCCTTGGCCAGTTCAAAGTGAATCTCCTCTCCGACTCGCATGGGACTGATGAAGTGCCGGGTGGGCACAACGGATGGGTTTCCGTACTCCGCAGCCCATTTCTTCCACTCGTCAAACACCGCGGGGTACATCACAGCAGACATGACGTCGGTTTCAGACAGGCTCTGTCCGTGTTGCTGCTCCAACTTGCTGCGCACAGCCTCAAAGTCTAGGGGGGCCATCTCGGCCCCGGGGCGCCCCTCAAACTGCATTTTCCCATTGGGAAGAGCCTCTGCCCCCCGCAGCACTGCAGTGCGCAGGGCCTCAGGGAACCCAGAGGCGGGAATGCCAAGGTACCCTTGAAAGTACTCAATGACGGACTTGGGGAAATCGAGCTTGTCCGCCTTGTCCAGGATGTCTTGCTCTGACAGACCGTTGGCAACCATGAACTGGGCCAAGTCGCCCACTACCTTGGAGGAGGGAGTCACCTTCACAATATCGCCCATCAGACGGTTCGCTGCTGCGTATGCCTTCTTGATTTTGGGCCACTCCCCCGCCAGGCCTAGCTGCTTGCTCTGGTAGAGAAGGTTGGTGTACTGCCCGCCGGGGATTTGGTTTTCGTATACTGAAGAGTCACCTGTCAGCTGTCCTGACTCGAATGGGGCATACACACCTCGCAGCTCCATCCAGTAATCGTTCAACTTCGCCACGTGCTCGGGGTCGATACCTGTGTCAAGGGGTGTTCCAGCCAGCGCATGCACAATGGCGCCCATGCTGGGCTGAGACGTGGTCCCCGACATACTGTCCACAGCGGCGTCCACAGCATCGGCGCCAGCGTACGCTGCATTCAACATGGACGCCACCCCCGTGCCGGCTGTGTCGTGGGTGTGCACGTGGATAGGCACTGCTGGGAACTCCTTGCGCAGGGCCGACACGAGGGCGTGGGAAGCGGCAGGCTTCAGCAGGCCAGCCATGTCCTTGATGGCCAGCACGTGTGCGCCTGCAGCCACCAGGCTGCGGGCAAGGTCCAGGTAGTACTCGATGTTGTACGGGTTGGATGTTTTGCCGTCAGCTGCCACGGGACTCAAGCAATCCCCCGTGTAGCACATTGCGGCCTCAACGATACCCCCAGACTGTCCTGCCGCGTCAATGCCCAGCTGCAAGTTGGGCAGGTAGTTCAACGAGTCGAACACGCGGTACACGTCCATGCCGTGCTGCGTCGCCAGGCGGCAGAACTCATGCACCGCGTTGTCGGGGTAGCTTGTGTACCCCACAGCGTTGGCCCCCCGCAGGAGCATTTGGAAGGGGATGTCTGTGACGCCCTCGCGCATTCGCCCCAGGCGGTCCCAGGGGCACTCACGCAGAAAACGCATGGAGACGTCAAAGGTGGCGCCGCCCCAGTTCTCAATGCTGAACGCATTGGCCAGCGCTTGGGAGGTGGCCGGCGCAATGGCCAGCAGGTCTCGCGTGCGCACGCGTGTCGCCAGGAGGGACTGGTGTGCGTCGCGCCATGTTGTGTCTGTGATGAGCAGCCCCTTGTGGCTGCGCACAGCCTTGGCAAAGGCGTCCGGGCCGCTCTGCTTGTACAGCTGATAGAAGCTCTTGCTGCCCTTGGTGACCTCAGCAGAGCCTGAGCCGGGGGGGGCGCCGGCGACAGGGGGCAGCTCCCGGGGGTGGTGGGTGCTGCTGGGGAGAGGCAGGCGGGGAATGACGGGGTCTACAGCTGAGGGGGGGGCTCCGCTGGCGCCCAGGGTGGGGTCGGGGCCGTTCACAGCCACCTGCGCCAAGAATCGCAGCAGCTTTTCCCCTCTGTTCTGCGCATCCTGCGTCACCCGCAGCACCTCTGGGTGTTCTGGGATAAACGATGTGTTCACAGCTTTGGTCAGGAAGTCGGGGTGGCTCAGCACATTCAACAGGAAGTACTTGTTGGTGGTGACGCCGCGGATGCGGAATTCGCGCAGGGCACGGCGAAGCTTTGCCGCTGTCTTCTCCCACGTGGGAGCGCGAGCTGTGAGCTTGGTGAGCAAGGAGTCGTAGTGCGGGGTGATGACTGCCCCAGCAAAGCCTGGGGCTTCATCCAGGCGAATTCCAGGGCCTGTGGCACTGCGGTACACAGAGATGGTGCCCGAGTCTGGCTGGAAGTTGTGCTGGGGATCCTCCGTGGTGATGCGCACCTGGATGGCATTGCCGGAGGTCTTGATGACGTCTTGTGTGAGCCCGAGCTCCGGCAGGGTCGCGCCGTTGGCCAGCAGCAGCTGCGTTTGCACGATATCCACCCCAGTGACTTCTTCTGTGACCGTGTGCTCCACTTGCACTCGGGGGTTCACTTCAATGAAGTAGTGTTTCCCCTCTTCATCCACCAGGAACTCCACGGTGCCAGCGTTTTCGTACCGAATGGCCTTGGCGATTTTCACCGCATCGGCCAGGATTGCCTCCCGTGTGCCTTCGGGGAGATGCAGGGCTGGAGCAGACTCCACCACTTTTTGGTGCCGGCGCTGCACGGAGCAGTCCCGGTCGAACAAATGCACGATGTTGCCCTTGGCGTCGCCCAGCACTTGAACTTCAATGTGCCGGGGGTTCTTCACGAAACGCTCAATAAAACAGGTGCCGTTGCCGAAGGCGGCTTTGGCTTCGCTCTGGGCGCTGAGAAACGCCTCGGCGAACTCTGAGGGCTTTGTGACCACTCGCATGCCGCGGCCACCGCCGCCGTGTGCTGCCTTGACGATGACGGGGAAGCCGTACTCCTCCACAAAGGACTCTGCCTCCTGCAGGTTGGCCACGGGGCCTGGCGTGCCTGGCACCACTGGCAGGCCGTGCTCGATGGCCACATTGCGAGCAGACACTTTGTCGCCAAACAGCCGAAGAGTTTCGCCGGCTGGACCCACAAATGTGATCCCTTCGCGGGCGCATGCGTCAGCAAGCTGGTCATTCTCAGACAGGAAGCCATAGCCTGCAGTGGCGATGAGATTTGGCGTTTTGTGCGAAGCAGCTGTGTCTGTGCTGGCGACGGCGTTCAAACGCACCTGGGTGAATGAAGTCGACGCCATTCTCACGTGCAATGCGCACAATGTTCTCAATGTCCAAATAGGCGCCCACTGGGGTGGCGCCTTCAGCCTGTACGCCAAATAGAATATCAGCTCAGTATGGTTTCGAAGTGATTGGCGGGGTGGACTCTTCGTTTTAATCCAGGCATGAGACAACGAAAACTCACCAAGAAACTCTCATCGGCCTTAAATCTGTGAGTGGTGTACTTATCTTCCTTAGAGAAAATACCTGTGCAGTGTGCTTGTGTGAGCATTTGTCGGAAAGTGCAGTTGCACAGAAAAATCCGATCATCCGTAGTCCTACTCACCGACGGTAGTTGCCTGAAGCTCCGTTGCAGCCCTCATAATACGCAGCGCAATTTCTCCTCGATTCGCTGCCATGACCTGCAGATGCATTGCTTGTGAGCGCGCTGTGTCCGAGGGGCGACTGTGAAGTGGCCGCCTTCAAGCGGAGCCCGAGCGAGCGCTTCGAGACTTGCCTTCTTCCCCTCAAGCGCGTTGGCTACTGACGAAAAAAAGGAAGCCAGACGGCTTTCAACAAGTCGTCGACATGCTACCGCATTGAATGGAGCCACCGAGGCACCTCTACGAGCAGTGGACAGCATATTAGCTTGGTGTGCGCGGTTGATACGTGCTTGAGCCCAGCTATTCTTTCTGAGGTCAAAATGGAAGATGGGGACACTAAGAGCGGGTCTGAGTGGATGTAACCCGACAAAATTCACCAAAATCTGTTCATGTAATGGTATTTGCAACCCAGCTACCCCCAGCAACGGTTCTCTGAATCATCCATGTGACAGCAGACAAGTTTTGAGAACTGTCCAGGGGGGTTTTCTTCGGAAGTGCAGCTACTGATGACATGGGCCGTCGTGCAGGAGACGAGCAGTTTGTTTTCATAATCAATGCTTGGAATGTCTTGTCCTTGAGCTGCTTCGACTAGAGAAAGCTGTAACACGCCGTACAAAGCCACAATAGCCATGGCTTCTCAGCGCATCCAGTACGGGCAATATGTGGTGCCTACAGTGGACGAACAGGTGAACTTTAATGTTGGACAGGTACG
>Ga0307982_1000300_pt1 | contig 39104 bp, 23 predicted proteins | sample OrgLakmetagen989_FD_201847 | JGI IMG/M metagenome (GOLD analysis project Ga0307982, IMG submission 201847) | Saline water microbial communities from Organic Lake, Antarctica - #989 | ecosystem: Environmental > Aquatic > Non-marine Saline and Alkaline > Saline | place: Antarctica: Organic Lake... | reverse complement strand
CCAGATGAAAGCAGCGGCGCCACGGCGTCCCCAGCCGCCCCGGCAATGTGGCCGTCCAGCACAAGCCACTGCCGCTGCAGGAAGGACGGGAGACCCTTGAAATTCGGCAGGCTTGCTTCAGAGCTGCGCCCAGCTTTGGGGTCTGTTGACACCTTCCGCACGATCGCAGCCGCGTCCACACTGATCAGCCCCTGGGCTGTGTGGCGCCACCGCCCAACAAGGTCGGAGCTGCCAGAGGTAAGTGCGGCAGACGACACCAGGCGGTGCAGTTGGGCAGCTAGCTTGCGGTCCCCGCGCACAGCGTTCACTGCGACACTGGTGCTGTGACCTGCTGCCCGAAGCAGAGAGGTAACGATGCCGTCTCGCCACTGGCCTGTGGTCGCGTCGTTATTCCCCACCAGCACTTCCAAGGGCATGGCTTGCGGCAGCACAGTGCTCACTGCCACTGGCAGCTCGTGTGGCAGCGGCAGGTACATGTCCTCCTGCGTCATGTTCGCCACAGCCTCAGATGAGCCCGCCAAGGCCCAAGCTGCGCCTTCCCCGGCAGAGGCAAGCGCCCCCGTGAGGTCGCCATTTGAGCTTTCAGATTCAAATGAATCGGCGTCGTCGTCGTGCTCCCTGACAGCCTGCTTCGCCAGGATGCCTCGCAGCTCCCTGGCATTCTCCGCATGCTTCAAAGCCTCGCCCCGCTGGGCGGTCGCCTTGGCATACAGCCACCAGGACGATGAAGTGGCCAGAGCGAAGCCGCCACTGTGTCCGCTGGTGAAAATACCGCTGCGAGCTGCAGCCACTTCTGCTGCAGACTGGCTGTCTTGCCCCCTTGCGCCCCGGGCATACGTGTGCTGCCCCGCCCCCAGCAGGGGCAGGTACACGTCATGCACAGGGCCACCTGCGCCCGCCTCATGCAGCACTGTGAGCGCCAACTGCAGCACACGAATGATGGTCGTTTTCCCACTTGAGGGCCCCCCCACCAACGCAATGGTGCCTGGGCCCCGCAGCGCCTCTCGCGCTGCTGATACGCCCGCCACCAGGCTGGGGGTGGCTGTCAGGCCCAACCCGTCAATTGCAGCCACAACAGCAGCCTGGAACACCTCCTGTTCGCGCGACTTGCGCAAAGCCGAGCGTGCAGTGCGCCAAAGCTGCAGGAGCTCCGCTGGGGGCATTGCGCTGGCCACAGCAGAGGCATCGGCGGTGGCTTCGCTGGCAGCCACTCGAGCCGAGTCGGCCGACTGCACAGCTGCTGCAGCCATATCTGCGGCATCAGTATGGGAGAAGTTGTCTCGAATCGCCCCCCCCACACTGTCGTAGCAGGCCACAGGCAGGGTTGGAGTGACCACTCTTGAAATGGCCACCTGCAAGCAGGCACACTCCCCCAGAGCCACCACAGCCGCTACACTCTGCGAAAACGGCAGGGGGGAGGGGCCCAGCAGGCCCATACCGGAAGTGGCATTTCCGCTTGCACGGCCCGGAGCCCCAGGCACTGCGCCCACCTCACGCGCCGCCATGGCCCGGCTGGATGCAGTGTCTTGCTCCAAGCCGGCGTCTGATCCTTCGGCGGCAGCCGCTGCGTTGGTCATTGATGCAGGCAGCACCACTGGCAGCGTCAGCCGGGTGGCGGCAAGACTGCCAAGCATGGCAGCCGCACCACCCGCTCCGCCTGCAGGTCGCTTGCGACCAGCTTTGCCCCGGCGACCCTTCCCGCGTTGTTGGGGCAGCACACACTCCAGCAAGCAGCTGCTCCATTGGGCATCGTCAGCGAGAGTCACAGCGGCGTCAGCAGCGGCACGAGCGACTGAGAGCGCCAACGGCATCAGCCCCGTGGCCGCCACTGCCACACCCATATCCCGCGCGGCGTGGGCTCCAACCATGACTGCCCTCAGTGCTGAAATCAAGCGCTGTGCAAGAGGGGCTGCAAAGACGAAACCCCGCGCAGCCAGCAGCACGGCAACCCGCACGTCCGGCGCAGGTGCCAGCGCCGTGACTGGGCGGAAGGCACGAGCCAGGGGGGGCGGAAGCGCCGTGCGGTCGTTTCCGGCACCCATGGGGGAAAGTGTGATCGTCACAGATGCCCAGGGGTTCACAGTGATAGTGCTGCCATTCACACTAGCGACTCCCTTGCGGGTGAGAATAGCCTGCTGCAGGCTTTCCGCGGCCAGTGCAAACACAGATAGTGCCTCCACTGGGAGAGTGTGGGCATTAGACACCACCAGCCAGCCGCCAGTGGTGACTTCCGCCACCAATTGCCGCAACAAGGAAAAGGGGCGCCCAGACACACCGACGGAGGCGCCATTCACCACGGCGACCTTGCGTCCTGTCATGGCGCCCAAGTCACACACGGCCTGCTCCCCGGCGGCCCCCGCCTCGGCACTTGTGCCAGAAACAGCCGCAAACGAAGCATGGTTCCGCATGGTGGAAGTCAAGTGCAGGAACACGCGGTCTGTGAGGGGGGTCACCACGCAGGCATCTGCACCTGACACGGCACCGCCCAACAGCTCGTAGCCATATGGCGCGAGGGAACTGCCCACGCTGAAACGCAGAGCTTGTTCGCGAACACCCACAAGCTGTTCTTGCTTGTTGCTCCTGGAAGACGTTCGCCGGGCACCGGAACGAGATTCCTTGGAGAATGTGTTCCGACCCCGTGACCCGCCCCCGCGCCGAGACGTAGGAGATGCAGCGTCGCTGTTGCCGCGTGCAGCCAGCATGGCATCTGTGCCCAGGGTTGAAAACCAGCCAGTGGTCACACGGCGGTACGAGGTGTCGCCGCCGTTGAACACAGGCGCGTCATCGTTCCGGTCTGTGCGGGTGATGCTGCCAAACCTGGCACCGTGCAGCCAGGACTGCATCACGCTGAGGGCGGCGGTGTCGCCAGATGTTACTGCCCGCAGCACAATGGAGAAGACATCATGCCGCCCCACGGCACCCATGGGAGCAGGCGCCTGCTGCAACAGGGCGTGCAGGGGGTGGGGCCCGTTGGCCAAAAACCCCCACGGGTGCACGGGAGCCCCCCCCTCGTCAGCCATTGCGGCAGCAGCATCGCCACCGAGTCCAACTGGCGCCTCGCTCTGTGCATCATCCTGCTCAAGAGGAACATGTGCAGACTCGGTGCCCAGCTGCCCCAGCTGCCAGTACATCTTTGCGCATCGAGCCCAGGCATGGCTGGCCAGCAGGTACTGTCCTGCCGCAACAGTCAGGCGGGTCACAGCTGTGTCCACCAGGGCTTCGTGCTGTGTAATCCAAGTCTCCTCTTCCTCCTCAGATATGGGCCCACGCTCCCCCCTAGCCTCCTGTGCTTGCGCAGCCTTGAGCTGGGGGGGAGTGGCATCCATGGGCAAGGCAATACTGTGTACCGCCGCATGCTTGGAGATTGCACTGGCCAGGCCGCCGTCAGTGCGAGACAGACCAGTGCGCAGCTCGGAGGTGGCGTCGCGTGCATGCACATGCCAGGCCAGCAGCACCCCCAGGCGCCGCGACAGTGCCCTCACATTCCCAGCAGCTGTGTGCTCCGGAGCATGCGGGGACTCGGTGAAGCCAGCTGCGGGAGCCATGGAGCGAGAGCCCCAGGCAGCCGCCTGCCGCGCCACAGATGCCAGCAGGGCAATGCGCATGTTCAGTACATCCTGCACAGCACGCAGCGGGGCGGCGGCAGCTGCCACAGCCACGCCCACTGCAGCATCTGCGGAGTTGCTGCTGTTTATCTTCAGGGATCTGCCGCCGGCATACCTGCCTGCAAAGCCAGCGCTGGACGCAGAAGCAGGCAGGGTGTCGGGCAGCACAGCGGCCTGCGCAGCATTCAGCGACACCGCCATCAGTGCGTTCTCCACAGAAGCGGTCCACTCGGCGCTGACGGCAACAAGTTGCGCCTGCAGGGGCCAGGCGCTGACCCACTGCGCCAGGCGTGGGCGCACAGTGCCCCACAGAGAGTGCCGGGCAGCAGACTCCGCCACCGCAGTCTGCACCGGGTGAGGCGCTGCTGCGGCTTCAGGGGATCGTCCCAGCAGCAGGTGCTGTCGACGCAGCGCCGCCATGGGCATGCTGACGTCAGTCACCAGGTGGTGGGCTGCCCCGGTGATGCACACAAACACCGTGTCGGACAGCACAAGTGCCAATTCGTTCCACAGCTCGCCATTGGCTGCATCACCGCCGTAGCTCAACAAGTCAATGGCCCGCACAAGCGGCAGGACATGCCCATCAGACCCCTGTACCGCTACCACATACCGGTTGCCAGCCAGGGTTGCAGCGGTGGAGGAGCGGGAACGCTTTCCTTCTGTTCCGTGTTCTTCTTCAAGGCCGCTTTCGCTGTCGGATTCCCCGCCCACGGCGCCTGCAGTGCGATCACTGCCTGATAGTCGAGCTAGGGCAGTGGTGTGTGGATCCAGGCTCTCAGCCGCCAGCGTCTCGGGTGTGGGAGCCGGCACGGCATCTGGGGCAGTGATCAGAGAGTGCACGCCAGGGAACATACAGCTGATGATGCCGACTGGCGGCTCGGCGAACCACTTGGGAGTGGTGATAAGCTGCAGCAGCTGCCCGTCTGAGAGGGAGTTGAACCGAGGACAGTCCTCCTGCAGACCAGTAAGCAGGCCACGGGAGGCAGCTCGCAAATCCTCCAGCAGTGCAGTGACCTTCTCCAGCTCGTCCTTGATGACGGGGTTGTCCACGGCAGCCACCAGTGTTCCGCGTTCTGAGATGCCGGTGATGGCGCGAGACCAGTTGAACTGCACATTCTCAAATTGGTCCGCAAACGACGGCATGCGCTTGGCCAGCTCTGGGCGGGCAAACACCTGGCTAGCCTCCACCAGGCCAGTCTGTGCGGCGCCCAGGAGTGCGAACAGCGCCACTGCATCGCCCAGCAACTCGGCGTGGTCAGCCAGGGGCTCAGCTAGCTCAGGCGTGGAGGAGAATGGAGCTGACTGCAGCGCCTCCGTGTGCACCGCCTGGTCAGCCACAACTGCTCGAGCCCGCTCCAGGCTGTCAGCATCCACCAACTTCAACCCAGAAACGGCTTCGTGGGTGGTAAGTTGCAGTTGTAGCACATGGAACTGGTCAGTCATGCGCACGAGGCTCTCTTCAATAGCGAACTCCCGGCGTGCCTGCTCCGCAACCACCGCGATCTCCTGCACATGCTCCCCCAGGTCCATCTCCAAAAGACGAGTCAGGGTGCTCTGTGCATCTGGGCGGATCTTCACAGGGTCCACAATCTTGGAGATGGCTTCCCAGTGCCGCTGCCGCATTCCAGGGGTGCACATGGATTGAATGAGTGGCAGGTGACGCTTGAAGTCCCCAAGTGCCTTCACCACCCGCCCTGCAGTTTCAGCGGCCTCCGCTGACTCGCCGTCCAGGCCAGTCTCGAGGATGGCGGCTGTCTTGGACATGGCGTCCACATTGGACGCCACCACGTCAGCGTCCAGGGTGAACACTGGCCCCCCCTTTCGCCACCGGTGCAGCTTGCTCTCGCTCGCCCGCACTGTGTGCCATAGGGTATGGTACGGCATCAGCTGCCGGCGATTCCGAGAAATTTCTTCAAATTCGGTGGCATCGAAGCCCAGGCGAGACTCCTCCACTGCGATGCGGCTTGCCTCCACCGCTGCGGCATCCAGGGCTCGGCGCATTTGCTCAAGCTCGTCGCAGTACCCAGCAACGGCCATGGGGTCGGCCTTGTCGGAAAAGTGCGCAATATCCCGCTGCAGACGGTTCATGCTCAGCTTCATGTTGTCCCTCAATTTCCGCACACTGGTCTCCCGTTTGGCTCGCACTGCAGACAGCGTAGCAGAGGCTGCAGGCACCACCTCATCTGTGATCTTTGAGCGCAAGACAGCGGCTTCGTGGGACGGCTGCAGGGTCTGCAAGCCCACAGTATGGCTGTGTCGAAACATGAAATCCAGCAATTTGTAGGCCTCATCACACTGCCTCTCCAGGGCGGGGATGTCTGTTTTTTGGGCGTTGTACAGTTGGCGCTCGCTCTCAACAAGCTCTGCGCTGTCCACAGGCACAGTCAGCAGGCGGGCAGCCAATGCACGGTAGGACTGCACCAGCGCTGTATGGCTTTCCTTGGCAATTCGCTCTACGTATGTGAGCACCATGCCAATCAGCTCCTGAGTGCGGCTGACGAGCACCGCGTTCATGGAAGTGCAGTCCACCACCACAAGGTCAAGCGGAACACGGTTGGGCACCGAGAACACATTTCCTTGCAGTTCTGCATCCAGTGCATCCTCTGGCTTTGCCTGTCGCGCCGCCACGCCGGCCATGGGCTGCCCCTGCTCCCGCGCTCGGGCCCAGGCAGCAGTGGCGGCAGCCAGCGCAGGGAGACTTACTTCGTCGCCCTCTGCAACGGCGCCGCCAAGCGCTGACGCCACTGCGTCTATATCTACAGCATCTTCATCATCGGAGTCGGCGGCTTGCTTGGGCGCCCCTGACTCAGCCAGCACTTGTGCCACAGCATCGGCAGCCTGAGTCACCGCCAGCACATTGGCTTGTGTTTGCTGGTACTGTTGAATGACCTTTTCGCAGTCCTCCAGGTTCGGACTGGTGGACACAAACTTGGCCAACTTTGCTTTCTCGCACAGCAGAAACTCAAACGGCGCGTACAGCTCCATGAAGCGGTGGGCATCTGCTAGGCTCTGACGCAGAATAGTGCGCACCACACGGCGAGCAGCTTGTACCACTGGCTCGTCTGGGCGGGTGGTGCGGAGATATCGCTGTGTGTTCACCAGTACTCCGCTGTTATGCAGTGCAGCTTGTGTCTCTGTGGTCTGCAGGCGTAGCTGCCCCGCAGCTGCGGCATCCATACTTGTGCGGACGTTATGCAGCTCGGCTTCGTCTGTCTTCCACCGGCTCACGGTGTGCGTGGCTTGGCTGGTGGGCCAGCGCGGGTCGCCGCTGCCTGCAGTGTTCGAGGTGCTGTCTGCACCAGCCCCCCCCGACACCCCCCCCCCGTCCAGCCCAATGCCCAGTGTCTCATAGAACGCCCCGTACCTCGTCAACAAGTTCGGGATGTGGTGGGTTGCTCGCAGTGTTTCATCAAACACCCGCATGACACTTTCTTCAACTTCCGCAGGGGAGGGTGTCAGGCAAAATCGCCGAGTGTTTTCGCCTCGCATACCAGAAATGGTGTCGAAATGCACGTCATCCTCGGCTCCCAGCTCAAGCGCGGGTGCCTGAGACTGCAGCGGCGTTGCACTCAAATCGGGGGCAACGTAACCAAGCTGGGCATCGCTCAACTCAGCCTCGTCATCCCCGGCAGCGTGCTGGACACTGCGCTGTATGATCCCAGCGGACGGCTCAGACGCCAGGCGCAGCACAAACGCGGGGAACAACTCCGCAGTGGGCGCCACACTAGCCTCATCGCTGCCGCCGGCGCCCCCCGCCACAGCGCCGTATCCCACGCTGCTGCGGCGAGGGCTGGCGCCAAGGGACCGGGCGCCCCCGAAGGCACAGTCAAACACCTCGTGCACAGTGCTGGACATGGCGGCTTGCTGCACTTCAACTGGTAGCGCGTCGTACCCGACAGCCCCTGGGGGCGGAACGACGCCAGCGGAAATGGCAGGGTCGGAAGCGTACGTGTCGTGCGCCTCAATGATGTCGTTCAGGTTCCCCTGAAGCATGATGGGAGTGCCCTGCGCACCGTATGCGCGCTTGGCGCCCGCCACCCCCTGGGCAGCCCTTGGGGTGTGGGCTGCGGCTTGTTGGGGGGTGCTCCCACGAAGCACAGCCAGCACACCATCGGCGAAGTCATCGCCCAGGACGGCACGCAGGATGGCCACGTCGCAGTATGCTAGCACATGTGCGTCGTCATCCAGGCACTCCAGTTCGTCGTGATCGTCTTCAACCGCAGCCTCCTCCTCCTCCTCAGAGTCGCCAGCGTCTGCGAAATTTACAAGGTCCTCCACGGAGGCCTCCCGGCCCTCCCCACGGGAGGCGCCGTCTTCGCTGCCGCTGTCGTCAACCAATGCAGCGTTGGCGGCGTCGATTTCAAGCTTGGCGTTGTGTTCTGCTTGAAGTCTGTCCCACTCCTCGGAACTGAGAACACCTCGGTGCATGCTGGGACCGCGCCCACGGGCAGCTGCGGCAGCCTTCATTTCCGCATATTCCGCTCGTTTCTTCTCTCTCTCTTGCTGGGCAGCTGCAGCCTTGGCCTCCACCGCCTGTCTGGCAGCGCGAGATGCCGCAGCCTTGGCCTCCGCCGCGGCGGCATCTTGGATCAGCAACGTCATGCGCTGACGCGCAAGCGCCAAGGCGGAACGCAAGAAACGCCTTTGGCGGCGTTTCGCGAAACGCAGGAAGTACGCCACCAAGGCATGCAGGGAGCGCGATGCAAGGTCGCGCAACTGCGTGCCCAGGACAAACTGTGTCACGTGCAGCAGTCGGCTGGGCTCGAACAAATGCAGGGGGAGGAAAGACCGCTCCACGCCCTCGAAGAACCCCGGCACATAGGAGGACACGTCGGTGTCGTCAGACCGGGACCCATGCCCAAACGTCGTGTCGGTGAGTGCAGCCACTTCACCCACCTTGCTTGCACCCAGCTGAGGCAGCATGCGCACAGCCTCGTGACGACTTGTGCGATGGCTTACCCCCCCTGAGTGCAGGGTGTGGAAATACCGGCGCAGGGTATCATGCGCCTCAGGCAGCCACACTGACAATAGTCCCTCGCGGATGTGTTCCGCCTGCTTGTTCTGCGCTTCCTCGAAAACTGACAAGAACATGGGCCCAGGCAGGGCATGGCCTGCCGACGAGCCAGCCTCCGTCAGGGCCACAGCATCAGCAGAGGCATTCCAGCCGGCCAGCTGCGGCAGCTGCACCAGCAGCGCCTGCTGCAGCCGCGAGTAATACGCCTGCCAGCCGTCCATCACCTGGCGCGTGGCCGGGCAGATGCGGTAGAGACGGGGCACTACATTCTCCGCGGCGCCAATGACATGGGCGTGCCAGGTGGAGGGGACACGTGGGGGTAACGGCAGGGGCGCCGTGCGTGGCGAGGTGGTGAAAGGAAGCGTGTCTTGTGTCCCTGTGGAGTGCCCGCACCAGGCCGCCAGGGGATACGGCACAGCACCCCACCCCCACTCCCGGATGCGGTACCCCTCAGGAATGATGGGCACCCCCAGTCGCATGCGATCCCCAGGTGAGCGCAGCACATAATTCAAAATGGCTTGCCGCTGGGAGCGCTCATAGCGAGACACCACAGAGGCCAACTCCTTGCTGAGGACCCCATTGGCTTCTTCGAGGGGCCCCTCAGCTACAGGGGCGGGGGGCAGCAGCGCCATCACCGCGTCCAGCCAAGTCTTGCGCAGAGGGGCCACAGAGCCGTTGGCCATGCTCAAATCAGCGGCACCAGGGCCATCCAGGTACCCCAAATACCGCCGCACCGCGGCGCGATAGGCCGGAGACAGCGCAGTGATGCCAGCTGACATGGTGGCGTTGCCAGCTGCCGCAGTTAGGGAAGGGTCCTCCAAGATCGGCAGCGCGTGCGTGGAGCCATCCACACGCACAAAACCTGGAAGGGTATAAATGGAGGAAGCTGATGCACCACCCAAGGCGCGAACACCAGACGGAACACCATCTGTGACACTCAGCAAGCTGCTCGTGGATCCCAGGTGCAGTGCAGCACTGGAGGCTGACCCCCTTGGGATGATGGCGCCAGCGTTCCCGGCAGTGCGTGCGGCATTTGGCATCGACGCCAGGAAGGAGGGGCCGGCACGGGCAGCGGCACGGGCGGCAGTGATGCGAGCGGTGGCCTCTGCGGCCTCCTCACTGTCCCCTGACAAGATGGAGCGTTTTGTGGCAGCGCCAAAGGCGTCCGAGTCGAACACCCCCAGGGCACTTGCCTTGGCCGCGGCGGCACTCTCCACGTCCCGATCCAAATTGCTCAAGGCGCTATCGTCCCGCAGCAGTGCGTGGTCACTGCGGGAAATGTCCAAAGCCACGGCGGGAGCGGGGTGCCCCCCCCCAGCCCCTGTGCGTGCCGCCACCTTGGCCGCCTGCCGGGAGGTGGCCACGCTGCGGCTGGTGAGCGCAAAGCGGTTCCGCCCCGGGGTCACGCTGGCATTCCCTGTGTGATCGTCCCGCCCAGCAGTCAACGCCTCGCTGACATCTGACGAGTCCTCGGAGCTGGGCAGTTGGGCAGTAAGCACTGTGGCCCCCCGGGCGCTAGAACGCTGCAGTGAGAGATTCGCAGCTGCAGGCGTGTACCGGCTGCCTAGTGCATGCAGCAGGGAGGTGTTGGTGCCAAAGTCGTGTCCCGCTGCCGCTGCAGCTTTTGCGTTGCGTTGACGGTCTTTGGTCGCACGCAGTGCAGCTGCACGTCGCAGCGACTGAGTGCCCTTGGACTGCGCGCTGCGCTGCGGGGATGTATACAGGGGGTTTCGTTCGCGCAGCCCCGCTCGGTCGGCGGCGCCTGTTCCGGCCTTGATCACCCCAGGGATGTCGTGTTCGTGCAGTGGTGCCGCGCGTGTTCTTGAGAACGAGTTCAACAGAGGAGGGTAGGCGGATGCGGCGGCAGCCTGCAGGCGAGGCGAGTGTGCCACACTCAACTTCAAGCCGCGGAATTTGCCCTCCTGGTGCATGGCATCTGTGGCATCCAGCACGTCGCCGTCGTCATCCCCTGCCAGGTCAAGGCCGCGAGCATCGGCGTCGGCACGGTCGCGGTCTGACGGCGCCGCTCCGAACACAATGCCTGTGACGGCATCAGTACCACCACCCTCCCCGAGTGAGTCCCACTCAGTGGCACTGGCACTGGTGCTGAGGGTGGCTGTGCCGTGTCGAGGGGGGGGTCCCCCCGCGGGGGGGCCTGCAGGGGGGCGCGGCACAAGCCCTGAGCAGGAAGCCGAGTCCATTCCTCCCTCCAGCATGGTTAGTCGCAGGGACAGGACAGGGGAGGGGGGAGACACTGAGGAAGGGCTGTCTTGGATGCCCGTTGGGGAGGTGGGCGAGTGGGCCCATGCGGAATGCGCCGACAAAGGGGGTGACTCGCCGTCAAAGCCAGCCTCCTTGGCTTCAAATGCGCCCCGGGCAGTCATGGCCATGCGCTCTGGTGGAGAGAAGTTGCCACTCCTCACACCCCGTGCGGAGTGGGATGTCCGCTCCGCACCAATAGCGGGGCTGGTGGCAGCACCGTCCACATCCAACTGCAATGCCTGGTCGGCAGGAGTCACGTGACTCATGGGCGCACCCGGCATGCGGGCCCACACAGCCCGTGTGCCCGTCATGCCCCCCCCGCCAAGTCCCGCAGGCAGGCGCACTTCTGCGGCGATGGTGCTTTCTTGCGCTTCCACCCGCAGCTTATTCACCACCGCTTCGTCTGACACGACGGCGTGCGGCATGTGCTCTGCAGGGGACAGGGTTCCCAGCGCAAAGGCGCCAGAGCCAGCCCCCCCAAACATGTGCTGTCCCCGCTCCAGGGAGGACTGCACGTGCCTGCTGGTGGTGGCCTGAGGGGTGTCTTTAGAGTGCGAGAACTCGAACGTCACTACCCCCACACGCCCCTGCAGGTTACCCAAAGCGCCAAAGCGCAGTTGAAGTGCGTCGAGAGCTCTCACGGTGCCTGCCGTGGTGGCGGCGTGTCCAATGGCACCCCAGATGGCACTGACGGCCGCTGCTGCCACGGAGCGAGATAAAGCACTGTGCCCTGCAGCAGTGCCCAGAAACGACCCAGAGCTGGCAAGGGCATTTGCACCCCCGTGAGTTGTTCCGGGTGCAGCACCCTTGAATCGGGTGCGGAACGAGCTAGCCGGAACACCGGCCCCCGTGCTCGGGTCATACGACAGCGTGCCTGGAACACTGGCGTATGCTTCGATGAAACGCTCCACATCCCGATCGGACAAGGCGTTTGCAAGGGCAGCGACATCGTCCCCTGTGACTTTGGCACCCACCTTGACGCGTTGGCTGGCGGGGGTCATGTGTGTGAAAGCGTCGTTGCCTTGGCCAACACCCCCCGCTGGGGCGTGTGGCAGGAACTTTACGCCGTGGGAGCTGGCAAAGGAATCGGCCAGTGCAAATTGCGGCAGCCGGATCCCATGTCGGAACTCCCGGTAGAAGAAATCTCCCAGGCCAGGCACCTGGACGGCACGTTGTCCGCGAGCAATGGCGGCAGAGCCACCAGCAGCTGTCATGCTGACTGCTTGACCAGTATTACCATCTCCAGAGGACAACTGCACAGAGGTTCCACGCGTGGAGCATGCACTGCTGGCCTTAATTGTGCTGGGGCTTACCTTGGCTTGCAACGCCTGCACCATGCCGCACCACACGCGATACAAAGTGCCGCGAGTGAGTAAAAGAGACTGATCTCCTGAATGCTTCGAGTCGCTTGAGTGGGCTGCTTGAGCATCTGCATACAGTGACATGTGCGTGCTGAGCGATGCCAGCGATGAGCTGAATTCATGAGCGACACCTTCAAATGCCGCTGCGGAGAGCTTGTACGCAACGGATACAAGGGAGCATTCGTAGCAGGTACAAGAAACATGTGTATCGAAAACTGCATTGCCTGTGCTGTGCACTGCGCCAGGATTGCCAACAGGCACATAGCACTTGGACCTCAGGAGGACAATTCAAAAACGCTGGCAGCAAGGCCACACTGCAATACGAATACAGGGCGCTGGCGCACCACCTAATGGCACGATAGTATTGAGTGTACAATACAGCTTGGTACAGGTGTGGCAATTTGCTGCCAAGGCAAACACAACGCCAGCAACCTTTGCCCAAAGCCAGATCCACGTCGCACAGCGATTATGCCGCTGCAGGCCAACCGACAGCAGCCTGTCGGCCACAAACACCCTGGCCCAGCATGTACGTACCATGAGATACTTTGATGGGTTGTTTTGATACTTCTGCTACCAATGAATGAAGGTCGTATACTGTTACGGCCGAACCTGATGCGCCCAAATTGACGCTGGATCGGCCACCACCGCCCACAGGCGATGATGCCATGGCGACAGAGAAAGGGCCGCAATGCAAGAGAAGCCGAGAGCCTGTCTGTGAACAAGTGAAATCGAATGTACTTCCTCGGGTGGGTGTGTCTCGCCTGGTTGCGTCATATACACGTTGTTTTGTCCTGTGAGGAGCAAGGGCCCAACGACAGTCTGTTGCATGCCGGCTCGAGCTGGCAAGAGGCTGGATGAGGCCCCCCCGTTTTTGTTGAGGAGGCAGTTCCGGGGACAACTGATACATGCAGGTTAACGCAGAAGAAAAGTGAACTACCAGAAAGTCGTCAACTGTCAGGACAAGAGATACCGCGAAAATTGCTGTGCTTTCAGACGGTGTGTCTTGAACACGCAGAGCTGCCCAAGCCACCAACACAGGTATTCAGTTTCGGTTGTCATTATCACTATGGCTTTCACCGCTGCAGTCAACTTTGGTGTGCGTGCTGCTGCTGCTGCCTCTCGCTCAGTGCCGACTGCTTCCTTGAGCGGCATTGGCAGTCTGCATAACCGCTTCATGTGGACAACAGCCACCATTGCGTCCCGCTTTGACCAAATTGTGGGCATTCCTAACAATGTGCCATCTACACATTCCTCAACAGACTCCCAGCAGGTGCGTATGAATGCCTCACGACAGTGCCATCATCAAGTTCCGCATTCTTCGTGCTGCAGATTCGATTTCGCTCACGAGCTGGCGTGCCAAGCTGGCGAAGGAAGGCAGCTCGCCGCGAAAGTGCTCAGGAGATCCGAGAGGCAGTGAAGTTTGCAGCAAGGTGTGTGTGCATTGCTGGTGACCGGCCGCTGCTGCTGGCACCCAGCCTCCGCCCTGCTTCGCAGGTGGGACCCACTGCGCTCAGCCCGCACTGGAGTTTTACGGACTCTGGGTAAAATGGGATGGCCTGTGAATAAGAATGAAACCATTACCGAAGGCGTGAAAGCTTTTGCCACTTTGAAGCACATGTATTTGGTGATTGACGTTGTACCAGAGGATTCGTACATTACTGGCACACACGTGCTCAAACCCGAAGTGCAGAGCCACTATGACATGATCCGTGCCAAGGGCTGGAAAGTGGTACTGGTGAACCAGCGGGCATGGAACAAGGTGGCCCTCAAAAGCCGCACAGAGACCAATGGGGAGTCCAGGGCGTATGCCAGGGCTCGCTTCCTGATCAACTTGGTGACCGACCAGGCGCCATTCGAGACACGCCGCGACGCAGAGCTCGTGTCCACCAATGACTACGGGGTGTACGACAAGATGAAGAAGGCAGCCGCCAAGCACGGTAGCCAGTACGGCATCGCAGGCATCGTGCGCGGCAAGGGCCGTGTTCGCATGCGGGTGCGACGGAACCGCAGCTAGTGCTTGCCACAGCATGCCAATGAATGCATTCATAGAGTCACACGCCCCCTTCAGCGCCCTGGCGTCCGGGTGCGTCTGGAGGAAAGGGAGCCTGTTCGCCAAGTCCTGGCAGAAGCGCCGGGCCTCGCTGAGCCCGTCCTTGCTGAGGGCGCACCACCCTGCAGCCTCAAGCACCCTGCTGTTGTGTCTTGGGAAGCTCTCTGGGAGCTCATTGCAGCTGGCATGGCTCGTGCGCCCAGTGTCGCACCGTAGTCGGCCTGCAGGTGAGCTGCCTTTGCCAGCCTGGGCAGGGTTGATCGCCAGTTGCTAGCAGTGACCCTGGGGATGGGCGCATATGCATCAGGGCACACCAGCGCCCTGCGAGGTGTTTCAGTGGGGGCTTGCAGCTGCTGCGCAGCCAGGCGAGGGCCGCCCCAGGACCCATGCACCGCTGAGCTGAGAAGAGACATGTCTGAAGCTTTGTGGCGCACTTCCCGGGCACTCTCAGGCCAATGCTCGGTTCGAATACTTGCTTGGGGGTGCTTGCTGCTGCCCGCTGTTTGCTTTCCGCCGTATGTCCGGTTGTGGGTGAAGTCAAACTGGCGAGGGCAGCTGTGCTGCACAGGGTGAGTCTCGTAATCCCGAGTTGTCTCTGGGGGTTCCATCATCCACGTGTCTCTACTGAGAATATACTTGGGCTTGCGGCGGCGAGGCTTGTTGGCAATCTCTTCAAACTGCGAGTTGCCAAACCAAGAGGGCGCATCAAAGGAAACTGTGGAAACGCCGAAGCTGTCCATTCTGAACACAGGCCGCTTTCGTGGAGGCTTTGTGATCCAGTCCCATTCGGGTGGGGACGAGCCTTTGTAAGATTGCACCTGTGAAGCGCGCAAGGGTGCGGAACTTGAGCAGAGTCATTATTTGGATGGTGACCTGCTCACGTGCCCAACGAGTAGAGACTCGGGAAGCATCCCGCTACTCCGTGTTCTACTGTTTCTACTTGTACACGGCCTTGCGGACCCAGAAACTGCGTAGGTTTCCAGCAGCTGCTGTCCTGCTCGAGGTGCTGTGCGAGGCGTTGTTGCTGGGCCCAGCCAAGCGCTGCCACCCGTTGTCATCCCAACCGTTGAGCCTCCCCACAGACCTGACATACCGCATCTATTCCCATTGTCAATTTCACGACGTACATGCACGCCATAGGTCGCTTTTTCAGTTAGACACATATGAAGTTGCCAACGAGTTTGAGCTGCCTGGGCCCTGTACGGAATCCCCCCCCTCACTGCGCTTGCCTGCGCTTGCTGCGCAAGTACATCCCCTTTCAGGCCTGGAGCACGCGCTATAAACTCGCTCAGTGGTCCACCTTGGGTGGTTGATATTTAGCGCGAAGCGGCTGTAAGTGTGCAGCGCCTGATCCCGACCCCAGCCCAGCTGGCTGCCGCAGCAGCAGGGTCATGAGCGCATTGCAACAAATGTTTACAGTTGTCAGCCTGCCAAAGTTAACCGTGTGAAGGAAGAAATAGCCAAACGCGAGCTTTGGAGCGTGCTTCTTCTGCAGGCTTTGATCATGAAAGACGATTGACAGGAGCAATGTGTTGAGGAGGAACTTTGCATGCTGGCAATGGGGGCAGCAGCTCAGAAAGGTCATGTTTGAAGCCCCGATGTCCCAGCTGGTGGCAATGGTCACTTCAAACAATTATTTGCTATCTGCGTGGTATTGTATTGCTTTTGCATTCCATTTCAAACATCAATCATGAAGGTATGTGCTGATACAGAAAAAGGAAATTGCGCCCAGCGCGAGCTTCCGTGCGAAACACAACCCGGGCCCATTGCAGGTGTTCAAGTGCATTGTTTCAGGCGTCGAGTTCTTCTCCGATGCGAAGGCATTCACTGATGTCATGGATGAGGAGGGGTAAGTGCTTCCTTGTGTTCGCGGTTTTTGACACTGCCACACTTTGACACATTCGCTTTTGCTTTTGCAGCAACGATACCGGCTTGGTCCGCGTGGAAGCTGTGGTGCGTCAAATTTGTGCTGTTATTTCCTTGCGTTGAGCCCACATCAAAACTTGGTCAAATCAAGCTTGCGCGTTTTGTCTTTGAGCCACAAGATGGTGCCGACCTGCGCACGTGCCTCGCACACATCTCTGCTCCATCTTGCAGTCTAAGACTGAGGGCGGCGTCGCAGTGAACACTGGCGGTGACGAGGAGGTCGACGAGGCTGAGGAGATCAAGCTGGACCAGTTCTGGATGTTCCCCGACATTGAGAACGAGTTTGAGTTCGCCAAGAAGAAGCAGTTCAAGGAGGACTACTGGGCGTTTTTCCAGGACGGCTTCGTGAAGCTGGCCAAGCACAAGAAGCTGTACGCTTCCAAGGAGGACTTCCAGGCTGCTGGCAAGCGCTTCAAGGCTGCCCAGAAGTGGGTCTTGGCCAACATCAAGGAGCTGCAGTTCTTCGGCCCCGAGAGCTACATGATCGAGGGCGAGACCATCGATGAGAAGTTCGCTGAGGACACCTTCTGCGCCAACTTCGCATACGTCAAGTACGAGCAGGATGGCACCATCTACTTCTACTTCGTCAAGGGTGAGCACTTGCGCAAGCGGCACGCCCCAACGCGAGCTGCGTTTCACTCATTGTTTTCTCTGCAGATGCTTTCGTGTCGGTCACTTTCTAAACAGGCTTTGGGGGATTGCAATGAATTGTTTGCGCCATAATAGTAGAATAGTCCGCCTCTTGATAGGACTAGGGATGCTCCTCAGTCGATGGGCTGCTGGCTTCACCCCCGTTACCACTACCTGGCCATGCTACACCCCACACCCAGGAACCTGTACAAACCTGAAGTGAGTTTCGGCCCCAACAGTTAATCAGCTTAATTTTATTGATTGTATCAGTTTCAAAACCACTGCTCTCGATTTCACTTGCCGCCGGTGTACGAAGAGTGCCATGTGGTACGGTACAGCCTCTGTCCTTGCGGCAGCCATGGTGCTCGGTGTCTGTACCGACACTTCAAATTTTGATATGGATCAGGTTTGGCACTGTGTTCAAATGACTTCATTGCGGAAGATTGTGCGTAGCTTGACGAAATGCAGCTTTGCAATGCGTGCAGACATTGCTTCACAGATTATGTACCACGCTGTTTTCGCCATCTTCTACACACTGTACACTGCAGCAGGGCCTACACCCCAACAAAGAACAGGGAATCGTTCTGCTGCAGGTGCTGCGTCTGCCACTGGTGCTGCTGTGCAGCCTTCATCGACAGCGGCGTCAAACAGCAACAGCGCAGTTAGTGCCCGGAAAGGAGGACCACTCTATGCAGCATACCAGCAGCGCAAACAAGCGTTACTGCAGAAATGTAGAGATGGGTATCTCAAAGCTAGGTCATAGTGCTAGGTTCTCGAAAGTGCCTACCTTCCAGCACACGGCCAACTTCGGCATTGAGCTTGAGTATCCATCTGCATGCTGACAACGGTGTCCTTCATGCGTACACATACTAGTGTGCATGCGCTTTTGCTGAAAATGTGCTGCTTGGCGGGTGGGTGAGCATGTTGTCAGATGCACCGGCACCGGGTGGCTGCCCGGGCCAAGGTGCCGACTGCCTAGGCACGAGACAGCGTTGCCTGACCGATGCAGAGCGGGCCAAGGCCCCAAGTGTTCGCGGTGTATGTTTCGCGGGATATGCTGCGGCAAACTTTCTGGGGGTATACAGCTCGCTTGCTGCTGCCCAGCTCAGGGGGGCTTGCTTTTGATCGCTGCACAGTAACTACCCCCACACGCTCCAATGTGCACAGCTCGCCGACTCGAGTAAGACAATTCACTGTATTCATGCCAAATATATCTACTTGTAGTGCTCCTGGGCGGCACTTGCATCAAGAATAGTTCAGCTGGCAGTCAACGCAATGCTCCGACGGATCGTCGTAGCAGCTGCTTCAGCGGCCGGTGCCAGAGCTCCCCGCGCGCTCGCGCCAGTAAGCATTGAGTGTTGCCTAGATTTACACTAAGTACATATTATTGTTATGCAGGCACGTGCAGTCTGCAGCACGGCCGCTTCCAGCGAGATGTACTCATCAGTACGTGGCTCGATTACCGCACACAATTCCGCAGGCTGCGTCTGTCGTCACTGAAGCAACCCGTATTTTTTTTGCTTGCAGCACCGGAAGGATGAAACCAACACACCGGAGCACCACTTCGACTTCACTTCAGAGAACCAGGAGATCGTTGAGACTATCTTGGGCAAGTACCCTGACAACTACAAAGGCTCAGCTATTATGCCTCTCCTGGACTTGGCGCAGCGCCAGTGTGGAAATTTCCTGCCTGTTGCTGCCATGAAGAAGGTTGCTCGGATTTGTGGTGCATCTGATGCGTCTGTGTTTGAGGTGGCTACCTTCTACACAATGTACAACCGCGAGCGTGTGGGCAAGTACTTCATCCAGCTTTGCGGCACCACGCCCTGCATGGTCTGCGGCAGCGAAGAGATCAAACAGGCTATTGAGTCACACTTGGGCATCAAGACAGGACAGACCACACAGGATGGCATGTTCACTTTGATCGAGGTTGAGTGCTTGGGGGCATGCGTGAACGCGCCCATGATTCAAATCAACGACGACTTCTATGAGTCACTGGATGTCAAGACTACTGTGGAGGTGCTGGAGGCATGCAAGAAGGGCACCCCTCCGACACTGACCAAGTGGGGGTCCCTTCCCATGAACGGGCAGATCTCGTGCGAGGGGCCCCAGGGAAAGACCTCCCTCCTGTCCGGCCCTGAGCGCAAGCCCTTCTGCAGGGAGCTGCCCACGGATAAGGTTGACCCAGCACAGGTGAAGCAAGAGATGATGTACGGCTAATTGATGAACTCCACACAGCAACGCACAACAAAAATCGTCTCGGCTAGCGCTTCAAGTGACGCATGGAGTTCAGAGAATGTTGCATAAATTTGGGGCGCGGCACTATTCACAAGCATTGCATCCTTTGAGCGCCATTGATAGCATCCAAGCTCTATGGCGCCCTCGGGAGTACACTGTTTGAGGTCGGAGCACTTCAGGCGTAAGCTTTCAGAAGATGCTCGTCATAATTGAACACCGACAGCGTCCGAAATTTCAACAAGATGGATCAAATGTTCCCATCATACCTCTTTCCAAGAAGCAGGTACGGTGCCCTTGGCAAAGTAGGAGTCAATATCCTGCACATGCATGGAAAGTAGGGATCGCAGAATTCTCTCATCGCCAATCAGACGCAGAACTCACCTGGCCAAGTTGTGCAAAGTCGGGGAACACCCCTGTTGCAAGCTTACTGTATGCCAGGTATTTCGAGTCGACAACGACTTCGAACGAGCTCCTGTGAACGAGTTTGGTGTGCATTCATGCATACAGAAGTTCTGAAAACTGAGAATCGCCTCTCACCTGCGACCAGTGCTAAGGGTGCTGCTGGCTTTGCTGAGGCCGGCAAGCTTGGATGCTTTGGAGGCGTAACCTCACATTCCACAGTACTCAACCGTGAATTGGGACTCGGTACTGGCCATCTTTATAAGAGGGTGTTAGAGGTGACGCTGTGATGTATCGACACACAGGAGAGAGAGCAGCGTGTTTGCAACAATGGCGGGCTTGCAACTATTGAGAAAAGGCTTGGCAGAAATGATCAGATTTGGTTGCTTGGGAAAAATCAAACATCCTACTTCTTGCACAGCTTGAGTCCCCCCCCCAACCCAAGGCAAGTAGCCCCCCCATGGTCCGCCAGCTTTTGAGTAGAAAAAGATCATCTGAAACAAAAGCATACCACTCGTATAGTCCGCTCCACACAGTGACATGCAAGCCATTCAGGACCGTTGGGCTCTTTGACAGCTCAATCGTCCACATTTCCTGTATCAGCTTCCTGCCAAGTCGCTTGAGCAACTCGTCTCTCAGCAGGCCTAGCTTCAGAGTCAGACAATAGCAAGGCATGCGCTCTGTAGCAGCATTGTTGCTTGCTGCAGCTGTAGCTTGTGTTTGTGGTGATGAGGACTCACACACCGTAAGGAGCTTTGCCACGAGAGGACTGCTTCATGCACAAGCAGCTTATCCTTGTTTTCAGTACCAGAAAAAGGAGCCTGTCACCTTATGGCTGAACAAAATTGGCCCTTATCATAACCCTATGGAAACCTATTCGTTCTATGATCTTCCCTTCTGCGCACCGGAGAAACAGTTGCAACCTCGCTCAAAATTTGCTGGGTTTGGTGAGATTCTAGAGGGAGTTGAATATGTCAACTCAGATTTGCCAATCAAGTTTAATGGTAAGTGAATTGCATTCATTGCCTTTAAGATTAAACTCGTCGGACTGTGCTGCTGGACTGCCTATCCAATCAGATTCACACGTGACAATCGAATTCCGCTGCAGAGCCTGTCAAACACACGGTGTACTGCGACATCAAAGTCACTGATGATGATGCACTGTACTTCCAATACGCTATCGAAAACCATTACTGGTACCAGATGTACATTGACGACCTGCCTGTGTGGGGGATGGTTGGTGAACTGGTTGATGCCAAGGGCCATCACATCCCCGACGCCGAGACGGGGGCAGATCTGTTGCCTGGGGGCGAAGACGTGGACATCAAGCAGCTACAGGGTGTTGGGGATCAGACTCCCCTCTTGTATACCCACAAGAGCTTCTCCATTGGCATTAACGGCAACCAAATCGTGGAGGTGAACCTGACCAACGAGGCTCCGGTGCGCATTTCCAAGGCTGCTGTCGTGCCGTTCAGCTACTCTGTGTCCTGGACTCAAGTGGACAAGGCCTTCGAGAGCCGCTTCCGGCGCTACCTGGACCACAACTTCTTCGAGCACAACATCCACTGGTTCAGCTTGTTCAATGCCTTCATGCTGGTTGTGCTCCTGGTGGGGGTGGTGTGTCTCATCCTCCTCCGCACGGTGCGCAACGACTACACGCGATACATGCAGCAAGATGACCAAGATGTGGAGGCGCTCACGAGCATTGCTGGGGACGAGGGGGGGTGGAAGCAGGTGCACGGAGACGTGTTCAGGCGCCCAGCCCATGCAATGCTCTTAGCGGCCATGCTGGGCACCGGTGTGCAGCTGCTCACCATGGCACTGGCAGTGCTGGGCGTGGCTGTACTGGCCACGCTGCACTGGTATGAGCGGGGCACCCTGTCTGTGATTGTGCTTGTGGCGTATGCTTTCACTTGTGTGCTGGGCGGCTACGTCAGTGGTGCTTGGTACCGCGCGCAATTCTTCCCCAACAAATCACCTGCATGGATCTCTGTCATGCTGCTGACTGCATCGCTGCTTCCTGCAGGCGCGCTAGGTACGCTGATGCTTCTGAACTTCGTTGGCTTGGCGTATGGTACCATCAGCACTCTGCCCCTGGGCATCCTGTTTTCGCTTTTCGTGCTGTGGGCAGTTGTCTCCCTCCCACTGGTCGCTGCCGGGACGTACTTTGGACGACACATGGGCGGAAACGCACCCCCCCCCCTGCGAGTGCACGAGGTGGCACGCCCCTTGCCGCGAGGCCGCTCCCTGCTCGCCCAGCCCTGGACAACGGCGCTGCTGGCAGGAGTACTGCCTTTCGGTGCCATTTTTGTGGAGATGCACTTTGTGTTTACGTCGTTCTGGAACTATAAGTTCTATTATGTGTATGGCTTCATGCTGCTGGTGCTGCTGATGCTGGTGATTGTGGTGGCCTGTGTCTCCGTGGTGGTGACGTACGTCCAGCTGAACGCTGAGGACTGGCGGTGGCAGTGGCACTCCTTCCTGGCGGGGGCTTCTGTCTCCCTGTATGTGCTGCTGTACAGCACGGTGTACTTCTTCATGAAGACCTACATGAGTGGACTGTTGCAGATCTCGTACTACTTCGGGTACAGCCTGCTGCTGAGCGCTGCCATTGCCATGACCACGGGCTCGGTGGGCTATTTCACCTCCCAGGCGTTCGTCAAGGCTGTGTACTCCGGTGTGAAACTGGACTGAGGAGGGTAGGTGAGCCTCGGGCGGCACGCAAAGCCAGCAGCCGAGGGTGCTGGTGGGTGCAGCGGCGAGATGCAAATGCAGACACAATGTATTTCAATCACTTCAACAGTTTGAACAGCTTGGGGGCCACCTGCAAATGACGATGCACAGGTCACAGCTAAGGCAAAGGCAGCCGCAAGAGACACTTACACAGTGGTCCACACAATGCCAGTAGTCAAACGCCCATGCTTGGCAGTCACCTTCTTTCTTTGTTGCAATGCGCTCTGCGAATTGGCCTCATGTGTGGCAGCCATTCTCCAGCAGTAGCAGGGTGTGAATACCCCGTGATACTGTTGCGAGCAGCAGAATTGCAGCACTCAACGCACCTGTGCAGGCCTTGTAGTTATCCCAATGCTTGGTGCAGTGGCTGTGGCACTGCTTTTCCAACTCAGGCTTGGGGCACACAGGCTCGTCAGCCTGCACAATGCGAATGGGGTGATGCTTAGACCTGGTCAATTTCCGCCAAAGTGCATGCTGGTTTGATGGACCCCATAGGCACGCACCATACTGATTAAGGGTTCTCGTTCACCTGAAAATATGCCCTGGCAGACTCCTGGATACGGCTGAGCAAAAAGATGTGTGAGCTGCAGAATCAGGACGGCCTGAAGGAATTGAGCTATGTGCCGCCTGACGTGCCATCGACAGGCTCATAGCTAGGCACAAAAGCGTGCGGCAAGATGAACTTACGGTGATACTGAAGCAATAGTGTTTGTGTTTGATCATGAAGTCTGCCTGCACCGGCTTGATTTGTTGGATCAAACTGCTGCACCCCACCCCTGATGGTCCAATTACTGGGGGACTGCTACACAGCTGCCCTCGTGGATGAAGCACTGCATGGAGACGGCATCCCCGACACTCGACGGCAAAAATCAAGCTTCCATGTTATTTTTGTCGCAGGAAGCCCCAGGTGTGAGATGCAGTCAAATCTTCAATTGTTCATGTCAACACAGCATTCTTCCAAGTGAGCCGCAGGCACGCCCGTTACTCACACAGATTTACATCAGCCCGATACACGCCCAGCTGGCAGTGGCACCTGCAGCCTCAGTCACTGCACGAGGCAGGCGTGGAGGACACAGGAGTCGCCAGCCCTAATAGCGCGCTTACTTAGCCTCAGCAGGCACGTACTCGCCCACAACAACCGCGTGGTCGCGCTCATAAGGCTCCAGGGTCAGCTGCTCGGCGGGCTTGAGGCCCTGCTTGGCCATCTTGCTGCGCTCGGAGGCAAAGACAGCCTCGGGCTTGGAGGTGGAGTCAATGCAGGAAGCCTTGATGGAGATCATGAAGTGGCCACCAGCCTTGAGGAAGTGGTGTGCGTTCAGGGCAACAATGTCTGCCTGGTTGGGCTGTGCGACGTCAGCGAAGACGAGGTCCACCATGCCGACAAGCATGCGGTATTTGAGGGGGTGGCGGGCATCCTCAATGATGGGGATGATGTTGGTGCGGTTCTTGGCCATGTTGATCAAGTCACGACCGGAGCGGTGACTGAACTCAACTGCATACACGATCCCCTCGGGACCAACGATGTCACTGACGTGGCTGACAGTGGTTCCACTGGCAGCGCCGAGGTACAGAACCTTCTTGCCGGGGCCGAAGTGAATGTTGCCCACACCACCGAGAATGGCGGCAGCGATCTTTGAACGGAAAGGGTTCCACACACGGTATTCAACCTTCTCGCCGTTGGCAGCCTGCAAGCTCAATTAGATGAGGCAGAGTCGACAAAACGGCATAGAGCCATCGCTAGCGGAAATAGAAAATGCACTCACATCAATCTTGACAGTCTTTTCGCCGTAGACAGTCTTTCCGGGCACCAAGTTCAAAGTTACCAAAGCATCCTCCTTGCCACGAGAAATGAAGATACCCTCGTGTCTGCGAAACGAATTACGAGTGAGATGGCGTTTCGCAGTGTTCGGTGTCTGAAACTCTCTTACCTGTGAGGCTCCACAATTGTGCGTGCACCGCCCTTGAATCCACCGCTGTAAATCACAGGAGTTGAAATAATACCCAATAAGCGAAATTATCTTCGAATTCTTACCGAGCACCGCCACGGCCGCCACCACGGCCACCGAAGCCGCCGCCGCCACCGCGGCCGCCGCCACGGGCGCCGCCTCGGCCACCTCCAAAGCCACCGCGGCCGCCACCACGGCCACCACCACGACCACCACCACGACCACCAAAGCCACCACGACTGCAAAATTCATGATGTTACTTTCGCTTAGTCTCATGCAGGCACAGGAGAACTCACCCGCCGCCACGACCACCGCCACGGCCACCGCCACCTGCACAAGAAACACATCGTGCTCAACCAGCTCTTCACAAGATAAAGCAACAACCAGTTCGTTTAAAACTGCAGCAACAAAATACTCACCACGTCCACGTCCGAAACCGCTCATGTTGCTAGATCTGTTGGCTTGTGTCAAAGACCTGACAACTACGCTTTACGCAGATTCCGCAAGGAAGCTGGAAAAGCATGCAAACAGCGGGAACCTTCAACGATGCAATGATACATCGAGCACAAAAAAAGTGACCTTCACGAAACGTCTTTCAAACAAGCCTTCAAAAACAAAGACGACACGAGAGCGCCCCCGAGAAACCTTGGGGGGCTGGTGGTGAGAAACGTCCCCATACCAGCACGGCAGTGCGGTCGAGCTATGCCGTCTACCAACAGGCGAACGTTGCAAAGGAATTATCATGGCTATGCACTGTTCGCGTTCGAGCTGCTCAGTCTGGCCTGCCGTATAATCAAATGCTGGTAAACCTGTAAATCTCAGGTGCCCCCCCGTCTCCCCCCCACACAGCTACTTGTAAGCGTTTACTATCAAGCTTCAGCCAAGGCTCGGCATCCAAAACCGGCAACGACTGAATGGTACATTGACAACAGTTTGTGCCATGCCCGACTTCTTGTTTTTGCAGTTTTTGGGAATTGGCATCAAAGCAGGCGGCTGGGGAGTCAAGCGCGAGCCCTCCAGGGCTGGCCAGTGCGAGGGCAATTACCGCTGTGTGCAAACAAACTAATCTGAAAGCCTGCTCTATACATTTGTGTACTGCTGTAGGGTTGGGCAATGATGAGTAGCTCCACTTTGCAATGTGACCCCCCTGCAGCCCGGGCTGGCTTTCACTGGCGTGTCTTGTTTCCTCTCAGCCTCATGCATTCCACCTGGCCTGGGCAGGTGCTGTAATTCAGGAGGCTGTAGCAATGTGCATTATATTCGCATCTTCCGCAGACTCTACGGCCACAGTGTAAACTAGCAGCTGCACTGCGAAACACTGCGAAAAGCAAGATAGGGTGGCTCAGTTTCATCCTGGGAGTTGCCAGAAACTCAAACGTTGACTAGCAGACTGCAAGAGGCGTGCTTGGTACTTCGGCTGTGGTATGGGCTCGTGTGCGTGTTACCTTGTCCGCTGATGTGCATCATGGAGGTTTGTGCAGTGTTTCAACTCATAGTGTCCGATCCAATAGTTTCATCGACGTTTTCAAGAATTCTCACATCATGGGCTGCACCCCTTCCAAAGGGAGTAAGTCAGAGCCCTGCTACAAACTAAGCGTACTATACAAAGCAATGTTACAGCTAATTCAAGCTCTCGGAACATTTTGGGCAAAAAGAAAGGGAGCTCCAAAAATAGTAAGATTGTGAACTGCGTGCGTTGGATCAAAATAAGCGTAGCTTCACTTGTCATTTTGCAGAAACTGTACGGAGGTGAGATCATGTTAGGTATATGTATGCTTTCTAAGTGCACATGAGTTTACGCATGTTTGCAGAGGCTCCTCCCGCAATGTTCTCGCCGGTTCGGGGAGATCCCTGAACCGGACGAATAGCGGAGGGTCGGCGGTAGGGGCAGAAGCTGATGACTTACCCTCCAGCGAATCGGAATCTGAAGAGACTGATGAAGAGGGCCTCACAGAGCTTGTTGCAGGCGTTGAGGGTGGAGAACAGGCTGCAAAGCTACCGGTAGTATGGGGTATCTGCTCGCGGCCAGGGACCGACTCTAAGAAGAATACAAGAGATAATGCCGAGAAATTCATCGTCAAAGACTGTGCTATGCGAGATGAAAGCAAGCTTTTGGCTGCTGTCTGCGATGGCCATGGACCAAACGGACGGGCGGCAGCAAAGTTTGTCACCAAACGCATCGTCAAAGCTGTGCAGAAGGAAGAGGGTGAGCGTGGGACACAGCGAGCCATTAAAGAAGCATTTATAGCTGTCAACCAGGACCTAGGGATATCAGATATTGATGTCTATGTCAGTGGCTGCACCTGTTGCCTGCTGTACCTAAAGGAAGATGGTGAGCTGCACGTTGCAAATGTGGGCGACAGTCGAGCAGTGATGATCAGCACGGACGACGAAGGGGGGGCAAAAACTGTCAAGCTGAGCAACGAGCACACGCCTGACAGACCCGACGAAATGGCACGGATAGTTGCGGCAGGGGGGCGCGTCTTTGACTGGGGGGTGCCCCGGGTTTGGCTGCAAGACTTAGACATGCCTGGCCTCAGCATGTCAAGGTCGTTTGGAGACTTGGCCGCCGAAACGGTCGGCGTATATGCTGAACCAGAGCTGGTGCAGACTACAATTTCAGCTAGTGACAAGCTTATTGTACTTGCAACAGATGGCATTTGGGAGTTTATGAGTGAACCCGAGGTGGCTGACCTGCTTTTGCCGCTGGTTGAGAGCGGGGATGCCCAGGATGCAGCAGAGCAGTTGGTGCAGGAGGCTGCTCGTCGCTGGGAGGAAAACGAAGAGATGGTGGATGACATTACTTGTATTGTGTTCTTCTTGTACCACGGCGAGGCGCAGCGCGAGCGAGACGCGGATGCTGAGAGCTTGGGCGGCTCGTCCACAGACTGAACACAGCAGGCACCCATGGACTGGCGCTGCCCAGTCAGTTGGTCGCATGCGCTGCACCCAGTGCATGCATTCCATGGTCAAGCATCTGCTTTAATAAGGGAGGCGGGGGTCGCAGATCAGCAGCACTGCATGGTGGGCCCTCTCCTCGCGGGGGCCCCATTGTCGTGTTTTCTTGTGGAACGGTGCATCCCAAATCAAAGGAGTGCCCGCCGTACAATGTTGTGTGGTTGGCGCTTAGGGTGCTCTTCAGTTGGTCTGCACCCCAGCAGCAGGCAGGAGGCAGGCAGGAGGGGCGTTGCTCCCCTCCCAGCCACCCTGGTGGGCAGCCCAGCGCACAGCATTGTAAATGTCGAGTTGAGAGCACAATTTTCTGTTTTGTTGTTGTGTCCAAGCCCCCAGTGGCCATAATCTGCTTCACACGGGTAGCAGCAGCTGCCTGCATTACACGGCCGCACCCCGACAACGAAGGTTCTACAGAGATGCAGGGATATTTTCGAAGAGTGAGGGCAAGCCAGCCAGCCAGCCAGCCAGCCAGCAGACCCACACCCACTGAGACCACTGGCCGATTCAAACTCAAGCCCCCCCCCCTCTCTCAACTATTTTCACGCGGACAAGTATTTTTAATGCCTTGTTTTCCCTTCTGTGTTCTGCAACGAGCACTCAGGTTGTTATCCGCAAAGTTCACTGTTGTGTCTGAGCTGTGACAACTTCTCTTTTTCAGATCGGCGTCGAGCACTAATTGAACGATGGCTGCACTGTCTCGCTCAGTTTCACGACTGGCAACAACTCAATTTTCACGAAGTCAGTTTGTCATGCTTCTTCAGCTGCATAAGACTTGGTTCCGTCTTGAATTCCCTTCTCACGCCACATCATCTTTGCAGCGATGGCTTCGACTGCAAAGAAGAATATCACCAAGGAGTCCCTGAATCCATTCTTGCTGCAGGTACGAAGCACAGGTACAATGCGGCACCAACCTATGTAGACACCCTAGTGTGTGGCAAGCAAGCGTGTGGCATTTGTTGGGCATACGTGTAGTGACTGCTCCGCGCTGCCGTTTCCACCACGCCACACCATTGCAGGCCGAGTATGCTGTGCGCGGAGAAATTGTCATCAAGGCAGATGCCCATGCAACTGCACTTGCATCTGGGGAGGAGCGCCCATTCTCCAAGATCATCTACTGCAATATTGGCAACCCTCAGCAGCTGGGCCAAAAGCCGCTCTCATTTGCCCGACAGGTTGAGGCGCTCATGAACTACCCTGCACTGCTTGAGAAACCAGAAGCGGAAATGAGCGGCTTGTTTGCATCTGATGCCATTGCTCGTGCAAAGTCATACATTGCTGCCATTCCCGGCGGCGTGGGTGCTTATAGCAACTCTCAGGGTGTGCAGGTGATCCGCGATGAGGTGGCTGACTTCATCACCAAGCGTGACGGCTTCAAGGGACACGCCAGCAACGTGTTCCTCACCGACGGCGCCTCCCCCGCTGTGCAGATGTGCCTCAGCTCCATCATTCGGGACGAGAAGGACGCTGTGATGATTCCTCTGCCCCAGTATCCCCTGTACTCTGCCGCTCTGGCTCTGTTTGGGGGGTCCCCCTGTGGGTACTACCTCACGGAATCCACCAACTGGGGCCTCACCCTGGATTCCCTGCAGAAGGCGTACGACGCTGGCGTCGCCGAAGGCAAGAATGTGCGGGCACTGGTGGTGATCAACCCCGGCAACCCCACAGGCGGCTGCCTGTCCAAGGACGAAATGAAGAACATCGTGAACTTCTGCACGGAGCGCGGCATTGCACTCATGGCTGACGAAGTATACCAGGAGAACATCTGGGCAGAGGGTAGCGCCTTCACGTCCTTCAAGTCAGTGGCTGCTGAGATGGGCGCCATCGACGCAGAGGACACAACTGGGGACAAGTCTGCCCTGCAGCTAGCGTCCTTCCACTCTGTCAGCAAGGGCTTTGCAGGTGAATGTGGCCGCCGTGGTGGATACGTGGAGCTGGTGGGCTTCCCCGCTGACGTCCGTGCCCAGCTGTACAAGTTCGCCTCCATTTCCCTGTGCTCCAACCTGGTGGGCCAGCTGGCCACAGGCTTGATGGTGAACCCCCCCCAAGAGGGCGATGCATCCTATGAGCAGTACATCTCAGAGCGTGACGGCATCCTGGCATCTTTGAAGCGCCGAGCAGCTAAGCTTGCTGAGGCGCTGAACTCCATGGAGGGCGTGTCGTGCCAGCCCCCCCAGGGGGCCTTGTATGCCTTTCCTCAGATCACACTGCCGCCTGCAGCTGTGGCTGCTGCAGAGGAGGCTGGCAAGGCCGCTGACGCCTTTTACTGCCTGCGCCTGCTAGATGCCACAGGCGTGGTGGTGGTGCCAGGCAGCGGATTTGGCCAGGAGGAGGGCACCTTCCATTTCCGCACCACCATCTTGCCCAGCGAGGAGCAGATCGACGCCGTCATTGAGGGCATGGGCACGTTCCACAAGGACTTCATGGCTGAGTTCTCAGGGTAAAGCTGCCGGTGCAAAAGGTAAAATGCATTGTGTGTTTTCATTCACCGCTTGGCGCTGGCCTTGCCCTTTTCTGTGACCTGGTTGAACATGCGGAATTCGGCTGACGCCCCGAAGGCTGCAAATGTGCCTTCGTCCACCTTCACCTTGCGGATTTTGGTCCAAGCCTTGAGTTCTCGCTGCCACGTGTCTCGGGTGCGCTCATTGTGCGCATTGATGGTGAGGGACCTGTCCCCTTGGTCTACCTCAATCGTGCATGTGGGCTCGTCAATGTACTCCCACAAGTGCTCCTCGTCATTTCCTAAGGCAGCTGCACCTGCACTGCCCCCCCCTGCCCCAGCAGCCCCCCCGTCAACCCCCTCATCGTCCTCGTCGTCGCTGAAATCAGCTTCCCCAGCTGCACGGGAGGCGAGCTTCATCACTCGCTTGGGCTTGGTGACCACCCTCACGTCCACAATTCCCTCTAGAGGCATGGCACTGCCGATTCCCAGAAAGCGGTTTGTGTTTGACCCCGCAGCGCGCCCGGTGACATACCCATCGGTGCCCAGCCCCGCGTGAGATGCCTCATGGAAATACAACAGAGAGTAAGGTGTCAGCACAAAGTACCGCGCTCGCTCTTGCCCTGTTACGCCTGTGCGGTCAAACTTTCCCATGTACCCGTGCAAGATGCCGATGGGGTTCTTGGAGCTGTCTCGCCAAAACGCTTCACCAGCCTGTGTTTTCAAATCCACTCCAACGCGAGGATCACCCTTGGGGACAGGCACTGCCCAGGCATGCAACCCCAAAGCCGGTTCAGGCCCCCCCCCTACTGGGAGCGTTTCTGGCACTTGCTCGTTGAAGGTCAACTCCAGCTTTTGCCCTGTTCCACGTCCTGTTCCGGTCTTGCGAGCCTTCTTTGCAGCAGCTGCCCGCTCAGCTTCTTCCAATGAATCATACACTTTGATGTAAGGCCAGGCAAACACAACGTAGCTGTCGTCCAACCGTGCCTGCGCGGCAGCAGCCTGCTCTGCTTCCAGTCGCTGCTGCTGGGCCCGTAGGAACGCCTCTTTGGCAGACTGTTCCGCCCTGGCTTTTGCAGCCTTTGCTTTCGCTCTCTTCTCTTCGTCAGTTTCGTCTCCGCCCCCCAGGAGGCGGCGCGAGGCCCCCGTGAGGAGCAGGCTACCTCGGCGCTTCGCACGGCCCATGACACCCTCCCCTTGCGGTGAGCTGGGCCCATCGCCTTCTGGCGCAGATGGGGCCTCGGAGGAGGTTGGTGGGGTTGGTGGGGGGCCCACCACACTGCGGCGGCGGGGGCGAGGGGCGTCTCCAGGGGAGGTGGAGGGGGCTTCAGCGGTGTCCTCTTGGGGGGGGGCTGCGGGGGCGGCGACAGAGGCGGCGCTGGGGGGCCCTGCGGCTGCAGGCACCCCCCCGTCTTCGTCATCCCCAAACATGGAGGCTCGGATGCGACCCAGCATGCTGCCTCTGCGATTTCTGAGCTTTGTGGGGGAGCGAGTAGGGGACTCCGGCAGCTCCCCCACGGTGTCCTGGCCCTGGGGGGGGGCAGTCGTGCCTTGCAGGGACCGCTCCTCCTCAGCCTGGGACTTGGCATATGCGCTCCATGTTTGCAGGGAGGATGCCCACACAGATGCGGCCTTTGAACTGGGGGCCAGGACATCCACCACAGCCACCGTGGAGCCTTCGGCCGGCGTAAAGTGTACCCGCAGCTGAATCTCGCCCTCCGTGTACTCCACACTGGTGACGTGCTTCAAGGGCACGGCTGCGCCATCAGTTGAGAACTTCTTCAGGCGATCCAGGCTGCAGCGGCCGTGCATGTATCCAGCGGCGTCGATGCGGGCTTCGTCATCAAAGTGGAAGAAGCCCCACTGCTCGGGACAAAGCACAAAAAAGCGGGGCTTGCGGTTGCCCTTCGAAAGTGCGGAGTCGCTGCGCTTGGCAAGGATGCCCTGGATCATCACAAATGGGTTCCCGTCTGGGTCTTGCAGGCCGGCAGGCACATCCGGCCGCACAACCACACCGTCATAGTCAATAACTGGAGCTGCCATGATGTCCATGACGCTCTGCAAGGCCGCCTGCGCCTCATCAGCGGCATCATTCATGTCCTGCACGTCAATCGTAACTTGAACATCAGAGCTGCCTCCCTCTGCGATTCACAATAAAGTGAGTGGATGTCGCATGCAACACAAGCACCCAACTCACCAGGCTCCAAAGCAGCTTCATGCTCTGCTTCAGTCTCATGCAAAGTATGCAATGGTTCTGATAACAAATCCGATTGCTGTGCCATGCTGTTGCACACAAGTACGTGCTGATTCGAGAGAAGAGCACTGCACCGCGCGCACTTCAGCAAAGCAACACGATAGTAGCAAATCTGGACTAAATACAGCCCGCAACACCGCACAGAACGCAAATATATGAGTGATTGTATCGCTCAAGGCAACATGGAGATGATGTGGTCAGGCAAAAATGCCAACACCTTCTGCGCAAAATGTTTCGGCGTCAAAATGCCAGAGTGGTTTGTGTTTCAGGGGGGGTGATGCGCGTGGATTTTCCAGTCAAAACACAGCAAGTTGTTGAGCAAAGGTACATAATTAGCAACGCATGTGGATTTGCAGCATGGTTTGAATCGTTCAAAAGGATTACTTCGGCATCAGCCGCTTGGAGGAAATTGCTAGGACATCTCCGCAAGTTGTCGTGTTGGTGCTCTTCTTATTCAATGGCATCACCAGAGCACAAGTCGGGAAAAACTTACGCGGATATTCGCGATTCAGCTGAAAAGGCTTGTCACAAGCATGCCTGCTCTCTGCAAGAATGCCTCCAGCGCAATAAGTGCGTGTCTCGTGGACGTTCTACATTATTCATCAGCATGCCGAGTCTTGCTGAGCAGCCTTGTGTGTGCAATTCTTGAATTGCACACCCATCACAAGCTTCACTGCAGGTGGACGCAACATAAATGTAAATCTGTGATTGATGCGTATGATGCATGTGTTGCATCACACCGAGCCAAGCATGCAGCTGCTGCTGAACCGAGCCACTCGTAGACTCCCAGGCATGTCACCTTCCTGCATCCCTAAACATAACATCGCTGCTTGCATACATTTGTCTGCACGATAAATGCTGACTATCACAGTTCTGCCAGCCGAGTGCACTGGGACAGTGACAGGCCCAGACAGACCGGGCACCAGAGCGTCAGCCTGAGCTTCGGCGCGAAATGGCAGGCTCCCACCACCAGACACGGCAAGCACAGCGTGGCGCCAGCAGCACACACACTGGTAGCTGATCATATGCATGTGCAACGTGGGGGGGTTGATCAGCAACGCAACCGCCGTTCTGCGTTCCGGCTCACAGGTGGGGCCTGTCGTGCAAACCCCTTACGATTTCGGGAGGGCCGACAGAAACTGCTCCAAGTGCTGCTGCTGGTGCTTGAGGAAGGCAATCTCCTCCCTGCGTTTCTTCTCGTCAAGGCTACGCGCCTCGCTGTTGGCGCGCTCGATCACCTCCAGCTTGGAGCGAAGGGCGATCATCTCGTTCTCCAGCGCTGTGTTGCCGTTGCGCAGGCTTTGGATCTCAGACTCCATGTCAGCCATGCCCTCCTCGCCCTGCAGTGCCTTGCGCACGCCGAAGGTGACACTGCTGCTGTGCAGGGTTTTGTATGCATCCAGTGTCATGCGGATTTCGTCTCGGGCGCGCAATAGAAGCAGGCCTCGCTCTGGGCTCTCCAGGGTCACTTGGCGAATCAATTCATCTGCGGGACTCAATGCATTGTGGCATCAGCTCTGTTGTGTTGTACGTAGGGGAGGCGCCCTGATGATGATGGCCAAACGTACCGAAAAGCTGCTTGTACAGATCTTCACGCACAGCGCAGATGCCAGTCTCGCGAGCTTGGCGCTGCATGAGCTTCTGTTCTAGATGTTGCTGGATCGTCACCACTTCCAGGCGCGAGGATGGCTCTTTGGCTACGTATTGCATCCACGATGAGCCGTCCTCCTGAGTCCACATTCTGCACAGAGAAGTCATACTCGCAGAGCTCAATGTAAAACCTACGCAGATAAAATCCCATATTGGGCACCGTGTGTACAAATTGAGGCAGCTCTTCGGTCTCAATGCAAGCTTGAAGCGCAAGGGGCACTATACAATGTAAGCGCGATCTCGTGAAACGCAAGCAAAACCCTTCATACCTTGGGGGCAAAATGCTGTTCAAGACCTCATCAAGAGCTGCATCAGACTTCGCTGCACCACTGCTCGGCTTTGTAGCAGCTGCTGCAGCTGCATCGCTGCCAACTGGCAGCGGTGCAGCATACTGCAGCAGGGAAGCTGGTGGGTCGGGCTGCCCAGACATGGTGCACGGCTTTGCTTGCAACGTAGGTTGAAGCAGTTGTATGCACTGGAAATCAGTAATGCAAAGAAACTCTAACGATTTTGTTCTGTTCAGGGGTGGATAAATCCTGCATCCTGAATTCCATACACGAAAGTGGAGGGGCTTGGGAATGATTGCAACGGTCCTCAAGAGTGCAGCAGTGCCCACCGGACTTGCATCACAGCAGCTGCAGCAAGATGTTCCCAGCCACTACAGACCAAGCACACAGTTCAACTCGCAGTGCGCTGTCCACCGGACAGCAATGCCGCTGAAGGGTCTGCGGCCGGCTCAAGTACCCACACCTGGATAGGGTACAAGTCTGCAGGCCACTGTTGCTGCTTGGTGCAGCGGACGACCCGCAAGCCTGCAAGACGAAAAAGCTCCTCGAAGTACTGCCGACTGCGGATGGTGCTGGCATCGGCGTGGTCCATCCACAGAGCGCAGGTCGCCGGGTGGGTCACGTTCTCCTTCACAACAAACACCCCCCCGGGGGTCAGACTTGCACCGACCCGCTGCAGTAGTGCCACAAAGTGCGGATCCAGAACATAGCCAGCCACCCATTGCATCCAAACACAGTCGTACGTGCTGGGTTTCGGTTTCCAAGTTTGAAGCCCACTCGTCTCAATCGCTCTGAGCTGCGAGCAGTCTGCAAGGTAGTCTTTCTTGGCCATGCTGGTCAGTGAGGCATTCTGCTCAATAAGATCCACTTTTTGAAAGTGCAAGGCCAACACATTTTTCGTGACTCTACCAATGCCGCCCCCTAGATCTGCTGCTGCGCTCCAAGACATTTCTGGCCGGCTAGATTTGAGTCGCTTGAGGAGTTGCAGGGATTCCTTTTCATCCACAGGAGCAACCTCTGAGAGACCACCTAACATTCCATCAACGGTGGGTGGCACATCTTCTCTCTGCGGGTGGAACTTTTGTGCATTTAGTACAATCCGCACCGTAAGCTATAGAGAAAACTCACGCTCCAGTATTCGTCTCCGCGTTTGTACCATGTGCTCAAAGTGGGCTGCTCCGCTTGCCAAAAAGCACCCAAAGATTGAAATTCTGGCCCATCATCTGATTTTGTGTTGTGCACAGTCAGTTCCTTGTCCAGAAATGCAGCAAGCTGCAGCACAGATTGGCTGGAGGATGATTGACTGTTGGCCTCGGTTGAGACATCTGGCGCCACTGAAGAACTCTCTGCAGCCATCTTGCCAGCTCAAAAAAATGCAAGTCACTTCAAGTTGCTGATTTGAGTATGGATTCAGCCGGGTGCAGCGTGCATGCAGTTGCCATGTTCGTGTGCCCCCCCCATCGACCTGCCCGGCAGGTGCAAGCGGCACCTCAAAACAAACCCACAACCTTGCCAGTGTCAAAGTCGATGTCCACGTCATAGAACCCTGGCCGTGTGGGCAGCCCTGGGATGGTCATAATCTCCCCCAGCAAGGGGTACACGAACCCCGCCCCCACGCTTGCTCTCGCCTCCCGGACATGAACCGAGAATCCCGTTGGGCGCCCCTTCAAAGCGGGGTCGGCGCTCAGGGACAGGTGTGTCTTGGCCAAACACACAGGGAAGCTGCCGTACCCCGCGGCCTCATATGCCGCCAGCTGTGCCTCTGCCTTCTCACTGTATGTGACGCCGTCTGCCCCGTAGATTTCGCCGGCGACCTTTTCGATTTTGCCCTTCAGGCTGAGCTCCGCGGGATACAGAAACTGGAACTTGCTGCCCTGTGCGTCCACCGCAGCACACGCGTCCACCACTGCCTGTGCAAGCTCTGTGGCGCCAGCCCCCCCATGGGCCCAGTGGGAGGCCTCCACAGCTGCCGAGGCACCAGCTGCCAAAGCCTGCTGCTTCACCAGCTCAATTTCCGCATCAGTGTCTGTGGTGAAACGGTTCACAGCCACCACAGGTGCCACACCGAACTTGCATATGTTCTCAATGTGCTTCGTCATGTTGGAACACCCAGCTTCAAGCAGGGGCAGATTTTCGTTCTTGTACTCGTCTGCAAGGGGCTTCCCAGCAGACACAGGGGGCCCCCCTCCGTGGGTCTTCAGGGCGCGCACAGTGGCCACCAGCACTGCAACCTTGGGCTTGATGCCTGACACGCGGCACTTAATGTTTGCGGTTTTCTCAAACCCAATGTCCGCGCCAAATCCAGCCTCCGTGACCACATACCCCTCTGGGCCCACCAGTTTCAAGGCAATGCGGTCTGAGATCACGCTGCTGTGCCCTGTGGCGATGTTCGCAAAGGGCCCAGCGTGTACAAAACAGGGTGTTCCCTCCAGTGTTTGCATCAGTGTCGGCTTCACGGCGTCCATCATGAGAACTGTCAGTGCGCCACCGACGCCCAAGTCATCAGCTGTCACGGGCTGCCCCGCGCGGCTGCTAGCCACCACCATGCGTCCCAGGCGCTGCCGCATGTCCTTTAGGTCTGTACAAAGCGCCAGCACAGCCATGACTTCGGAGGCGACCGTGATGTCGAAGCCGGTTTCTCGGGTGCGACCCTTCTCTTTGGCGCCGGTGCCCACGGTGACTCCCCGCAAGAAACGGTCGCACGTGTCTACGACACGCTGCCATGTGATGGTGTCGGGGTCAATGTCCACCCGAGCAAAGGCCTTTGCTTCCTCGGGGCTGAGCAAGGAGGCGTCCCCCCACTTCTCTTTGGGCACCCCAAGCTTTGCCAAGCGTTTCAGCATGACGGCAGCAAATGGGCGACTGCCGTCTTTCTTGGGGGGGCACAGGCGCCGCAGCAGGGCCTCGTCGCTCTGTGTGTCTTCGTGCAACATGCGTGTGTCAATGGCTGCCGCAAGCAGGTTGTTTGCTGCAGTGATGGCGTGGATGTCGCCCGTCAAGTGCAAATTAAACTCCTCCATGGGAACGATCTGGGCATAACCGCCACCAGCGGCTCCACCCTTGACACCAAATGTGGGTCCTTGGCTGCATGGGGGCAATATTGGCGGCTTGTGGCTTGTTGCGTGACGTGGCAGTGCTGGCAAAGCGACTTTCTCACCTGGGCTGGCGGACGCAAGTGAAAACATTCTTCTTCAAATGTGCACCCAGTGCTTGACACAGTCCAATTGTTGTTGTGCTCTTTCCTTCCCCCAAAGGGGTAGGGTTGATGCCTGTGCAGTGAGCCATCAATACTCATCGTCGTATTTTGCGGACGAGTGCGCATGCGCGTACCGGTGACAACGATATAGTTGCCGTCCTCAACATCCTTGAGGCGATCTAGTACATCAAGCTTCACCTGTCAATTGTCGGAGAATCAATTTTGTACTCCAGCATGCGCAGTCCATGACGCGCTTGCAAAGACCGCTCTCACCTTCGCCTTGTGGCTGCCATACGGCTCCAGCTCATCACTAGTGATACCAGCAGCAGCAGCAACCTCAGAGATATGGAATGGATCAACACTCTGAGAAATGTTGATATCCGATGGTACGTCAGCCTCGAATGTGATGCGCTTCAAAGCAGCAGCTGTAAGCTCAGCAGACATTGCTGCGGGGTTGGTGGACGAGGCAGCCATTGTGACACAACTTGGTAGACAAGTTGAGCAAAAGCCAGACAGCGGCAGAGAAGCAAATACTGATCCCACTCGCAAGTTGAACTTCACAAATCTCAATTGCAGAGATACCATTTCGGCGTGTCAGAGATACTGATCCTGGACTGATGCCCCCCTGCCCGGTCTTTGTTGTGCGAAACTCCTGGCAGCTGTGCAGCTTTTATGGAAACACCGATATGGAATAAATTATACCACTGCCTTGCTCTCTGTGTCTTTGCTTTCTGTGGTTTGAGCGGCGCCAACACCAGAAGCGGCTGCGTCCTGCACAGGCTTGTAGCCACCCCCCTTGGTGCGCTTGAAACGCGTCTCATTGGGGCTGAAGCCTGCCTCCGGCGCGTTATAATGTGCCCACTTGGGCGTGGCTGCCATATAGTCTTCTGCTCCAAACGTGAATGCGCCATCTGTAGCCTTGAACTTGGCTGCCAGCTCGTGAAATTTCTCGTAGTCGATCCAGGTGCACCATACGTCTTCCTCCGGCTTGTAGAACTTGCGCTTGGCCAACAGCACCAAGTTGCTGTGCTCATGCTCACAAGCAAGCCCATAGTCCTCCCCCAGGTCCCGCAGGCGCGCCACCATGTCTTCACAAAACGCTCGCACCTCCTCGTGGTAGGGCACGTCTTTGATGGTCAAATCGCTCGCATTGCTGTCACCAGAGTACGTCACAGCCTTGATCTCGATGAAGTCAGGGCTGCCACGTGCCACCAACTCAGCGTAGCCCTCCACGTCGTCAGCGTTGTAACGCTTCACGAGGGTGAGCCGGTACACCGTGCGTTGGCGTTTCGTGCGCAGAGCGGACAGGGAAGCCAAGAAACGCTCCCAGAAGTCCTTGAACAGCGGTCTGTCCACGGCTTTCAGGCTGTCTTTGGTGGAGGCATCCACTGATACGTACAGCTGGGTGACGGGCGGCAGGTTGGTGATGGCCTCAGGGAACTGTGCGTTGGTCACCAGGAAGGAACTGATGCCACGCTCATGCAGCAGCTCAACAAAACGCCCAATGTGGGGGTACATGATGGGCTCACCCACAAGCGACAGCGCGCAGTGCTTCACAGTGTGCGCTGCCCGCCAGCGGTCCATTTGCACACCCGGGACCCCCCTCATCATGCGAATCATCTTCACGTGCTTTGCCACCGCCTGCGCCACAATCATCTCGGGGTCATCCAGCTTCCACCGCCACTCACGGCCAGTGGGGTTTTTCATGTGTCGCCAGCAGAACACACACTTGTTCGCACACGCCAAACTTGGCGTCGTTTCCATGCACTGATAGGAGGTGATGCCATAGCAGGAGTGCTTGTAGCACCCCCCTCGTCCCCTCAGCTGGTGTTTGGTCCACCGGCACAGCTTCACTGCGCTATGTGTCCCGATGATCTTGTAGCCCTCCTTGGAGAGCGCTTTAAACTGCTTGGGGGTGACCATGTCCGGCTTGGACAGGGGGTCCTCAAGACTTAGAGTGGCGCCAGCCCCCCCCCCGCTGCTCAGCTGCACCCCCTCCAGGCCCTCAATACCCACCAGGCCGCTGGATGCAGGGGCAACAGGTGCTGCCGCCTTGGCTGCTCCTGCCTGCGCTGCAGCGTATACACCAGCCAGGTCTTCCAGGTCAACTTCACCCCCCCCTGCACCCCCCTGCTTGGACTCAAACTCCCGTGCAGCAGCG
>Ga0307982_1000298_pt1 | contig 39167 bp, 19 predicted proteins | sample OrgLakmetagen989_FD_201847 | JGI IMG/M metagenome (GOLD analysis project Ga0307982, IMG submission 201847) | Saline water microbial communities from Organic Lake, Antarctica - #989 | ecosystem: Environmental > Aquatic > Non-marine Saline and Alkaline > Saline | place: Antarctica: Organic Lake... | reverse complement strand
TAGCGCGTTTCAGGCACCCGCCCCCCAGGTACCCTCCCCCAGTTGGGCACCTGCATCACGCCCAGCACACTCTGTGTCCGGGTTTGACTCGGCCAGTGACTCGGACATTTCCGAGAAATGGGGTGGGCAGGATGCGCTGGAAGACACCGCAGTGTGGCTGGACGCCAATGAACAGAAACAAGCACCCCGCCACGAGCCCATGCAAACACAGCACGCTCCAAGCCCTGTAGCAGTTGAGGGGGGTATGCCATCCCCCAGGAGGCAGCTGCCCACGGTGGTAGCCTCTGCCCACCCTGGGCGTGCCCTCGCCGCCCAAGGCGCACCTGCACAGCACCAGCCTGTGATGCAACAACCAGCCACAGATACAAAGCATACACCAACAGCATCTGTTAGGCGCGTCAAGGGGGGTACAAGGTGGGCAGGGGGTCCAAGCACGCGATCCCTGAGTCGTGGCTCTGACCGCTCCGAAGCATCTTCAACCCAGAACAAGCCTGACTGGAACAAGCCCCCGCCCAGCCCGCGATCACAGAGAAAAGCAGCAATGCTCACGCAGCGCCGCGAATATGCTGAGCGCACTCGCCAGGCGGCAGCTGCCCAAGCTGCAGCCAAAGAGGCAGCAACGAACGCGGAACAGGCAGACCAGGCGGAACAGGAAGAAGTCCAGCACGCAGTGCATGTATTGTCACGGGATCGTCCTGTGGGCATGTCAGAACAAGAGCTTGCCCGCCACGTGTTCGCCCCTGCAGCACAGCTTCAGGCACAGGCGGCAGCACAGGCCACCGCCATGCAGCAAGCAGCGCTTTTGGCCGAGCAGCGAGAGCACCTGCGACAAATGGAACAAACAGCTGCTGCAGCGTCCCCAGTGCAGCCTGTTGGACAGGCGGATTCCGGCGAGGATGATGGGGCGTCTAGCATCAGCGAGCTGCATAGCTTCCTGGAGCAAGCAGACGAGGGGGGGAACAAAAGCGTGCGAGGGGGGGGCTATGCAGCCATGCATGCAGGTTATGCTGGCTCCACTTCCCCGACTGGCTCTGTTGCCAGGCACAAAGCTGCTGCTGCGCGAGTTGCTAAGGGGATGCAGGGGGGCTACACAGCTGGGTCTGTCCCCCGCCGCAGCACAAGTCGCAGCAGTAGCAGGGGCGGCAACAGGGGGAACGCGAAACTGCGGCTGGCACCACTGCTGGACGGGGGTGATTCCCCTGGGGCAGCTACCCCCAGGGGCCGGACTCAAAGGGGGACAAGGGGGGCTCAACGCTCGCCTCGAGACCCAGCTCCCAACCATGCCCCCGCCGCAAACAGACAGGCACCACAAGCGGCAGCTGCCCTGCGATCGCACAGCGCGTCTCGGAATAGACCCCCCCTTCCATCGTCTACTGGGGGGGGCATTCGCTTCAAAACTGGACCCAAGGCGGCCAGCAGTGCCGTCAGTGCCCGAAATGCCCTCCCTCCGCCCGCCGATGTGCTTGAGAAATCAGAACTCTCCTTGGAAGAGGACCAGTTGAGGGCCGAGCTCGCGCGCATCAACGCTGGGCTGCAGTCTCGGCAGGCCTCGGCTAGACAGCGGGAGGTGAACGCCCTGCGGCAACAAGTGGCCGCGGGGGAGGCTGCCTTGGCGGCTGCCATGGGGGGGGTGTATGGCCGCAGCCAGCACGGGCAAGCCCAGTTTGCGGGGGGGGGTCAAGCGCCAAACCACCCCCCCTCCACACAGGCATGGCCTCAAAGCGCACACCATGCCCACAGTCCCTACCCCCCCCCTGAATGGGAGGGGGCTTTTCCTTCACACCCCTCACCATTTGCGCAGCAGGCAGGTGCGCGTGGGCCTCAGGGGGGGTGGCCTGGGGTGCCCCCAAGCTACGCCCAGCCTCCCCACCAAGCACATGGCCAACAGGCTTGGCAACAACAGAACACCTGGCAGCCTGCACCCCACATTGCGCAAGGCCCCTGGACCCCCGCACCCCTTAGCCTGCAGCAAGCCGTGCATGCCACGCAGCGCCTAGGTGGCGGGGGGTGGGGGGGGGGCATGCCCGCACAGCAGGTGCCCACAGGGCAAGGCATGCCCATGCACAGCAGAGATCATGGTGTGGGACATGGGGCGCCTCACATGCATTACCTTCCCCAGCCACCAGCGGGGCAGCGGTATGAAGCTTGGGGGGGCAGCCCCCAAAGCGGGGGGGGGTATGCATCCAGTGCTGCCCACCCCAGCCAGCAACCCCAGCACGCATACGTACGCCCGAGAGGGGGTGTAGGGGGGGCGTCAAGCAGCAACAGTGTCGCCAGTGCCCCTGAGGCGAATGTGCCAAGGGGGGGGCGCATTGCCGACGGGGGGGGCCGGGGCAGACCGCTCTCTGCAGTGCGAAGCGGGGCCAAGGGAGTTGCCCCTACCGGCAGCTTGCCCAGTCAGCGCAGTCGGGGCCCACTCAGTGTGCGCAGCGGGGGGCTGCGTGCGGGCAGCAGGGGGAGGCAAGGGGGGGTGGTGCTGGGCTCAGGGGCGCAACGACTCTTCCAGTGAGGCTGGCTCTCAACGGTATGCAGGCTACTGGCTTCTGCTCGAAGGATTCTTGGCGGTAGATTTTGTAGCATGTGCAACCCCCGCCAGAGGCCGTGGGTGCTCTCTGGCCTGGCACCACTCCGATGCGGGTTTGCTTTTGGGGCACGGGGCCCTCGCTCAAGAATTGAATAGGTCTGCAGCGGCACCGCCCTTGCCAGGCTACGATTTAATCATTTAACAGTTCAACCATTTCAGCTTCTGCTTATCCCACGAATGACAGCCTGTAGCGTCGTTGGGCTAGTCTCCTCGGGTCGAGCAGATCCGCTCACTGCGCGTGTATACTTTCTGGAAGGACGAGGCAGTAGCTGTGGGAAACCGAAACGTATTAAACAGTCGATATGTCGTCATCTCTGAGCTCCGAGTTTTTTGACTTAGTCAAAGCCATTGGCGAGTCCAAGACAAAGCAGGTGTGTTGCTATGATGCCGCAAGCACGCTTGAGGCGCAGCAAAACATGAAAGTGCACCAATGTTCGTGATCACAGGAAGAGGATCGCATTATTGTTGTTGAAATCCAAAAGCTGAAGAAGAAAGTTGTGGAGCGCGGCCTTGCAGGCGTGAGTGCCAGCAGGCTTGGCTAGCTGGCCTCGAATCAACACATTGCTCCGTCCACGCAGAAGAAGTTGATGGAGTTTCTGATCCGCATGATCTATGTTGAAATGCTTGGCCATGATGCATCTTTTGGCTACATGAAAGCTGTTGAGGTAAGTTTGTCCCTGGCGTGGTGGCCACCTTGGGAAACCCCGCGCATTGTCACCTCCCTCTGATGCAGCTCTGCACTTCTACTGATTTGCTACAAAAGCGTGTTGGTTACTTGACCGCATCACTGTGTTTGTCGCCGGATAATGAGCTCCGCATCATGCTTGTGAACCGTCTTCAGAAAGACATGCAAAGCACCAATGTGCTCGAGGTCTGCGCTGGACTGATTGCTGCTTCAAAGTTGCTCACAGCAGATATGATCCCAGCTGTACAGCCTTTGGTTGAGAACTTGTTGGGGCATGATCAGAGTATTGTTCGCAAGAAGGCTGTAATGCTCTTACACCGATTCCAGCAGCTGGACAAATCCACGGTTGGAGCACTGTCAGAGAAGTTTCGGCGCGTGCTTTGTGACAAGGATCCCGCTGTGATGGGTGCATCACTGCACATTTTCCACGATGTGATCAAGGACGACCCTGCACCCTTCAAGGACCTGGTCTCTTCGTTCGTTTCCATTCTGAAGCAGATCACGGAGCACCGCTTGCCCGACGGCTTCGACTACCACCGCATGCCCGCCCCGTGGATCCAGTTGGACCTGCTGCGCATCCTGGCCATGCTGGGGCGCGCCGACAAGGTCGCCTCAGAGCAGATGTACGAGGTGCTGCTGGACGTCATGAAGCGCTCCGACACCGGCATCAACGTGGGGTATGCCATCATGTACGAAGCCGTGAAAACTGTCACCGCCATCTACCCCAACACGACGCTGCTGGACGCGGCAGCGGCCTCCATCGCACGCTTCATCACCTCTGAGAACCACAATTTGAAGTACCTGGGCATCACTGGGCTGGCAGCCATTGTGCGCGACCACCCAAAGTACGCCGGGGAGCACCAAATGGCCGTCATTGACGCCCTGCAGGACCCAGATGAAACTCTGAAGCGCAAGACCCTGGACCTGCTGTACCGCATGATCAACCCCGTGAACGTGCAGGTGATCACCGCGAAGCTGCTGGAGCACCTGGCTGCAGCCACCGACAAGTTCCTGCGGGCAGACCTGGTCACTCGCATCGCCCAGGCCGCGGAGCGCTTCGCCCCCAGCAACTCCTGGTACATCGACACCATCCTGCGGGTGATGCTGCAGGGGGGGGACTTGGTGAAGAGCGACACCTCCAACGCCCTCATCCGCCTCATCGCGGAGGGCGCCGGGGACGAGGACGAGGAGGCCGACAAGGAGCTCCGCATTGAAGCCGTGGAGGCACTGCTGGAAATGGTGGACAAGCCCTCCCTGCCCGACACCCTGCTGCAGGCGCTGTTCTGGGTGCTGGGCGAGTACGGCTACCTGGCGGAGAGCGCTGGCCTGGCTGACATTGCCGCCACCGTGGCCACGCTAGGAGGGCGGGTGGGCCTGGATAGCGTCACCCGTGGGTACGCCCTGTCGGCCACCGCCAAGCTGGCTGCCCAGCTGGGCCAGCTTGTGCCTGCCGCAGCGGGCCTGGTCACCCGCTTTGCCGCCTCTCGTGACGCCGAGATGGCCCACCGGTGCCTGGAGATCCTGCGCCTGGCAGGGCTGGGCTCCCCTGCTGCCCTGGTGGGACATGTCGAGGGGGCCCCCCTGGTGCTCAGCGAAGCCGCTGCAGCCGCCATGCGCCGCTCCCTGCCTGTGGACGCCTTCAGCGAGGACGTGGAGCCCGACGTGGACCTGACCTTCTTGGACACGCTGGTGGATGAGGCACTGGAGGCTGGCGCCAAGGCGTACGTGCCCCCCCACGAGCGCGGGGAAGTCACCGGCGCCGTGTCTGCAGCAGCAGGGGGCCTCAAATTCGAGGCCTACGACGAGCCCGACAGCACCAACATGCCTGGGGTGCCTGGTTTCGACCTGGCCTCCATCACAGCTGGCGCCGCCACTGCCGCCGAGGGCACACCAGGGGCCGCCGCTGCTGGCCAGGGCAGCAACACCCTGGACTTCAGCAACATGGCGGGGCCGTGGGGTGCAGGGGGCCTGCAAGCTCCCCCGGCGGCAGCGGCTCCCGCGCCTGCCGCCGCAGCTGCGGGCGATATCGCAGCCACCAAGCGTGGCCTTGCTGCCCGGCCATGGGACGCAGCCATCTTCGGTGGCACCGCCGGAGCGGGGGGCAGTGCCACCGCCTCCGCGCCCGCACCGGCCTCCGCCCCCGCCCCTGCGCCCACCCCCGCTCCGGCACCTGAGCCCCCAAAGCCCCGGGAGCTCACCGAAAATGAGCGCCTTGCCCAGAGCCTGTTCAGCGGCGTGGGCGGCGGCGGCTGCGAGCAGCGCCTAACGGCACGGGAGCGTGCAAAGCTGCGCAGGTCCCAGGCTGGCACCGCAAGTACTCCTGCCCCTGCCCCTGCCCCTGCTCCTGCTGCCACACCACAAGCGGCTGGGGGGGACGACCTGGACATCTTCGGCGGAATGGGTGCCGCCGCTGCCCCCGCCCCCGCTGTGGTAGCCCCCGCCCCTACCGCAGCTGGAGATGATGACGACTTGTTCGGCCTGGGGTCCTTTGGAGGGGCACCTGCTGCCGCCAAGTCTGTCGCTAATGCAGCTGGTGCACTGTCTGTGCCGTCAGACCTGGCGTCAGCTGCTGAGCTGGGCAGCGCTGCTCGCCAGCCTGCCAGCGGCACTGATACGTGGCTGGCTGCCGCTGGGGGCAAGGCTGGCATTGTGGGCGCCAAGTACTACACACCGTCTGCCCTGGTGCTGGTGGGCTGGCTGCAGGGTGCCGCTGCCGGCGCTTCCGTGTCTGTGGCTGCCCCCGCCCACGTGAACGCGACGGTGCTGGCTGCGGGCTCTGGGAAGGTGTCAGGGCTGACCGCTTCCTTCGCCAACTCGGGGCACGACTGCGTGTTTGCAGTGGTGCTGCGCGCAGCTGGAGTGCCAGCTGCAGCTCCCGTGCGGCTCACCCTTGGCAGCGGTGCCTCTGCCGATGTCCCGCTGCGCATTTCCGACACGCTGCGGCCTGCTGGTTTGGACCAGGGCGGCTTTGGGGGGCACTGGACTGGGGCTGTGTTCACGGCACAAGGTAGTGGAACTGTGCCGTGCACGGCTAAAAGCCTGGACGAGTACGCTGGAATGATTTCTGCTCGCTGCGGATTGGGCCATGTGGACTCCATCCCTGCGTCCATGGAGGAAATTGCTGCGAGCACCCTGATGGGTACTCAGCAAATGGTGCTGGTGCACTCAAAGCTTGACCCCTCTGCTGGAACTGCGACTTTGACCATCAAAACTGCAGACAACAGCTTCACTGGGGCTGTTGCAAATGAGATGGCTGCCTCCCTTGTGTAAGGCGGGCCGAACGCCTTGCTCTGGGGGCCTGTCTCCAGCCCTCACTGTGGAATTGCAATGCACTCGTCTAGCAATGCAATAAATACAAGCATGCACAGTAACTTCCGTAGAATGCGCAATCTGGCCGCTAATTCTGGCTTGACTATGAACCCGTGCAGCTGGACAGCCGAACAAGCGCACTTCTGACACAGATTGTTTCAACCAGCTGTTACAGATCAGTCAGTGTTGAGCATGGCTGCTTCTGACGTTTTTGGTCGCAAACGCCAGCGAGAGGCGAAGAGTCCTACTCATCAAGAGAAGTATGCTACAGCACAAGCTGTACCTGCCCCCATAAGAGTGCCCCCGGCGATGTCGACATATGCTCATTTCTCAAACTCCGCGGCACCTGCCGTCAAAGCTGTTTCTCTGCTGGCAGCGAACTTCTCACAAGATAATTCTGACGGGTTAATTTCTGTGGCAATTGACTTACATTCCACCGCTGTTTTGTCGCTTGTCTACCAAAAATCTTCAGATATCTCGGGAGCTCGGTACGATGAGATAAATCTTCATTTGTAATGTAAACGCTCAAAAACAACATTCTTTCACGCAGAGCAAGTGCCCTGACAGCTGCATACGACTTTATGGAAATAAGTTTTGGGGTAGGTGGTCCAATTTCACGCCAAATTCCGGTAGACTGTCTCTCAGGTTGCGTGCGTAGTTACTATGCAGGTCACTCGCTCTTCCTTGGAGCTGCTGCCGCTGCCCCAAGCGCATGCCCCGCCCAAGCAGCATGCTGACATTCTGCATACACTGATGCATGCATTAAAAAAACACGAAATGCATCGCAATGTACATGGTACTTTCTCCGCTGCCCTCCCTGGGCCCAGTCCCACTGCCAGGGGCTTCTACGCCCCGCCGTCAGCCAGGGAAGTGCTGAGCAACGCGCTGGTTGGCACCCAGAGAAAGTGGAACGCGGGTGACTTCATACCTGCAGTTGCCCCCAGCAATAGCCCCCTGCGGGTCCTGGGTGTGGCTGTGGCGCGGCACCTCACCGCCGCAAGCAGGTTGGCCCCAAGCCCGCAGGCCCACACCCCCAGCCATGCTGCACCCCCTCAGCCTGCTGGAAAAGCACGGCAGGCGGCCAGCGGCGCAACCTTCCTCCCCTCTCCGCTCTCCACATGTGTCCTGCTGGACAGTAGGGCTACCCGCAGGCCACATCCACCCTGTGACGCAGACGGGGATGCCATGCTGTGAAGCACGCCGCCGTGAATGCGTCATTGAGCAGGAATCACGCATACGCCTGCTGCAGCACCCGACCGGCTGCCTGCCAGGCAGCAAAGGCTGACTTTATCTGCAACACAACCGCATATTGTTGAGCCCGCTGGAAGCCTGCCAATGGCGCTGCTGCTGCTGCTGGATGGGCTGCCGGTGGCGGTGCTGCTGCTGGATGGTATAATGGCTGCACTACGTGTCGGGCTGCTGGTAGTGGATGGGGAGCAGGTTGGAGGCACCCATTTTGCAGGCCCAATTGTTGCCCCCGGCAAGTACTGGTGCTTCGGGCCACATACGCTGAGTGGATCAGGACAGGTTATAGTGCCATTGAAACCAGTCCCAAAGTTGACGACTTCATTTTCTTGTGTGCAGGTGGCATTCGCTAAAATTGTGTCGCCACTGTAGAAGTGCACCTGCAACGTGGCCTGGCCCTGGTCTTCCACACAAGTTGACAGAAAGCAGCGGGCGTCGTCGCTGGCAGCAAAGGTATCGGGGTTAGCTGATGAACGAATAAATATTCCTCCTGCCCCTGACGCTGTGTCATAAATAGGACTGTTCGCGGGCCCTCCTTCGATGTCGCAGTGAAACGCGCGCGGTGCTCGGCAGTGGACAGTAATCAGATTGCACCGCGCCACCTGCCTGGGGGTCAGTGAAGTAGGTAAATGCAGGCAGGATTGTAGTGGAATACGTAAAGCCAAGAATGGTTCCAACCGCCCGCCTATCTGGAGTGCACTCGTTCTGAAAATAGCGCGCTACGTTGTAGTAGTGGGGTGGTGAGCCTTGGCTGGCTCACAGGCGCTGACTTGTCGCAAATCATGCACTTGTCCAATGCAAATTCGCATCCTTGTTGAAATCCAAATTGTTTCGAGTTAAATCCAGCTGCAGCAGAATAAATGGGTATGTACCAGCCGCTGTCGTGCAATACAGCCAGAGTAATGGAATCCTAATGGAATCTAATACTGAGCCTGGAGTGATGTGTGGCGCCATAAGGTGCCCGCTGTACATTCGGGATTCAAGGTGGCTTCCCAGGATCTGGCAACCGCCTTCGTGGTTCTCAAGTTCAGCACCTTGAACTGTGCTGCAACCAAAGTACCACTGCACCGCGGCTGCGGTGTTCGCACCGACGAGCTTGTGAACGCACTGATTTGCGTAGTCCGTAATGCTGCGACACAGGGCAAGGCCCCGCTCAGCATAGGAATAAAGCGTAAGCTGAGCTGGAATAGTCTGTGAAAAAGTGGTGAAACCACCATCACACGAAAACAGCTGTGGAGTAAGTGCACTGACACCGTCTGCAGCTCTCGGAGTCAACGGAGCCATTGTGTCAACATCGCGGAAGCGCCAAAAGTAATTGGCATCAAACCCAAGCATATGTATCGTTTCATGCAAAATTGAAGCCTTCATCGTGCTCATCGACAGCGGCGAATCATCTAGCTGAGTCGGGCAAATGTTCAACCTAGCCGCTGCTGGTCTGTCAAACATCTCAGTGGCACAGCTGACGCCGTACGCCAGACCGCCACCATTGCAGCTCACTGTATTTGAGGCCGTAACAAACAGGACAAAGTTTGTATTCTGCATCCCAGTGCCAGTAGGCGGCAGGAAGCAGATGGATGGGTGGGTAGGGCACAGGAAAGGGCTCAGCCCAAGCATGTGCGGCGGGAATTCGACGTTTTTGTCTCCAGAAAGAAAGCCACACTGTGCATCAGTATCATAATGTAAATCATATCGCTGTTTTTGTGGCTTCTGCATGCTTACGTAGGTGTTTGTCGCGACAGCTGCGCACTGTCCTCCCGGCCAAATGCTGGCGCAGGTGTGCCCCACCAAGAAAGGGGTTTCTTGCTGGCGAATCTGCAAAAAGCAGCCGATTTGGTCAAGTATGTGAGTTGATGTGGGCGTTAAATGCGCAGGCTGCAGCTATGCCCTACGGGAGAGCCACCCAGGCGGGGAGCGGTACGCACATGCCGTAGCGGTACACACCTGCTCAGCGGCTTGCTTTCGATTGCTGCCCAGGTGTTGGCCCCCCTCAGCCTTCCCAGGACCTGACTGGCTGCTTGAACGGACCGCAGTACTGGGTTACATCCATTTTATTCTCAACATGTGCGTCCGAAGCTGCAGCTAGGCCACCAGGTGGGGAGGGAGGGCGGTATCATATGCAGCGGCAGCAGGGAGGTGGGGGGCCCGTCAAGCACTGAGCCACACACCTGGGCACGTGCACTTCATGGTACAGCAGCAGCACCAGTAGTGCCACCTGCTGCTGCTGCTGGCCCCTGCTTGCGGAGTTCGCTGCTGGAGACATCCATGCGGAATGAATCTTGGGGCAGCTCGATGAACAGCTCCCGCAAGGCAGGAGGAACGGAGTCAAGCACGTCGCACAAACTGAGGTAGCTGCCAGCAGCTGGCCCCTTGTCCATCACCCTCCCCGCCACCAGCACCCTGCACTGCGCGTGCAGCAGGCTGCCCAGCTGCACTAGCATGCCCTCCCGGTCCCCACCGTAGTACTTGGCGTCCACCAGACGCACCACTGTGTCCACCCCAAGCACAAAGATGCAGCCAGGGAACAAGGGGCCCTTTTGCACAAACAGGGGGGCGTCAGTCACCACCACGGCAGCTGGAAGCTGGGACCTGTATGAGGACCCCCCCTGTGGCCACTCCTTAGGCCCCCCCCCTGCGGCACCAGCTGCCACATCCGGCCCCACGATGTCAGCAGGAAGTTGTGGTCCCATAAATTGCGCCAGTCGTGCCCCCAGGATGCCCCCCTCAAGGGGCAGCTTATCGGCGTTGGTGGCCGACAGCTCAAACAGCACCAAGCCGCTGGGCGTGTGGGGCAGGGATGGTACCGCCTGCCCTGAGGATGCTACGCCCTGCAGGAATCGCAGGGCGGCCACAGCTAGCTGCTCGTGCCCAGCATGCAGAGGGTTGAAACTGCCTGGGAGCAGGACGGTGCCGGGGGGGATGCGCGGCTGCACAATGCAGCGGGCGGGAGAGCCCACAGACGGGGAAGGCAGGCAGAGGATGCTCTTGACGGGGTGGGCATGCCCGCCGCTGCGCTGTAGCATGTGAGGCAGGGCGGCGCTGCGCTGCCATGTGGCGTGCAGCACATTGCCGGGATGGGCAGGCAGCGGCAGCTGCGAGCCCCCACTGCTCTGCTCCTGCAGCTGCAGCTGCAGCCCCAGCCCCGAGCAAGCGAAATGCAGCCACGATGGGGAGGGGGCAGCTTGTGTGCTGCCCTGCGCCTGCGTGCCGGGCAGCGGCACTCCGCAGACCTCGGCCAGCAGGGCGGCAGCGAGGGTGCTCACCACTGCATCCTCTGCTGCTCGCAGTTGCGGATGCAGGTTTGCAGCAAGCACAAAAGAATTTGAATCTGTTACTGACGCAATATATGCCCGGTGTGGCCCCTGCTTCTTGTCAGCGGCAAGCGATGCAGTGCATGCCAAACCAACACACTCCGGCAGCGCTGGCAAAGCTCCACCTGCAGCCCAGGATAAGCCTGAACCTGGGTCAATGCTGCCCAAAGCTTCTTGTAAAGCAAACAATTTCGCTTGTGCGAGCGCACCCTGGGCCAAGTTGAATGCATTGGCATGCCCTACACCATTGGCCGCAGCAGAATTTGCCCCCGCAAGCTTGGATGAAGCTGCACGACTGTATGGCTGCGTAGCGCTCAAAATGGTGCCAGATGCACCAGGAGTATTCAACAAAGATGATGCTAGACTGTTTCCACCACCAGTGCATGCGATCACAGCTGGTGCAATTGCGCTGGTGGCTCGGTTGTGAGCGTGAAGCGCCTGAGCGATTACGCGTGCCAGCTCCATGGCCGACGCAGGGCTGATACTAGTAGCTGCTATGCAGCCCTTGTGCATCAAAGCAATTGTTTGTTTCCCTGATACTTGAAGATTTGATAGTGACTGTTATGCATTTTGCCGTCTCCTTGCAAGCAAGGTCCGCAGCCCATATTGACCCCACACAGGGGAGAGCTGGCGGGGGCTCGAGAAGTGATCCACTTCAGTAATGGCAATATATTCTGGGCTGAACGTCAGCGTTCACCCAGAGGGGTGGGTGGGTGGGAAAAACAAACCATGTGCTGTGCTACAGCGCATGCGGACTCCAAGAAAATTACTCACAGTGACGCCTTTGCACTGATGTGCTGCTGCTCACTGCTCCTCGCCTGTCTTTGGTTGGGGACTGTCACGCTAGGCCGGGGCCTCTGCTTGATCAGAGCTGGCGGGGGCTCGAGAAGTGATCCACTTCAGTAATGGCAATATATTCTGGGCTGAACTTCAGCGTTCACCTAGACCACCACCACCACTCCCACAACTTCTCGCTGTCGCTCTCGTCACCGGCGACTTTCAGCCTGAGCTTCTGGTAAACCCCACGTTCTGCGCGCTCCTTGACCCACAGGAGGTCTGCATGCAAATCAGAACCAGGCTGAGGACATTCTAGAGCTGTAGGGTATGCAGGACGGTGAAACTACCGCAGTGATATTTGATTCATGCGCAGGCCTCTAGAGTCGATGCAGCTCGCTGATGTGCACTTCGGGTCGATATCGGGGGGGAAGTGAACGCGGGTGAACGGCGCAAGTTGAGGTTCCATAGAAAATTCCACCCGGGGGGCTCGCTGTATGTTCCCATCTCTATGGAATGGCATCGATTGCTGGTGCTCTCCGGTGTCCATGGGTACCTATAGAATACAATATGATTTGAAGGGCGGTTGAAGCGCTGATGCAGGCTGGTGGTATGCGCTTGCCAATCTCCTGCTAAATCGTGGACTGACAAACGAGTTGCTACAAACTTCACCAACAAATGCAGCCGCTCAGCATGTGCACGTGGGCAGCACTTGCCCAGGACAAGTGCCCAGGCCAGGGTGAGCACGCCACGTGCATCTAAAAGCACCTGCAGCTCTCGAGTGAATAAACTGGATGCACGATACAGAAGGAACATAAGAATGGGGTATGGAATGCGGGGCGATGGAAATTACGTGGGTGGAAGCGCACTTTGCATCTTGCTGTGCGCCCAAACGAAGTATCTCAAAGAAAAAGTGGGCTTTTCGGCCGACGAGCTGGTCATTGGTCTCAACGGGGTGATTTGACCACCACATGTCAGTGGCACTTGAATTAATTCATGCAGTGTTACTCCATTACCTGCACTCATCTCCAGCTCATCTGCACATAAATGTTGACAAAGTGTGGACAATAGCTGCCTGACAATAGAGTAAAGAGGTGGGGGGTGCAGAAGAGGCCCATGGGTTTAGAGATTGGGGCCCCTACACCGGACAAGTACGAGAAGGGGGCGGGGCGCCTGGAAGGAGGCACAGCCTGAGTAGATTTGTGAAGTGCGGAGAAATGATTCTTTTGCGATTCGTCCCCCATTAGCAAAATGCAATTCGAAAGTTGCACTGCTTTAGCACTCCCAATGCAGCATGCTTGTCAAAAACATTAATTCAATCGGCCAGCCGTGGGTGTTCAAACACAACTGACGTGGTGAGGGCAGTTTGTACCCATGGCAAACTTGATCAAGGGCCTCACACCTTCGAGAGCATGCAGCAGACTAGCACGAAAACATTCCAACTGGAACCGTTTCATTGAAGCCCCCTAACTGCGACATGTTTTGAATGCTATGATTCACCTCGACAATTGCTTGGGCGAGGTAAAGCAGCCGTTGCGTTCAGAATGTGCACTAAAAACCTAAGTTGCCAGCAACCGCAGCACCTGGGCACCCCTGGGCTGGAGATACCCAGGTGACAAGAATTCAATCCAAAAGTCAGGGCAGTAGCAAAAATGTGTCGTTTGACTGATAACCTGGAATAGCTGCAGAGGCTGAAGACCTGACGCCCCCTGCACGATTCACCACTCTCACAGGCCTAGTGCCCGTTCTCAACGCGTGCAAGCACAAAGTATTTGCTCTTGAGATAGGTCACTGCGGGTCTTGCTGGCGGGGGTGATCTGAGTTCGTCAGTTGGCAAGGAGCTGTCGGCACTTTGGTCACAGGACCCGCAACGCTGTGCCTTGTGAGGGGCGCCGGCAGCTGCCTTGCGCTCTCTTGAGGGCCCCAACTTGCAGGCTGCTTCCAGCGCTGCGCTTTCTGTGCATCCAAAGCTAGACTGGTCTGGATTGCAGTGTATAGCACTGTCTCCTGTTGGGGGGTGAAGAATACGGCTCCCCATTCAGTTGGAGGCCTGATTGCCACAGCCAAATGGGCTGGTGAGAGCAGAAGCTTTTGTACGGCAGCCGAGCACGGGAAATACTGTTGCTCGCCCAGTTGCAGAACAGGGAAATTCAGAACTCGTTGTTTTGACGGTATGTCGCTCAAAAGACGAACGGATGCATCAGCGTGAAGTGCGGCATCTGCAGCTTGACAGAAAGTTCTCTCGAGCCACCATTTCTTTTCATCAGCGATGGCGCTTGCTGGAGCGAACCCCAAACTTGACAGCCGGGCAACTTCTGCGCTTGCAGCATGTGCAACAGTTGACTGCTTTGTCTGCAGCTTCTCTTTCAAAGCTGCAGACAAGCCGTACTTTGGTGCAGGCGGGCGAGACGCAATGCTCGGTAGCTGGCCGGATTTGTCTGCAACAGCGTTTGTTGAGAAATACTCGGCCGCTGCACGAGCTGGGGCAGTTTCCGGGCTCCAGCCTGGTGAAGAATTTACTTCCACTACATGTGCAAACATCATACTGGCTGGTTTTGTTTGCAAATGTTTCCTTGAGCGGAACGCCCGCCGAAGTGGCCCATGCAGTAGCTGCAGATGAAATTGCCATCCCGGCGAAAGCAGCGCCTGCAGCACCACCCATTCTGGCAGTGCGTGCGCGCCAGCTCGAGCAGCAGGAGGGCGCTTGCTGGCATCATTTGGATGCACTGATACCTCTGCAGTTGAGGTTGACAGCCTTCGCACCAAAATACGCGTTCTTGGAGGGTGCTGGACGACAGGACACCCAGCCTCGCTGGTGATGGCATGACAGTCCAGCTCACACGAGCAGGCACGGCATAGATAGGCAAATCTGAATCCCAAGGTATTCAAAAACTGCTCCCAATCAACTGTTTCAGCACTTTGGTGCCAGCCAGCGGTCGACATGAAGACTCTGGTGAGCTGCGCGAAGCACACTGTTTCCGCCGTCGCGTTTACTGTGTCGCGGCGACTGTGGATACTGAACCCGACACTTTGGCTTGCTTGTTGTGCGTCCTTGAACCGAGAAAGTGGTTTATAGGGAGATGAATGTCCCATAAAGCTTGCTGGCAAGCTTTTTTGTCTGTGCACGTGCACACATGGCGCAGTGCTCTGTGCGGGAGCAGCCTCGTCCTGATTACAGCCCCCCTCAACCAGGCCATCTGAGCTTTCCTTCAATGAGCATAAAGCATTCTTGATTGCACCAGTCGGTGACAAGCTGCTTTGATTTCCCAAAACTTTGTGACTCAGGCCATGTGCAAGTGTGTCCTTCGCCGTGCAGCAGTCTGGCAAACTGTCAATGTCGATGCTCCCAGCAACATTGCTTGGTTCCTGTTGTTTGCCCACGGCGAGCCAAAACGCATTGGGCATCACGGCGCAGAACGCAGTAGCGTGTGAATCCACTAGAACATCATGCCCTTTTCGCTGATTAGCTCCGTTTGCCGAGTGCAGTTCCTCAGTCATGGTAGCCTGTCCAGAAGTAGGCGTGGCAAGCGGGGAAATCTCACATAATTGCCAAGCGGTCGGGCAATTTGAACGACGAAACAGGGCCATCGACAAATCTGTCAGGTCGTCCACTGAGGGAAGGACCATTCTGCTAGCCGCTGCGGTCAGATCTCCTGCGCTGCGATGCCTGAATGTTTCTGAGGCAGATTCCTGCTCATACCGAGACATCAACGGCACCACACCACACAAGCTGTTCATACTGCTCGCACTTGCCTCCACGGATTCACATGTTTTGTTGATTGGATGCTTCAGCTGCAATCCAGTTGCGCCTTGCAGCGAGGCCCGGTTCCATTTGTCAATGACGCCGGGAAGGCTCTCACTCTGAGTCCTTGAGGCAGCCCCGCCTAACACGCGTTTGGCCTTGAAGGTAGCGCTCTGGAAGTGAGAATGGCGAAAAATGCCGTGGGGTGCTGCGCGATTTACTGTACTTTGGAGGGCACAGTGTGTAGCCTGACACAGACTGCACTGCCTGGTTTGCTTGCTGAGGCTCCGCCCGGACGCCGCTTCTACCTGGCTGAATTGGTGACTGTGCGAGGGCAGAAGTTGTTGCATGCTGCACAAGCCAGCATCCCTGCCATTACTGTCGTCTGCAGTCGCGCAGGGATCAATGGCTGTGAGGCTGCCCATAGTGCTAACGTCGTTCAATTCTTGGACTGCAACAGCGCATGGTCGCTGCTTGCCAGTATTCAACTTATGCAGCTTTGTACTGAGCTTGGCATGCTTCATAGGCGCACTATAGGGTGCTCTTTACACTGCTTCGCCTGCTGTCATACGCGGCACAGTCAACTCTCCGGCCGCAAATGAAGGAGACTCTCCTGTCTTCAAGCAGCGTAAACAGACCTGACGTTTGCCGATGCTTGTAAAAATGCAGTTTTTGTTTGTTTCTTGCCTTGTTAGATTCGCCGAATGCGTGTTCGACGCTGCAGTGACCAAATGCGAGTTACGTGCGCAACGCTTGAAACGCTGTGCAGGTGCTCAGAAGAACACTGGGCGGCCCACTACGGCAGGGAGCTGGTGCGGGCAATTTGCATCAGACAATCAGCGAACTACTGAATACTTTGGGGTGCTGGCATACCCGTATGCACTGGGGGGGGGCAGCCCTGGAGGGGTGGTATAATCTGCCGAGGGTCACACAAACTGGACAACCGAATTCAGTGCATTTCGAGGATCGCTATTCTAAGTCCAAGCCGCCCATACACACAGAAGGATTTGCATGGGGTCCTGGGCATTTTCTGCAGCGCATAAATTGTGCACGCAGAGCAACCTGCGAATCACCCGGGCGTCCAGAGCTGGGCCGCCCCTCTGTCGCCCAAATAATTCGTCACAGACGGCCCAAAGTGTCAAGAGCCCCACTGCAAGACATCATTTGCAGTTTTTTGACTCACCTCCCTGCTTTCTGCATGAGCAGCTTGCGTTCCTCGGCGCTGTGGACGAAGATGCGCTTCTTTTTCTTCTTGCCCCGCAGCTTCCCAGCGCAGCGCTCGTTGCTGGCATGCGCTTGCATCTGCACAAAGCCTCTAGTGTCGCTCTGGGGTGGCTGCCAGTGGGACGGCCTTTCATAACCGCCCTGCTGGCCCTCATGCTCTGGCCGCTGGAACTGCGAGCTGGCTGCGGCCGTGACTCCACCCGCCCCACGCAGGGATGCATTTTGAGCCAAGCCAGAAGCTGTCAGAGAACTTTCAGCAGCTTGTTGATGGCTCCTTCCCTGCACGATTTGCCCTCCTGCGCCGCTTGCGCTGGCCGCCCCTGCTGGCAAGCCTCGGGCTTGCGGCAGTTGCGAAACCCAGGAACTGCAAACTGGCGTTTCGGCCCGTGCGCTGCTCTGGAAGGAAAAGCCTTCGTCGCTATCACTGTCGTCTACAGCATCACGTATGCTGCCTTGATGCAGTTTGGCAGGCGCCACCGGGGCACTTGGCGCGGCGTACGCGGATTGCGGGAGGGGTGGTTGTCCGTGCACAGCACTCCCCAGCGTAACTGCGTAGCCGAAAAGCGCTCCAGTCGGTGCAGGTGCGGACTCCAACTGACAAGCATGTCGCTGCCGTTTAGCTTCAGCGGTGTGCCACTTGTACACGTAGTCCTGGTGCACAGCCAGCAGGGGCCGCAGGGCTTGCGTCTCCCGGGCAGCTGCCGCCAGCGGCGCCAGCAGCGCAAAATCCCCCGCCTGCCCCCCGCTGGCCAGAGCTGTCAATGGCCCAAGCAGGCCAAACGTGCTCTCCCAGTCCCGCATGTGTTGTTCTGACTCGTCAAAGTGCAGCTGCCGCTGACCCAAATCCCCCACGCATGCGGCAGCCGTGTCGGTAAGCACCGGCTCGCCCCCCGCAGCCCCCGACACCGAGCCCCCTGACCACAGGCGCAACCCACCACGCGTCTTCACAGCAGCTGTTGCGCGCCACAGCGGGTCCGCAGCCGCGCAGTGCGCCGCGTGCTGCAGCTGCCCCTCGAGGGGCGTCACGCAGTGCAGTGCATCCCCCTGCCCAGCCCAAGGGCAGCGCCAGAACGGCCGCCCCCCTGTCCAGTGCCCCACAGCCCCATCCGCGCGCTGCTGCAGTGCACACTGTGGTGTGTGCTTCGCCTTATTATGGGCCGTCATGACGCTGCCGGTGGGGCAGCAGTTGCATACATACATCACCCGCAGGCTGAGAGCACGGTCCGCGTCTGCCCCCGACAAATCAATCAAGCTCTCCAAGCCCACTCCGCCCGCCTCAAGATCGTCGCCAGCATCACTGTCCACTTCAGACACGCTGTCTGTGTCGTCCCCCTGTGCAAGGCCCCCCTGCTTCTGCCGCTTAGACCCCCTCCCCCGCAGGTCGTAAGCCTCGCCAGCGCTGGCAGCAGTCAGACGAGCCTGTGCCTGCAGCTGCTCCTCGGCCGCTTGCCGACTGCTGGCAGCAGCCGCTGCAGTCGCAGAGGTCGCACTGCGACTGGCTTCCGCCTGCATTGCGACGCGCTGCTGCTCCCGGAAACGCTCCTCATCGCGCGCATGGTGCATGGACAGCTGCTGCAGCTGAAGGCGTTCCCGGGTCAGCTTGGCCTGCATCACCCCCTTGGTGCGCACCATGCGGCGACGGGCGTCTTTGATGCGGCGCAGCTGCTGCCTGTACGCCTGCCCCGCCATTTGTTTCTCCAGGAGCAGCTTGGCCAGGCTGGCTTCACGCTTGTCCAGGCGCTGCTGCTCTCGCAGATCCACAAGGCATGTCTCGTAGCGGCTCCAGTACGCGGAGCCATATGACACCAGCAGCTCTGTGCCCTCTGGGATGTCTTCTTTGGCTGACAGGAACACGCAGGGAATACCCACCACGAACACGCAGCGTGCAGATAGGTTGGGCTGCAGGGCGCGCCCACTGGATGTGACCATGCCCCGCGGGTCATTCACCATGGCGACGTCATTGCGGCACAATGCACCGTCAATGACGTACGTGGGCAGCTCCTCTTGCAAGGGCAGCTGGGGCACCCGCCAGCCATACCGCCCACTGTCGTATGCATACGCAAACAGGAACCGTGCAGCAGCGCCGCTCTCGCTGAGCTGGAAGTAGTGCTTCTCTGGCACCAGCAGGCCGCCGTACATGGGCCCCACGAACTCCCCTGCAGCGATGTCTCGTGCCGCATAGGCCCCCTTACCCCCCTTGCAGGGGTGCCCCGCTTCCGTGATGACTCGGGAGGTCAGCATGCAGCTGTCGCGCGGAGGCACAGTGAACAGCTTCAGCAGCTGCTTGATCTCGTGCGGGGTGAGCTGCCCCGTGCCGACTGAGTGCGCTTGGTGCTGCGCCACCACGCCATGCGCTGCCCAGGAGCTGCCCACCCAAGAAGGGGCGCCCGCAAACACCTGTTTCAGCTCTGCAAGCGACAGGGGCTGACGAAGTACAAACAGTGCATCCCCTGCCTGGCCTGCCAGCTCGTCTGTCGCTGCCAGTTGCTCACACTCCCCAGAGGTCAGCGGAGAATTGTAGTGCTCTGCAGGGTATGAGGCTTCTGGCACGGGCTCAAACAGCGATGCACAATACTTGAATTGGCCCTTAAGCAGCTGGTGTGACATGAATAAACCATGCTTTTTGTGCAAAACGTGTTGTGCCGGGTATGAGCTGCTGTTGTTTGCATCAGCCGCCATGCCTTGTGCGTATTGCCACTAAGGTCGCTTTCAAGCTGCCCGAGGAGTTTGGACCACACGTAAGCAACGTAGGCTTCTATTTCATCGATGTTGCTGTAGACCTGACAAAAGCAGTCGCTCCAGCAGCCTTGAGCGCAAATTCAGATGCTTTTGAAGAACTTGCTCAGAGTAGTCGTAGCAGTGAGTTTTGATTGTCGTGCTTTGGCCGGGAGCCCATCACAATTTCAATGCGTACAGGATTGGCTGAAAGATAATCCGTGGCTGTGTCGGTGCCCAACCCAGAAACATTTGCAACATCGCCCCACGCTGATCAGTGGAGGGGGCTTCATGCAGGCTCAGTGAAAACAATTCGCCGCTGGACAGATGCCCCGACCAAAACCAGTGCACAAAATACTGCTGTGAGACCTACAATACATGTGGTGTAGCTTTGCAGTGAAATAGTATCATGGCTGCTTCGTCTGCATTCCGCACAGTGTTGGGTCGCCTGGCTGGTACATCCGATGCAGCCATGCCTGGCGTGTTGGAAAAGCTGCTTCCACGACTGGTTTCATCTGCAGCTTCTGCCAGCGAAACAGACATGCCGGAGCTGTTTTCTGTAATTGCTTACATAAAAAAGCGCTTGACTGCGGGTCCCAATATCCAGGTTCCTTTCGCTGGACTGGCCGACATCGTACCGAGTGCCCGAGGAAGTTCGTTGCAAGCTTTGGGCATATTCCTCAGGATTGGCAGAGAGCGGCTGCTATTTCCCCGCGACAATGCAGCCTTATTCAAACTAGCTGCCAGCCTGCACTTCAAAGACCAGTCGTCCCCACTTGTGTGCGAGCTTCTTGTCATGGTGAGTTGCGTTCACTTGCAACCTGGAAGCATCAAAAGTTTCAGCCTGGCGTTTCATTGCAGGCTTTGCCAAGACTGGTACTGCAGAGCACAGCAGGCACGTACGATCCCACCCTGGCAGTAATCCTACCAACTGCACCAGGGTATGCAGCTTGGTATGCCTTCTCGCGTTCAGTGCTGCTATTCCGCCCAGCTCCACGTACCGCTGAAGCCTCGCCCCCGCCCATGTTCCCTGCCACCCCCCACGGCCCCATGCTGCCGCTGCTGGCAGTCACAGCACCCCGGCGGCAGCCCCAACGCAGCGGCCCACCCCACCCGGGCGTCCCCCCCTCTGCTGTGCGCACGCTGTCCATGCTTGGCGTGCTCACTCCCAAGCACTTCGCCGCAGCCCGCCTGGCCATCCTGCGCATCTGGGCGCACGGGGCCCCGTGGCCAGAGGCTGACCGCCTGTGCATTGCCCTGGCTGCATGCACGGATGCGCACCATGAAACCAGCAGTTTGGCCACTTCCTTGCTGAAGCAGCTGTCATCCGCTGCCCTGGCGTCGGCAGCCGTGCCGGGGGAGCTGGCCAGGTGTCTCCTGGGCACACACATCCCTGAGCAAATCCAAGCAGGTGACAGCTTCATCCCCACTCGTCCATGGGCCCAGATGCTGCAGGCGTGGGGGGCTGGTGCCTCACTACAGAGCATGTCGCCCCCCCCCCCCACCCCAGCTCCAGCAGGGGGGGCGCAGGCCCAGACGCTGGCGGCAGGAGTGCCAGCACCAGCAGTCATGGCAGCCGCGGAGGCTGTGAGCCCCAGCCCCGTACAGTCCCGTGCAGCAGCATTGGGACTGGCCTCCCGCTGCCGCATGGCTGTCCACCAGCCGTGGCTGGGGGCCCTGACGGCCGCTTGCTTGAACGAGCTGGGGGCACTGAAGCCCCCCTCCCAGGACCCCCCAGAGGAAGGTGTGTGGACACTAGACCTCCAACGCAGCAGTAACATGAGTCTGCCCATCGAGGCTGCGCGCATTTTGACGCAGCTGCTGCGCAACGCCCAGGCCAGTGACGTAGCACCCTGTGCTGCAGGCATTCTATCGGCCGCTTTGGCCATCCTGGCCCCAGCTGCAGGCGGTACCAGCGCTGCCGATAGCCCAGAAGTTGACGGGCAAGATCCCCCCTCCGGTGCGGCGTCCCCAGGGCAGCGGCTGGCCCAAGGGCATGCCCGTGCAGCCTCCGCGCTGGCCGCCACCCACGGCACAAGTGACACGGTGCGAGAGCAGATGTATTCTGTGCTGGCGGTGCTGAGCTCCAAGGCCCCACGCCAAGTGGCTGCAGGCTTTGACCGCGCCTCAGTGGCTGCAGGGCAGAAGCCCACGGGGTCTGTGCAGGATGCATTGCGCTTGCCAGTGTTCCTGCTGGCCTGCTTGGAACACGAGACACCCGCTTTGCGTGTGAGTGTGACAGAGGCACTGTCTGGTGTAGGCGCCATGTTGCGCAACGCGTCGCCTGAGCTGAGCCTTCCTTTGAATGCCCTGCTGGTGCAGTACGCCACAGGGAGCAATCCAAGGGCACGCCGGGTGGCGGTGGATTGGGCCACCAGCGTGTTTGCTTTTTCAGATGTGCGGGCGCGGTTTGTGTGCTGTGCACTGGCTGCAGATACTGCCCGGGACATCGCCTCCTCCGCCCGGCATGGCCTGAACCCCTTTGGCAAGGCGGGCGTGGTAATGGGCACTGACGTGGAAAGTGCAGCTGCAGCGGCAGCGGGGGGTGTAGATAGTGCCCACCTTACCACGGCCCACGCAGCCAGCAGTGTTGTTCAGGTCGCGCTGCGAGCCTGGTGTGCTTCGGTGCCTGAAGTGGTGTCTGCTGATCACAGTGACGATGAGGACGCTGACTTGTACGGAGAGGATGCGGGGGTCGTGCACGATGCAAAGAGTGCCCAGCTGGGCACTGTGCACCTGACAGCAGGGGCATCTCTGGCAGCCACGCCCGAGAGCCCCTTCCACATCACCGCCCCCCTGTACCCTGCTGTGGAGTCACTGGTGGCATTTCTGACGTCAGACGTGAATGACACCATCATGGGTGGGCTGGGACTGCTATCAACCTCTGCAGCTGCAGCAGTGGGACCTGCTTCGGGTGCCCATCTGCGCAGTGCTGTGGCGGCAGCTGCACAGCAACGCCAACAGACGGCCGCTGGGGGCACTGCTGGAGACGGTTCACTGGCCGACGCACTACTCAGCGATGCGTCTTCTCCCGGATCCCAGCCTGGGGAAGCCAAGCGTGCCCGTACAGACAATGACACGGATAGCGCTGGCCTGAATCAGCGAGAGCGCAGTGTGCAGGCACTCTCTGGTAGTGTGCTTGCACTGATGTCCCCTGCAGCCGTGGGCACGGGGCTGCGCTTTGTGCTCACCTGCCTGCACGCCAGCGCCATCACTGCCGGGCAAGATGTTGTGAGCTTTACGGCATCCCTCGGGGCGCATGCAGGTGACGACGAGGACGACTCCACCCTTGCCCGTCTGTCGCAGTGTGTGGATTGGGCGCTGAGCACCGACCCCGCCGCGGTGGGCGCCGATGCGGCAGTGGCAGCAGGCATGGCGGCGCTGGTGGCGCTGCTCACCAGCGCCCCTGCGGTGTTTGCACCGCGGTACGCCGCTGCTGCCCCCCTACGATGGCTGCTTGGGTTCCTGGGGCACCCCGACGCCATGGTGCGGGCAGGTGCAGCCCAAGCTGTGGGGGTGGTAGCACTGGCCCTGCCGGTGTTGCCAGGCATGCCCTCCCCACTGGGTGACACAGCATTGCTGTCTACAGGGAGCAGCAGCTTATTGGGTGTCCTTTCTCAGCTTGTGCTTGTGATCAGCGCCCAGCGGGACGCCAGCGCCACTGCCAAGGCAGACCAGCATGCCGGCTGCATGGCTGCAGCAGCACTGGCTGTGGCGCTAGCACAGGGTGCAGTACATACGCGGCGCATCTCTGCAGAGGCTGCAGCGGTTCTGGCACCTGTGCTTGGCTCCGCCACGCTTGCCCTTGTGGCGATGTTGGAGTCCAACCAGCCGGCTGCAGTGGCGGGTGCGACACAGGGTCTGGCGGTGATTGCCCGTCAAGGGGGGCTGCCCTTGCCCCTCGCAGCAAACTCTGTTGATCCAGATGCAGCGTCTCAAGCAAGTGTCGTCATTGCACTTGGCAAGCTGCTGCAGGGGGGGGGTGTAGGGGGGGGCAACTCCGCAGACATGGAAGCAGCACTCAAGACACGTTCAGCGAGGGGGGCAGCAGCAGATGCGGAAGAGGACTTCGTGGAGCCCCAGCGCAACAGCAGCAGTGTGTCTTCTCTGGCACAAGCGGCTGCTGTAGCCTTGGGTGCCATTGCAGGCAGCCTGGGAGGGGGGCGCACGGGGGCGTCACCCCCCTCCGCAGGCCACAAGCGCCTCCGCTTAACAGCACTAGACACCCTCATGTCAGTGTCATCCCACGCTAGCCCTGGTCTGGTGTTGACTGTCGGTGCGGCTCTGGGCGAGGCGTGCTTCGGCGAAACTGCCAACACAGGCAACGCTGCTGCCGGCAGCATGCTGAACACCCGAGCAGCTGCCCCCTACCAAGGAAGCGACAGCGGCGGCATGCCTGGCAACAGCACTGTACTACCCAGTGAGAACTCTGCTGAGGTGGCACATGTGGTGACGCGGGTGTATGACCGCATGGTGTTAAGGGGGGGTAGCGCATCCAGGGTGGGGGGGTGCACGTGGCTGCTATCGCTGCTCACCGCCGCAACGCACACGGACGCGCTGCAACCCCACCTGCTGACGCTGCACTCAGCCTTCCTGCGGGTGCTTGGGGACAAGGACGGCCTGGCGCGGTCCGTGGGCTCCAAGGGACTGGCGTTGGTGTATGAAGCCGCCAGCGCTGCCCAGCTCGAGGAGGGGGGTGTGGGAGGTGAGGAAGCCCCCCCTTCAGCCCTGCAGGCAAGCATGGTACAAGCTCTCTTGGATACACTGAGTGGCACACGCAGCCGCATTGGTGCCAGCGCCGCCGCCACTGAATCATCCGCCGCCGCTGCCTCCGCCGCCACCACCACTGGGGCTGCTGCTGACACCGCTGGGGAGGGGGGCAGCCAGTCCCCTGGGGGGGCTCAAGAGGGGGGGGCATTGGCGCTGTCTGCTGGAGGCGATGCATCCTTCAAAGCCCTGTGCGCAGTCGCCAACGACGCCGGGCAGCCTGACCTTGTGTATCGGTTCCTTGCCCTGGCGGGGCAGCACGGCCGCGTGCACGCCCGGGGTGCCGCAGGGGCGGGCATTGAGGCGCTGCTGTACACGTCCGCTCGCCGTGCCCTCATGCCGCACCTTCGAGCAGTACTGCCCACTATTTTCAGGTTCTGCTTTGACCCCCTTCCCTCTGTGAGGGGCCCCATGCGACGTCTATGGGGGCTGTTGGGGGGGGGCACCGCAGAGCAGCTGGCCGAGCATGCCCCACGCCTGCTGCATGAGTGCCTGCGGGGGGCGCGGCAGGCCGCCTGGCGTGAGCGGGAGGGTGCCTATGCTGCCCTGGGTGACTTGCTGGCCGGGGGGCGACGGGCAGTGAAAAATGCACTGCTGGCCCAGGGGAAGGGCAAGGCGGAACAAGCCGGAACAGCATCTTCGCGTGACGACGGTGCAGCTCCACTGATGGTGGACGTGTGGCACGGCGTGCTGCAGGGCATGGATGACGTGCACGAGGACGTGAGGGGGGCAGCTGCCGCAGCACAGCGCGCACTGGCCTCGCTTACCCTAGCCATGACTGGCGCAACGGAGGACAGTAGTTTCGGCGGTGAGGCGGCGGCGGCGCCGCGCCAGGCGGCAGCGCGCACGTCGCAGGCACTGACAGCAGATGCAGGGGAGGTCGCACCACCTGCCGCCGCCACCGCTGAGGCTAGCAGCAGCAACAGCGACAGCAACACTGCCCAGCAAGAAGTGCTTCAAGCAGTGTTGACCTTCCTGCTAGAGTCACCGTGGGGCGTGGCGAATGGGGCGAAGGAGCCGCGCACTGCAGCGCTGCTGTTTGTGCGGCGACTGGTGGCGGCGGCGGGGGCAAATGTGCGACCTTTCGTCGCGTTCCTACTGTCTGCAGCGCTAGATGGGGTGGCTCAAATGGAATCCAGCGACTTGTCGTACCTGCAGTCCCACGCCAACGCCGCAGGCGGCACAGATTTGGGAGTCCGCCTTCCCTCGGCAGATGTCATGGAACGAGTGCGCATAGCAGCGGTGACATCATCGCCCCTGTGGAGTGTAGTTGAAACGTGTATGACACAGCTGCAACGCATGTCAGCTGCTGAGCTGGTCGCCGCTGACGACCACGGTCGCAGCCTGCTGTCCCAGGTGGCTGATGTTGTGCAAGCCCGCGTGGCCCAGAACACCAGCCTGTTGACACGGGCTGCAACCCTCCGTGTTCTCACTTCGGCGTCGAACACTCTGCCTCCAGCAGCTCTGGAGACAGAGGCTCAGCGCCTGTTGCTGGCTGTACAGCAGTGCCTGCACGAGCCTAGGGCATCCATGCAAGGGCTACTGGCGTCCGCTGGAGCCGCCCTCTTCATTGTGGTGCCGCTTGGTGCCGCGCAGGCGTACATTGTGACTGCCCTGCGTATGGCATCGGACACAGACCCTGCTGCCCGCGCGGCTGCCGGTGGCGCAGTTCGCAGCATCACCGTGAGCGGAACACGGTCCCGGGAACGCCTCGATCGGTACTTGAAGTTGGTTGTTCCGGTCGCATTCATTGCGCAGCACGATCCCGATGCACGTGTGGCTGCAGCGTGGTCCGACACTTGGGGTGCCATTTGCACCTCCGTGTCTGCCACTGTAGGCCTGTACTTTGAAGACATCATGGCCGCTGCGGCCCGCCGCCTGGGCTCCCCTGCCTGGGCTGTGAGGGAGCAGGCTGGTGCAGCTGTGCTAGCAGCGCTGGCTGCAGTCGCACCTCCAGTAAAGAACACCAGTAACGTGTTCCTGCCTGCATGGCAGGGCTTAGGAAAGTTGCCAGCCCCCAAAGATGCCAAGCAGCCTGCTGATTGTGTTGGGCTGCAGAGCGTAGATGTGGCGGCGGCGGCTGCCAGCGGCGCCTGCGGACCAGCTTGGCTGCGGGCTGCTGCAATTGCCGCGGGTGTCACAACTGCAAGCGAACTGCAAGTGGACGACCCTAGTGTGGCTGCCGCGGGTACAGGCTCTGTAGGAGGCCCCCCCTCTGCCAAGGGCACCACAAGCCCGACAGCCCCGTCAGCTGTTCCTGCCTCAGGGGGGCTGTTCGGGCAGGCCGCCGCATCACCACCGGTGGCAAGCGGCTTGTTTGGACAGACACCCGCAGCCGCCCCCCTCGCCAGTAGCTTGTTTGGGGGAGGTGCTGTGGCGGTGCGAAGCCCTGTGCCAACTGGGCTATTTGGAGTGGGGGGGACAGCCCAGCCGAACAAGGCAGCAGCAGCGGCCCCCCAAACTCCCGACAAGACACAAACGCATGGCGCCCTAGCCCAGTTGCCAGCTCTTGTCGCTGCACTACACGCCGCCAGTGGGCACAGCAGTGCAGCTGCAGGCGCCTTATTGGCCAGGGCAGCCAAAGGGGGCCCTGGGCATGGCCATGACGGCACGGCAGGTCTACTGGACACCATTCCGCAGCTGACAGCCCTGTCGCTTCAAGCAGAACAACTCGTGTTCGAGCAGGCTGCAAGCACGGCAGCAGACGACAGCAGCACTGATGCAGCCCAGGACAGCGCGGAGACGCGGCAGGCCATGGAGCAGTGTGTGGAGGCAGTGTGTGCCGCCGCACCAGCTGGGGCGGCTCCTCTGCTGCGCGTGCTGCTGCAGGCATGTCTGGGGCGGGCGTGGACAGGCAAGCATACGGTGCTGCGGGCCGCAGTCATGTGCTGCCTACACGTGCTGCCAGCTGAGGAGCGCAGTGCTGCAGCCGTGACAGCCCTGGTGCGTCTCGTGGCCGGGCAGGCAGCCCGCAGCTCAGCAGAGTGGAGGTACACGGCTTGTTCCCTGCAGTGCTTGGCGCTACTGTGTCTGAATATGGGGGCCATCATATCGCAGGAGGGCATGTGTGCAGTGCTGCAGTGCGTGCACGATGTGTTCCGCGAGGGCGTGGTGGATGCTGCCGGAGCACAGGGCGGCCGCCCTGATGCAGCTGCAGAGTGGCTGAAGCAGTTACACCAGGCATGTGACGATGGCCAGTGCACATTGCGAGCCCAGCTGGCTGTGAGCGAAGCCGAGGCTGCAGATGAGGGGGGGGTGGCGCGCCTCGGAGGGGGGGGTCAGGACAGCCGAGTGGGGCAGGTACGCCTGGCAAGCCGGAACAAAGCAGAGCAACGAGCGTCCGTCACTGGTGCATGCATGTACGTGTTATCATCTGCAGTGGGCTGTGGTTCTTGTCCCAGCGGTGTGCTTCCCACCATTTGCGGGCTTGCCCAGGCCACAGCCGCAGGCAGCATCACACAGTCTGGCACCCTACCGTCTGCATGCCTGGCTGCCCTGAACCACGGCCTGTGCACTGCAGCAGCACGAGCAGACATGTCAGCAGATGCGCTGCAGCAAATGCTGGGTGCCGCATCTGCGGTGCTACGCCGTGGGGACAGCGCCCAGCCCAAGCTCAGCCGGCCGGCGGCGCTGGCGGTGTTTCAAGCCGTGTGCAGGGGGGCGCTGCACAGCATCATGCAAGGCGGAGCGAGCAGTGTGACGCCAGGTCGGGTGCAGCAGTGGCTTGCCAGCGGGCCCTGCAGCGCGGCGCGGGGGGAGTTGGCTGCTCTGCTGGGCAGCACGAGCGGTGCAGCGCAAGATCCGGTCGTTCGGCAGACACTGCAGTTTGCTGCAGATCTCCTGTCACATGCTTGAGGTATATGCTGTGAGCATGCATTACACTTGTGGTCTGGCACTTCTCCTATTCCCCGTGTGCTGCTGTTGGTTTACAGTCTTGAGGACAGTACGGGGCTATTATCAAACAGCTTGACTCGCTTTGCTGTCACCTCGTGCAGGTTCCGAGCAAATTCGATTAAACCAGCAAATAGCACGTAGGTACTTTTATGTATGAATTTGTCTTGAGTTTGGGTGTTCGTGCTTAGTGAATGGTTTCTGGGACTGGTTACGCTTTGCCTCCAGCAAAGGCATCTGCCAACACGCCAAAATTACACTTGGGCTGACCGCCCACCCGGCAGCCGCACATGCCTTGCGAGCATGGATGACCAAACACGGTCAACTCATGTTGACTCTGAATTGCATGCATTGCAGCATGCTTTGACGAGCGGCAGTGACTACTCCAGTCGTGCAAGCAACCCTCACGCCGCAGCCCTTGGAGCCAACACGCCAATGCAGGCACCTTTCAAAAGCGGCTGTGAGTCCCACATGCCAGCAGAAAATGCAAGCCTGCATGCTTTCATTTGTTTTGCAGTAAAACGCTCTCGCAATCCTGGTGTTCTCAGCGTGGATTCATGGACACAGGGGGATTCTCACAGCAAATTGAGTCGCACACGCTCATCAACGGCAGACGACGCAGCAGCTCTGGCATTTCCTGCAGCAGCACAGGGCTTGGCATTTATGGGGTTTGAACAGCTTAATCAGCAGTACGGCATTCCCGCTAACGTTCCCCCGTCTACTGCGGGTCTCCAGCTGCCCACCGGCACGCGGCCCCAGCCCCGGCCTCGTCACCACGCCCACCTTGCCGGCAGCGTGGCAGGCAGCGCGGGGCTTGCCAACTCCCCAGCGCCGCTGGCATCTGCAGGCGGCATACCCCCCCAGGGGCACCTGCCGCAGTTTCAAACTCCCTCCCCTGCCCGCTCCAGCATGCTGGCGCCTCGCCCTGTGCATCCTGCTGACACCCCCTCCTCGTCCCGGGAAACAGGTCAAAGGGGGTGGCGGCAGGCAGCAGATCATGCGTCCCTAGTCAGCGTGCCATTCCACCGCTCGCTGTCCACGGGGGCAAACTTGGACCGGGCTGGCTTCGCGCTGCGCCGGTTTCCAACAGAAGACTCCCCCCCCGAGATGGTGTACCCCCCCGAACGCCTGGGTGAGTTCAGAGTGCGAGGCTTCAGAACATCGGGGGCGTTTGTACCTGTTTGCAGTCAGCCCCCCCCACCTCCGATCTTTGAAGGGGGGGGCAGCGTTGGCGGCAGCGCCTGTGTGGGACGAGCAGCCTACGTGGCGTCCTTCCCACATTGGGGGGGGGGGCACACGCATGCATCAGTCATGGGTATGCGGGCTGGGAGCTCCGCTTCTGACCGGCCCCAGTCTGCTGCAGGCATCGTCTCGTTGACCCCCCAAGCCTTAATGGGGGACAGGGGGGTGCCACACCTGGGAGGCGTAGGCTCCGAGATGCATGGCAGTACCGCCCCCCATGCACTGCGGCCACAAGCAGTTTGTGCGGGGGGTGGTATGTCTGTGCAAAGTGGTGGCACCGGAGTGCCGGCCTGGGGCTTCCAGAGGTCGGATGGGCACTCTGTCACTTCCCATCGGCGGCACAGCTCAGCTGCAAGTGAGAATACGTTGCTGGAGCTGGTGCATGAACATGGCGACGATGGTTGTAGCAGTGATGACGATACTCTTGAATTAGAGAGCGGTCGCAGACAGGCTGATTGCCAGGCAAATGGTAGCGGCTTTGCGGAGGCGGGTGGCATGTGGGCCCACGCCGCGGCATCTGAGCCCACCAACACCCTGACTCACTTCATCCCCAGTGCGTCGCCTTTCCTAGTACGGCCGGGCAGCGCCTCTAGCGCAGGGGCACTGTACGGGGGGACGCCGATCCCGCGGTCCCCTGCAGACGGTGGCGCCCCTCTGTTTGCCTTCGGGCATGCCGTCGCGGCGCCAAGGGGCGTCGGGGAACACAACACCGCCCTTTCCAGCCAGTGGGCACGGGGGGTGCTGCAACCCTCCTCGCAGTACCTGCAAGTGGACGAGGATGGGGATGCGGACCTGTAGGGGGGGGTGCAGACCTGTAGGGGGGGGTGCAGTCTGCCAGTCCAGGAGGTGCACACAACACCTGGCGGCGGCAGTAGGTTTCAATGTGTAAAAACGCGTGCAAGCGTTATTGAATGTTATTCGCGACACTACGGACCATGCTGCCCGTTGCAGGCACACCCTATACGCGATGGTCGACTGGGGCCGCTGGCAGGGCGGTGTGGCCGTCATCTGATGGATCTCGCAGCATTTGCGGCCCTGTGGCGCCCCCGAGGGAGGGCAGCGGTGCCGCTGCCCCCAGGGACACCGACATGGAGTAAGCCGTGACCGTGGCCCAAACCCGCCACTGCTGTGCCTTGCAAGACAGCCAGGTGCCCCATGAGGGATCTCGAGCCATCTCCGCGGCTGCGATGGCGTCCACACAATCCACAGCCATGGTGACGAATGTGTTCACCGGCGTGCCCAGGGCGACATCCACTGCCCGCATGCAGTCGTTGGTCTTCAGCAGCAGCAGCATCTCCCTCGGCAGGCGACACAGGATCTCCTGGATCTCGTCTTGGTACTGCTTGGCGTAGGAGCTCGTGAGGGCCTTGCCACTTTCGCTGCCATCCACCTGCAGGGAATCTAGAGAGGACTGGCTCACCTGGTCCCAGCTGCGTGTCGTGAGGATCGCCGCAAATAGCTTGTACATGTCCCCTGCACCCATGGCCTCAGATTCCCGCTTAATGCCCTGCTCGTCCCCGAAGATCAGGGCGCGCCACAGACGCGCATAGGAAACGCGAAACGCATCATCCAGGGGGCGGTACAGCCCGTGGTCCAGCAGCACGATCTGTGGCTTCCCGGGGCGTGCAGGGTGCTGCCTCACCAGTACATTCCCTGCGTGGGGGTCGGCATGCACGAAGCCGTGCTTGAACACTTGCTTGCTGAAGAGGTCAGAGTACACGGCTGCCACGTCTGCCGGGCGCACGCCTTGGGCGACTATGCCCTGTACATTAGTGATGTAGCACCCTGGCTCGAAGGACATGGTGAGCACACGGGCAGTTGTGTGCTCCCAATAGATAGTAGGAACCACCACCCTGTCGTCATCAGCGAAGTTCCTGCCTGCCTGCTCACAGTTCTTGCCCTCCAAACGGAAATCCAATTCACGAGGGAGGTTCTGTTTGATTTCATCAACTAACCAAGTGTACTCAAACTTCGGGAAAATGCGCTTCACTGTGTCCACTAGAAATGCGATCGTGCCGATGTCGACCTGAGATAATTCTCGAAGCCCCTCGTGCTGCACCTTGACTGCCACGCGCTGCCCCGTGCTGCGCAAGGTAGCAAGATGGACCTGGGCAAGTGAAGCTGATGCAATTGGTTGCTCTTCGAAGGACGAAAATGCGCTTTCTAGCGGTGCGCCCAGGTCTTGCTCCACCACTCGCCTCACTTGATGGAAAGCATCCTGCGGGGCTTGCGTCAGAGTAGCTTCCATTGTTCGAACGTACTCCTTCGGTAGCAAGTACTCCAACTGGGCAACATGTTGTCCCAACTTTATGTATATGCCTTTATTGACCTGCAAAATGGCCGTAGCTACTTGCAAGCGTGCATGGCAAGCATGCGGATTTTGGACGCACCTGGCAAAGCTTTAGCAGCCGCTCAGCAGCTCGCTGATGGACCTCACTCCAGTCAGCACCAGGTGAAGGATCTGCCCCTTTATAGTCCTTTATGATGGCAAGTGCTGTGGCGACATCTCGAACAAGGCGCCCAGTCCCTTCTGAGGCGACCTCTGCAGACGTCACCCTGCGCTCCACTGCAGTATTACCCATGGAATCATTTAGTTGGCTTGCAGCCCAATGCGGCAGGTACTCGCGCGAATCTATATCATTTAGTGGCAAAATGTCCAGCGTAAGCTTTGAGGCTGGCAAGCCCAGCAACAAAATCGCAGCGAAGGTCTTCCACGGCAGCGAGCGAGGCTGCGGGCTACCGTTGGAGCCGACTGCTGCACCCGAAATGCTGCGTGCGCGTCCAGCACACACACCAGCGAGATTTAATAGTTCCTTCGAGTGAAACAATCCTTGCCGTGTGTAACTGTGCACGGCCTGCTGAGGGAGCGCTCCGCGGAGCGCTGCCCGAAACGCCCAGCTGACTGGGATTGGGTTCATTGCTGCCCTGCTTCTCGGCGTGCTTTGAGCAGCAAACAGCAAACAGCAAAAACAACCAAGCTTCCTCAAGGAATAGATCGCCCTCACAAAGTGGATGCAGCAACATCAAACAGGACTATTTGCCGCAGAAGATGGTCTGGGAAACCCCCCCACCAAAACCAAAACAGAGCTAGGCAAGGGGGGTGTGGGAAAACTCAGCATAAAGAGCAGAAATCGGCTGCAGGGGCCCGGCCCTCCAAATAAGTCGACTGTGCAGTCTGCTGTGTTTTCAATACCATGGGAAACTTGAGCGTGAAGCCCCGTTCCCCACGGGGGCGAGGGGCTGGAGCTGCCTCAAGGAGCGATGCTGCCGAAGCTGAGCTGGTCTTTGACCGCCTGTGGCAAGTCAGCCTGAGCGTCTTTGTGCCTTCAGAGGATGTTCCAGTGGTATTCAAAAGCTCCAGTCAGGTTCTGGCTGCCATGAGCAAGGAGACTCAAACGTACATTTCGCCTGTACGTTGCATGAAATTCCACGGTTTCAATTCCGCAAACCAGCACGCCTTGGCACTCACGTTTGCAGCCGTCATCTGAGGATATTGGCGGACCATGGGCAGAAGTGACGATTATTGGAGAATCCCGTGGTGTGTTTGATGCATTCACCCGCATCAATGCCCTTGTAGATGGTAAGCCCTACTGTATTGCTGCCTGACAGATGAAGAAGCTCACTACCGTGGTGCACAGAAGTTGACGATGTGGTTGTGTCATTCAATTTGCACCATGCTGCATGCCATGCCTTGAAGATTGTGATTCCCTCTGTCTCGGCGCAATTTGGGGTCCGCATAGACGTGCCTGAGGCTGAAGAGCCTGAGGGTGCGCCAGTGGTCATCATGGAGGGCGATGCCAACGCAGTAGCAGGCGCGTTTGACTTGCTGACCAACACAATCAGCACGAAAGTTGGCAACCGTCGAATTACTCACAGAATGAATGTCCCCGCTGACAAGGTGGGAATGGTAGTCGGTAAGCAAGGCAGCATGGTGAAACGCCTGCAAAACGCAACGGGAGGCAATGTGAATATGGCATCACGACACAAGAATCGGCACTCAAAGACTTCAAAAGACAAGGCAGGTAGCGGCAAGGGGGGTCGCATTCGATGTGGCTCAAATGCTGATGCACAAGATGCTGGCTTTGACACGGCATCCGACGGCGGCGACTTGTCATCAGTCGATGAGCACGGCCCTCAGGACAAAAAGCGGGTGCTGCAGGTGCCCACGCCCTCAAACAAGCGAGCAGGATCAGATGCTGCATCTGACAGCAGCATCATGGAGCAGGGTCTTATTCTGACTGGGCCCACTGACAGCGTACACATGCTCACCGCCCTCATTACGGACCTGCTGGGCCCTGACGGGCACATGAACGAGAGCCGCGTCCAAGACGCGCTGTTCCGAGCTGGCCGTCCCTGCCTCACCACAAAGGCATATTTCAGCCAAGCACGCTACAAGGACGCACAGTTCGTGTGGCTGCAGCGCGCAGGCACCCAATCTGAGGCGCGGGAGCAGTGGCACGCAGGCGTGGAGGCTGCAGCACGCGATGAGCTGGGTCTGCCCCCAGTGGAGGACGACGAGCAGGTGCCCGACACCAGCCAGGAGTGGGACGTGGTGTGGCTGCGGCAGCAGCAGGCTGGCGCCAAGACTGACGTGCACATCCAGCGGGGGGCAACGGGCCGTCCTCCAGTGGTGGCTGCACCTGCCCCCCCTGCAGCCACACCCGCCTCCGCCAAGGTGCGCGCAGGTAAGTCCTTCGCAGACATCTTGGCGGAGGAGAGTGCCGCCCGGCGCGCTGCCACTGCCTCCACCGCCGCCGCTCCCATAGCTGCCGCCGCCCCAGCCCACGCCGGGGGGGCAGCACCGCCCGCCCCCCACAACACTGCTGCTGGTCGCAGTAAGCATGTGCAGGGCAGTCACATTCATTCAGATGGCCCTGGCTCCTCCAAGCGGGGGGGCAGCAAGCCTCACAAGGGGGGGGGCGGCAAGCCTCACAAGGGGGGGGGCAAACCTGGCGGACCCAAGGAGGCCCATAAAATGCAGGGTGCCACTACAAAGGGCAGAGCACAAGCCACCCAAGCTACAGGCGCTCGACAGCAGCAGCAGACTGGGGGGGGCAAGGGGGGTGACGCAGCTTCAGTGGTATCCAGCTCCAAGCACGGCCAAAAGCCGCGGGGCAGCAATGGCCCCAGCAAGCACAGCGACAGCGCCAGTGTGAGCAGCGGCAACAGCAAGGGCGGCGGCAGGGGGCGCGGTCGTGGGCGTGGCCGAGGGAGTGGATCTGGCAATGGCAGGGGGCGGGGCGCCCCGGGGGGCGTGGGTGCCCACAAGACAACGTCTGGCTCAGCCACGCCGACGCAAAGCGGTGTACCTGCACAAACAGGCAGCGGTCGGGGCCGTGGGGGGGGGCGCGGTCGCGGGCGCGGCGGCGGCGGTAGGGGACGGGGACGGGGCCGTGGAGGTGGCCGCGGTGTCAGCCAAGCCACCAGCCAGTAGCTAAACGCAAGGAATAAAGTTGTTCTGTATCAGCCATTGGCGGCATGGCACTGTACGGTGTGCGGTCCCCCTGACCAGCGGTGCTTTGGGGGGCTCACTGGTTGGCTGCCAGAGCGCCAGAGCATATCAGCATCAGCATGCAACAGCACCAATTCACTCAACACTGGTCATAACAGAGGAATACTAGCCGTTTAGGTTTTCATTTCACGTATCAACATTCATCTGCTTTTCTGTCCCAGGTGCTCGCAAAAGTAGCCACAATTTAGTGGTCGCAGCGATCCACGGCGGTAGCCCGGAGATTGGCAAAATGTCTGGCCAGCCTGCCGGTGAAGGCATGTCTGGGCGCGTAAATTTGATTGGCAATAACATATCTGATGTATTGCTGCTTGGTTTGTAAGTTCAACTCGAGATGAACCCCACTTCGGAAGCTAGGTACTCCAGAAGCCTGGCCCGGCCCGGCTGTGTCTGCAGCTCTCAAAACGACTGCCTGGCACTTGCAGAAGGCACAAGGCAAATATGAAGCTAGTCACAGCAGCTGCATCAGTTGTTGGAACTCTAGCCATTGTCTACCAAAATACATTCAACCATGCGTGGTACGATGCTGCAGGTAAGCGAAACCAGCTTAGCACCTGCACGGCATGGGGGGAAGGAGAACGGCCTGGTTTCTGCGTCTGTGGATGATGAATTGATTTTTTCCTTGCAGAGCGCGGGCAGGTGTACACGCCTGGGCAAAATGCGACAATAGTGACTTTCATTCGCCCTAGCTGGTTCGGGGGCGACAAAACTGCGTTTGTTCAGGTGCGTCACGTGCTACCTAGATACAGCAAATCTGCAGTAAGCTCTCACTGCACAACTAAGTACAGGAGCCCATTTGGTGGTGGGCTGTCTTGGATTATGCCTTGTCAGGTGCCAACCTCTTCGTATTTGCTGTGCTGCCGTGGCTTGTGTTCAACGGATGGACCTCCCTGAGGCGCTCCTCGCTTGCTGTGCTGCTCAGCGCGGCGCTGCTGGCCAACTTGGTTGTGGGTGGGTTGCGCCAGCTTGTGGCCGGCGCTGGTCTGGATGAGGGAAATGAAGCACTGTGGGGGCTGCTCACGCTAGGGCTGGTGTGGATGGTACAGCTCCTGCCAGCCACTTCAGCTCCTGCCATTTTACGGGGCGCGCTGCGAGGGCTCGTGCACAACATGTGGCGTCTGCAAGTTGCATACATGCTTGGCTTGACAGCCTTCAGTTTCTTGATGCTGTCTGTGCTGGCGCCGTTGTTTGCTCGCTCATCGCCAATCATGCAGGTCGTAATTCGCGTGGTGCTGTACACTGTTGTACTGGAAGTGGTCATTGCAATCGTGCGTGTTTGCAGTCGAGCCAATTTCTCGTCACACTTGCCCAGAGATAACTTGGTGGTTTTGCTGGCCCCCATTGTCATCAGTGCTGGTCTGCTTGGGCGCATCCTGTCTTCAAGTATGGACAGTGTTGCGGAGACAATCGGTGTCGCAATCGCCATATCGGTCACAGAAGTGACCCTGCGCATGACGCTGCCCAGTAGAGATCGCGTACTGCTTCAGTGTTGCTGGCGCATATGTCCCTGCGTTTTCCCATCGTCAAAGGATAGACAAGTGGAACAACGGGAAAAGGCAGCGGCACACTCCCTGCCCCCTGCGTCTGTCTCAGACGGTGCCCCTCAGACATTTGTGCTGCCCACAAGTGCCACATCATCACCTTCCATAATAATGGATGTATCTCCTCCCGCCTGCAAGCAGGCTTCCGCGGAAGCACTTCCTGAGCTGGCACCGCGCAGTGCTGAAGCCCCCCTTGCGGAAAGCGTTTTGCTGAACCTAGCGACCCCCATCAATCATGGCAGTGCACAGCACCCCGCAGCTCCAGATTTGGCGATACGTGGAGAAGCTAGGGGCTCGTCTACTGAAGCGGGTCCGGTAGCTCAACGCAACTTGGGCAACGACCCACAAACTGCAGCTGTGTTGGCGCGTGCTGCCCGTGAGGCCCAGGACATCCACGCATACTTCTCCCTGCTGACCCTGGACACCATGTCGGAGGACATCGGCATCCTGCTGTCCCTGCCCTTCGCGCTGATCATGCGGCTGCCGCCACGTGTGGGGGGGCAGCCCCTGGGTGCACTGGATGTCCTGGCACGTGTGGGGGGTCAGTACGTACTTGAGCTGCTGACTGACATGGCGCCTGCACTGCTGATGCTGTGTGTGAATGTGTGCTGTGGAGTGCGGTGGCGGCGTGTGGGGGGTGTGAGTGTGCGAGCTGCGGTGCTTGATCAGCTGTCGCGTGAGGCTGCAGAGGAGGGGGCTGGGGTGGAGGGCGCCATGAGCACGCCGTACGTGGTGTCCGATGGCGGTGACGGGGGCATGGTGGATGACAGCGAGGCAGTGCAGGCACCCGTGGCTGTCAAGAAGGCGCTGGGCGGGGGCAGGTCTGGCAATGATGTCGGCAGTGCTGAGCCGCGGGGCGCACCAGCGGGTGCTGCTGTGAGTCTGCTGGCAGCGGGGCAGGTGCTGGATGCGGGCCTGGCTGAGGGCGATATCAAGACTAGCGCGTGTGCAGGCGACAGTGCTACAGGTGCCAGTGGCGACCCGGGCGGCATGACCACCTCCAGCACGCCATCTCGGCCGGTGCTGAGCAGTGAGGCGGCAAGCACTGCTGCGAGCGGTATGGGCGGCAGCATGGACAGCGGTGGCACGTGCAGTATGGACGTGGGGGGCACTGGGGGCGACAGGGATGGTGCTGCGGCACCTGCTGCAGGCAGCGGGAGCAGGTGCGACTGCGTGCTGCGTGCTGGCGATGCTGATGTGCAGCGGCACCGTGCGCACCTGTCGCGAGCGTACGCCCGCAGTGTGCGCCGCGTGACGGGCGATGCAGTGTGGCAGCCCCTGGAGTGGCGGGGCATGCTGCGACTGGCGGTGTCTGGGAGTGGCGTGGCGGGCGAGGCGCCTGCGCAGGTGCTGTGGAGTGACGTGACGGATGTGGAGGGCATGAGTGGTGTGCAGCTTGCTGTAGCGTATGTGAGCTTGTCGTCTGAGCTGTGGGCTGTGCGTCTGGGTCGTGCTTGGGAGACTCGCTTCCGTGGTTGGAATGTGTTGTTTTTCGTGGGTGTCTTCTCGGCGGCGCTGCTGGCTGGGCGCAACCTTGCCGGGCCTGTGTCGCGGTGCATGCTGCGCGACGACGAGGGTGTGGAGTATTTTGACTTCTGTCCTGAAGAGTAATCATGTATTTTGACAGCTCTGAATCAGAAAAAATATTTGTGCGTCGCTCATTCATCACAGAAATCAAAGTAGTCGTTGCCACTGGCATCCTGCAGTCTGCATCTCAGCAGGGGGCCTGCGTAGTTGCGAGCATTGATCAGCGCGGCAGTCATCACGCCCACCACAAATAGCACATTCCAGCGGCGGAAACGTGTCTCCCAAGCACGACCCAGGCGCACAGCGACCACTTCGGCCCGAATGCTAAGCCAAGCCACCACAAGCTGCAGGCGACTCATGGATTCCACATCCGTCACGTCACTCCACAGCACCTGCGCAGGCGCCTCGCCCGCCACGCCACTCCCAGACACCGCCAGTCGCAGCATGCCCCGCCACTCCAGGGGCTGCCACAGGAAGTCTTCTGTCACGCGACGGATGTCCCGGGCGTATGTCCGGTCCAGTCGTGCCCTGTGCTTGATCACGTCTGCGTCCTGGGCATGCAGCACGCAGTCACAAGCACAGTACCCGCTGAACTGCATAGGGCCTTCCTTTGTATCGTGTACACGGGGTGAGCGCTCGAAGGGTGCTAGTATCCGCCCTCGTGACTCTCCATCGGCAGCTGAAGCCAAACTGCCCAGCCGAGAGTCGAGGGTGGGCGCAGGCTGTATGCTGCTAGTAGGCTGCAGGCCGGCAGATAAGCTGTTATCTGTGCTTCTCTGCACAAGCGGGTCACCTATACTGAGGCTGGGACTCGCCCCTGTCTGTAACATCCGCTGCTTGCCCCCCGATGGCCCAGACATCTGCACAGCTGTGCCTGCTTCCAGAACAGCATCAGTTGCCACCACCGAATCATCAACCAGTACGTCATGTAAAGGCTCACACTTCTTGGAGGCACCACCACCACTGTCCGGATCCTGCTCTGGCAGCACGTATGGCGTGCTCATGGCGCCCTCCACCCCAGCCCCCTCCTCTGCAGCCTCACGCGACAGCTGATCAAGCACCGCAGCTCGCACACTCACACCCCCCACACGCCGCCCCCGCACT
>Ga0307982_1000294_pt1 | contig 39341 bp, 17 predicted proteins | sample OrgLakmetagen989_FD_201847 | JGI IMG/M metagenome (GOLD analysis project Ga0307982, IMG submission 201847) | Saline water microbial communities from Organic Lake, Antarctica - #989 | ecosystem: Environmental > Aquatic > Non-marine Saline and Alkaline > Saline | place: Antarctica: Organic Lake... | reverse complement strand
AGGGACACGGGGGGTGCGCTGCCGCCGCTGCCGCCGCCGCCGCTGGGCGCCGGGAGCGGGAGGGACACAGGCAAATCATAGGACTGCTGCGTGGACAGCTCGGGGGGAGAAGGAGGGGGATCCACCTGCCTCCTGCGCTTGGATCTGGCTGGGGGGTTTGTGATGGCGCTGGTGACACACTTGGGCAGGTCACTGTTCAGGATGCTGTTGGTGTTGGCCTGCCCACTCAGGCTCTGCTGCAACACCTCGTAGCAAGCCTTGAAGCTCACGGCGTCTGCGTCACTCAGCTGGCTGATGACTTGCTCCATCCTGCGATAAACATGCGTGTGTTGGGCAGGGGTGTGGTGGCAGTGCGCCTGGTGCAGCACGCACCTTGCCGGCTGCAGCTGCCCCTGGGCACTGGGGGAGGCGCCGTCCTGTGCCTCGCCGGGGCCGGGCCGCGACACCTCGCGGTGGATGCGGCGCACCGTGCGCCGCATGGTGCTGTAGTAGTGGTTCTTCACTTGGTTGTCTGTGCGGCCTGGCAGCATGGAGGAGATCTTGGCCCACTTATTGCCGTACTTGGCGTGCGCCTCGTACAGAATGGTGTCCTCTTCCTCCTGAGCAGCAGCGAAACAATGCTGCACGGCATACGCCATATGTATCAAAAGCAAATACATACTGTCCATGCATCGCGGATGATGTCGGGGTCTAAGTGGTTGATGTAGCGCGTGCGACACTGTTTGCCACTGCGTGTGGAGCCAGTTTCCGCTGTTAGTGCATCAGCGACATTTGTCCAATTCTGGGTTCCCTGCTCGTGGATTATGCAAAGCATACTCTCATCTTCATTCGTCGTCCACTGGCGGCGAGCACCGGCCATGACGCTTTTGCAGTTGGAGAAAAAATCACGTGCAAGTCGACTGCGAGACTGCGCATGCTGTGCAGTAACTGCCAGTGGGGAACACACTTCACCTGTCAAGTAAAGAAATCGTGCAAGACCAAGCAGCACCTAGCTTGCGTTTGGAAGATATTTGGTATGACGCACCGGTGGAATGTCCCTAAGACTGGCTTCTGTTGTCGGTGTCTGAATCACGCCCGTTGACATACCTTGCATTCGCAGCAAAAGACCATTGTGCACACGGGAGCAAGACATCCATTGAGTTACATCACAAGACTACGGGCTATTGAGGATTGGCTCAAATAGTGAACCTGGCGTATGCTTCCTCCGTGGCGTTTCCAAGGTTTCGGTGACCGTCAGATTTGGCCCGCTGCTGCTGGCATTTCGCTGTGAGCCCTGTGTACGGACTTGCCACTGGCACCTGGTTGAGCAGCACCTGGCGAAATATGGCAGCTGAATCACAAAATTCGGGGACGCTTTCAAAGGAAAGGCTTGCTGAGATGCAAACAATGCAGCATTGGACGCCCGAAGAAGCTGCAGACATTCCAAGACTGCTCCTCCGCTGGTACGATTCAAATCGAAGGTTTCTGCCTTGGCGGGGAGATTTAACCCCCTACGGGCACCGCAAACAAGGCCAATCATCAAACACGACAAAAAATCAACAGCAACCTGTTGCTCGCCCAAATTCGGCTGCCACGGCAGCCCCAAAGCCAGCCAGTGGAGAAATGTCGCGCAGCGACGACGACAGTGTGATTCTTCTCAGCGACTCAGACGAGGCGTCTAGCACAGGTGGGAATACACCACACAATCCACCATTGCATGCATCTGCGGTCGTCAATTCGACGGCAGTTTCTCCGTATGGAACGTGGGTCAGTGAGGTCATGCTGCAGCAAACTCGCGTGGACACCGTGATCCCTCACTGGCTGGCATGGATGCAGCGCTTCCCCACCTGCGCCGCCCTGGCAAGTGCCTCTGAAGACGACGTTGTTGCTCAATGGGCGGGGCTGGGTTTCTACCGGCGGGCACGGCAGCTGCGCAAGGGTGCTCTGCACGTGCAGGAGCATATGGGGGGGCGCCTGCCCCGGGACCCCGCGCTCCTGCAGAAGATCCCAGGCATTGGGCCGTACACGGCAGGCGCCATCGCCAGCATTGCACATGGCCAGCAGGCTGCCATTGTGGACGGCAATGTCGTGCGCGTGTGGTGTCGCATGCGGGGCTTGGTGCTGGACGGCAAGGCCCCCGCCACCATCAAGGCATGCTGGCCCATCTCCAAACAGATGGTGCCTAAGGAACGACCAGGAGATTTCAATCAAGCCCTGATGGAGTTGGGTGCCACTGTGTGCGCCCCCCGCTCCGCTGATTGCCCCAACTGCCCCGTGGCCCCGCACTGCCGGGCCCACAAGCAAGCCGCAGCCGCACAGTACCCGGAGCTTGTGTTGCAATACCCCGCAGCTGTGAAGAAGCAAGCTAACAAAGTCATGCATGGCGCAGCAGTCACAGTAGCGTGGCTGCAGGGCGACACCCCCCCCCTTCTGCTCCTCCAGCGCAGAAGCGAGGGGGGGCTGCTATCTCAAGCATGGGGACCGCCTACACGGCTCACAGCCGCCAGCAGTGCCAACGACATAACCCCATCGTGTGAAGACGTCTGGGGTTCTGCTTGCTCTGCTGTGGCTGGCCTGGGGCGAGGGTCGGGTGATGGGGGGGCGGGTCCGCTGCCCGCCCCAGTGCTAGTGAAGCACGTGTTCAGCGGAACCACGCACATCATCAACAGCACGTGTGTGGCCATTGAAAGCACCGAGCCCCCACCACCCACCCCGTCTGGCTTCCGCTGGTTGGCTGTGGGGGAGGCTGGCAGCGTTAAGGCGGCGGGGCTGACCACATGGGCGTGCAAGCTCCTGGCCGCTGCACTGGGGCAGCTGCCCGCGTGCAAGGAGGAAGCGTGGTTCCTGGAGCTGGCCAGACGGGCCAAGTACAAGCTACTCGGTGCCGTGGGCAGCGCCGCTGCTGCTCGGGGCACGAAGCGAGCAGTGGACAGCAGCGCCCAGCCCAGCCTGCAGAGCACGTGGGACAAGGGCAAGCGGGCGGCAGCCGGGGGCGGCGCAGCAGCGGTTGCCGCACAATGACATGCGAATATACTGTGTTCAACTTGCAGCTCCTGGCTGGTGAACTCATGGTGTAGCGCCAGCGCTTTGCTTCGGTGTACGACAAGTCGCGACAGAAGCGATTGGGCAGCAGCCCACGGTGCTGCACCCCTCCACGGGCAAACAGGACAACCCCAAGTTACGTGGCCACAAAACAGGACGACGAGCCATTTCTGTGCTAATTTTTGCCTGAATGCTGTCAACACTTTCTGTGCTGAGCAGCATGTGCCAGCGTGTCCACGTCAAGTACGGAACTTTTCTTGTGCTGCATTGAGGTGCTGACTATCCTTTGTCAGCTTTCCAGCCGCTGAGAACCTGCGCACTGACCAATCCAAGTATTTGAGAAAAGCTTTCGAGCCGAAGTCTGCATCACAATGGCATCAGCTACTCGTCGGGCCAAAGTTTCCACCGTGGCTGCTAAAGCAGCGGAGAAGAAACCAAACATCTACGATGATCTGCCCAGCTTCGTGCTCCTTGTCCTATTGTATGTGCTGCAAGGCATTCCTATGGGCCTTGCTATGTCAGTGCCGGTGCTTCTGAAAGAAAGCGGAATGGGCTTCGGAGCGAAGGCTGTCTTCACCAACGTTACCTGGCCGTACAGCCTGAAAATGCTGTGGGCGCCCCTGGTGGATGCGCTGTACGTGCCCAGCTGGGGCCGCCGCAAGACTTGGGTGGTGCCCATCCAGCTGCTGGTGGGTGTGCTCATGCTGGGGGGGGGCAGCTTCATGGACGAGCTGTTGAAGCCCACCAGCATGGGCGACGTGTACCTGCTCACGGCGGTGTTCTTCGTCATGTACCTGCTGGTGGCCACACAAGACATCGCGGTGGATGGTTGGGCCCTCACCATGCTGCAGCCGCATAACGTGGGGTACGCATCCGTAGCCAACACAGTGGGGCAGACAGCTGGCAGCCTCGCCTCGTACACGTTACTGTTAGCACTGACGGCACCCGGCAGCGCCAGCTGGCTGGGAGCCGCATCCAAAGACCCCATCATGACTTCAGGGCAGTTTGTGCAGATCTGGGGGGGGGTGTTCATTGTCGTCACCCTGCTGCTGGCGGTATTCAAACGGGAAAAAGGCGTGGCAGAGGTGGCCGCTGCGCACCAGGAACACATGCAGCAGACGGCACATGCTGCTAGCGCCGACAGCAATGTTGGAGTCGCCGTGTCGCAGGCTGACGCGGCGGCGGCGGTCGGCAGCATGGGCCTGAGGCTGCGCAACTCCAGCGACAGCGCCTCCGAGGATGAAGAGGTCGCCAGCGACAGTGTAGCCCTGCTTCCTGCCGCCCACAATCACAAGGCCAAGCGCTCCCGCAGTGCCCCCCGCACCCGCAGAGGGGGCGCGAAGGGGAAACGGCAAGCGCCGGATGTGGCCGACACGCCATCGGGGCAGGGCGTGTGGGCGACGTACCAGGATATTTGGCGCGTGCTGCAGCTGCCTGCAGTGCAGGGCTTCGCTGTGCTGCTGTTGACTGGCAAGGCAGCCTTCAGCGGTTTCATGTCGGGGCTGGACCTGGTGCTGATGGAGAAGGGGCTCACACGGGACACCCTTGCCGTCGTCTCCGTCGTCTTCTCAGTTGGCGAGGTCCTCCTGAGCGCTGCTTTCAGCGGGATTGCAGCAGGTGCGGAGCCCCTTTCTGTGTTCATGCGTCTGTTCCCGCCTCGCATGGCCAGCATGGGTGCCTGCGTGCTGCTGCTGCTGCTGCTGCCCAACGGCGCTGGGGTGGAGGGGCTGTCCACCTGGTGGATCGTCGCTTTTCTGGGCTGCTACGCCGTGTTCAAGGTGTGCAACACTGGCATGTTCATTGCTCAAATGGCCTTCCACAACAAAATCGCTGACCCCACCATCGGTGGCACGTACATGACTCTTCTGAACACCATCGCCAATTTGGGGTGGATGTGGGTGGCCCCAGTGGCCCTCATGGCCATGGAGTGGTTGGAGAAGCACCAGTGCATGCCCCCAGCTGACCCACCCTCGACAGGCGCGCCGGGGGGGCATCCTTGGGGCTTCGACTGCAGTTCAACAGCAGGTCAGCAGCAGTGCACACAGGCAGCCGGGGAATGCATTGAGGTCACAGATGGCTTCAGCATGGTGTGTGGCATCACATTCGTCATGGGCATTGTGTGGTACGTGGTGATGGCGCCCCGGGCGGCAGCACTGCAGGCGGCGCCCATTGCTGCATGGCGCGCCCCCCGCCCCCCGGGCAATGCAGCTGCATGAATACACACTGTATGCTTATCTACTGCTGCACGGGCTCTTGCAGGTCGCATGCGGCCAGTGCTGCCTGTGCCTCCTCGCCCTCCGTTGTCCAGCTGTCGTCCAGGGGACCTGCAGAGGCGTCCTGGGGGGGGCTTGTCACTGGCGATGCTACCCCCCCCCCCGCAGTAGGTGCAGGGGTGGTATGTAGGGCTCCGCTGTCCCCCATGGAGCGGCTATCCCCCATGGACAGCGCGAACTCGTCTGCCTCCAAGCTGCCCCCAGGGGAGCGCTTCCCAGGCGACAGGTTGGAGGCCAGCTCTGCAATGGGCACGGCGGTGGACAGCACCTCCTCCTCTTCCCCCAAGGGGGAGCCGCTGCCGTCGTCGCTGACCTCATCAGGGAGGTCCTCCTCCTCCCAGTCCTCGTCGTCGCCGTACTCCTCTTCCTCTTCCTCCTGCTCCTGCTGGGCCGCGCTGGGAGGGGCCTTGCCACTGCTGCCAAGGGTGTCCTCGAAGGAGTCACTGATGTCCAGCTTGCGCCCAGGCGACGCATGTGCGTCAGGCCGCCCCCTGGGTGCTGCTGGCTGGGGCTCCTCCTGGGGCAGGGACTCTCGCAGCCCCTCCAAGCTGCCAGGGGCCCCTAGGGACAGGGATGGCAGGGCGGACAGGCCAAAGGCGGGGGCCTGGGCTGCAGGAGGGGGGGGCGTATCATCCCCTTGCAGTGCAGCAGATAGCGCTGCCGCCAGCTCGTCGTCCGTGGCCTCTTGGCTGGGGGAGTCGGGGCTGCCGGCCGCCGGTGGGGAGGCGCCGCCCAGCAACAGCTGCTGGGAGGAGGGGGAGTGGTGCAGTGCCCCCCCCAAGGCAGGCTGCTCGCCATGCTTCAGAGGAGAAGGTGACGACAGCCCTGCGCCTGGCGATGACATGGCTGGGGAGGAGACGGAGTTGTCCTGGGCGCTTTCCTGGGGGCTGGGCGAGCCACCGCCTGGGGCGGGCTTCAGGGCAGCCGTGGAAGGACCTCCTGGCGCGCTTGCATTGGACAGCAATTCTGCCAACAGTGGTCGCTGTGAGCTTGGCTGCTGCAAATGTAGCTGCCTTGCCAGCGCAGTCCTGTCTGGCATTGCCTGGGCTTCGGCACCCTGCAGGCGGCAGCCAATAAAAGCGAGCACTCGCAGACAAACATGAGACACACTCACTAGGTCTGTTTCTGATTGCAGCACATTCAACGAATACTGTAAGTTGTAGCATCTGAGGAAATCTTGTACGAGAGCCAACATCGTGTGTCCTGTGAAATTGGTTGCAAACGGTAAACACAGTTTGGTAACCCTCGCCAGGACAAGGCGCACCCATTTCGTCGCTATGAAGCTGTTTGAGATTGGCCAAAGAAGGATCATCGCCACTTTTCCTTTCTTCCTCCCCAATGGCAGTGAACACAGCAGCTCGAAGTTGAGCCTGCACGCTAATCATGTCAAGACTGAGACATTGCTTCAAGGTTCGCGAGAAAGCACCCACCCGAATAGAGCTCAAAACGCCTTGAGATTCCAAGGTCTGTGCAATATTTCCCTTCAATTCATCGAAATTTTCCATCGCTTGAGGCTTTCAGACGCTCCCGAGGGGACGCGGTAGGCAGCTCGCCGTTAAGGCCTGCCAGCCAAAGGTCCCTATTTCAACTCAAATGCCTTGATAGTCGCAAATAATTGTAGTTCAGTGCTGAAATGTGGTCGAATTTGTCTTGTTCGGGACTTATAGTGCAAAATCAGCGTTGCTGATATGGGGGGGGGCTTCGCAGCTTGTGCGAGACAATTCGTGTTTGCCATCTCAGAACTGGCTTCCTCTGTTTATTTCACAGGCTTTGGAGGAAGCCATATAAACTCGCCATGGGCTGAGTTGGGAGTCAAATTAAGCGAATAGGCATGCGCGTGTATTTCGTGGCACTCCGCACTGTTTGTTGTCATTCATTGAGGCAGCAAAAGCCTGGAATTCGAAAATGACCGGCAAAAGCCTGGTTCCATCTGCTGCAGATAATGAAGTCAAATCGCTGCTCCCCAACTTCGACCAGGCAGGTGTAGCGCGATCTGCTGCACAATGCACAACCCCTGGGAAACCTGTGGTGCCAAAGCGCACTATGGGGGCAATCAAGCTTGGGTTTGTGGCTTTCGTAGCCGTGTGTGGAGGTGTGTTGCTTGCTGTGCGCATTGCCCAGCCACCCGCACATTTCTCCTTCACAGGTCCATTTGGCATTGAAGAGGCAGTTGCCGCAGCAGGCATTCTGCCTACATTAATCGCCCTGCTCGTGCTGCCCATCATCTGGGGCTTGCCTCAAGCTCTCATGGTTAGTGAGATATGTCGAAACGTGCTCGAAACCCCCCATGACAAGCCTTTCACAGACAGCTGAGCTCAGCACAGTCTATACAAAGAATGGCGGATACATCACTTGGGTTTTTTCTGGGCTTGGCAAGTTCTGGGGTTTCATGAATGCTGGCAATAGCGTGTGCAGTAACTGGGTGGACCTGCCCACATACCCAGTTCTGTATGCCGAGTATGTCGGCGGCCTGTTTCACTTGAACTTTTGGGGTAAACTGGCCATCAAACTCACTTCGCTTGTTTTGGTCGTGGTTTTGAACATTGTGGGCATGGAAGCTGTGAGCATTTCGTCCATCGTGCTGGTGGCCGTGATGCTCACGCCTTTCTTCGTGCAACCCTTCATCGAGGCGCCTGCCGTGGCGGACTGGGGCACAGCTTCTGACAGTATGGACTGGGCTGCATGGACAGGTGTCATGTTGGTACGTCTGATGCTGCCCACCCGGCCGTTGCATGTTTGCTGTGTGAGCTCGCCGTCACCGTTGTTCTCGTTGCAGTACAACTACCAAGGCTGGGACAGCCTGGGCACCATTGCTGGCGAGGTGAAGAACGCTCGTAGATCATACCCACTGGGGGTAGGCATTGCTCTGGTGCTGGCCACAGTGAACTATGCAGTTCCTGTCATGGCGGGCGCCGGCGCCGACGCGGCTGTTTGGGCTGACGGTGGGCTGCCACAGATTGCTCAGGACATTGCGCCGTGGCTGGGTGCGTGGGTGCTGGTGGGCGCCTCCCTGGCTGTGCTGGGCGAATTCAACGCTGTCATGGGTACTTCCTCACGAGCGCTACAGAAAATGGCTGAGTACGGCTTGGTGCCTTCTGCGCTGGGAGCCAACGCGACTCGCTTCAAAACACCCGTGCCTGCCATCGTGCTGCAGGCCGTGCTGTGTGCACTGCTCATGAACTTCAGTTTCGCCCAGTTGGTAGTGCTGGACACTGCGTTCAACAACATGTCCCTGGTGCTGGAGGTGGCTGCCTTCCTGCGTCTGAAGCATCTGCACCCGGGGCTGCCCAGACCCTACGCCGTGCCTGGGTACCTGCGGGGGGCGTGGATTTGCTCCTTCCCCAAGTTTGGCGTCATTCTGTTCAGTGTGTATACCCTTGGCTTCTCCTGGCAGCTGGGTGTGGTGGTGGGGGTGAACGCACTGCTGGCTGTGGGGGGGGCGTGGTGGGCGTACAGGTACAAGGCTAATGAAGATGTGCTGGACGATGACGACCCGGTGAAAATGTTCCTGCAGGGCCGCCCGCCCAGCAACTCTAACGTAGATCACGAGGATGCTGGGGATGTGGAGGTGGTGCCGATGCTGGACGCCGCCTTCTCGCCGCTGTCCCCCGCGGCGTTGGAGGCCATTACTGCCGAGCCGTGACGCGCAGCAGGCTGCAGGCTGCTGTGCACTTGGCGCTCCAAGCTGACTTCTGCCAACTTGAGCCGTTCAAAAATGGACCTGCGCACCTCAGCAATGTGTGACTGGCCCAGCACGACCCAGGAGGCCATGCCTGGGGGGCCGCTGCCTGGAAACGCAGGCAGCGGCAGCTCAGCGCTCGCCACATGCGCCAGGGTTGTGAGCTCGTTTGCCTGAAGATGACAGTACTCAGCACATGTGAGCCCTTCATACTTGGAGGCTGTTGGCATTTGCCAGAATGCATCTCCTGCCGCTTGGAAGTCTGTGTCTGGTGCTCCCAAGATTTTCAGGAAACCTGCTTGCAAGTGAACATCTGCGCGTACTGCGGCTTCTGCCCCGCCATACGAGCGTAAGAAGGGCCCACTCATGCAGTGGTATTGGTACAGTGTTTGCTTATAAGCTAGGGCTTCTCCTGAGACGCTCTGTCCGAGTTGCTGAGCAAGCCACCGGTGAGCCTGCTCAAGACGTGCATCGTGCTTCTGGACCAATTTACGCAAACGGATCCATGGTTTATGTCGTTTACCTACAACCAATGTAGCCTGTTTCACGTCATAAGCGCCCGTCGGCTTTGGTGGCGACGCAACTTGCACACCTGCACTTGCTCTGCCCATTCGTTCTCCCTTTGAGACTGCAGCACCAATTACCAAAGCATCAAAGTCTGCTTGCGTATCGAAGTGAAAGCACTTGAAGAAAGCCTGACAAGAGACTGGATCGTGCTCTGCGAGGTGCTGAATGTATGCCAGGAAGCGGGGCAGGGGCATCACTGCAGTTGATCGCACGGCAGCCACCGAGCCCTCGCCAAACGCAGGTGCCGCAGCTTGTAGTGCAGCTCGGACTCGCCGGTGTATTCCAAGCTGCAGAACAAAGTCCAGGAGTTTTTGTTTCCGCTCGTTCACCACCTTGGACATGGCCGCCTGGATGGTCTCAGGGGCGGGAGCTTGCACGCGCCCCCAAAAGCTGCCTGACACAGAGTTGCTGCCGTCTTTGTGCTGTTGTGAAACGTACACAGCAGGGAGGCCGCCAGTGCTTGCCTCAGTCGCACCTTGCCACCAGACATTGTGCTCCAGGGGTGCTTGGGCAATCACCGGTACTGCAAGTCCAGGTGCTTGCTCGGCAAACGGCTGCAGTTTCGTCGGTTGGGCAACAGGGGGCACTTGCCACAGTGGTGGTGGGCCAGACGCAAAATTAGCAACCGACTGGACTGCAAGTTTCTTCAGCTTCCGGATGAGAGTGCTGTTTGCTTTGCTAGCATCGTTGAATTCAGGCTTCTCACGTATTTGTGTCACGGTTGAACGTGCGACTCTACTTGTGAATACATCAGGGGCCAATTCAAGCAGTTTGAGAAGAAAATCGACTCCTGTGGCGTAGTGAAAGCTGTCTGCTTCTTGCATGCCTGTGACCCACTTGAAAATTGTTTCCTTGTCTGAATGTGAAACAGAAGTTGTTCGGATTCCCAGCACGGCTTCCTGCAGAAGTGCCCGAAAACTCGGCACATGCAGCCCACCAGCATCACTGAGACGAGTAATCTCATCATTTGCAACATTTTCTTTGGCCCATCTGTGCACGTGTGCATGCAATTCACGCATGTCTTTCGCAAACAAACAAGCTTGGCCTTGTGAATCAAAAGCGCTGAATACCCGAAGACAGGCTTGTACAGCTTGTTGAGACAAACACACCCGCTGAACGGGCGCAACAACTTGTAAAGCAGCCCAGGTCTGTCGCACAGGCGTCAGAATAAATCTGTTCACCCACAACTTGCACTCATGTTGGCGTTTCACAGGTTGTACCGCCACCGGCGCAGACAGCAAGGAAGAACGTGCAACGGAGCCTTCGACAGCAGAGGCTGCCTTTTCACTGAGATTGAATATTGTTTGAACTGCCACGGTAGTTGCAGCCGATGATGCATGGAGTGCGCCTGCTGCGAACGCATCTCGGATCTCCGGCTTTGCTACAGACATCAAATGGTTTGCGTTGAAGCCCGCAGCGGTGAACTCGTGCACAGCAACAGGAATAATTGGGATATTACTGCTTGATGATGCAGCCCATTGTGCTCCAGAATCCAACGTGCCCCCTATTTTCTTTGACACCCTTGCCTCCACCTCGTATCCAGAGTGCCCCAGGGGGCCCGGTTGCGGACGGACCAGAATTTGTTTTGCTGTGTTTGCATAGTTCATCGTCGCTACAGTTTCATCGGCATCTTGACTTGACGGTGACACAGCAAGCAACATGAGACAGGCTGACTCTCCATTCAAGGATGGTCGCAGCAGCCGTGTCAGTTTACTCTCGCGATATGGTACGTGTGATTGCTTGGCTGCAAGTCCCTGAATAACTCTTCCTAACGAAAGCAATCCCTGATTAATCAGTGAAGCCTCTTGCTGCCGCAAATCAGTTGCACCTGAGCGCTTGATGTTCTCGCTGCCCGACAGGTCAACCAGATTCATAAAGCCAGAGTGTGTATCAGCTAAATCCTGAGCACTTGTGAAAGTGAACTCAATCGACATGATTGCATGTGACCTGGAAGAGCGCTCGTTCATCAAGGTACCTGCAGTATGTCGCTGTGAGTGCGAGTATTTCATCAGGTCGAAGGCTTCACCCAAGGACGTAACCACCACCGTATTGGTTCCAGATACGGGAATCCCCATGTTCGTGCCCTGCATCGTGAAAGTGTCATGGATCTTGGCATGAGCTCCCATCTGTGGGCTGGAAAAGGGGGTACTGATCATGCTGTGTCGCTTGGCCCTCTTGCGATCGCCATTGCCTGTGTACGGCCGGGCTTGTGACGAAGCACTTGATAGCAGTGCCATGGTACCAAGTTTAGATACGGCAGAGTAAGTGCTTGTACGCGCTGCTGGAGGAGGGGCGGATATGACGTTTTTTGTGGGTGAACTGCTTTGCGTGTCAGAGTGAGCTGCTGGTTCCTGATCGCCGTTCAATTGATAGCTGGCCAAAAGGTCGCTTATCTGTTCCTTGTAGATCTCGAGATGGCCGACTTTCAAGCGCACTGTACAGTCAGCTGTGTCGGCCAGGTCGAATAAAAACTTCACTGTTCGGGGCATAACTCCAGCCCCTTGAGGCAATGGCTTCCCAACTGCCGGGCTTTGGCGTATTGTAGCACCCAAACTACTATGGTGGCCTTCCAAAGTAAAAGTCTTGCCTGTTCCAGTCTGGCCATATGCAAATACTGTGCACGGAAACCCTTTGAGTGCCAAAGACAGCATCGGCGTGATTTCAGATAGGAAGAAGCTTTGTTGAGAAGCTTGCGGACCGTACACATGGTCAAATTGAAACATTTTTCGCTCTACATACTGAGCATACCTTTCAACAATCACACTTTCGCTGCTGCATTTGATAATGGGCAGCGCATTTCGCGCCAGTTCCGCTTGCAGTAGTGGTCTACACCGCAATGCAACCCGCATTCTAGTAGGCACCGGTGCATGGCCGCCACCACACGCCTGCAACAGGCTTTCCTGCAAGGTCGAAGGCAGCTTTGAATCTGCAGTGGATGTTAGCGCCGAGAGCTGTGCAAGGTCGCTTGTGAGATCAGGCCTCCGAAAATCTGCTTGCGATGTGTGTTGATGGTCAGCCCCAGTAGAGCGTACTTTGGCAAGCTGCTGAAGGCTCTGCCGTCCCAAATGACTTTCAAGTGTACTTGCTCTCGTCATTGGCTGTTCAATACGTGTGATATAGTCCATTCGTTTGAGCAACTGCAGCACGGAGATTTCGCAGGCTTCATGCTTCCACAGCCGGTCCAAGTCGGCCGGGAGCACATCCTGAGAATTGAACTGTAGTGGGTCCAATTCGAGAACCCCTTTTGTTGATTGCTTTGGCTGAATATGCTGATATGAGGTCTCGAGTTTCAAAATTGCCACAGACTTGGTCACGAACGCCCCAAAGTGCAAACCGTCACAGGTTGGGATATCTTTGTACTGGCCAACTTGGCGCACAGAAAATGCCAAAGGCCGCAGTATTTGATCCTCTTCACAGTGAACTTTCGGTTCAAACATTGACTGGGCCCATGCCAGCCGGAACACTGCTGTCCTGTCTGCTGCGAATACTTCAACACCAGTCGCAGTGAGCTGTGTCAAGCTGCCTGGCACAAACCTCAACAAAGGAGGAATGTTGCGGTAAATCTGGTGCACTTGAAAGCATGTATCTGTCTCTTGCCGGGCCAAGTGGACCATGTGCGTTGCAGGGCGGCTTCCTGTGCCTTGCACTAGCACCAGCACATTGTTCATCGAAAGCCATTCCAAATCCAAAAATGATTCATCTGCTGATCTGAAATCATATTTGAGAACCTGTTCATTTGCTTCTGTGATTGTTTGCAGTATAATTTGACCATGCTTGCCTGCATTCACTGTTGCCTCCGCTGGCTGGAACAGCAAAGTACACGGCGTGTCACCGGACGGCGTGCTCAGTACACGACTGGCAGAGCTGGGAACAGTGCCAAACTCAGCGACACCCAGGCTTTTGCATGATTGTCGCTGCACGCATGTCAGATTGTGCATGGCATCTCCGCACTCCAAGGAACTGTGCCGGACGTACACGCCGCCTTTGCCTGCAGGTGCAGCTGCATGAAGTTGCTTGATCGCGCCCGGGAAGGCATGATTCCCCACAAAGGCACCATCAGAAGCTTGGAAACAGCTGACAACAGCTCCGTCTGAGCACCACAGCTCTTGGCCGTTGATGCAAATATGCAGCGGTGCTCGGCGGAAGGCCAATGTCGCAGCTGCAGATGGTAAGCTACTTCCACCTGCATGTGCACTTGCCGTGCCTAAAAGCGCCACGAGTGCGCAAGGTTGATGCTGCAGCAGCTGAAATGCACTACTAAGATGAGTTCCTGCACATTGTAGTGCCTTGGACAGCAATGATGCGTGCTCTTCTGGCTCAGAGTGTGGCGAGGTAAAACAGCCGCTGCTTGGAAGCTGGGACTTTTCTTGCGAGTGAGAGATGACAGCCTTAATGATGGCAGGCAAAGGATTTGAATTGGCCCCACCATGCCTTTCTTGTTGAACTTTTGCCATTGAGCGCTTCCCAGTGCTATGTGCTGAGCTTTTAGCTTGCGGAGTCAACTGCCCTTGTGCGCTGCCGTTAGCGTGGCCGAGGGCCAATGCAGCTTGGATTGCTGTCCAGAATTGCACAGCAGCATCATTCAAACCACTTGCACAAGTTGATCTGTGAATTTGCCTGTCCGCTTCGGTGTTTCTTTCAACCATGCTAACACGCATGTTGCTGTTTCGGTGGTGTTGTTTTGACAAAGTTTCGCAATTCCCGCTGAAGGCAAGCCTGCGCACTCTGTTAAATATATCTGTAAGAGTTTCCCACGATTCAAGCTGCTCTTTTGACAAATGGAATTCACTGCTACAACTTTGGCCTTGCACACGCAAACGCAGTGCGAAGCTGCGATGCACATTCTCAGACATTTCCTCACAGAATCACAGGTGTTCGGTTGATGCCTAGCCACAGCAGTTGACCATCCTGCTTGTGGAGGCGCGAACTGTTGGCTGCCATTGAGAGAATGATGATATTTGCGATGGTGCCAGAGTCGTTTTCGACAGAAGGGTAAGCTGCCCCCCTGCGAGCAGCGTTGCCGGACAAGCCTGCTCGCAGCAGACCAGGCACTGGGTGCACTATGCTGAGCTCAGATTGGAACCTGCCCTGGGATCTTCTCAGCCTCTCCACCAGCCTTGGTGGCTTCATTAGCTCCCTGAAGACAAACGGGCGTGTATGCCAAGCTGGCGTGCAATGTGAGCCGCAGTACTTACAGCAGTCACTTCCTTCTGTGCCGCATCGAATAAACTGCCGATGGAGAACTGCCGGAAGCGGCTGAAGCGAGAGTTGCCCGACGTGAAGAACTCCCCGTTTGCGTCGGTGCCCACCCAAGCAACGTACACCTGCGGCATGTCACAGTGCGGAGCGCCAACAAACTACTACCAAAGCAAGTACTTACACGCAAGTCGCAGTCAGCACCGCCTCCCGCAAGAGCGGAGCACTCGGCAGTTGAATAGCCGCACTCGACGTACACGTCTGAGCTGAATGTATCATTGGCCGACGCATCGAATCCGTTGGCCTGGCAATTGGACTTCCCATTACAAAATGCACAGTCTTCATCGTATGTGATACTCTGCACTGCGCCATCCTCAACGAACACAATTGCGGTGAGGAACGGGAAGAAAGTGGCACTGCCGTCGCAGGAGCGCTTCTGATAAATGTAGGGCACAATCTGCGTAGTCCCAAGCGAAGAGACTTCTACTGTCACGAAGAAGTCTGTAAGGTTTGTGGGCGGACCACAGGTTGCATTTGCCAGGTACCCAGTGTCCTTGGCAATGATGCCGGAGCCGTTTGGCAGCGATGTTTGAGCTGCGGAGAGATGTTGTGCGGAAATAGCTGCTTTGCAAGAGACAGCCAACATACAGTCTTGAATGTTCAAGAGCGAGTAGTCATCAGCTTTGGGATTGAAAATTGCCCGCTGAACACCGTTGATGGTTATACAAATGTAGGTTTCCTCGAACCGGGTCACTTTCAGGTTTGTTGCGCCTTGAGGAGCGCAGTACTCGTAGCCTTCGAATGCACGTTGAGCAGAGCATCCAGCTGCGAAGAGCCCAACAGCAAACAGGATTGACTTCATGCTGATTTGCGGCGTGTCAAAGCTGCAGACAAGCCAATCTTGCAAGTCTGGGGGATTTCCTGTAAACTTCCTCGTGGCACAGTTTTTCGCCGAGTTTGACAGTCAATTGAAAAGCTTGCACATCGTTATGCAGCAAATTCCTGACTGTGATTTGCAAAATTGAACGCAAGCTTGAATTATCGCACGAGCTACTTCACCGGTGATGCCACAATCCCAAGATTCATGCCCCCCCCACTTGGCAACTTGTACTACTCGCCACTTTCAAGCTGCTCCAACAAAGCCAGGACAGCAGCCTCACTCAAGTCTTCGTCATCGGTCCCAATAGGCTCCACATGCGCGGTTCCACCAGTTCCGCTCACAGCGGCAGCCGTGGATTCTGGAGAAGCCCCGGTGGAGCCTGACACATTCAAGCTGCTGGCCTCGGGTTGCCCGCCCTCCTCCGCCCCATCGTCACTACCAACCGACTGCCCGCCCCCCTCTTCATCCCCGCTGCTCTCACCCCCCCCCTGCTCGTCCCCGCTGTCGCGTGAGCCACCCCCCCTCTGCAGGCCAGCATTCAGGCGACTTTCCACGTTGGCGGTGGCGTCATACCCCTGCACTACCCGGAAGCACAGCTGGTCCAAGAACGCATCCACGTAGTTCTTGTGCAGCCAAACACAGGAAGAGTCGAAGGTGTCCATCACAAAGCGCGCCCCCGCCTCCTGCCCCGCTGTGCGCATCACCTCAGCCAGCTGGGAAAACGCCGAGGTGTCCTCTTCGTCACGGGAAGCCACAGGCAGGCCCACCACAGTGTAGTACGACGTTTCTGCGTTCAGCGCCAGCATCACTAGCGGCTTGGCGATGTGGGAGGGGGCCGTCACCCCCCCTGCCCCAGGTGTGCGGTCCCACTGCCCCTTCACCTTTTGGAAGTGGTCAATCAAGAAGCGCCCCAGCCGACACAAGGCCTCGGGCTGCGTGAAAATTGCACGGTCTGAATCCTTGAGCTCTGCCAATTTGCACGTGCGCACGGCGCCGTGCAGGGTGAAGTGGTGTGTGGTGCGCACCAAGTATGGCCCCAGGCGCACAATGCTGCGCTGGATCTCTTGGGCTAGGTCTATGCCACGCTGCACCAAAGCAGGCTTGCCAGAGAGCGCTTCATACGCTGTCCAGAAGTTGTCTCGCCAGGACAGCTCTTCCTGGGGCCCCCCTGCCTCCGTTGAGCGCCCCTGCACGTCGCCCCCCCCTGCTGCTTGCTGCTGCTCCGCCAGTGCGTCGCCGTTGCTGCGGGCGTCTTCCTCTGCTCGTGTGATGGTCTGTGCATGTGCGCACTCAATGAGCGCAGCTGCAGCGTACGCCACGTCTGCTGCGCCAATGGGGGAGGCGTATCCCACTTGCTGCGTGAAGGAGCGGAAGAGCAGGTCGTCCAGCTGCGCTGTGGGTAGCGACTGCGCCGTGGGCACTAGCTGTGCCATGACTGCAGCCTTGGATCGGCCCTTCATGTGGGGCCAGGGGGTCAAAGCATCCTTGAGGGGGACGTTGCTGGACGCCAGCAGCTTCTTCAGCTGTCGGTCGTCGTCGTCGTTTGCCCACAGCTTCAAGCGGGGGCCCAGATACGGGCTCAGCCGCATGGCTTCAAACAGTGTACTGTGCCGGTGCAGGAACAGGTTCAGTTCCTCCGTGGCTCGAATGAAGCCAAGGCGGGCCGCCGGCATCACTGCCACGCCGTCCACCAAAGGGTCCACCTCCGCCGCAGCCGAGGAGCCGGCAGCCTGCACCAGCTCGCCGTTCTCATCAAACACTGCAGCTTGTCCTTGCACCAGCCCGCCTGCCAGGGCTGCTGGCAACCCCGCCGCGATGGCAGAGCTGCCCCCCCTGCGACCCCCCCCAGTGGCGCTGCTCACGGGGCCAGGGCGGTCAGCACGCCCTGGGTCATTCAGCACCAGTACCGCCCGCTCCAGCATGTCGCACGCACTCATGTACAGGTCTGCCTCCAGCTTTGACTGCAGCTTGGCGTAGGTGACGCCGACAATAGCCAGCCACAACATGTCGTTGCGCTCCAGGTGCAAGTGGGTCACCAGCTGCCACATGGAGTAGGAGACGGGCTGCCCTCTGAAGGTGCCTCGGCCGTAATACGCCTTCCACCTGTGCTTGCGCATGGCACGAGGAAGCTTTTGCCTGGCCAGGGAGCCGGGGGCTGCCTGCTGGAGACGCTCCTCCTCGCTGTCACCGTCCTCCTCGGAGGAGTTCCCGCCCTTGCGGCGCACCCGGCGACGGCGTTTCTTGCCGCCCAGGGGCGAACCCTCCAGCAAGGCTTGTTGCTCCTTGCGCCAGCGGTCCTCCTCGTCATCGTCATACTCGTCATCCGTTTCGCTGTCATCGAAGTCTTCATCCGAATCATTGTCTTGGGGGACATCTTTCTCGCGATCCACCACAACATACTGGTCATCAACAACAACAATCTGCAAGTGAAAAGTGAAAGGGTGTGCAAGAGCAGGTAAGAGGCATTCTGCAGCCTTGCCAGAAGCAGCGACAATTCAAACGTCTGCGCACCTGCTCTGAGCTGTTGATGCTTGTGTGATAGATGGGACGATTGGAGTCGAACACGATGATCTGAACATCACGTTCCAATACGGGAAGTAAATCAGGCAGATGGATGGTCCCGCCGCAGTTAATGCACACGATGGTTTTGAGCTGTGAGAATTGCGGAATATGAGCAAAGCCGGTGAAGGCTGTGGGCCGTGTCACGCACGTTTTCGTCATCAGCGATTTGTTTTTCGAATATTGTTTTGAAATCCAAGTATCCAGCAACGGGTGTGAGGCGAAAGGACACGTGATCCATCGACATCAAGGTCTGCGCAACGGCAGTTTGAAAGCTGATGCACATGTCCAGCTCGTCAAGGATCGTGCATGCAGTAGGGCACACAGCAAGCAACACACCTGGAAAATTCTTGCTGCACACAGACTGTCCACATCATTCGCAACCATGACAAGGACGCTGCCCTGAGCTGCCCCTGATCGAGCACGCAGTTGCTTGTATGTTTCAGCGAGTTGCTTGCTGTCGATCAACATCTTGACGACACCTGAGCACTTCTATGGCAAACACTACAACTTCAAAGAAAAGATATGCAGATGCTGGTGTGTTCAGCCGAATGAAACAAACCAGACAGGCTTGGTGTGTACCAATTACGCTGCCACGAGACAACTCGCGACGAGAGTGGGATTTGGGTTGAATCGCTGAACGCTGCTGCACTGAGCGCACCTGTACTCAGACACAAACACGAAAGCAACTTTTTTGCAATTTATGCTGCAGGTTAGATTTTATCGAAGGTACTCTGTTCTTCAAGCCCTGCCGGGACCCCCTTCAATATGCCCCGGCCCGTGGCCCGGTGCTTACCCACTGTGTTTTGAGCGCTGACCGAGCTCTAATACGCGGCCCTCTTGGATGAGCTGCCACCAGCCCCCGACCGTCGCCGGCGCTTGGTGCCTCTGCTGGGCGTGTCCATAACGATGGGGCCGTGGGGGATGGCTGGGTTGCCGGGCCCGAAGCGAGACTCGCTGTCCTCGCTGCTGCCGCCACTGCTGTCATCCGAGTCCGACTCTTCATCTGCGCTGGCAGCGAGCTGGTTGTCCAGCGCCCCCTGCACCAGGTACAGCCCGTCCTCGCCGTCTTCCCCCATCCCCCCTGCCACCGTGAAGAGGTCGCCGGTGGAGGTCACCAGCTGTGCGTTGCCCTGCTCATCATCGCCAACATACGCCAACTCCACAGCACCATCAGCGCTCTCGCTGTCGCTTTCACTGTCGCTGCTGGTGCCGGTGCTGGTGCCGGTGCTGGTGCCGGTGCTGGTGCCGGTGCTGGTGCCGTCGTCAGAGCTGGTGCCCATGGCATTGGCCAGCAAGTACTGTTCCTCCTGAGCCTCCTCGTCGGAGGTATCATCGCTGTCATCGCTGTCATCGCCGCCGCCGTACGCCAGTTGGCCAGCTGCACCAGCTTGGTACTCATGGCTTCCGTCGCTGTCGGAGCCAGAGTCGAAGCCGACCTCGCCCAGGGTGTCAATGAAGCCAGACACATCAATCGCCACATCTGGCAACTTATCGCCCACAGCAGTGGCGGCAAAATGCAGCCTGTCGTCGGTGAAGGTCAAGTTGAGAGGAGTTTGCGGCAATCGCTTGCTCAAATGAGCCATCGTCACCGTCGTCGACTCGCCGTCATAGTTGGCGGTGGACACAAGAAGGCTCACAGGCTTTTTCACATTCGGATCAGTCAAAGTAGCCTGAGTGACATGCAGCACAAAACCAGGAGGCAGCTTGAAGGTCTCAATCGCTCCAACCTGCACAGTTTTCGCTGCGCAGCAAGTGATGTGCGCCGGGTCAAAATCCGCACGGCCGCTCAAAGCGTCGAAGGAACATACCCCAGAAAGCCATAATTCAGTAGCGGGAGAATATAATGCTAAGATATCTGCAAGTGAATGCTGTGGGTGCAAACCATGGTGACTGCCGCTGTTTGATTCAGTAGAAGCTCCGCTCCTTGGCATCGGGGAGCTTGACACGCCGACACCAATATACATGCATGGTGATGAAAGGCGCACTTACACTTGGTGTATCACCAGCTTGAGGAAATTTGCCACTTGAAATATTTGCTGAATTAAATTGAGCGTCTGAGTGTTAGCTTGACGGTAGTAAGGACTGCCCACAGGCCCAAGGCCCCCCCATGCGCAAAGCGTCAAAGACCTCACTACCTGGATGCTGGACACTGATTTGCCCACAGTGTCTTAGGTACAACACCCACCGCCATCGCACAATTACCGACGTGCTGTTTCGCTCAATACGCATCAAGCTCCAGCATGCCTCACGTCAAGACAGAGGGATGAACTGCGGCACAGAGCATCCCCAAGCTTGGATGTGGCATTCGACACCGAGAATGTGGACTTCCTGTTCGAGATTGGACTTCTTGCTCTGGGTGAGCTTTGTGCAAACAGCCCTAGTACTGTAGTCACTTTGCCCTCGAGCGCTTGCTTCCGGAAGCATGTTTACCTTTGCTGGATTTGGATGCCACAGCTTTGAGTCCTTCTTGCCACTTGAGATGAGAACGCTTTGGTGCAACACCCAGTGCGGAAGCCCCACTTTTATTCGACGTGCCCTTTTCGTTGACACCCAGAACACCTGCCTGGCTTCGCCGACTTGCAGAATACTGCAGGCCACTGCGGTCGTCGTCACCAGACGCAGAGTCATCGTCGTTCGCGTTACGCTGACGTTTCACCCCCCCTGATGCTTGGGCAGCAGAGCCCAGTGATCCAGCTACCAGGCGCCTGGCAGCTGCCTTATCAACGCGAATGGACGGACCATCTTCTGAGCCTGTCAATTTATCCTGCGTTTCCTTAATGCGCTTGAAATACTGCTGAACTCTCTGCAGCTCGTCGGACACGGCATGTTCAGTAGTGTCCACGCAATTGAGCCGAAGTGCAGCGTAAGACAGTGATGTAATGGCATACGCCATCAGTACATTCATCTTGCTCGAATCCAGAGGACCCAATTGTTTCAAGATCTTGCTCAATTTGGCATTGAGGAGGGGAGCTGCAGCGATCTTGGCAGCTTCCACAGCGGCTTCAGCCTGCGCTTGAGAATCTGCTGCGCACTCTTCGTCTACATGTCCACGCATGCATACATACTGTTGCAAGCACATGTGCAGGGTCGGTCATATTGTCAGAGGCTTATGTCGAATGAGGTGCCAGGTGATGGTGCACAGTCTGACCGAAAGGCTACCTTATGCTTAGCAAAAGCGAGTGCTAGGAATCAAAACGAAGGTAGAACTCCGAAAGAATACAGTTCAGCAGACACTTGTTTGCCATGCAACGTCTTGTCTTGTTGTGTGCAAAGGTCCCAGCACCTGGCAGCCTGCGGGCCCCCTTCCCGCTTGTATCCCCCCCTTCAAGTCACTCCCCACCGAATTTCTTCGCGAAAAAGGCTGCCCGCTTCTCACGGTCAGACATCCCGCCTGTTGCAGGAGCTGCTTTGGGCTTGCTGCTGCCAGCCGCAGCAGGCTTCGCGGCCCTGCCCCCCCCGCGGCCTGCTGCCCCTGCTGTACGCCCTCCGGCTGCTGGCGCCTTGCAAGCCCCCCCAGATGCAGCTGCCGTTGCCGAGTTGCCACCCAGCCGCCCCCCCCCCCCCGAAAAGCGCCCCCCGCTGCTGCCAGGCCGCGCCGCCGCGGACGCCGGCATGACGTCAGTGGGGTTGGGGTTGGTGGACAGCGCGGCCAGCATCTCCGCATCGGCTGCCATCCGCGCCTGATGGGCCTTCTCTGCTGCACCTGCACCAGACAGCAGGGCGGCATTGCCAGGGCGCTTGGTGGTGGTGCGGGTACTGCTGCTACCCCTTCCACGCCCCCCACTGGGTGCTGCGGTGCCGCTGCTTGGGCGCACCCCCCTGCCCCCACTGCTGGGGCGTGAGCTGCCACCAGGGCGTGCTGCTGCTGCCCCCCTTCCACGCCCCTCTGCTGCGCGTGCGGCTGCGGTGTCCGCCCTCAGCTTTGCTGCAAACCTGCCTTCCTTGCCACTCGGGTCCTTGGCGGTGGCGCCAGCAGCAGCTGCTCCTCCCACGCGTTTAGTGGCGGAAGCAGCTGCTGCCCCCGCCCCCAGGCCGGCCTCCCTTCGCTTGGCTGCACCTGCAGCCGCCACGGCATCCTTTGCGGCTGCCGTGGCTGCAGCCTTGGCCCGCACCTGTTTCTGCTGCTCGTACAGCCGGTCCGCCTCCTCCTTGGCCACTGCCAGCTCAGCCGCGAGCTTGACTGCCTCCTGTGCGGCCAGTGACTCCAGCCCCCCCCCCCGGATGAAGATGCCGTGGTTGGGCTCGCACATGAAGTACTTCTGCTCCTGGTAGCTGCCATCGCACTTGCCCAGGGCCTGGTCTAGGTCCACACCATACCAGTTGCCCTTTTTAAGGCCCCACACCGGCCCCTTGAACAGCACCTTGCCCTCCCGGCCATCCCCTGTGCGCACCCGGTCCCCCACCCGGATGACGGGCTTCTTGGGAGGGTCAACTGCTGCTGCATCACCTGGCACGGGCGGCGCTGGGCTGCCTGTGGGCTGTGCATCTGTTTGCCCGTCGGGGCTGGGGGAGGGGGGGCTGCGGCGGGTGGGGGGGGCGGCACCGGCGCCTGCAGCAGCTCCGCCACTGCCTGCAGCATCTGCGGCTGCTACAGCTTGAATTTGCGCATGCTGTGCACGCCACCGTTGGTCTGCCTTCTTCTTTTCGGCTTTAACCTTCTCAAGGTCTTTGGCTGATTGCTTTTCGTCAAAGTGCTCCTGAAAGTCGGTGCCCTCCAGACGCCATTTCTTGGAATCCAAGGGCTTGCGCTTTTTCGTGTCCACCTTCCCGCAAATGAGCTCGTGCTTGGCAATGCGGTCGGGGTTGAATTTGCGCGAGCAATGTTTGCAGGGAATACGCGCATCCTCTTCCTCAAAGGCTCCTTGTTGTTTCAAGACGTCCTGCAAGCACAGAGCAATCACGTTTTTGCCGTTACACAGATACCCACAGTCTCTCCTCAGCAGCGCACGAGCTAAAGGCGCACACCAAAATGTTTGCACGTTGAAATATACGATGGCTTACATCTAGGTTGGCGAAAGGGTCAAAGGCACCTCCCAAAGATTTGGAGTCCGCGTTGGGTACTGCTACAGCAGTGATGTCCTCCCCAGCTTTGCGAGCTTCTTCAATTGCTACGAGCTTTGCCCTAGTTTTATCAGACACAGCAGATTTGCTGCCTGCGGCTTTTTTCTTTCTTCCCCTGTGCGCCGCTTTGCAGGAAGGCACGTGGGCATCCCATTCGTCCCGCGTTAACGTGTGCCCGCAATAATCACAATGCACTGTGGATGCATCCTTCTTCTTGATGCACTGTTTCAGGTGGTGGGCGTAGCTATGCTTGAAAAACTTCCCTCCGCAAACTTCACAAATTATTGCCTGCGGGGGCGGCATCTTCACGGTAGTGGTTGTACTGAGCGACAAGCGGAGAGAAATCTCGTGCTGGTCCCAGCTCGCCACTATCCCAAGAACTTTTCAGTTGTGGCCGATACATTCGCAAAAACACTGGTTTTGGTGAAAAGTTCGACAGTTTCGAACATTTTGCGTCATCTGCTGATCTCTCCCATGCCTAGTTCACCCCCTGCGATTTCCGGCCGGCAGCCAGAGAGGGGGCCTCTTCTCTCTCAAAAGAACCGTCTCCTGCGGTTTGCACCAGAAAACACTGGCATTTCTAGGCAATACTCATTTGATATGACAAAGGATGGAGCAGCCTGGTGCCTGCTGCCTCTCCTGGTCACTGGCAGCGCAGTGCCGCCCCCCCTCTTCGCCTTCTGCAACCTGTGGACTTGCCGCCCTCTAGCCGTGCATGTTGTGTAGATGCAGCCGTTCAGCCACAAGAAGCAGCCGCATTCCTACTCGGAGCCCGCAGCTGGCCCTGCTGTACGAGTGCTCAGCGCTGAGATGTATTCACCCACTGGAAACTACTCCTCATGCAGCAGCACCAACGCACAGTAGCACCACTACACACTGCAGCACGCCTGCACTCGCCCCACCCCCTCTTGCATGCGTTGGCCCCTATCGGCGCCCCCCCTTCTTCCCCTTGCCCTTGCCGGCACCCTTGCCTTTGCTGGTCTCGCGCTTCTTCTGGTCAGCAGCCAGCTCAGCCTTGGCCTGCAGCTTCTCCTCGGCGATCTGTACAGGGTGGTGTGTGTGCTCTGCAGTGCAGGGTGGGTTGCGGGGCGTACGCACCTTGCGGGTCTGCGGGTTGGCAGCAGCCAAGTGCAGGAGATCATCATCACCATCGCTGTCATCATCCAATGCACTGGATGCATTCACGGCTGCTTCACGCTCCAAAACTTTCTTGGAGACGGTCTTTGCGGAGCCCTTGCTCTTGCTCTTGCTCTTGCTCTGTGAAAATAAGGAGATTTTCAATTTCCGCACTGACAGCTGGCCGGCGACTGCACAATTTTCTGCAGAAATGCATGACGACGCATACCTTGCTGCTTCGCTGCCTGGCAGCCTCCATTTCAGCTTGCTCTTCAGCAATGAGCTCTTCAGCAAAGGACTGTGCCTTGCCTTGGCTGACAACGGCAGCCTTGACTGAGGCCCCAGGCTGCGAGTAGTAGTAGCCGGCAGCCACAACGCCAGCCACGTACAGCAGACCAGCTGCACCTCCAATAATGTTGTACACCAAACCAAAACCAGCAATCACTGCAACGGGCAGGATGAAATGCACATTGCTTGAGATGACCTGCTGGACACGCATGGCTAGAACTAGCTTTGATATTGCAGAGCAGTGTCCTTGAAGACCGACAGGGCAACAGAAGCTTTCAGCATTGGTAAAAGCGCAAGTGTACTGTGTGCAACTTGTAAATTTGGGCATACCGGGAAAGCAGAGTGTCTGTCATGCGCGATTTCGCCCCCTCAGATCAGAGAGTAGGTTCTCGGGCCTCCAGCAGGGCTTGTTTGTGCAGCCAGTGCTTCCACTAGTGCCTTTTTTACCAACACAACTGTTGTGAAATTCCATCCAGGCATGTTTATCTGAATACTCGAACATCGCCACTTGCTTGCCTTTCCTCGTCAATCAAGGCCAAGCGCTTGACACGAAGAAACGTCTGGCATCGGCAGCTCATGGCCCACATGCAGCGCAGCGCTGCAGCGCAACATTTGGACGCCCTCGGTGCAGAGTTGCGCCTGTCTCAAGCACGTTCGGACATTCTTCCCCATGTGGCCGAGCTGCGTCGGCGCAATGCACACTCAAAGCGCAATGTGAAGGACGACTACGACGAAAGCAGCATTACCAAAAAGGAGCTGCAGCAGCTGGCCTGCTTCTGGCGACTGAATAGGATTCCTGGGTTTTGGACCAAAAATGCAACCTTTGACGCCCTGATCAGCACCCTGGCCAAACGTCTGCGGGAAGACGAAGATATGGTGAGTCCTGGCTTTGAGCTGGGGCTCGTCGCTGTGCGACATTACCAGCAACTGCTCTACACCCATGCCCCTTACTGCACAGAAAGCAAAGTCCGCTGAAGAGCAAGCAGCTGACGAGGGGAATTCGGATGCAGCCAAGTCCGTGCGGGGACTGGGGGACACCTTGGGCATGACCCGGGGCTCCTCAGCTGCGGCTTCCCAGGCCGCTCGCTTGCCAGCTGCCGACGACAGCGACACCTCAGGCTTCGTGCACACACCCCGCAGACGGGAACAGGACGACGAGCATGCTAATGATGAGTGGCGCTCGCAACTTGGCTCGCTTTTGTCCCCATTCAAGACACCTGGGAGCAAGGGGGGGGGCGCAGCCCCCCCCCCCAGCACCTCCATGCGCTCCCCCGGCATGCTGGTGTACGCCAGCCGCCTGGCGCCTGGGTCCATGGCTCACTCTCCAGCCATGCATGGCAGTGGGGCCTTTGCGGCTTCGGCAGGGGGCTCCCCCAGTGACCCCTCCTCCCTGCACCCTGACGCGGTGGCGGGCTTCACTGCGGATGGCAGCCCGGGCGGCGGCGGCCCCGGCCCGTCGGAGGCTGAGCGCCAAGCAGTGGCCAAGGGAGACCAGGCCTTCCAGTCCCTGCGACTGTCCAGCACCGCCACACTGGTGCAGCTGGTGCAGCGGCCGGAGATGCGACACAAGATCGCGAGCAGCAACGCCCCGCGCACCCTGTTCGCCACCTGGCGCACAGTCATGGCAGAGGCGGCAGCCGCGAATGAGGGAGGGCCGGGTAGCAAGCGCAAAGCTGTGAGCAGCGACGCCTCTGCCATACGCCATAACGCCGCAGTGGTTCTGTGTTACACCTTCCTGTCGGAGCACATTCCTCACGACGACATGCTGCTGCCCATCATGAGCCTGTGTGCAGCAGGCATGGATGCTGCTTCTGCAGTGGCTGCGTCAGCCAAGACGCCCCACACTGTTGCCGCCAGCAGTCGCCTGAGCGACCTGCCAGATGTGGCGGAGCACGTGTCGGGCGCTGCAACTACAACTTCAACGCCCTTGCTCATGACGCCGGAACAGTTGCGCACCGCCGCGGTGTGTGTTCTGGCCCGCCGCCTCCTGCAGCCAGCCGAGACCCGGCCGCTGGACGTGCTGTATGTGCCCGGCATGATTGCAGCCATCACGGCAGTGGCTCGCCACAAATCCACCGAGGCAGCCACCCTCCGCGTGTGTGCCGTTGCACTGCATCGCATGCTGGTGGTGTGTCAAGAACAAGAGCAGGAGGGCGACGACGATGATGATGCACACGCGTCGGGGGCACCCGGAACAACGTCATCGCGGAGCACGAACACCGAGGGCGTGTCGCAGACGGACCGTGCTCGTTTGGTCAGCCGCATCGCCGCAGGCTCAGTGTCAGGAAATGATTCCTTCCGAGTGGGAAGCGGAACAACACCGGGCACTGGGAACACTCAGTGGGGGTCTCGGCGCCGTCGTCGGCGCGACGCGAACGCTGCGGTGAAGGTCGCAGTGCAAAACGGCATCGTGCCCCTGTTGATTCGGCTGATTGACATGAGCACCTCTGGGCGCCTTGCCCGCTCCAAGGCTGCCGTAGTGCGCCGTGCCATGGCCAGCAGAAGCAGGCCAGCGCAAGATGCCGCCCGAGCCGATCAAGCCGTAAATTCACGCGTAACACGCGGCAAGCAGGAACACAAGGGCAGTGGTGATGATAGCAGCAGCGACTCCAGTAGCGTCTCCAGTATCGGCCAGGACGCCCTTGCTGTGGGCGTTTCCCCGGCCGTGGGCCCGGGGGGGCGTGTGCCGGCACTGGTGGGCGGTGCCTTTGAGAGTCATGCCAGCCTCGGTACCGCTGAAATTGCCGCACTGAACCCTGAGGAGCGCACACTGCTGCGTGACTGTGCCAGCATCCAGGCATCCTGCTCGTCAGCCCTGGCTGAAATCGCCTCTGTGCCCAGCAGTGTGAAAAGCCTTGGTGCCTCGCGCCTCCTGCCAGCCCTTGTGGCGCTACTGTCGGAATACGATGTGCTGCCAGGAACACAGGATATTGCAGCTGGCGTGCTGTTCCGTCTCACTCTTGGCGACGACGTGCTTGCCCGTGAGGTGTTGGCGCTGCCGGATGCAGTGCGCGCCATCGTCGCCGCCAGCTGCAACCGGGCCCAATACGTCTCCCAGCGCTGCGAGTCCCTGGCCTCATGGCCTGAAGAGGAGAAGGCTGCAGGCGGCGCTGGTCCCGCAGGTGAGGAGCAGGCCAAGCAGGCCCTGCGCAGCCGCCGCTCCCAAGCCGTGGCGGAGCTGTCTGTGGATGTGCTGGCAGCTCAGAGCAACGGCGCCGCGGGCCTGGGAGACGTGCTTGCGGAGGTTCAGCTGAGCACCATTGACGGCGTGCCGGGCGTGCGCATCCCCCAGCAGACAGAGGAGCAGCCCACAGGGCAGTCCCACCTGGTGCATTTTGCGTCGCAGTCAAGCCGCACCCTGCTACACCTGGCACAGCACGCACCGCTTGTGCCCACCCTGATAGCGGAGGGCGCTGGGGACGCCTTGCGCATATGGTTTGAGGTGGGCCTCACTGACATCAAAACCGTTGCAATGAACGCACTGGCGACGCTGTTTGAGCTGTCTTCCGCTGGCAGCCAGCGGCACCTGCTGCGGCTGGGCTTTGTGCGGACTTTGGTGAACACCGTGCACGAGTACGCTGAAATACAAACAGAGGCCCAGGCCGCAGCTGCCGCCGAGAAGGAAAAGGCGGCTGCCCGGCAGCGCACAGGCGGCGCGATGCCCAGTCGCCACAGCTTCTCCACACGGGCGGGGGGCAGCAACAGCAGCCTGCGCGGCAGCTTGCCCTCTGCTCTCCCCGGGTCAACCAAGGCGGCAGCTGCAGGGAAAGCCCGTGGCCTCCCGAGGCGCGGGGTGGGGATCAGGGGGGGTTCAAGTGTAGCTCCTGCAGGGGGCCTGCAGTCCACCGGCCTGCCCATCGGTCGCTGCGCCAAGGCCCTGCGATCCCTGTGCGCCGGCAGCCGCGACACCGTGCTGCATGTGCTGGATCACGGGGCGGTGTCGGCGCTGGCCAGTCTGCTGAAGCACGGCGATGCCACAGCGCGCTTCGACGCGTTGCAGTCCCTGCTGTCCCTGACGGCGCACCCCCAGGGCGTCGCCGCCATCGCCGAGCCAGCCGCCGCCGCTCCCCGGGGGAAGGCCGCTGGGGAGGGGGAGGACTGGGGGCTGGATGGCGCGGTGCAGGTGGAGGATGAGGAGGAGGAGGAGGACGCGCAGGCGCAGAACGACCCCCTAGCTCTGCTGCTGCACTGTGCCCGCCCCACCGCCCCATACAAGGATGTGGAGCCTGCCGTGCGCACGCTGTCCAGCATTTGCCGCTCGCCTAAGGTGCGCACACGGCTTGTGGCTCTGACAGGGGACCCCCTGAAGCTGCCGCCTGCAGTGGTGGACCGTCTATGGGGGTGCATATCCGCGTTTATTCAGTCCGCTCGCCCCCATACCCCTGCAGGTAGTGTTGGTGCTGCTGGGTTGCGCCGGACCCCCTCCTTTGCTGCTACAGGGGGGGTCAGTGTGGCGCCCCGGGACGAGTCCAGCAGGGAGAATGCCCTTGCCCAGCTGCAGGAGGAAGAGCCCATGGAGGGCCACAAGGGTCAGGACGCGGCGGTGCGCACAGCCAGCACCGCGAGTGCTGGGGGGACTGCCCCCGCCGCCGTGGGCGGAGCGCAACAAGAGGCAGACACGAGCGCTGCGGAGTCCCTGCGACAGCGCACAGAGAGCGCGCTGCGCAGCGGCATCATGCCCTCCAACAACATGCACAACCTAAGCCGGCTTCTGTCCCCAACGGACTATTCCCGCTCCGCCATTCAGGCTTTTGCAGGGGGGCGAGACTCGGCGGCTGCAGCGACGCAGGCGCAGGCTTCCCTGCAGAGCAATGCATCCACCTCCCTGGCGGAAGGCCGGGGTGGGTCGCCAGAAGCTGGCACTGCCCGGCCACAAGGCAGCCCCGCTGCGTACCGCCGCCCCGCCAGTCCAGAAGTGGCGGACTCACCTGAGGCCGGGGAGCAGCAAGTCATGTCCCACGTGTCCACCACAATCGCAGGCGGTACATCGCCCACCCCCATACTGCCCAGTGGCGCTGCCCCCCCCTCATTGACCAAGCCCACTGCCCGAGGCCTGGACCGGGACCTCACGTCGGGCTCCGTGGACTTTTCTGTGCCGGAGTCAACCAGTGCAGTTCCTGTTGGACGCAAGCGCAGAAAGGAGTCATCAGCCGGCCTGGGCACAGGAGCCGTAGCTGACAGCAGTGCCAATTCCCCTGCTGAAGAGGGCTGGGTGGAGCAGGCGCGAGCTTGGTGGGCAGAGCACCGCCTAGAAGGAGCCATTGAGACCCTATCCCGTGTCGCCCGCAGCCGCCCACTGCTCAAGGGCGTCTGCATCTCTGCGCTGTGCCAGCTGAGCGCAGTGCCGTCGTGTCACCAGGAGTTGATTCGACACGGCGTGCTGCCCATGCTGGCGGCTCATGCCCGGGCAGTGGACTCAGCCCTGCGCCGCGAGTGTGCCCAGGCAGCCTTCAACCTGACCTGCACCAGCCACGCCCAGGCCACCCCCGAGCACGGCGCCGAAGTGGCTGCAGTAGAGCGGTTAGTGGCCCAGCTGGAGCGCCGTGGGGAGGCCATTCTGCTGAAACATGCGGAGGCGACCGTTGGGGTGGCACCTGCAGCAGCTGCCCCAGATGCAGGGGACACCTCGCGCAGCAGCGGCAGCCGAGGACGGGGTGGTAAGACAGTTCTGGCTACCACTGCCAAAGAGCGCTCAGCTGTGGCGCTGTCTCGTGTGTTTCCGACACACCCCTCCCTGCAGCAGCACTTGCTGGGGCTGGCGCAGCAAGCCGCACTGGACAGTGGGGCGGCCTCTGCAAGCAGCTTTGCGACACGGGAAACACAGATGGTGTCCTCGCAGATCGGCTCTGCAATGACTGTGGGTGCATTGTTCCGTTCAGACGATTGGCACACAAAGCACTTGACCACAGCTGCGTTGTTCAATCTAGCGGTCGATCCCGCCGCCCGCCCCTATCTGCTGCAGGGAGGCATGCTGTGGGCTACGGTGAAGCTAGCTGTGGAGGCGGAGGCCGCTACACAGCTCACCTTGGCGTCCTCCATTGAGAACTGTGCGCTGCGAGCCCGCTTACTGCCCAGTGGCTATCTGCCCCCGGACGTGAATAAGCGGGGTAAGGTGTCTGCTGAAGAGGACGACCTGCTGGGAGGAGGGGGGGATGCGCCCGATTCAGGGGCGCCCATGTGGAACCTGCGATCCTGGGAAGAAGCCAGCGCCATGATGGTGGCCAAGCACCAGCAGGAGCGGGGGGGTGGGCTGCATGTGCGCAGCGCCACCCAGCGCAAGCGACGACCACGGGGCCTGCCTAGGCGAGCAGGGGCGCCTGTGGCACGGGGGTCGGCGCGTGCCGCACTAGGCAGCGACAAGGGGTCTAGTGCCGCGAACTTGCTGGGCAATGCTGGCGAAGGCCCTATGTTCTATGTGGTGTTGTGCGCTGACAGCGAGTCTCCATGGCCGGGGCTAGACGGCAGTCTGCGTGGGCAGCAGCACTTCACCCACCTGGGGGAGGAGTTGCCAGATCTGCAGGAGCTATGCACGACTCGGGGCGGGGATCCCTCTCTGGGCATTCTAGGCGATGTGGCGTATGATGCAGATGAGGGCGAGGAGCTGTCTAGCGACATGTTGGTGGGGCTGGGGGCAGGTGGCCATGGTAGGGAGGCATCCACGCGATCAGTTAGCCACGTGCCGGAGACGACAGTTCGACCAGGCAGTGCTGGCAGTGCCTCCAGCCAAACAGACGAAGGTCGGACACACGCTCCAGCGGACGCCAGTGCCCGTACTGGCACCAGCGCCGGAGCGCGCCAGGGGGCAGCAGCTGCCGGCAAGCACGCATACACAGACCTGTGCATCACGCCGCACACCCAAGCTGCGCGCTTTGCTGCTGCAGGCTTTGAGTTTGCCTGCCGAGGTGCTGGCGTGCTGCATGCTGCAACCAAAGTGCTCACTGGGGATTCTGGTGAAGACGCCACTGCCAAGGGTGATGTGGGCTTGCCTGATGCAGATCAGTGCGTGAGGTATGATGGCGCTGCGAATTGTGCAGCAGTCATGCTCCGGGCCCCAGCTATGGGGGACGCGGCTTCCCAACTGACTGCCAGCACGTTGCTGGCCAATTTGGTGGCCGATGCGACGGTGGGGGCTTTGCTGCTGGGCACCCTGCACGAGGAGCCACCTGCACCTGATGCATCCGGCGGCATTGCCATGCCTGCAACTGATGCTGGGGCGGCTGGGAATGCGCTGCTGGCCCAAGCAGAGGATAGTGATGGTTCCCCCAGACCTGCAAGCAGCGAGACAGGGGCAGGGGGGCGCCCTCCCATGCCCCCCAGCGGGGCATCGGCTGCAGCCAAGATAGCAGCAGCTGCAGCAACGGCCACGCAGGCTTTCTTGTCTGTGCTCGGGGACAGACGCACAATGGACGCGCTGACTACGCTGGCATCTGCTGTGCACCCGCGAGTGCGGGGCAATGTGGCACGCACCTTGCTGGGGCTCACACAGCACACCGGGCTGCACTTCTCGCTGGTGCAGAAAGGCATCTTGCCTGCGCTGTCTGAGTGTGTCGCCAACGCCGACCTGGCTGGCGTGACCCGCTGTTGTGTGGCTTTGGCCAGGCTCATCAGCTCACCGTCGGCGCGGGACAGCATTGCAGCCTCACCCCTTACTGCCATTCACCTCTTTGTGGGCATCACTTCCCGCCTGCGGCAGCTGTGCAGCATCACACGGGTGCCGGCCTGGCAGGCGGAAGGGAAGGTTACCCCGTCGGCACTGCTGGCCAGGGCTCAAATCGCCCTCAGTGTGGCTCTGCACGGCATGGCATGTGCCCCACACAGCAGCATAACAGGCCTCCTTGCAGCTGGGTGGCTGCGCGTCTTGTTGGCTGCTGGACTGCTGCTGTGCCAGACCCAGCCCACGCCCACTCGGGGAGCAGGCGCGGCGCTGCGCTCAGCCGCCACCATCCCCACCAACGACAGCAATGTGTGGATCATGCAGACCCTGCCCAGTTCCTCCAAGAAGGCCTCTGCGCCTGTGGCCACTTCGGGGCTGTGCCTGGACACCTGGGCTGTGGTGGCTCACGCCATGTCTGCCTGTCTACAGCACACCTTCATGCAGCCTGGGGAGGAGGTGTGTGCAGCCCTGGGCGCCTCCATCGCCCTCACCCAGCAGCTGTTCTACTTGTCATTCATCTTTGTGCTTGGCGGCCGTGTGCCAAGCATCCTCAGCTCGTACGCCCTAGCGGGGGGCGTGGGCGGGGGAGGAGAAAGCAGCCCTGGGGACGCAGGGCAGATGGACCGATCCCCTGCCGCTGTTGCTACGCCCACACATTGGTTTATTGTGGGTGGGCCAGGCACCGATGGCGGCACACATGCCCTGCATGCGTCAGTGGAGCCGTGCAAGGTGGCGCTTGTGCGAGACTCCCTCCCGCGAATGCTACAGGCGTGGTCTGCCGTCACCGCAGATTCCTCTGTGTCACAGCATCTGCTCAAGCCAGCCGTCCTGAGCACGCTTGCTGCACTGATGCTGCCGGATCACCCCTGTGACTGTCTGCTAGCTGAGCTGGACAGCAGCCCATCGACCAGCGCACGCACCGACAGCAGCGGCGCAGGGGAAACCAACGAAGTGGCCTTCTTTGCTGGGCTGCCCAGCAAATTCTGGGGTGGCATGCCCTTGTCTGTGAGTGCACCGCAGTGCAGCCTTGGCCAAAGCGCCTCGTCAGGACTGGGTAAGGTGCTGGCGCCAGCCACTGCGGCGTATGTAAACTGCGAAGTGCACGCAGACCTGAACCCGCTGCTTCAGTCCGGGGGCAACGGCTTACTGGTGGAGGACACCCCTGCAGGTGTGGGCAGCAGTGCACAGGTGGTGCCTGTGGCTTTACTGTGGGCTCCCACTCTGGCCACTCGAGTCCTGTGCAGCATTCTCAAGACACAATCGCGCAGTATCGTACACGGTGCAACTCTACCGCCCGGTGTCTTGGCATGCATGATGCACAGCTGGCAGTTATCAAGCGAAAACTGGACCGGTGTGGGCCCTTGGCTGGCCAGCAAGCTGCCGTCCGGACAGGAGACGGGCCACGGCAGCGCAACCACGCCCACCCCCAAGAAGCAGCCCCTATCCGTGCTGCCTGTGGAGCTGGGGCGCTTTGTCACTGCTGCTGCACGCACATGTTTGCTGGGATGCATGCAGCAGCTGTGCAGCGACGCTTCTGCGCTGGGGGGCGGTCCTTCTGAGGCCCCTCCCGCAGACGACTCGTCCCCAATGTGCACGGGGGCAGCTCAAGGGGGCGATGCTTCCAGCCTATTGGCCACCATGGCTGCTGCAGGCCTGCTGGAAGCGGCGTGCGGCACCCTGCAGCGCATTCCCGAGGCCCGGCGGCAGCTGCAAGGGGCGTACGCTCGCCTCCTGGCGCTACGCAGTGAAGATGTGGAGTGGACCACCACGCCCACAGGCGAGTGGGTGCAACTGGGCGCCTCCGAGATGGGCGCTGGGGAGGATGTCGTCAACACTGTGGGCGGAAATGCCACGCAGCCCCCCGCTGCCCAGTTGCGCCTGGCCAAGGCCCTGGTGCAGTCTTCATTTACCCCCCCCGGCGGCCTGAGCAACAGCACTATGCGGGGCTCAGCCGGTGGCTTGTACGTCACTGCTGCCTCCCATGTGCTGCCCCTGGCACTGCGCAAGTGCTTCAGCGCCAAGAGCAGCGCCATGGCCCGCTCACTGCCTGCAGCCGTGGCGCGGCCCGCATTCCTGTATGCTCCCCTGCATATGTGCTCGGCTGCTGCAGAGGGGCACTCTGAGCTGCCCATGGGCGCACCTGAGGCGTATTATGGGGGCGACACTGCCCAGACGCGGGGCACCTCTGCATCAGACAGGTCAGCCGGCTGCAGCAGCGGGAAGTGGTCCGCCAGCAGTGCCCTACGGGGGGGCGCTGGGGCTGGCATGGGCTGGCTGGGCGATGAAGACTCCCGTCCACGCACGGCAGCTATTGCAGGGTGGTTCCCCTGGCTGCAGCGTCAATCCGTGACTGTGGGGGCGCCGTGGGGGCAGGACGCCCTGGTGCTTGGGGGGCGTGGCGGCATTGCAGATGATGATAACGAAGTCATGAAGCGCGTGCAGTCCTTCTTGTCGCTCAAGCCGCCAGCTGGCGCAGCGCCCAGCACTGTGCATGCATCTGTGGATGCCATGCCTTTGCCAGAGGTGCCCATGCCTGGGCTGGGCAGTCCCACGCACGCAAGCTCTGTGGGGGGCACAGATGAAACAGACGACCTAGTCGGGGTGGCTCCAGCGCTGATTCCGATCATCCGTGAGATGGGCATCGCGGGGCATGTGAATGCGACGCGCCTGGCTGAAGCACTGGACTGTGCCGACCGCATCAGCATGGGCATGGCTGCATTGGCACAGGCGGAGGCTGCCTGTGCACAGATGCTGCTGGCATACTCACGGGTAGGAGGCGAGCTGACGCAGGCCCTATGCAAGTCTGCGCCAGGCCTGTGGCTGCTGCATCGGTGTGGTGTGTCCACCGGTGGCACCTTCGCACAGGTGTGGGGCGCAGAGGCGCCGGGGGCAGCGAGCGGCGATGCCCTGCTGTCTGCGCTGTTTTGCTCCCAGGCTGGTCTACGCATTGCAGGGGCGTTCACCCTGGGGTGTGAAGGCAGCACTCGAACAGCCCTGCAGACCGATCCCTTGGCAGCGAGGGCCGCAGCGACAGCGGCAGCTGCTGCCGGCACGGCTTCTGCAGAAGGCGGTAATGGCGATGTTGGGAGGAAAACTAGCAAGTCCACCACCCATGCCAGTGTAATGCGGAAGCAGTTGCTGCTAGCACAGCGCTGCTCGGCAGTGCTGCTTCCGCGGCTGGCGTCAAGGCATGTGGGCACCGCCCGGGCAGCCAGCGAAGCACTGGCCACTCTTGCTGGCTGCGGCGAGCATGCCCGCGCAGTGCTGCTGATTGACCGCTGCGTGCCGGCGCTGGCGTCGTTGACCGGTGGGCACGGCGATGGCGTGGATGGCACTGTGCGCCAACATGCTGCCACCGCACTGCAGCGCATGAGCGCCTCAGGCAGCATGCAGCGCCAACAAGCCGGCGATGCAGATGACATTGTGGCGTCTGTGCTGCTGCTGCTGCCCGATCCGCTGGAAGACCAGCACGCTTCAGCTGATGGCGAGGGGGGGGGTCCTTCCAGCGCTCTCAGCGAGGGGGGGGCATCTGCAGGGGGGCTGTCAGCTGACGGCAGGCGCGGGCCTGTACCGGTGCAACTAGCCAATGTCGCCGAGGAAAGCGGCGCAGACAGCGACGCAGACAGCGAGGATGGGCTTCTCTCGGGGGCTGCTGCGCCGACCAGCACCCCCCACGGCAGGCCGGCACACGAGGCGACCCCTAGCCACAGCGGTGGAAGACACTCAGACAGCTCGCCAAGCGATGAGGAGGACACAGCTTTGCAAGTGGGCGCCACGCAAGTGGTGGAGGAGGGCAATGACTCCGACAGCAACAGCACTTCCTCGGGGGCGGGCGGTGCGCCGGGACACACTGCAGGGGCGATGCCCTCGTCCAAGTCAGCAGCAGCCGCCGCTGCAGCTTATGCCGCTGGCGGTGGGAACAGCAAACCGATTACCCCACAGCAGCGCCAGCGGGGAGCTGCTGTGCCTGTTGCGTCAGGTGTCTTCCACAGTGCAGATGCTGGGCCCACCTTGGAGTCATGGGCCCATGGCGGTCGCGAGGGCAGCACAGTGCCCGAGAGCAATGCCCAGGCTATTCGCGTCGTGGCTGGCGCAGACCTTTTCATGAATGCAGCGGACCGTCTGCTGGTGGCGTCCTTTGCGCTAGCTGAGTTCGTGGTGGCTGCCACCACCCAGCTGCCCTCCTCTGTCGTGGCCCTGCCGCTGTGGAGCCCTCTGCCATCCCCCCCGGCGTATCTACTGGGGGTGGAGTCGCTAGTCCTGGAAAGTGCCACTGGGGCATACATCCCCCTTTTGTCCAGTGGCAGTGTCGCCGGTTTGGTGCCCGAGGATACCCCATCGGTGCTGCTGCCCGCCCCCTCAAAATCCTGGCTCGGGGCCCTGGCGCCACTGCGAGTCGGGGCGTGGATGCAGCACACCTGGCAGAAGATGCTGACACTGCAGACCACAGAATCGTCCACTGGGAGGGGCGAGGGGGCGCCCTTTTCTGTGAATCTCTTCGGGGAACTTGTGGCTGCCCGTACCTCCATGGCGCCTGGCGCTGGGGCGACCCTGCGGACAGATATGTGGGGGGAAGAGGAAGATGCAAGGGACATGGTGCAGGGCAGCTTTGGTGGGCTGTTTGATAGTTCTATGGACGAGCAGTCCGTTGGTTTTGCCTCGGAGGGAGGGGCCGTGGACAGTCTGATGAGTGGCCTGCGCGGCGGCGGCACCGATCTTGCAGCGGCATTTGCGGGGGAGGACACCCATGTGTCAAGCAACGGAGTGCCCAAGGGTCTGTCACGTGCGCGTCTGTTCCTTCCCCCTGGTGAGGATCCCATGGCTAGTCCCTTGTTGGGGCTGAACCCCCCTCCAGCCCCCGAAGCCGGCGAGGGAGACGACCCCACTGCACCTCCTCCCACTTTGGCACATGCAGTGGCCAGGCAGCGCGATCTCTCACAAGCATTCAACTCTCTCCCCGCTGCGCTGCGTCCGGCCTACGCCCCCGTGGTGATGATCGGCCAGCAACCCACCGGCGCCAAGGCCAGTGGGAATGCCAGGGAAGCGCTGATGCAAGCTGCCACATACATGCGGGATGCACTGGCAGATGACGCAGCAGCGCATCCCCACTGGCGGGCATACAAGTTGCCCGGGCAAGATCTGAGCCACGCCACACCCGAGGAGGTGGCCACTGCGGCGAGCATGGCAGCTCAACGCACCTTAGGAAGCGAGGTGGTGCGCCGCGCTAGCAATCGCCTGGGCCTGGGAAGTCTGCTGCACAATCAAGCCAGGCAGATGCCCACTGAGACCGGCACGCACGCTGCAGCGGTGGACTTCGCTGCAGCCCGGGAGGAGGGCAGTCCACGCCCCGGGGCAGACGCTGACATGCTGCTCTTGCTGGGCAGCAGTGCTGCGGGGGGCAGTATTGCTCAGGGTTTGCGCACAGCCTCTGCCAGCGGCCGCCGCTCCGGCACCAGCGGCGCCCCCGACGCCCCCCCCACTTCCTCTCAGGCCAAGCGCAAGGCGCACGCAGGTGACACAGCCGTGTTCACTCTGGGGGGGGAAGTAGGTGTCAGGTCGCATGCAGCCGCTAGCGACAACGGCAGTGCCTCTGATGCCCCCAAGCCTTGGTGGGAGCGGCAGCACGCCAGGAACCGCAAGGCAGGGGGGCAGATGGGGGGTGACGCAATGCAGGCAGGGGGGACACCAGGTGGCAAGGTACCCCTACCTGCACTATCACCTCGGGGAAGCGTCCGCTCTGGTGGTGAGGGGGGTGAAGCTTCCGCTAAGGGGGGGGCAGACGGCCCCACTGGGCCAGACGTGTATGCGAGGCTTTCACAAGATTCCAAAATGCGAGCCAGTGCCACCCAAAAGCCAGGCGAATCCCCCTCCTTGCGCAAGAGCGCCCCCTTGGGGCCTATCACACGAGCCCCTAAACCTGTCGTCGTGCACAGTCGGCCCAAGGCAGGGGCCCCTGCAGCAAGCAAAGGCCCCCCTGTGCGTGAGACTGCCGCAGACAGTAGAGAGGACAAGAAGTGCCCCACCAAGAGCAAGGCCCAATCTCTGTTGGCTCGTATGGAAGCCAATGCGCTGGCGACTCGGGGTAACACCACCCGTCGCGTGGTTGCAGGTGGCACAGCCCTCAAGGCGTACAGCGCCATGGCTGAGGTGAAGCCAGGCAAGCTGCGGGGGGCCATGCCGCTGCCCTCCCCAGTCAAGATCAAGCGCAAGGCAAAGGGGGGGAAGAAGCCGGGCAAGGGTGCTGCCGCTGGGGGAGCTGCTCGGGCTCCAGGCCCCCCCACCGCGGTGCAGCGGGGGGGCACGTCGGACCCCTCACAGCGCACTGCTGTTAGCGCTGCTGCGCCCGAAAACTCCACGCACGGCCCTCCCGGCGATGCCGCCCTTCCAGCCCGCAAGACTGTGTCAGCCAAGACCGCTAGTCCGGGCGCTCAAGCTCTCTCTCTCCCTGGCGGCCCGGGCGTACAGGCCCCCCCCCGCAGTCCTGACGCTGACCATGCGGGGAGCGATGCAGTAGTGGAGCACACTGGCGAAGTGGAGGCCCAAGCACAAGTGAAGGTTCCCTACACTAGCCAACACAAATGAACGATTATCGCAATTTCAATTCCAAGTCTACGCCGTGAATATGCGATTGCCCATCTGCCAAGTCAAGTTGAATCGTCGCTGCCCGAGTCGTCGTTGCCGCCACCGGCAAAAAGCTGGTCAGGTGAATCCATGATGCCATTCACGTCACACGACAGCGTCCAAAACATAGCATCTAGCACGATGTCACCCATGTCCAAACCTTGAATGCCCTCCGTCTTGGCCCGACTGCGCACCTTGGTGCTTTTTGCCGCCAGCCACAGCCTTCTGCCCACTTGGGACTTGGCGGTCGGGCGGGAGAAACTGAAACTGATTGAGCGTCTAGAAGCAGGCCGAGCTTGTGCAGAGGGCTCCTTGCCATGTGTCTGTGGCAAAGGCAGGGTCAGGGGCGGCAGCGCTTCCTGCTCAGCATTGGTTCTCCAAATGCTGTGTGTCTCATTTATAGGAGTCTGCATGGGGGTGAGC
>Ga0307982_1000292_pt1 | contig 39429 bp, 18 predicted proteins | sample OrgLakmetagen989_FD_201847 | JGI IMG/M metagenome (GOLD analysis project Ga0307982, IMG submission 201847) | Saline water microbial communities from Organic Lake, Antarctica - #989 | ecosystem: Environmental > Aquatic > Non-marine Saline and Alkaline > Saline | place: Antarctica: Organic Lake... | reverse complement strand
CATGCATCACAAGTGTCGACGGCAAACTCAATCTCTGGGGGTGTTGAAGGGGGGTGACGCGAGGCGCGCCCTTGCCCAACAACACACGCCCCACGCTTGTATAACACGACGCAAATGATAATATACCAGCCATTGTGCCCCAGCTTCGCTCGTGCGCACGTGCGCACGGCAGGCAAGTCTGAAGGCTCACCACAAGGTGCTGGCAGCAACTTTTGCACAACACAACAGGCGCGCACCCTTGAGCTGCGAGAGGCCCTGATTGCTGCCTGCAGCCCACAGTGCGTGCAGCTATTATATTTTACGCCCGTGAGCAGTTACACTCGTCTTCGTCAGCGCCCTCACAGCTCGCTTTGTGCGCTGCCAGCAGCTGGGGCCGGTGAGCTGACGGGGGCGGCTGCTTCAAAATTGAGGCCGCCTGTAAACTCAAGGCCCTCAAACTTCATCGCACCAAGGTCCTCCCAAGCACTATCAAGCCGCAGCTGCCCTTGCAGATCAAAAATCGTTAGTTTCTGCAAACGCAGTCACGTCATGTAATATCTGCAGCTGAGCAAAGCGCCAGGGGTGACGCCGCGAATAACACTGAAACACCAACTCACGCTGTGCACATCTTCGCCGATTTCCTTCACTTTCACAGCCATGAACACATCCGAGCTGCCCGGCACCTTGCGAACAGTCGAGAAACCGTACTTGTTCTCAGCTGGGCCCACTCCCTCCACCACAGTCACCTCCGAGAAGTCTTCAGCTGCGATCACGACGATATTGGTGCCGCGGGTTTCATCTGCTTTCTCGGAATACGGCAGCGTCAAGGAGCGTTTCCGAGGCAAGAACACCCAGCGCCTGTACTCGTTGTCCCAGTGCACCCCCTCATGCCAGAGGTACCCCCCCCCCGACACCCCTGCTGCTGATCGTAGGGTCTCGTACACGCTGCCCCAGTCGTGATTCTCGATGCGGCCATTTTCATCCACAGTCTTCACCCACTCGCTGTTCCGGTGTAGAGCTGTTCCGTGTTCGTCCACGTACGGCCGCCCCATGGAGCCTACCCACAGTAGGCCATCCTTCACTGTTGCCCACTCACTCTTGAAAGGCTTGGGCTGCTCGCCATCACCGTCTGCAAACAAGTGGATACAGCGGTGATTTGTGCGCCTGTTGTGGTGCGGCAGGCAGTTTCACGTCAACTCACCTGCAATGGCATACCGCTGCAGCACTGTGCCAGTGTTCGGGTTCACCTTCCACACCATGCCGGTGGAGTCACAGAAAGCTAGCAAGAGGTGCCTGTACTGCACCAGCTCCGACAGCTCCATGCTGCGGCCCTTGGTGGCGGTGCGGGTGGTCAGGGTCACATCGCCGGCCCACGACACGCTGTAGTTGCCGGTGATTGGGTCCAGCTGCACGCTGCCACGCCGCAGGATAGAGTGCCAATGGCCTTCTTCTGGGCCAACGGAGTTGTGGTCTTTGTCAGTGATGATTGCAAACGAGTGGACCTGCAAATGCGGCAAATCAAGTGTGAGCAGGCTTGTCCTACCTTTGAGGCAGCAAAACACTCACAGCATCCGGAGCAGCACTTGTAGAAACAGGCGAAATATGTGCTCTGGATTGTCTTTGCAAGCTGGTGAAGCGCTGGGCAAGCTGGTCCCGTGTGTACTGCGGCAGTAATCTGCTGAAGACTGCTGGCAGAGACAGAGGGTATCCAGCAATTCTAAACGTGTCTGATGAGCCTGTGGGGGGATCAACGAGAACCGCAAGAGCCCAACATGCAAGCACTCCCAGCATAAATGCAAGGCAGTTGGACTTCATGCTGTGGTAAGTGGCTGGGCCAAACTATTTGTCAGCGATTCCTCGGCTGGCGTTATGGGCAAAATCCACACGGAATGATCTGCTCTGCAGTGCTGAGAAAGCAGCCCTGCCACACCGACAAGCGAAAATAAATCAATGGCAATAATTTTGCTTGTGACTGTTATGCATTTTAGCGTCTCCTTGCAAGCAAGGTCCGCAGCCCATTGATCCCACACAGGGGGGTATGCAGGACGATGAAACTACTGCAGTGAGCGTTGCCGCCGCACTCAAAGCGTCAAAAGTGGTGAACTGTTCCTTTCACATGCTGCGGACGGCAGCAGTTGGGGGCTTTGAAGCCGTCACCAGGCTATTGGGTTGCCTGCTTACAAGGCAGAGCCAGCTTCGGCCGCTGCACCTCCGGCGACCGGGCCTTCCAGACTCGCGAGGCCTTCTCATTCGCGTGGGCATACCTGCTGGCTTGGTCAAAGCCTTGAGTGACGGCCCCTTGCAAACCTTCGAGATGGAGCACGGCGTGGCGTACCCATGCTCATGAAGTTTCATGTGAATCAATTTACCAATCAACTTCGCATACCGAAGACCTCCCAGCTGGGCGCTCAATCTGCCTTGTCAGCAGCTTGCTCCGTGCCCACATCACCCGCCGCAGTCTCATCACCCGCCGCAGTCTCATCACCCGCCGCAGTCTCATCACCCGCCGCAGTCTCATCACCCGCCGCAGTCTCATCACCCGCCGCAGTCTCATCACCCACCGCAGTCTCATCACCCGCCGCAGTCTCATCAGCCACTGCTGCTAGGGCATTGGCAGTAGTTGCCCCCCCATCCCCCTCCGCCACCACAGGCACTATGTCCTCAACTGCAGCCTCCTCCGACGCTTGAGCCGCGGCTGTGGCGGCAGCCACCGCCGACGCTTGAGCCACCACCGCCGCCTCGGCCGAGGCCGCCTCCTCTGCCGTGGTGCCCTCTGTCTGCACATCGCCCAGGGCGGCGGCGGCGGCTGTGGCAGGCGCTACTGCAGTGGAGTCGACGAGGCGCATTTCACGGCCAACAATGGCCAGCGCCACTTCGTCATGCTCCCCAGCGATGAACAGCGCAGCGTTGCCCCCCCGCATGGGCGACAGCATGCTGGATGAAGCACGTCTGTGCTTCATGACAGGGCTGCTCACCTTCCCGGTGTACTGCTGTCGGCTGTAGTCATTCTCAGCACTAGTCGCAGTCAAGTCAGTGGCTTGCACCATGGGCACTGTTCCGGCTGCCCCAGCTTCAGCTGCGAACACAGCCCCCTGCGAATCCCCCTCTTCATCTTCTTCAATCATGTGGATGCGGTCAATTTCGTCTGCTACACCATTGAAATGTTTGTTCACAAGGTACTGCTGCCTGTCCAGCTGACGCGTCACGTGCCCGGGCGCAAATGAGAAGCTCTGCTCAAAGGCAATCTTCACCAAGAAAATCCCATGCTCGATCAGCACAAAGGCGACGAACTTGCTGCTGGTCGTGTCCAGTCCCACAAACTTGTCAGACGCTGAGAAGACGGCAACTGCTGTGTTTGTGACTACGGACAGATAGGTCAGCCCCCGCAGAAACGGCTTCCATGTTCCGATGCTGGAGGCCGGCGAGGGCACGGGCCGTTGCCGGCCGCTGATGGCGTTGAACATGTCCACGCGCTGTTCCACGTAGAACAAAACCATGGTCACCAGGGGCGCAAGTGGAAATGCAACCACGAACAGCATGGAGTACGCCAGGATCACCGTGAGCTCCAGCCAATCCTCTGCCACGTCATAGGGGCTCTTCGCAGCCTCCTCTTCGTAGGGCGTGCTGCGCCCGAGGGGCTGCCCGTCTACGCCCAGGTTGCGCTCATTCTCGGGCGTGCGCCAGCGCTTAATGGCCGCCAGCACCCAGCGTGTGAGCACTGGCTGCAGCAGCTCCTGCAGATTATTCACAATCAGGCGTGTGAGGAACAAAATGGCCAAGTGAGACCGCAGCTCTGCCAAGCAGTCTGGGTTGCCCTCGTTATCCACAGTGCAGGTCTGCTCTTCCCCAAAGATGTTCACACGGGTGCCCTTCACAAATGCAACCCAGAACAAGGAACCGTTCGCATTGATCAGCTGGAACAAAGCATTCTTCAACACCAATGAGTCTTGGTATGCTCCGTCAGTCTCGTGTGTCTCAATCTCTGTCAGCGCCACAGCCATTTTTGTGTACAGGAAACCGCACAACTGAATCTGCAAAGCATTCAAAAACGAAGCCAGGTAGCCCCCCCACCCCTCAGCCAAGTTACCTTCGCGCTCTTCACGCTCTAGGAACACGCGGGCCGTGAACAGCGAAATGATAATCACGGTGACGGTGCCAACCGCCAGGGTGACTGCTGTCGTGCTCACGCCTCGTCGCAAGCGGGTCGCAAGCGGGTCTGCTGATTGCGACTGCTTGCCCGTGACAAAGGAGCGGCGGTCGGACACAGCCTTTGACTCGAGGTACTGCGCCCTGCGCTCTTGGTTCTTCGAGAACAGGTATGTTCCCCACTGCGCTGCCAAGTCCTTTTCTTTGCTCCCCCAGAACAGAATCAGGTGCGTGGACCACCCCATGACCACAAGGGCGAACAAGGGCAACCAGGACAACGATGGGGTGTCGTTGTCGACTTGGAACGTGAACACGATGACACCGAAGAGTGCCGGAACAGTGATGGTGGCACACAGCCACCCAACGAATGCAAAGTAGAGTGCAATACGCTCACCCAGGTATGCTCTGATGTCGCCAAGGGGCTGATTCCAGGGCAGCACGCTCCAGTGGCTCCACTTCTTGATGAGCTGGTTGCGTTCCTGAACTCGGTGGCCGGGAAAGAATGCCGTCAGCTTGCCCTCTGAAGCTGTCATCAGTCGGTCAGTGTTCAGCTTAGCACAGCTGTCTGCCTTGCCCTGGATGATGTTCTTCAGCAAAGTCAGTGCATCGTTTGTGCCCAGGATGCGTCCAGTGGCTGGGAACTTTGCAAAGAGAGACCCCAGCATGACAGCCTGGGGGGAGCCAGGGGGGTACCGCTCTGGGGAATGGTAGGCTGTATGCACAGCCTCGTAGGGCCTGAAGCTGCGAGTGAGGTAGCGCATGAACCTCTCAGGAACCCAAGAGATGAATGCGCTGTGGGGCTCAGCAGGAATGGCAAGCTCGTCGCCCTCAAGAGTTTTCGGCACTCGACGCAGCTGGCCACCCACTGTGTCAGGAGGTAATTCATCGTACTCAAAGACAAGCCCAGATTCCTGCAGTGCCTTGTTTGCAGCAATATCAGCCTTCTTGAGCTTGCTCTCATCCACAAGCATGAGCTTGTCAAGTCTGTCGGCCTCAAGAAGCAAACGAGCCTCAGACGCGAACGCCAGCACATTGATCACAGCACGGGTACTGTCACGGAATGCGACCATATGTAGACCAGCTGATTTGAGTTGTGGGATCAAAAAGCTGCACAAAGAGGCGTGGATTTGGACAATTGCTGCTCGTGAAGCTTCCTGGCGACAGTTGTCGCAGCGTGACAATGTGCTATGTTCAAACTTACAACTTCAGCCACATCTCCCGCTTGCGTGGGACCACGAAGCAATAATGCCCCATCTCCATCATAGCAATTTCTTCGTCCGGGAGATTCGGAAACATAGTGGGGAGGTGCCATGGATCCTTTTCCACCTCGTCGCTCACGCCTGCCCCACACAGCCCACCCACTGTCTTCAGAATGAACGCCATCGCAAAACAGTTGACCAGCTGCAGCCGAGCCGATGTCAAAGTACACCACCAGATACGATAAATTGCATTTTGCTCGAGCTGGGCGCTGCGCCACATCATGGACATTCCCCTGGACGAGGGGGGGGACACAACAGTAGGCTGAGTTGGCTGGCATCGAATCGACGGCTGTTGCCGCCGAAGCTGCGCCTGTTGTGACGTAGATTCGCCCGGACATCTTCGAATTCCAGACAGCTGCAACAAAAGCATGCATGAACAGCATCGCTTGTTGCTTGTGCTGGTGAGAGGAGCCAGCAATTCAGTAAAAAATAACCAAAGCAGCGCGATTCCCAACAAGGGTTCAGGGGGGGGGGGTGTGTGCAACAGGCAGCTTTCACTCGGTGCTCTTGTGACATGCCCAAATAAACCCAAATGCCCAATATTTATTTCACGTACTTCTCAAGTGTTTTGCAAGTTCAAGTAACAATTTCAACAATGAATACATCAGGAGCAGGCAAATCCGGCCAACCCATGACGCAGGCAGCTGCTTCCCGCGTGCAATCCTCCCAGGCACAACAAAGCGGCGGACAGGTTGCCAAGGGTTCATTCGCAGCTCGAGCTCAAAGCTCTGGTGCCAAGAATGCCAACCAAGGCAAGACTGGCTAATTGAGACCATGGCATGCGCCGAGCATGCTCGCTGTACGTTGTAGTGTTCATCTGTAGTACTCAATACATTCTCAGCCCTCAAAGCACTAACACCCACCTGTGACTAAGTCAAGCTTGTATTTAAACAAGATGCACTCTTGTTCGTGGTCACCCGAGTTCTTGTAGTTTTTTGTTGCCTTCGACCTGGTCTGAATCAAAGCACTTGGCGTGGTGCGCTGCATCTCCGCAACCCTGCTTGTGCTTCCCCCGGCTCAATACAAGATGCCCATCGACAATAAGCACAGCAAATTTAAACAGATTCTATACCTGCTCTCTAGAATGCCAAAGCACCGTTGCTCCGGTAGCAGCGTTTGCTGCGATGTCAGTTCACGCTGAACTTGAAGCTTGCACTTCCACCAGAAATGCTTTCAGTAGCCCAGCAAATATCATGGTGTTAAATAGATCAGGAATACCAATCCTCTTGTATGCATCAAAGTTCCACATTGCAGGCAGCTATGCTGTCGCATGAAGGAAACCACTTTTTGAGGCAAGCCCTGATTGTTTCTGCCTCCAGCTGATGCCCCGGCCGAAGCTATCAGCAATTTTCTGGACAACCTTTCCCACACAAGAGACAGCTAGCTAATCAGCGCATATTGCAAGTGCAATTGCATCAGATATACATTGAAGGTCTTCTGCTGCCAACTACAGGACAGCAGTTACTGGGTAGTTTAGTTTAGTCGATCTCATCAATGCTGGGGCCGGGTGCGGAGCCGCCAGCGGGGGGAGCACCTGCACCGGGCATGCCACCTGGCATACCACCAGGCATGCCACCTGGCATACCACCAGGCATGCCACCTGGCATACCTCCGGCGCCTGCACCGCCCTCACCACCGTAAGCCTTGGCCATGATGGGCATGACGACGCCCTCGAGCTTCTTCTGCTGCTCCTCGTACTCCTCCTTCTCGGCGGCCTGGTTGGCATCCAGCCATGCCACGGAGGCGTCGACGGCATCGTTGGCGGTCTTCTTGTCCTCCTCGGTCAGCTTGTCGGCGAGCTTCTCGTCGCGCAGGGAAGAGCGCACGGAGAAGGCGTAGTTCTCCAGGGCGTTCTTGGCCTCAATCTTCTCCTTGGCGCGCTCATCCTCGGCCTTGAACTGCTCGGCCTCGGACACCATCTTCTCAATGTCCTCCTTGGACAGGCGTCCCTTGTCGTTGGTGATGGTGATCTTCTGCTCACGGCCAGTGGACTTCTCCACGGCGGACACCTGCAGGATTCCGTTGGTGTCGATGTCAAAGGTGACCTCAATCTGGGGCACACCACGGGGCATGGGGGGGATGTTGTCCAAGTGGAACTTGCCCAGCAGGTTGTTGTCCTTGGTCATGGAGCGCTCGCCTTCGTACACCTGGATCAGCACACCGGTCTGGTTGTCGGCGTAGGTGGAGAAGATCTGAGACTTCTTGGTGGGCACGGTGGTGTTGCGCGCGATGAGGGTGGTCATGACACCTCCAGCGGTCTCCAGGCCCAGGGACAGGGGGGTGACATCCAGCAGCAGGAGGTCATCCAGCTTTCCGCCCTTGTCGGATCCGGACAGGATAGCAGCCTGCACGGTGGCACCGTACGCGACAGCCTCATCGGGGTTGATGCTCTTGCAGGGCTCCTTGTTGAAGTACTCGGTGAGCATGGCCTGGATCTTGGGGATACGGGTGGATCCGCCAACCAGCACGATCTCGTGCACGTTGCTCTTGGAGATCTTGCTGTCCTTCAGCACAGAGTCCACTGGCTTGATGGTCTTCTTGAAGTCAGCACCGCACAGCTCCTCGAAGCGGGCGCGGGTGATGGTGGTGGAGTAGTCCACACCCTCGAACAGAGAGTCGATCTCAATGAAAGCCTGGGTGGAGCTAGACAGTGCACGCTTGGCACGCTCGCAAGCAGTGCGCAATCGGCGCTTGGCGCGCTCGGAGCTGGTCAGGTCCTTTCCGCGGTGCTTGCGCTTGAAGTCGGTGATGCAGAAGTCCACCAAGCGGTTGTCGAAGTCCTCGCCACCCAAATGGGTGTCGCCGGCAGTGGCCTTGACCTCGAAGATGCCGTCCTCCATGGTGAGGAGGGACACATCGAAGGTACCGCCACCCAGGTCGAAGATGAGCACATTCTTCTCACCATCAGTCTTGTCCAGGCCGTACGCGATGGCAGCGGCAGTGGGCTCGTTGATGATGCGCAGCACGTTCAGACCGGAAATGACTCCAGCGTCCTTGGTGGCCTGGCGCTGTCCGTCGTTGAAGTAAGCGGGGACAGTGATCACGGCGTTCTTGACCTCGCCGTTGAGGAAGCCCTCAGCAACCTCCTTCATCTTGGTGAGCACCATAGCAGAGATCTCCTCAGGCTGGAAGCGCTTGGTCTCCCCCTTGAAGACAACCTCAATCAAGGGCTTCTCGGCGGGGCCAGAAACCAGCTTGAAGGGCCAGTGCTTCATGTCTGCCTGCACAACAGGGTCAGAGAACTTGCGGCCGATCAGGCGCTTGGCGTCAAAGACGGTGTTGGTGGGGTTCATGGCAGTCTGGTTCTTGGCGGCATCTCCGATCAGGCGCTCGGAGTCGGTGAAAGCCACGTAGGAAGGGGTGGTGCGGTTGCCCTGCGAAATAAAACGAGGTAATTCGTTGCATCATGTGTCGAAAGAATAAACTGAACATCGGTTGCCATCAAGCGGAATCGCAAAGCCACCACGCCAAAGAACGTACCTGGTCGTTGGCGATGATCTCAACGCGGTCGTTCTGCCACACACCGACGCAAGAATAAGTGGTTCTGCAAAAAAAACAGTTGAGGAATTGCTCTAAATATTCTTAGCCAAAATAAATGAGGCGCGCATCATTTGTTCTACGCAGCCAGGGAATTTCCATCGAACATTCCATCTAGCACATGCTCACTTACCCCAGGTCGATGCCGACGCTGAAACCGGACTGCAAAAAATAATAAATTGGTGCATACATGTGTTGTGTGAAGCTGGATGAGAGGCAGGAAAACACGACCGCGGAAATTGCGGAAATTGGTTGTCAATCACAAACTTACAGGTCCTTCTGCTGCCATTTTGATGAATGGAACAAAGAAGTAAAGAAAACAACTGGGCTCAAAGATTGCAAAAGTATTGGATGGATTTTTGTTTTGACCAGACCCGCGGCCGGTCGCGCAAAGCCAAGCAAGCCAGCACACGGAACCCCCCCTGAACACATCAGACCTGCTGCCCCCTGCTGCCGACCGGTGGTATGGGTCCTTGCGTAACAAGCATGCATAGACACACCGCGATACAATCTGCCCCACCAAGCATCTCATTCTTCAGCCCGTGGTCGCCCTCGCTTTCCCCGCCCTGGAGCCTTGCCCGTGTCCTTGAACAGCTCGCCTGCGTATGTGCCGGCCAGAATCATTGATGCCTTGTATGCCAGCTTTTGGCGATTCACGTCATCGCCCTTGCCGTTGGCCACAAATCCACAGCGTGGCCCGCGCAGCATGCGAATGCTGTCTGATGCCACGGCCTGTCCGGACGCCAGGCTGCCGGCCGAAGCAGGGAGCAACAGCCCAGCGCCAGTCAAAGCGCCCCCGACTGTGCTCGGCCCCCAGGCGGTTTGAGGCAGCTGCGCGCCATTACGGCCCTGCACACTGCTAGAGTCCACTGTGAGCGGGAAGTGGGCCCATGGGCCGCTCAGGTGCGACGTCATTTGGCTGCTCAGCACAATCCCTGTGGCAGCGTGCCCTCGCACCGTGAGCCCATTCGCTGCGTGGCCAGTGGTTGTGGGGCCTGCAGGCTGCCCGTATAGGGCAGATGCTGCAAAGCAAGCTTGCTGCTTGGCAGTCTCACGGTGGCCGCTGGAAGGCTTGCCAAAGAGCGATTTGATGACCGGCACAGGAGGGGCACATGCTTGCCCCAAGAATGACTCGAAAGCCGCATCTGCTGCCTTTGAAGCGAGTGCAGCTTGGGGCATGTTGCTGGAAGCACTGCCCATCCTGCGGCCCGGTGGCATGGGGTGTGCTGTGATGCGCGAGTCTGCCGTGGCTGCCGCAGCGCTTCGTTGATCATTCAAACTTAGAGGCCGAAGCAACGGACGCTTTGCCTCAAGATCAATGTCAGCATCACTGTCTTCAGAGTCCAAATCCAGTGAGTTGATACGGCTGGTTTTAGCTGCCTCCACTGCGTTGATCAAATGGGCTGGCAGAGATTTCAGCTCAGCATCCACATTGCTTGCGGAATATGGGATTGCCATGCCGGCATCTGCAGCATGATTGTGCTCCTCCATCAGAGTCGCCCCGGTTGATCCCTCGGCAATTCGTTCGCGTGTAATCTGACGTATGTGTGTGTGCTGCTGACTGCGGTCTGTTTTTGAAAGTGGGTGCTGCATGCGCCTTGCTGCAGCTGCAGCTTGGTGCATCGACTGCGGACCAACCGGCATCTGCGCCAGTGCAGTGCTGACATCCGCAGAGTTTGCAGTTACACGACCTGTTTGTTATGAAATGTTTGTTTAGTGTTGTAGCAGAAACAAGACAATGTCTTACCTCGTCTTCCGGCAGCTTTGGCAGCGGACTTGCCAAGCACTCGCATGTCTGCAGGACAGGATGTGCCGCAGCCAGGCCCACAAAGGAGTTTCGAGAGACGAACATTTTGACAAGACTGCTGACAGAATAGATACAGCATGAGTGTCTGCGATCGAGATGCCACTTGATGCCAAGGATTCAACCACCACTCTTCGCAGAATTGCTTCATCCGAATCTGGATGAGGTTGCGAAGAAGCTCGCAACGATGCTGCCATATTGCACACTTCAGATACCCAGCAACAGAGACCATAATTTATGCCATTTCAGGCTAGTGATCGTGTAATTTGACCGGACGAAGGCTGCCCGGGCGGCCTAAGCGCTGTGCTGGATGGAAGGGTGCCAACAAATCTTTGACAGCCTGTGCCCTGAGCACGAAGCCAAATCCACGGCAGCAGTACAATCCACAAAGAGATCAGTGACCGATACTTTGAGAAAGTGTCATTGCTGCAGGCGCCTTCACATTCGATTGAGGAAACCCTTTGCCAATCGAAGCACAAGTCCGTAACGGAAGAGAAAACAAGAGCATTACGAAGTAGTACTACCAGAGCATTGCACAACGTGCCTGGTGCATCGCTGATTTGCGTGGGATTGTATAGCTGATAGACATAACTGATAGACACCAATGCAGTGGTTGATGACAGCCGCAATTCGCAGCGAAGGAGATGGTCAGCAAGGCACTCGTGTTGCCGTCCACATGAGCATGTCTAGCGGTACGTGCACCCGCTCATGCAGCCAAAATTGCCGCACTTTGAATGTGTTGCACAATAACTTGTGGGTCTGCTGGGGTAATCACTTCACTTCGAGCTCTCCGCAGACGAGGTGCAGAAAAGGGTCGCGCTCCCAAGCACGCTAACCATCTTACAACAATGCGAAATCAGTGTCACTCAAGCCCCACTAGCTTGCAGCGATGGAGCTCCAGCGGGACTTTCTCAAGCAGCAGAGCTGTCTGAGTTCGGGGATGGGTGCCCGGCAGATCACGGTGCTGCCCTGCAGTGGCTGTGGGCATCCTTTGAAGCTGGCTGCCGCAGCTCAGCCTTGGCAGTTGGCGTCCGCATGCTGGTGGGGCAAGACTGTCCGTACGACCCACATCGTGCTATACAACCCCTTGCTGCTGCACTGGGGCCCCACGCTGCTCTGGGGGCGGGCGTGACACACCTCACGCTGCACTGTGCTGCTGCCCCCCCCGCTGCTGTTGTCGAACCTGCTGTCTCGCATGTCACCAATGCAGCACAGTGCAGCGACAGTGATAGCGACGATGACTTTGTGGTGCGTGGGCAGCCTGCGGGCTTCACTGCTGCAGCTGTCCCCACAGCTGTAGCCTCGCCTGCACCGGTGCAAGCATCCCACCCCGCGGCGGCAGCTGCCACCCCCCTGCCCATGCACGAGACACCCCACGCAGGGGGGCACTCACATTCAAGCCCGTTGCCTGCCAACAATGCAGCATTGTATAAGGCCACATTGGCTGCCGCAAGCAACGGAGATGCTGCTGCGCAGAATGATGTGGGGGTGATGCTGCACTCTGGGGCAAGCCCAGCTGGCCAGAACAATGCCGCTGCCAAAGTATGGTTCGCCAAAGCAGCAGCACAAGGGTCACCCGAAGCACAAGTCAATCTGGCTTTCATGCATGTGGCAGGGTCTGTTGCTGACACTGTGGATTTGCCGGCTGCATTTGCGTGCCTGCAAGCAGCTGCCAAAGCTGGACATGCTGCAGGCATGAATGACTTCGGAGTGATGCTGCAGAATGGCTACGGATGTGATGCTGACCCTCTTGCCGCAATGATGTGGTTTCATCGTGCGGCAAGCGCGGGGAATGCAGACGCAATGGTGAATGCCGGAGTGGCCCTAGCGCAAGGCAAGGGGTGCAGGGAGGATCCAGCTGCAGCCAAACGCATGTTACAGCAGGCGCAACAGAGAGGGCATGCAGGTGCACAAGTGGCCATGGTTGAATTGTTTCCGCACTTTGCTTCGCCAATGCGGCTGCTGCGTTTCTCAGCGCTGGACGGCAGTGCTGCTTCAGTTTCGTCTGCAATGGAGCCCGGAGTGCCCAGTGCCGCAGGCAGCAGTCCAGCAAGCACAAACAGCACGGGCTGGAACAGTGTCAGCTCTGCACCTGTGCGCAACCCCTGGCCTCGGGACGAGGAGGAGCATATTCTTCAGGCAGTGAAGCAAGGCATTTTGCACAATATTGCCATACGCAAAGTCAACATGCCCACAGGCAACGTCGAGCAACTCATGGACGAAAAACAAATCTTGAGAAACCTACCATGGATGGAAATCGCAAGCACCATGCCCCGTCGTCATGGTACGAAGGTCAATGCCAAAAAGTGCCGAGCATACTTTGAGAACGTCCTTGCACGAAACCTGGGCACTTTGGCGCTGCGCATTTGCGTGGAATCGTCCCGCACAAGGGTGGTAACTCCTGTAATTACCATGTTCGCCCCTGATTCATCGCAGTGATGTGTTGGGTGCGGGGCTTGAGACAGCAGATGGGCAACCACCTGCACCTTGGCATGGAGAGTGCCAATTCAAATTTATAGTTTCTTACACATTGCTCTCTACTCCTCTCTTGCGCGTTTAACACCAGCTCCTCGTAGCGTCTTGTATGCATCCATGCGTCTTGTTTTGTTGCGTTTCTTGCCTTCAGCCTTGACCCGCTTGGCGGCTGCGTGCGCAGTTGGGTCAACCACAGCAGTGCGGGCAGCTGCCTGCACCCTGGCCTGGCGGGCCCCGGTGCGCGCTGCACGGTGGTGATTGAACACAGCTGAGAACACTTCCTCGCCCATGTTGCCCGACAGCACTGGCATGACTGTCTGGGCAAGCTCCCCTGCTGCGGCGGCTGCAGCAGCCTGGCGTGCACCCGCAGACCACTCCGCAGCGTGCATGGCTGCGGGGGAGTGCGCCCATCGATCTGCAGCATCCATGACTCGGAACACACACCGCGTGATGGGAACAGCGTACCGGGCCAGCGCGCCTGCTGGCACGTGGCTGGACAGCGCTCCCAGGACATTGAGGGCTGTGCGTGCAGCAGTGCCCTGCCGAGACACAGCCACGTTGCACAAGCGGTTCATCAACCAGAACAGCGGGTCTTGTCCCTTGGCCTGGTCGTCAGCTGCAGGCAACAGCTGCCCCTTGGCAACATCTGCACCTCCAATCTCTTCAGAGTCCGGATGCTCCGGTGTGCCCCTTGCATCAAGAACACGCTGCACAAGGTGTCCAGGCAGGACATTGCGCTTGGTTTCTGGGGTGGTGTTCCACAATCCCACTGCGCCGAACAGCAGCACAGGAGCCAGCGCCTCCCCGTGTTCCGGCGACAGTGTCGTGTCTGACAGCTGTACACACATGGCTCGCATGAGGGCAAACAGGCGGCCCTCAGCACTCAACCAAGGCTGCTGCTCGGTGGGCACAGCTGTGGAAGTCGCCACTGGCTGCAAGGCCCCCACATCCTCCTGGGCAAGTGTGTGCTTCAGCCAACGAGCAGAGGCGGAACGCACCCAGGCATGCGGGAACACAGCGATGGAAGGCAGAACAGCGAGCGCCGCAAGGGCACTGCTGCCCACTGCAGCTGGGTCAGCGCCCTTCTTCTTGCCCTTTTTCCCTCGGGGACGCTTGGAAGAGGGGGCGGCGGCAGCACCTTCTACACGGGCGGGGGCAGACGCCGCAACCGCACTGCTCAGGGCAGCACCATGTGCCTCCCACAGCCGCTCCTGCAGCAATGTCGCGTAATATGCGGTCTCCCATGGCAGTGACTCGCCCTCACGGCGAGCTGCAGCCGCTGCAGCCGCGAATGCGATGCGTTCTGGCTCGCTTTCCTTCTTGGCGTTGCCGCCGCCGCTGCTGGCGCCGGCGTCGGACCCCCCCCCAAGAATCACGCCCCCGCCGCCACCAAGACCTGCAGGCACCACAATTGCGCCTGCAGGCAGTGCGTTTGCAGGGCGCTTGTCTCTCTTGCGCTTGTCGCTGGTGTCAGCAGCCTCAGTCAGCAAATCGTCGTCACTGCCATCCTCGGAGGCGCTGTCGTCGCTGCTGCCAGCGGCGTCGCTGTCTGCTGCATCAGCCTCATCCTCGCTGCTGCCAGCAGCATCGTTGTGGGCGTGCAGGCCGCCAGCGTCCGCCGCGATGTCTGCCACAGCAACAGCCTCGTCATTCTCCTCCTCCTCCTCCTCCTCTGGGGAGGCGGCCTCGTCCCCGGAGTCACCAGCAGAAACGGCACGGGCGTGCTTGGCTGCAGCGGCTTCCTGTGCGGCGTCGTCGCCTGTGGCGGTGCCTGCTGTCCCCAGAGCTGCCATGGCGGACGAGAGGCTGGAGGCACCCCCCCCTTCGCCCCCCTCCTCATCCTCTCCTGCGTCCCACCAGGCATCAGTCTGGCGGGCCAATGACGCCACGCCAGATGCTTCCCGCAGCGTGTCGTCATACACGGCTTGGATGCGGGCTTCTGATGCATCCAGAGACGCCACTGCAGACTGCAGCTCGGCCAGTGACCGCTCCAGGCAGCTGTCCAGCAGTGGCGCCACCAGCTCAGGGGAGGCAGCTGCAGCTAAGCACAAGCCATGCAGGCCCACACGGCGCATGGCTGGGGGCTGCGCACTGCTAGCCCACGCGACACACATGTCCAGCAGCTTGCGTGACTCAAGGGGGGGCAGTGTCCCCAGCAGTGCTTGAAGCACTGCGCCCACCCCCGCCCGCACGTCAGTGGCCGGCTCCAGACCCAGCCGCTGCACCAGAGGGACAAAGATCACCCCCCCATGCTCACTGAGCACCTCCTGGGGGAACGCCTTGATGATGGCCAGCAGCATGTCCAGCACCGCCAGGCGCCCCTGGGACTGTGAGTACGCCAGGTTGGACAGGAAGAAGTGCATGTACCCTGTGAGACGCTTGGTGGACAGCGGGTAGTGCAGTAGGTACGTGAGGAAGGTGCGAGCACACAGCGCCCGGGTGCTGCTCTTCGGCGCCTGCACCATGAAGTGCGACACCTGGTCCATGGTGTCGTACAGTTCAGGGGCTACGAAGCGCCGCCCCAGCACAGAGCGCAGCAGGTCGAAGGTGCTCCCCTGGCGCTTTGGATTTTCCAAGTCCGCCTGCACTAGTAGCAGCAGCGCCGACAGCTGCGCCGTGCCCAGTGTCACTTCCTGCACGTGCCGAATGAGCGCCGTTGTGGCCTTCACCGCAGCCTGGGCAAGCTCATCGCGCTCAGCCCCCGCTGCTCGCCCCCCCCCCGCTGCAGCCCGGGCGTGCCGCAGCACTGACCGCGCGATGACGGTGGCGTTGGGCGCCACGGACGGCAGGCGGGCCGCCTTGGGCATGAACACCGCAATGGCCTTCAGCGCCAGCCGCAGGATGTCTGTTTGCCGGGTGGCAGATAGAGTGTGTGCTAGCAGGGGCACGAAGGGGTCCAGGTGTGCCAGGGGCCCCTCCCCCGACGTGTCCACCACCCCCTTACGCATGGCAGCTTGGAGCAGGGTGAGTCCCATCCACACAAGCTTGGTGGCAGCCAGTGTGCCGCCGCCGCCCCCCCCCGCCTGCACAGCAGCCTCGCCAGTCCAAGGCTCCGCCACACGGTACCGGCGCTTGGGCTCAGCGGCGATCTTGAATGTGTCTTGCGGGAAGGCTGTCACCCGCCGGGCAGCGTGCACTGCCGCCCGAGCCACTGCAGATCGGTCCACCACAGCCCCTGCAGCTGCAGAGGCATCTGCCGCTGCAGTGCTCTCTGCGAAATCCTCTTCCTTGACTTGTGATGAGTTTTCAAAGACCGCAGTCAGGCGAGCCGCAGACGCCGAGATAGCCCCAGCAGACATGAGTGTGGCGCTGGCTGCAGTGCCACTGCCCACCCCGACGGCGTCCAGCATCGCTGGCATGGCAGCCTCCATGGCTGAGTACGCATCGCCCACAATCCACGCAGTGGCTTTGCCCAGGGTGTGACGGCGAATGCGCTGTGCTGACTCGTTGCGCAGGGCGACAGATGCGCGCGCTGCATCCAGCAGTGCCTGTGTGTCACCTGACGCAGCGGCAGCGCCCACCCGTGCCTTGGCTTCCATCTTGGCTTTCTTGGCGCGCCAGTTCACATTCACGTCCTCCTGTGCATTGCTAGCAGCCTTCATGGCCTCAGCTGTGGCCACCCCTGAGGTCATGAGATTGTCACGCACCAGGCAAAACGTGAGACTTAGGAGCGCCTCAGGTTGGGCTTGCACCGCGGGGTTGGCCAGGAGACCCCCCATAGCCCCCTTCAGCAGCTCGTCCACCGCTTGGCGGACGCGGGCAACAGTGCCCTGCGTGGACAGCGCCAGCAGCGGCGGCGCCAGCAACGCGTGCACAGCGGGGTGGGGTAAGAACGGGATGCACCGTGCCAGCAAGGCGTACGTGTCGTAGCTCTTGCAGGACTTGGCTTCGGCAAGGGCCACCTTGGGGCGGTACCCCGAGTCCTTTTGGCGGGCCAGGGACACAGCTCCCATCACATCCATCATCACCACGTCCAGGATGCCAGGCATGCAGGATACCAGGGACTGCTGTGCAGTGGTGAGGCCATCCTCGTCGCTGTCGCTGCCAGAGTCACTGGCGCTGTCACCAGCACCCCCTGGGGCGGCGGCCTTGGCTGGGTCGCAGGCCAACTCCCCCGCGTGTACCAAGCCAGCCAGCACAGCATGCACAGCGTGGCCCCGCACATGCACCATGAAGCCCTCCTTCAGTGTCCCTGTCAGCGCTGTGATCATGTACGGGAGGTACTGCGCACCCAGCTCCACTGCCGTCTGCACCACAGCGGTCTTTGTCACATTGCGCGTCAGCTGAGACTTGCTCTGCAGCACACCCGTGATGCGAGTGAGCACGGGCGGCAGCTCAGTGATGAACACACTCTGGGGCAAGCGCTTTAGCAGTTTGACTAGTGCAAGCGCGATAGGGGTGCGCAGGGGTGCGGTGGTGGGCGCATCGCGTCGCAAGCGAGCAGCAGCGATGGCGCGCCTGGGGTCAGTGCCCGACGCCCCCGCGGGCGTCACACGGGCATCCTGGGCAGAAATTGCCTTGGGCATGGGCTGCAGCAGCAGCTTCAACTTGGGCAGAATGCGCACATACAGGTGGCGGGCAACTTCACTGGGGGCGGGGGCAGCTTCTGGGGTGGATGCTGCAGGCGTCAACACATACCGCAGCCGCTGTGCCCATGACAGCTGTGTGTCATGTGCAGCACCAGCGTCCAGCACAGTGTCCTCCTCCGTTTCGCCATCAGAGTCGGCAGGCTCCTCGTCGCTGAGCGACCCAGTGGAGTCAGCATCGCTTGTGGGCTCCGCAGCTCCATCGGCGCCCAGGGACGCCCGCAGGCCAGCCATGCCCTGCACCCGTGTCTCACGTTTCACACGGGACGCTTGCAACCGCCGCTGGGCCTCCCAGGTCATGCTGCCTGAAATCACCACAGTGGTGTTGGCTGGCAGCTCCTCAGCCACCTCGAAACGCATTGCGTCCAGGGCCCCAGCTAGAGACGCCAGCAGCGCTTTTTGCAGGGGGGCGTCAGTGTCCTGCTCCCCGATGAGCCTCGCCAGGCGGGCCAGCAGGCCCACATACGAGGGCCAGGGTAGTGCCCCCGCACACGCCGCCACCAGTCCAGCTGCCTCCCGCTGCAGTTCATGCCACTGCGCGGCAATGGTTTTCCCCTTGCGCTTCCCGGGGGCAGTGGAGTGGTCGTACAGGGAGTGCAGCGCCAGCGGCAGCAGCACGTGCTGCACCGTGGCGATGGAGAGTGCGGGGCCGGCCTGCCCCCCACTGGCCATGGACACGTCATATGCCCCCCGGCGAATGTCTCGCTGCACGATGACGGCGATGCGGCGGGCGGAGCGCGCGCGCTTGTGCACCTTGATGTGTGCGAGGCCATTCAGCAGGTCGCGCGTGGCGACCTCCCCCGTCTCCCCAGCCTTTGCTTTGGCAGTGGCCTTGGCCAGGGCGGCGCTGTCTGCTGCAGCTCCCGGCAGCGCCGGCGCCGTTTCTTCGTCATCTTCATCGTCATCCACATCACGAATGGAGACGACTTTGGCGCCGCCACCACCGCTGCGTGCAGCTGGCGCCAGCTCATCGGCTGGCCACGCCAATAACGCCGCCAGGTCCGCATGCAGCAGGCTGTGCAGAGACAGGAGGGGGACCGGGGCAGCCACGCCAGAGACACACCCCTGCACAGGCCGTGTGTGCAGCAACGGGCAATCGCTGGGGAGTGCGGGGCCTGTGGAGAGGGGGGTAGTCATCCACGCCTCCCACGAGGTAGCCCCCCCCACCGTGGCGCCAGCCGCTGGCGCGACGCCCAAGGCGGCGGCACTGGCCTCCAGCGCCGCTCGCAGCGCCCGCATGCCCTTGCTGGGCTTCTGAACCTGCAAAGTTTCCACAGGGTGCTGCTGCGGTGCTAGCCACTGCCCCTTGCTGCCAACCAGGGCACTCACGTCCACCAGGCTGGAACAGGCTGCCGGCCATGCAGAGGTGCCACTGGCGGCATGCCCAAGCAGGCCAACCACAGCACGGCGCACGGTGTCGGCACCAGCGGCCAGCGACGCCCGCAGTGCCGGCAGCACACACTCCCATAGCAGGGCAAGGTGGGCGCATGCCTGCACGGCAGCAGGAGACACCCCCTTGGGGGGGGCGTCCGCCACAGCACACCACGTGAACCACGGGGCCAACACAAGTGCCACACTGGGCTCTTGGCCAGAGCTGGCTGTTTTCAAGTAGCTGCTGACGCTGCCAGTCAAGTGGGAGATCACCGCAGCCACGGCAGAGGCAGCGCCTGAAGACACCGCCACGTCGTCGTCGTGCAAGCCAGCCAGCAGCTGGTGCAGGAGGGCGGGCACGGCACGTGTGGTGCCACTGGCTGGCAGCAGCTGCTGCAGGGTGCTGCCTGCTGCAGCTGTGCGTTGGGCAGCCAGAATGGCGTCAAAGTCCGTGGCACCGATGCGAGCCGACGACACAGCAGTCAGGCGCTGCAGCAGCTGCATGGTGGACAGCTGGCCCTCAGCAGGAACAGCTTCATGTTCCGCTACCAACTTGCCAAGCAAAGCAAGAACAGAGCGCCTTGTTCCGCCAAGAACAGCAAACGGTCCCGGGGCAAGCAGCCCAGACAGCAGGGGAATGTGCAGGGCGCGGTGGGAAGCAGGAACAGAGAACACCAGCTTGTCCAGGACATGCAGAATGTCATCTCGTGGGTCACGTCGGCCCACCCCGCCAGCCGCGGAGCCGCCCACAACTGCAACCTCCGCAGCAGTGGGCCCATCGGAGGAGGAGGCGGCACGCAGGCGGCCCAAGTCGCGCTGCGAAGGCACCACCTGCGGCAGCAGCAGTGCGAATAGCCGAGCACACAGCTGTCCGCTGTCGCTACCGGCGCCGGCAGCAGAATTGGACGCCTGTGCCGCCATGCATTCAGCTGCCCGGGTGGTGAGTGTCAGCTCCCGGCGCGCGAATGCCCGCACCATGCCGCGACGGCGGGCCTGGGCTTGTTTGCTGCCTGCTGTGGGCGCAGTGACAAAGGCGCCATCCTCGCCATCCACATCGGCCAACTGCACCCCCTCCACATCTCCCTCCGCAATGGCGGTCATGAGAGACTCGACGCGTCCTCGGGCGGCGATGCGCACCGTGAGCTGGTGCAGCAGCAGCGGCATGTGCTGCTCAAACAACTGCAAGCCTGTGGCTATGCCATACGCTTTCACCAGCTTGGGGGCCACCTCCGTGGGAAGCACGCGCTGCACCACCGTGCCGCTTGCCCCCTTCAGGGCCTCAGCCAGGTCCACAAACGCATCGGAAGTGTGCCCGTAGGCAGCCCCCAGCAACGCCTCTGTGACTGCAAAGGCTGCATTCAAGATGGGCACGCCTGGGCTGCGCCCTGTGATGACTGAGGCCACAGTGACGTCAGCCTGTGTCGGCAGCCCCAGGGCAGCGAGGGCTTGTGAGTTGGCATCCAGCCCGGACCCCGTGTTGCCGGGCTGGTACACACCCATGCCAGCCGTGAGACAGCGTAGGGCGGCAGTGGCGGCGCCGGGGAATAGCCTGTCACACGCCAGCAGCGGCGCAGTGCCCCGCTGGCTGGCCACTGCCTCCAGCAGACGCAGCATGTACGGGGAGCGGTCGCCAGTGGAGGCGTGCTTGGGCAAAGCGGCGATGCCTGGCGCCATCGTCTCTGCCAAGTGTGCGAAGAAGTGCGGCATGCCTGCATACCCTGGGAATTGTCGCACCACCTCAGCAAAGCGCTGCAGACACAGGCCTCGAATCTCCTGGGCGCGACTGCTGATGGGCGCAGATGCCCGCCCGGGGCCGCTGGAGCTCCACGCCACATCACTGCTGTTGGCAGTGGCCTTGTACAGTGCAGCCACAGGCGCCAGCAACAGGTGCAGGTATCCCCGCAGGCGGTGAGCCAGCTGTTTCACCATGTGAGGCAACAAATTCAAAAAGCCCACAGCGCGAGATGCAGGGGTCTGCTCCAGTACTGCGGAGAATTGGTCCACTAATTGCGCCACATCTGCCTCAGATGCGGGGTCGGCACCCCCCTCGTCCCACTTTGCGTGGGCTGCGCCAGGCTGCTGCTGCTGATGATACACCCCCTGCAGCCACTCGTCAATGGAGTTCTGGGGGGCAAACCCAAACAGATTGCCCCCGCTGCCGTTAGCAGACACCCGGTTCTCGCCCTGTGTGTGTGCGTCCAACGAGTCACCCTCCCCTGCCATGGACACAGTGAACGCCCGCAGGGTGAGGTACACCAGGAAGGCCAGCTCCCGCCGGTGCATGCCCCCCACGTAGGCGAGGATGGCGGCCCGCCTGGCGTGCAAGGCGGCACGAGACGCCACGCCAGAGCGCGCAGACACACGCCCAAATAGCATGCGCATGAGCAGCGGCAGCATAGACCCCCTGTGCTCGGTGCCGATGCCCCCCTCTGCATCTGGGGAGGGGGAGAAGCGAGTCAACTCTGAGCGGAAGGTCTGGTCAGTCACCAGGCCCTGCAGGGACTCCCTGTAGGGGGTTGCATGGGGGGGTCCAAACGCCATCACCAGCGCCAGGGCAGCCTTGCTGATGCCACCGTCTGGCTTGCCTAGCAGACGCACCCCCAGGGCCCACATCGTGGCGTACTCCGGCACGGGGGCCCAGGACCGCCACGCCCCCAGCACGCCCAGCCAGTTGCTCAGGCGGCGGGTGGTATCTGCCGCAATCATGTCAAGGGGGGTGGCCCCATCCACTGCACGGGGGTCTGCCAGCACGCCAGCTGCGCCGTCGCCGCTAGGGGCTTGCGGCACGCCCTCCAGAATGCACGCTAGCACCACAACAGGAGAAGCGGCGTTGGGCAGCATAGAGCTGTCTTGCACGCCACCCACTGTGGCAGCAGTGGTGGTCACTGCGACAGCCTTGCCTTCAATGCCCCCGTTGGGCAGCGTTGCCAGGCGGCGCATGGCCGCCGGGAGTGCCACCTCCACTGCATCAGGGTCGTTACGTGCGGCGGCCCCGTAGTAATCCCGCATCGTGCTGCCCAGCACCATGGGCACCACCACAGCAGCCCGCAGGCGCGCAAACTTGGGTGCCACACGCAGCAGGGAGGTGAGGCTGCGGTGCATGGTGTTGGCGTCTGACCGCCCAGCTGCCCCCAGTGAGCGCACCTGCTCCCGCGCCACTGCTGCCATGAGCAGGCGGCCGTGGGTGAAGGCGCCTTGGGCAGCACGGGCGGCATTCAAGTCGCCCACGTGCTCCTGCACAGAGGGCATGAGGGCATCGGCGCCCACTGTGCCGTACAGGGCAGTCAGTCCCAGGCGCACGGCCAAACTGGCCAGGGCAGGCGAGGGCGAGGCCGCCACCGCCGTGCCTGCAGCGCCAGTCACTGCACTGGCCACCGCCAGGTCACCGCTCATATCGGAGGCATCTGCCAGGCGCTGCACAGACTTGGGCGCTGATCGCACCGCGCTCACAGCCGCTTTTGGGCCATGCTGCAGACAGGCATGCACCAGTGCCGCCTGGGACAAATCCAGTGACGCCCGGTTTGCCGTGCTGTGCAGCAGTGCCCTCGCAAGGAGGGGCCAAGTGAGGTCAGGCAGCACCCGCAGCGCCGCCTTCAGCATGCTGGACACTGGCTTCCACAGCGCTGCATACCGCACATGCATCATGCCCAGGGACAAGGCTGCAGCCAGGGCAGCCTCCTCCGCCGGGAGCACCCGCAGCTCAAGCATGCGGCGCAGGCGTGTGATGCGGATCACCACTGCGCGCTGTGTGAGCATGGTCTTGGGCAGCAGCTCCAGGCGAAAGGCAAGCAGTGGCACGGGGCAGTGCCCCTCAAAGGCAAGGGAGTCCTGCTCCCCCTCCTCTGCAGCCCCGTCGTCATCCGAGTCGCTTTCTGACCCCCCTTCACCCCCTTCAGCTGCCACATCATTTTCCTCCTCTGCAGCCGCTGCTGCCCCGCTTGCAGGGTCCGCGGCTTTGCGGGCTCCTGCCCCCTGCCCCGGCAAGGCGTACATCGCCCCTGGGAACTGGCACAGCACTTGCAGGGACAGCAGGCGTAGAGTGCGCTCGCTACCGGCCAGGGTGGGCAGAGCAGCCCCTACCCACTGTGAAAACACAGCCCGCGTGAGGGCCGGATGAAACTCGCTCTCGCTTCCCTGTGCATCTGGGGCTACAACTGCTGCACCGAGGAGGCCTGCAGCGGCACTGCCCTTGACACACGCTGCCTGGGCGGTGCAGTTGGCCGCCTTGAGCAGCACATGTGCGGCACGCAGGGAGGCTACACTCAGCCCCCCCGCCAGTGCTCGCTGCTGGGCAAAGCTCTGGGAGAACAATGAGTCCACGGCTGGAGGCGGGAACTGGCTTGCAGCCGCTGCTGGTGCCACGTCAGGCGTGTCAGACAGGCGCCACAACGCACCCCACACTTGCCCGTGTCGCAGCAGGCCCTGTGCCCACGCCAGCGCCTGCTGCACCAGGTCTGTGCTCAGTGCGGTGGCTGCAGCTGCTGCTGCCTCTTCCTGCAAACCCCCGTCTGTGGGGGCATATGGGAGCAAATCAGCGCCGGCTGAGAGACCGGCACCGAAGGCGCACAGCGCAACTGCCCCCAGCGCCGCTACAGCAGCAGCAGCACAGTGCTGCAGGGCCGCCCCAACGCCGCTCATGGGCACTCGAAGGGGGGGTGCCCCAACCCTAGCCACGGCCCCGCACGCGGCCCAGTCAGCGGAGGCACATGCCCGCATCAAGTCAGCGCAGAGCGTAGCAAGCGGCAGCAGCACCTGCTCAGCTGCCAAATGCAGCGTGGGCAGGGCAGACAGTGCTCCCCACAGGCTGGTGAGGGCAGCTACAGCGGCTACGGAAGTCCCCAGCTTCCCTGAAAGCACAGCCTGCAACTTTGAGCTGCCCTCATCTATGCACGCCAGCGCCATGGCTGTGGCAACACCAGTGGTGGAGGTGGCCATTATATCAACCAGGGCACCCCCTTCGCCCTGATTGGCGTGGGGTGCAGCAGCTTCGCTTCGTCGGCGCTTGCGACCAGCTGCAGCCTTGGCCTTTTGCTCAGCCAGCACAGCAGCGTGCCAGTCCTGCGCTGTGCCCCCTGACTTGCGGCCCTTCTTCTTGGACGAGGAGCTGCCTGCAGTTGAAGCTGCAGAGCCGGCAGCTGCAGCGCTGACCAGAGAAGCCGCGGCAGCCTCCCCTCCATGCTCCAGGGACAGCAGCAGTCGCCCTGAAGGCGCAAGCACGCCCTGCAGAGCAGGCACCAGGTCTTCCAGCAGTGTGCGTGCCGCCCCTGTGGCAGCATCCACCTCAGGGGAGGCGTGAGCGGTGATTTCAGGCGTCCCGTGCAGCGCATCCCACATTTGCAGCAGGGCGGAAAACAGCGGTGCACAGCGCACAAGCAAGCTGCTGTCGCTGTCTGCTGATGAGGATGCTGCCAGGGCTCGCTGTGCAGCGGGCGCGATGACACGCATGCCCCCGGGCAGCACTGTGGCAATGAGCTGGTCCCGGCACTGCACTGCTCGCAGCTCAGCCACACCGGCGCGCCCCTCGGCATCGCCTACAGCCATAGTGAGCAAATCCCGCACAAATGCAAGCTGCAGGGGCTGCATGGCAGTGATGATGGGCAGTGCTGCTGAGCCCCCCGATGGAGTGGCGGCGGTGGCGGTGTCTGGTGTCGCTGCGACCTGCCCCAGCAGCTCAGACGGGCTGCACAGCCCCCCGCTCTGCCCTGGCGCTGTCGCCGCCGCTGTGGCGGCACTGCTCCCTGCCCAGGCGATGCTGAGTAGGTGTCCACCCAGTGCCGTGCCGCTGGCTTCCCTGGGCACCGCGTGGGCTGCGGCATGGGGCAGGGCTGCGGCGTGCACCATCCCCGGCACGGGGGCGCCGGCAGGCTGTGCTGTGAGTACACTGGCCAGCAGCGCAGTGAACTTTTGCAAGCGCTTTTGAATGGCCTCCCCCGTGTTGGGGCCGCTGGTGGCGGGTGCCTCATCCTCCTCCTCCTCTTCACTCTCGTCCTCCTCGCTGGAGGGGGTAGCATCCTGCTCGCTGCCTGCGCCGTCGCTGGCGGCATCGTAGCCCTCGTCGCCCCTGGCAGCGTGTGAGTCCACCATGCGCTGCAAGTTTGTCTTCCTGCCCTTGTTGCCCACCTTTGGGGTAAGGGCCACCTTCCACGCATTCACTGCCAGCAGCAGGGACTGCCCTCGTGCAATGGGCTCAGTCAGGGTGTGGGCAAGGAGCTCGGGGCGCAGCAGACGGCTCAGCGTGCCCATCACGCGCTGGGGCTCAGCAGCGTCCACGGAGTATCGCCACCCCACGACAGCGTACCACCGGGTGAGACTGCCAGCCACTCGGCCAATGTGAGCACTGAGACTGAGCGCGTAGCTTGCCTGGTCAGCTGCAGAGGCTGTGCTCTCCAGCTCTGCCTCCACGCCGCTGGTGCTGCTGCGAGCACGCTTGGCAGCTGCAGGCAGCGCTTGTCCGGCGGCAGCAACGGCACCTTCCCAGGCTTTCAGGCACTTTGCAATCTCGCCGTGCAGCAGTTGCAGCACCATGCCAGCCGATGAAACACCCACGTAGCGCTGCAGCATGCCCAGTGTGAGCTGCAGGACTTGGTAGCGCCGGGCCAGCTTCACGTCGCTTTCCTGGGACTGCGGTACGGTGGCTTGGGTGCCGGTGCTGGGAAGAGGGGGGGGGGCCTCAACCTTAGGCCGGCATGCTCTGAGTGCAAGTCCCAGGAGGCCCTCTGCACGAGAGTGAAAGCCCCCTTGTACACCCCTGCAAAGTTGGAACAGAAGGCTCGCCACGCCATCCTTCAGCTCTGCAGGCCTGTCGCCTGGCAGCTGGGGGAGCTGCCCTGAGGCAGCAGTGGTGACTCCAGCCTCTTCGCCCTGAACCACAGACACAGCATCACCCATACTGCGCAGTAAGCCGCATGCATGCTTGCTCATGCTTTTTGCCTCCAATCGCCTCAGCAAGTATGCCAGGGACTGTGCCCCGAAATCTCTGATGTAGTCACGCGGGTGGGCAAGTACTGGGCCATAGATTGCCTTCAGTGTCTCAATGTCAGCCAGAAGTGGCTCGTGGAGGTACTTGAACAAATATGCAAGTGTCTGAAACACTTCTGCGGTCACCTCAGGCTGCAAAGAGAGAAGAAATGAAGTGCAGCAGTTGACAGCTAGTATGCAAATTCCGCATGCGGATTTAGCAACCTGTAAAGCTCAAGCAGACATACCATTGAGGGAGTGATCATGTCCATCAGTGCAACAAACAGTGTTTTGAAGTTCGAGTACATCTCCCCACGTAAATCTCTGCAGAAACGTGGCCTTGGTGAAAATACGGTCGTGCAAATGTATCAGGACCCAGCAGAACAGGATTGACACCCACCTTGCCATGACAGCGATCAGTTTCAATAAAGATCGCCACGCTACTGTCTTTTGGTTAGCCAAGGCCTTGACAAATTGCTCCACTATTTCATCCTTGTGGTGCAAAAGCAGTGGCATTGACTGCACTTTCGAATAGACCACTCTTGCAAACGCAGCAAATTCTTTGGATGAATCTGTGTCCAGTGCCAGGGACAGCGCTTCGGCCGTAAAGCACGCATGTTGGTAGTCAGACTTTGGTGCAGCCCCCAGCTCATAGTCTTGTTTGATCTGCCGGCCGACAGCGACATCCAAGCTGGCAGCGCGCTTGGCCACAGTCATGAAGCGAAAGCGCTGCACTTTTGAGCCATCAGCGCCAGCGCCGCCATAGCCGGCCCCGCTACCTGTGCGGACGGCAGACGCACCGTGGGTATACGCAAACGCCATGTTTGGCTGATGGTATAATATTGTCTGGGTGTATGTTGTCAAACAAGTTTGCTCACTCGTTTCCTGGGTCAGTGCTGCTGAGCACCGCTTGCTGCACCCCCCCTGCCTGGAGCTAAACTCTCATGCAGCTGTCCGCGTTGCTCGGCTCGCTTTCCGCGGCCCTCATTTCACGCATCGAAGCTCATGTTTGCGTCGGCTTTGAAAGCGTTGCAAAGCAGCTACACTCCTCTCGCACCTTTGCAATATACTCTGTCCCATTGCACTTGTCAGGTCTATTTGTTTGTGGCGTGCACAACCGCAGGTTTGTGACGTTGCTGAGCGGTCGCTGGCGACGCTATTTGCAGCGACGCTGCTTCGAGTAGCTGCTAGCACAGAAAACCATGGGCAGTAGATTCTCCAGGAAAAGGACACAAGATCCCCCAGAGCGTGGTAGCAGAGAGAAAGGCGACGTCAGCAGTCAGAGGTGGGGCAATAGTATCGCAAATATTTCGAGAAATGGCCATGCCGAGGCTTTGGACACTCGCAGCCGCTCAACAGGAAAAGAGTCCCAAAATGAAAGGTTCGTAAAGTGGGCATTTTGTTCACGACCGGCCGGAATTTTGCCACAAGAAATGCTTTGTGGTGTTTCACACCCGGCATGTAGGGCCGAGCCTTTCGAGTGAGGCACCAAAGTGTACACAGGCTGCCACCGGAAGCGTATGTACCAGCAGTGGCTCAAACAACTTTGGAGAAATTGCAAATAGCATATGGTAAACCTAGCATGGAGCTTGGTTACCATACAGATGGGTGCGTCACACATTGCGTGAGCGCGTTTCTGCCATGAGCCCTCGATTTTTTGAAACGCGCTGCACATGACCTCTTTTTGCTCTTGTTTGACGTAGCTTGACACAGCGTGCACGTTTTGTTCTTGCAGACATGCTGTCGTGAGCGAAGACGAAGAAGCAGCTGCTGCATCAGCAGGCACAAGTCTGCTTTACGGGGAAATGCTCCCGCAAGGTTAGCATCACAAACCCTCTCGCAAGCCTGATACATAAACAAGCATTTTTTTACAGGGGTTGCCAAAGCAATGGATGAGTGGCACTTGAATGCAAGCCGTGCCCGCAGTCTCGTGGACTTGGGCTGTGGAACTGGCAAAGTCTGCATGCAAGCATTCCTGGAGCATCAGAGCCTGCAAGATCTGTTTGGTGTTGAGATCTCCAAACCACGCTATGACATTGCAGAAGCTGCGTTTCTGCGTTTGGCAGCCCACTTCCCTGGGGAATTCACAGTACTTGCTTATCATGAGGGGCGCTCGATCACTATTGGTACTCCAGTTGACTCCGCGAGCATTCACGGGCACTCAAGGCTTGATGCTGCTGGGCTTTTGAGGAGCTTGACTGGGGAAAGTACGCTTGCCTCCAGTGACGATTCCGCCGGCAGCGTGGACGTGCCCACTTCCCACGGAGCTGGCGAATTGCGCCATCCAGGGGACCGCTCACCCCAATTGGACGGTCGGCGAGGAAGCGATGATGATGACCTGTCCCCCAGCACATGCAGGGAGCCCACATCTATCCACATCCCCCCCAATTTGGCATCTGCAACAACAGGATCCACTGGTGGCTCCAGCATGAGCCGTTCCGGCGGCCTGCATTCTTCCGCACCAAGCGCCCTGGAAAAGGCCCCCCCTGTGCAGAGGCGGCAACCATCCACGTGCTTTCCCAACTCTCACTGTGCAGTTGAGTACAACCCCAGTGCCTGGCGCACCGCCCGCATCGCCTGGGGTGATATGTTCGACACTTGTCACGTGGACACAGCAGATTTGATTTGCATCGAGACAGACGTGCCAGGTGCTTGCTACCCATTGCTGGCTGCCGTGATTCGTTCAGCCAAGAAGGGAGCACGTGTGCTGTCATACTTGAACCTGGCTGAGATGTGGCCGCAGGAGATGCGGCGCTTTTTTAACTTGGAACAGCTGACCATCAACCGCAGCATGTACGACCGATTCTGGACCTCCTGGTCCTATGTCAACGGCCACAAGTTTTACCTGTGGCAGTGCATGCGCTCACCCCTGCCCCTGCAAGTTGATGTGAAGCGCCACCTGGACGGTACCACGCACGTGCTTGTGACAGTGCCCCCCTCAGTTTCGGCCATACGTGGGGGCCCTTTGATCCGGCGAGTCGGTAGTGGCTTCGCTTCGTCCATTGCAGACCGAGCTTCTTGGAAGGTACTGCTCAGCCCCCCAGAGTGGACGTGGGAAGATGTCTGCGAGGTGCATGGAGCAGGCAGGCGGCCTAGGCTGCTTGTGTTTGGGGGCTTGCTGAACAATTATGGGGGGCACATCGAGGCACACGAAGACGACCCCATCACATTCTCATGCTTGATGCCTGGTGCACCAGCTCTACTGCCCGCCACCAGCGCCATCCCTGATGTCCCCCAGGAAGAAGATTGCACGCTGCAGTCGGACGCCTCCGTGCACGAAGTGAGCACTGTGGACACGGGGCCGACCTCCCAAGCTTCCACTGGCAGCATCCTGCATGACGATGAATCGGTACAGTCGTCTCGCTCTGCATCAGCAGCCAGTGGAGACTGTGAAAATCCAGTGTTGGCGTACGCCGTCTCAAGTGTGCAGGATTTGGACGAAGCCGGCCAAGCTCCAGCTCAAAGCAGCACTCGCCACGGGCGGCAAACACAGAGTAGCAGCAGCAGTAAGAGCATGCGCACGACGCAATCTGAGATGTGGCATGACGAATTTGTCCTTCCGGGCACTCCTGATGCCAACGGGCACCCTGCCAGCGGATTTCAAACACGCCCCCAGAGAACAGTGCACGTTCAGCGATAGCGCTGCCCCATCCCTCCTGCATGTGTGCGTTTTTGCTGGCGAAAGTGTGTCTATACTAGCGTCGTGATTTCTGTTTTGATATTCATTGTTCAGCGATTGGCCAGCTCAATTGCGTGCCTTCTTGCCCCCCCGTCGACCGCGGCCGGCCTTGGCAGGTGTCTCCACCTCGGCAACCGCCGCCGGCGCAGCAGCGTCTTGCTCGAAGTCGTCTGCAGCCGCAAAGGGTGACTTGCGCTCCCGCTTGGTGCCGCGCTTGCCTGCAGGCGCCTTGCCCTTGGCTGCTGGGGGTGCCGCTGCCTTAGGCTCCCCGTCCTCGCTATCGCTGTCGGCAGCCAAGGCGGCAGCCGCAGCCTCCCCGTCGCTGTCGCTGTGCCCTGCCCCCGCCTTGGCGGCAGCGCCCACGTCATACGCCCACTCACTGTCGGAAATGTCATCTTCGCCATCCCCCACACCCCCCCCTGCAGTGGCCGAGTGCTCCGCCATCATGGCTTCAGCCAGCTCATTGGCAAAGGCATCCCCCTCCTCGTCGCCCACCTCCTCGTCCTCCCGCTTGGGCTTCTTCTGCACGCCCTCCGCTGCCTCCCGCTGCGTCTTGGCCAGGAAGTACCCGTGCACGAATGCCTCCTCAGGGCGCACCTTACTGGCAGGCAGCGAGGTGAAGGCACGGTTGTCTACAGGCACTGCAACAGCAGCAAAGCCTGTGCGCAGACCCTGCACGCCGCTGCGCTGCATGATGCTGTCCCCACGCAGGGCTGCCATGTCCCCGGAGGCGGTGTCCTCCGCAGAGGCAGCCCCCTTCTTCCCCTTTCGCTGCGCCTCCATGGCGGCAATGGCCTTCTTCTTGGGCTTGCGGAAGGCCAAGCGGTCCAAGAACGCCATCAGCGTCATGTCCGCCATCGGGTCGCCGTCGTACTGCACGCCGGGGCCCCCAGCGGTACCCTGCGCCATGATGGCCTCAGCCATGGCCCGTACAGATGGGTGGAAGTGCGTGCTGAGGGATAAAAACTCCCAAAAGCAGCTCTCAGCAGCGCCGGCTGAGTCAGGCACACGCCCTCGTGGGTCATACATGCCTTGCACCCCCCTGCCCTTGCGAGAGGAGGGGGTCTCCGCACCAGCCATCAACGGGTCAGCCTCCTCCTCGTCGCTATCGGCTGTGGCGGCTGCCTTAGGGGCCCCCTTGGCCGGCGCCTCTGCGCCCGGCAGCACCTCCGCCTGAGAGAGAAGGGACAGTAGGCCTGGGCGGTCCTTGAGCACTGCACTAACGAGCATGAGGATGCCACAGGCCAGGGAAGGCTGTGCGGTGAGGGCCACTTGGGACAAGCGCTTCAGCAGTGCAGCCACGCGGGCGGCAGAGTGCTCGCGGCGGAGGCACTTGAACAGCAAGTTCAACAGCAAGTGGTGACTCTTCCGCCCCGGGAGCAGGTCTGGAGACACAAGCAGGCTGTACAGGGAGATGAAGAATTGCTTCAGCAGGGAGGCACCTGTGGTGGCTTGCGCCCCATTGCCCTCTGCGGCTTCCTCTGCCGCTGCCAGTGCAGCTGCAGCAGGGTCAGCCTGAATCCCCTCCTGCTCAGCCAGTGCTGCAGCCACAGTGTGAATGAGGGTCAGCGCCTGCACCCGTGTGCCCAGGGGACCGGAGCGCGTCAGCTGGAACACGGCGCCAAGCTGGTCAACCAGGGGGAGAATGGCGCTGGGCACGGCTTTCTTGTCTCCCTTGCCCCCCTTCTTGCTGTCGTCGCCTTCGGGCAGGCTCAGAGCATAGGGCAGGGCGCGGTTCAGCCCAGTGAGGATGGCGCCCATGAGACGGGAGCCCAGCACTTCTGCTGACACCCGTGTCACCATCTCTTCGCGGGCGGCCTTGGCTGTCTTCTTGGACAGGGGCTTGGCCTCCTCCTCTTCCTCGCTCTCAGCGTCCGAGGCGGCCTCCGGCTCAATGGCGGCGGCGGGAGCTGCAGCGTCGCCGCCCTTGCTGCGCTTGGAGCTGCGGCCTCCCTTGTGCCGTGGCTTGCGCTCCACATTCACTAGGGAGCGCTGGAACACGGCCAGGTATGTTCCGAGCAGGCTGGTCACAAGCGTGCGCCACCCACGGTGCAGCGGCAGCTGAGTGAGAAACGTCACACCGTAGTACCGTGCGCGGTCAGACGTGGACGAATCCAGCACAAATGCCCGCACATTTGCCACCACAATGGTCTTCATGGCGCTGTGCTTACTGCAGAGGTTGGACAAGTGGTGGGCAGCGCCAGAGGCCACCTTGCGATCAGGGTCACCCAGCTTTGTCACCAGCAGGGACAGCAGGCGTGCCTCGCCTTCGGGCGCTGCTGCCAGCAGCTCGGCAGCGCAGCGCAGCGCGGTGCGCTTCAAGTGCGCCATGGGGTCGTTGGCACAGCCCTCCAGTGCAACCAGGAACGCGGCGAACTCTTGGCGAACACGGTCCTCCAGCAGCCATACAGTCAACTGCTCAGAAGATGGCTCACAAGGAACAAGCAGTGTTCCAGGTCGCCCAGCCTGCCCTGCGGCCTCTTTGGCCTCCGCGGCAGCCTTCTTCACCCGTCGGCGCCCACCACGACGGCGGCCCCCCTTGTCCCCCTTTGCACCTGCATCGGCGGGCTTGTCATCCTCCTTGGGTTTTTCCGTTGGGGCACTGGCGGTGCCGCTGCTGGCAGCCCAAGCTTCCACTGACCCTGAGAACGGCTTCATCTTGCGGTCAGGGGGCAACAGGGTGTGCTGGAACACATCCTTGACTGTTCCGAGTGCCATGTACGCCTCTTTGCGCACACGTTTGGCACACATATGCACCAGGGACGCCAGGTGTCTCAGCCCGTGCAGTGTGTCTTGCTGCAGGAGCAGAGTCATGGCGGCGACCTTGTCACCCCTGGTGCCGCTCTGCAGCACCTGTCGCATCCACGCAGCGTCGCGGGAGTGGTCAGACTCGGCCAGTGTCTCATACGCAGCTGTCTCTGTCTCCAGCAGCTCCTCGGCGCGGGAGAGCCACTCAGCAACGACCGTTGTGGTGACTGCGATGCGGCCCGCCGCGACGGCTTTGCCATCAGAGCTGCCACCAAACACCACACGGCTGCCAGCTTCGGGCGCGGTAGGCTCAGCTGGTTCAAATGTATACCATGGCTTGCCTAGGCTGCGCATGAAGCGGCCACTGCCAGGCTCGCCTGCAGTTGAGCCGCCAGGCACTTGCCTGCCTTGGTCAGGCGCTCGCTCCTCTGTTCGGCCCTCAGCGTCGTGCTTCTCACGGCGCCTCTGTGCGCTGCCAAAGTTATTTGTGTTGTATTTCAGGTGTGAATCATCACTGGGTGCCAACTGGAAAGCAGACATGACGAACTCAGCCACAGATTAGGCTGCCTGTCTTGAACAAGTCAAATTCCGCAGTTGAGCGGCAAACACTTTGCCACATATGCAGTAGATGTAGCCTGCAGCCCTTGGTGCAAAGTTATATTGCTCCACTGTTTGAGATTTAGTTTTCATTAGTTTATTTCCGCAAGGTTCGTTCTACCCACACCTTCCTCCTGCAGATATGCAAGGGGGTGGAAAATTCCTGTGCGACAATTGGTTGGGCAGCCTATACAAGAAAATCGCCATATGGCAGGAACCACAAACCTCAATGCGCTAAAATACATTATTCTCCGTGTTTACGCAGCTGAATAAACACCCAGTACTCTCAGAAGTTTGGCGCATGAAAATGCCAGTCTCGTGGGGAGCCAAGGCATCCACGCTTCCCCAGGCACAGGAGGCAGGTGGGCAGGTGGGCGACAGCTCTTAATTGAGTGCAACTTCACTGCGGCTGGCACTTCCATCTGGGCGCCCAAATTTGAGCAAATGTCCTGTGCAATGACCCCCAAAGCATTGGTTCAGCATTGGAGGTATGAGTTGGACCGCACAAAAGCATGTCTCGCGACAATTTAACTTAAACAGCCGTAATATAGGCTGACGGAATGGTTTTCCGGGATCCTTTTGTTTGATGCATGGAAGTGTGTGGATGCCAGGTGCCAGGGGGGCTAGAAATTTCTCTGCGGCCTTTGACACTTGATACTCAACCCATTGCTGCATGTTCCAGATACGAAACAACTTTACACAGCATTCAGTAGCTGACATACTTTTTCTTGGTGCAGCTCTGCTTGAGGGCTTTTTCTGCACGATGGCTGCCCTGGGTGCCCCCGAGGAGCCGAAGGATGTCACGGCAAACGAGCTGAAAGAACTGGAGCGTGTGTTTGACTTCTTGTGTGACTTTGCGCCCAAGAACAAGCTGAACAACCTGCTCAAACCCAAGTTGGAACGCAAGCAAAAGATCCTTAGCTACCAGAAGAACCCGGAGGCTGTGAAGCTGGTGGATGACACCGGGAGGGAGCTGTCTGATGACTTGATCGATGCCGAGCTGCAGCGCTTGGAGGAAGAGATTGCTGACATTGAGGGACAAATCAACACAATCAAAAGCAAGCTTGACAAGAAAATCAAGCCAAAAGATCTACAGGAAGCTCTCGCCTTCCTGGGCAAGCGATCCAGCAAGGTGAGCAGAGAAGTTTCGATGCACTGGCTCCCGCGATCTTCGCTTGAGGTTGATCAGCTCAGGGCTACACCAGTTCAATGTGCACAGAAAGAAATCGAAGACATGATTTGGGAAGTTGACGAAAATCTCGACACCTGCATTGATTGGGAGGAGTTCCAGCTCATGTTTCAGAGAAACATCAAGGACACAACAGGTAAGGCACACTTCAAAAACCGCACTTGTCCCCTCGCATTTCAGTACGCACTTGACTTTCGCTTTGCAGGGAAGGAGCCATTTCAGTTGTTCAATGTCGTTCAGTTCATGATGTATGATGTGGATTTCTCTGGCGAGGTGTCAGTGGACGAGACCATGCACATGCTGTACGCTCGCTACGGCAAGGCTCGATTGGAGAAGGAAATGAAGGCACTGTTTGGCGACAAACTTCACAACGGCAACGGCACCCTGACATTCTTGGATTACCTCAAGGCTGTCAGCATCCGCGTGCCCCGGGATCCCCGGCTGGCCCGTAAGGGGGTCGGCGTGCCCGTTTGAGCGCGGCGGCCCTCGCTTGCCCCAGGGCACAGCACAGCATGTCGCTCGCCAACAGGGCAGCACATGTGCCAGATTGAATTGACCTGGTATGTCCATCCCGTGCAGGTCTTTCGCTGCCTGGGCCGCCGCCTGGCCACTTGGGACCAGCAGTCCTGCCGAGCTCGCAGCGCTTTATCTGCTGGAAGGCTGCAGGCGTATGCTGCATGAGCACTGTGTCAGTGCGCCTAAATGCGTTTCATGTGTTGAATACACTGCTGAACCGGTTTGCCAGTTGCCCCCACGTGCTTGAAGTGGCCTCGCCTCGACTAACGCAGCTCCACGCCTAGCTTCGAGCTTGCAAGCTCCCGCACGCTTTCTTGCAGGGCATCTATCTCTTCGTTTGTGAGCGACCTGTCCATGCTGCGATAATTGATGCGGTAGCAGTGAGAGACACGGCCAGACTTGGGGTGGGCAAAGGTGTCAATGTTGGTCACGCTCTCCACAAGGTCGCCCGCGACACTGCGCACCAGCTCGTGTCTGTAAAAGCAAAACAATAGGTTCAGTAATTTGCGATGTGTGTTGCTTTCGCTTTCGCTTGCAGTTGCACAAGCGCAACTCACAGGTCGTTTTCGTGAAAGCCGCTCTCTGGCAGCCAGAAGGCGATGTCCTTGGTGCAGGGGGGGAACTTAGAGTACGACTTGAAGTTGGTGATTTTGCCCGCCTTGAATTGGCTGTGAAAGCGCTTGTCCTGACTCCAAAATAGCCGGATGTCTGGGATACCGAAGAGCACCATGGCAAGGCGCTCCAGGCCAAGTCCAAAGGCCCAGCCCTCAGACTCCGGCATGCCTGCAGCAGAGAGCACCTTTTTGTGGATGACGCCGCAGCCTAGCACCTCCAGCCACTCGTCGTTCCACCAGATCTCCAGCTCCATGGAGGGGTCCGTGAAGGGGAAATACGCCTCCACCCAACGCATACGCACATCCCCAAAGACGGTGCGCACCAGCCCCTCCAGTGCTGTCTTCAGGTCGTCCTGCACAGCAGCCACCTGCTGCTCCCGGGGTGCGCTGTAGTCCACGATGCCCTCGTCTGCTGAAAACACACGCACGCCCTCCATTTGATGAAAGACGGGGTAGTGCGTTGCGTCAACTGTGTCTCGGCGATACACATCACCTGCAACCAAAAACCGTGTCTCGCCGCTGGATAGGAGCGACACCTGGTGAGCTGAGGTGTGGCACCGCAGCAGCTGTGAGTCGCTGAGATAAAAAGTGTCGCTTGGTGAGCGAGACACGTGATCTGCTGGAGTTTGCAGAACATCAAAATTGTCGTGCACAGAAACAATAGGATTCAATGTATCGTGCAGCTGGAAGGGTGCAGTGGGATATGTAGCCTTAAAGTGCTCAGCAATGATGGTTTTGAGCGTGCAGAGTGGATGGCCGGCTTGGAGCAGCAGCTTGCGATCGACTCGCTCGATAATGCCAGGTGGCACATTGTTCGACACATCACCATTGTTGAAAATATCTTTGTTAACAGGTGCAGAGCTTGTTGACATGCCTCGATAGAGTGGTGGCCCACCATTGCTGGATGCACACCCAGCAGCAGCACGAAATACCTTGGCAGCCTGAGGCGGTCGCCCAGCCGACAAGAATGCCGCAGTCGACCGAGCAAGACACGCCATTTTTCGCAAGTTGAATATGATTTCACAATTGGTCGCAACGACTGGCTGAGTCTAGCATCATGCAAAGTGTTTCAACGAGGAATCCCGCAGCCAGCCTCCAATTTCCGCAGGAGGTGTGTGACGGGGGTCAAATAAAGCAGCTTCCACGATGAACATGGCACCAACTGAGCCCCTACCCTCCCAAGCAACCCAAAACATTGGTGCAGGTTTCAAACCTGTTGCAACTATGTCGGGCATCAGGTGAAGAATTTGACAGCGCCGCATGAGAGCAATTCAAAAAGCGGTCCAAGTCCCTTGCCCTCCTTGCACCAAGACTTACGCAAACAGAGGCGCAGCTATGCCTTGCCAGTTTCCAGCCCAGCGCTGGCCCCCAGCTTCGGCAATGTGCGCTCTCATGCGCAGCAATGCCGGTGCAGAGGGGGGCACAGGGGGCAGGGGCTGAGTCCGGTCCCCCTCCTTACTCTCCGCCACCCCCCCATCCTCCGCGACCAGCCCTGCTGCACCATGGCTGTGCTGCCCCTGCACAGTCCGGAAGGCCGTGTAGGCCCCCTCATCCCCCTTGCGGCCCCCCCACGGAAACCCCTCGAGCACCACCTGCAGCTGTTCCGCCAGGATGTTTGCATCCTGGAACACCATACCATTTTCCCCATCGTGCACAAGCTCATGCAGGCACGGGAAGTGCACTGCTGCCACTGGCACGCCCGCCCCAAACATGTCCACAACCTTCATGGGCAAGTCAAGACCGGAGGTACTGGTGTGCAAGCACACGCCCAAGTCGGCAGCCCCAACCATTGTGGGGTAGTCGCCAGCCTCCAGCCACGCAGTGGCCACATGCACACGTGACAGCTGCAGCTGGTCGATGCGGCGCAGATATATGTCTTTTTGGGGGCCTTTCCCTGTGACAACGCAGAGAAGGGGGGGTAGTGCCCCTCGCCTTTTCTCGGCTGCAGTGTTGTACTGCTGCAGAGCTTCCAAGAGAATGCCAAAGTCCTCATCTGGCGTCCACGATGTGCTGCTGATGAGCATGGCGGGTCTGTCCGCGCGCCACGACACCCGCCCGCCGTCTCCGGTGCGGGTGAGAAGGGTGCTGCCAGGTGAGGGGGGGGTGCCTACTATGCTGGCCAGGGGGGGCATGCGGGTCAGCAGCTCGTGAACGGCTTCAGCTGCTGGCGGGCTGAAGAACTCGGGGGCCATGTCGTGCAAGGCGTGTGCATGAATGCCCCACTGGCACTGCATCCAGGCGCCCATGGCGTGAGTCACACACAGGTGTGAGTCACCGAGGCGGGCGAACAAGGCTTCGTACGCATAGGCTACCAACGCCAAGGGGTTCATGAGGGTCCATCCCTTGGACTGTGCCAGCACTGTGTACCCAAAGTTGTGCCAGTCGATGATGAACCGTGAGCCACGCAGCCGACAAGCCATCCACGCCGCAGCCAAGGCAGGAATACTTGGGGGGTTTTGTACAAGAATTGCACTGGGCGCAGGAATGGTTAGGAGAATCCACATGAGTTGTGCTAGCTGTACAGATGCCGCAGTGCAAGCCGAGCTAGTGCTGCGCTGCTGATCTTCACGCAGCACTCACTTGATACAGCACCTTCAAAGGTGCCCACAGTACAAAGAGAGAGCGGGGCCAAGAGGAAAACGGATTTGTCAGCAAACACTTAGTGATGTTTTGGTTATTCTCCACGCCATCTACACATCGTTCCCCTTCAAAACCGATCAGAGACACCTGAAGAACCGCAGCAAGTTTCGTGGATGTTTCGTCTGACTGCACGGCAGCCTCACATTCGCGTTGGCTTGGTTTGCCAGAGAAACAGCATGATACTGCATGCGAGGTGAACGGCCTACATCTCCAAGAACTAGAACTGCTACTGATTGCCTTGTTGGAGCCACACTTGGCATAATTGACAGACAGCGCGCCTAGCCAAGGAAGCTGATCAATCCTGCACTGAAAATGTCGGCAAGATCTGCCGAGCAAGAGCATGAAATAATTTCATCTGATATTTTGCATGGGTGTGTGTATTCCGATTATTTGATTGCTCGCACCACTGCTGCACGCCGTCTGCGCTGCAGAAAAGCCGGAGCAGGCAAGCAGTTGCCCCCCGGAGCAGGGGGGCAGCAAACACTGCACCAAGTCGATCTTCGTTAGACTAACACCTCATCGGAAAATTCATTTGTGTATACTAGCGCTTTCCGTCACCAGATCTCCTCTGTGATCAAACCTGGGGAACTATGGCAAAACAGCTTCCTGCGGAGTTCGTCCAGCTGCTGCAGCGGAGGCTGGCGGCAACAGCAGTGAAACCGCTCAGGGTGTCGACCTCGACGAGGAGAGCAGCAGTATTCGTTCCTATTTGTGCTGACGGAGACGGTTTCCCCAGTGTGCTGTTCACCGAGCGCTCCTCAAAGGTGTGTATTCAACCAGTGAACGAGATTTCTCGACAACAAACTTTTGAACTACTTTGACTGGCTCCGTTACCCGAATCAATGCACCAGCATGCAGGTTGGAACACATAAAGGACAGGTATCCTTCCCCGGGGGGCATATTGACCGGAATGAAACACCCGAAGCTGCCGCTGCTCGAGAATTCAAAGAAGAAGTGGCCTTGCCTCAAGCCTGGGCTTCCCCAGCCCCCTTTCCGCTGCTAGCTGCGAATGGCACAAACCCGCAGCATTCTCAGGCAGGCGCTTCACCATTGGGTGTCCTTGGCCGCTGGCACGATGCCATCGCCATCACGGGCACTCACGTGACGCCGGTGCTGGGGTACGTGCATGGCGATGCGTCGGTGTGTGTGCAGGAGCCGCCCACCTCCCCCGACGAGGTGGAGTCAGTCTTCATGCTGAGTCTGCCACAGTTGGCCAGTGCAGAACACTACGAGGTTGAAGACAGGAGTGTTCCGTACCGCAGTGCAGGCATCACGCTTCAACACAGGCCGTACCTGCTTCCCGTGTTCAAGGCGGGGCCCCACAAAGTATGG
>Ga0307982_1000291_pt1 | contig 39442 bp, 14 predicted proteins | sample OrgLakmetagen989_FD_201847 | JGI IMG/M metagenome (GOLD analysis project Ga0307982, IMG submission 201847) | Saline water microbial communities from Organic Lake, Antarctica - #989 | ecosystem: Environmental > Aquatic > Non-marine Saline and Alkaline > Saline | place: Antarctica: Organic Lake... | reverse complement strand
CGCGCTGGTGCTAAGGTTTGCGACAGAGACCACCGAAGAAGCCCACGACGCGCTCCTTGCTGCCTTGGCACCGCTGAAAGAGACACTGGGGCGCATTCCTTATGGGCCCGTGGCTGTTTAAATACTTAGAGTAAGAAGCTTTTTGCTTCCTGAAATCTTCCAGGAACTTTTCAATTGTAAAATTTGTTTTGGAAGTCGAACTACTGATTACTGAAGACGAAAGAACACGGGCCCTGCACTTCCATTTCAGTGCCCTTAGGCCTTAGTCTTAAAACTCAGGCGCCCTCTTATATGTGCCTCGGCCTCTGGGGTATAAGGGTATTCTAGATCGATAAAAGCAGTAAGTTACGAAGATGGAGAGGGCGGCTGCTTAATTTTCACACACACACACATGTATCACACATATGTTATATGTCAAATGTCATATATCACGTAACAGTTATGGCTCTCTAGGCATTATGGATATTTTTTTTGTTTACTTCTTTGTGTATTTCATCATAACGAATTGGATTTATCAACTATCTTGCACCAAAACCGCGCTTGCTGCTTGTTTTTGTGCCTTTCGATCCGCTCTTCTTTGGCTTTCCTTTCTTTGGTCCACCATTAGGTGCTTGCGGTGTACCGACCTCCACTCGATCCACTGAGGTTACCACTTCTCTTCTTGAACCATCTGGCACCATTGTTGTCGTTGCACTTGGGTTGTTATCGCTGACTTGTTTCCAAAAGTTTATGTCCTCAACTTTGCCGCTTTCAATGGCCGCCATGAGCTCCTTTTGGCCCACCCCCCAAGGTCGCTCTGCAAACTCAAACAAAGCGAAACGGTCACGGCACGCAAAAAGGGTTTCAAGAGCAAGCTGTTCCACAGGAGTTAAGCTAGGGTGCCACACTTCAGCCATGAGTACAAATCGATCGGAGTCGCCGTGGTTGTACACTTCGTGTGGAAAGGAGTTGTCGAGCACAACGGTTTCACCTACGCCAAGGACCTTGGTCTCAGGATGAAGGTTGTTGTTGCCTCTGCTCCCGTCTGATTGCGAGTACCCCATCACACCACATGTGTTGGCGCCTGGCACCACGAGCGGCGTGAGCGTGGAGAGCATGTAATTGCGGTGGTCGCTGTGCACCGTCCCACGGCAGTTCGCACGCTGCCTCGCGACACCTACAAAGCGATGACCGAGGGGCACTTGTTCAGCTTTTAAGCGAGCGATGGTGCCGTGAAAAGCTTGCTGCTCCGCTCGCAGAGGCAGGAACTGCCAACCATACCATGCTGCACGGTTCCACGGCGTGTCGTTCTGCTGTGGTTCATTTCTACCACTTCCTGTGTCGATGTTGCCCGTAGCTGAGTCAGGGCCGTCATCGTTGCGCAATGGGGCCTTGGCAAGGGCTGCTAGAAGTTCGTCACGAGCAATAGCAGCGCAACTGGCTAAAGTTGAGGTCCCTGGAACAGTGTTTACGGCAGGGAAAGGCGTGCGAAGCCAATCGGTATCTAGATCAGGATAAATGTATTGCTTGTGAAGTTCTTGCCCACTTGGCAAAGCAATGATGTCTCCCGGCTTCTCAGTTTTGAGGTTGTGCGTGAAGGAGTCGAAGCGTGCGAGCACGTCGCCGTGCCTGGCTACTCCAGCAGCTTTTAATTCGTTTTCAAAGTCGAGCCAAAACCTTGAAGATGTCCAAGCAGCCTGATCGACAGCAAAAGCTTTGTCTTGTTGAGCAACATTTCGATCCAAGGCCACAGCAGCGGCGGGCACTCTGTTTGATGCCGAGAAGCCACGCGCCATGGCAGGAAGCATCAACACGGCATAAAGAGGCATCATGGGTGCTGAGTCCCGATAAAATTTATATGTTATGCTGTCTACTCTGTTCCTATTCAGCTATAACTTAATGCTCCGAGTACATCATACAACAGAAGCGATACAATCTTAATAATATGTAAAATCTGTAAATGCTAGAGGTAGACTTCCTGCTGTTGCTATGCTAGGCGATGCTGAACTTAAAATGCCAAATCTTAACTGGTGGGCAACAACTGATGCGAGTCCGAGGCTTTAACTGATTCAATTGGGCTCGTACTTCTACCTATGGTAAGTTAGTTAGTCTAGTCTAGTCGTTCCTGTTCTCATGCTCCTTCGAGAGATCGACAAGCATGCATGCATCAAACAACCGCTGCAAGATGGAAAGGTACAGAACACAAAACACAGAACGAAGAGCTTTTTGTTGTGTTGTGAACACGAGGGACGACGGAAGGAGAATTCCAAGAATTGCTCTGTCTTCTTCTCTTCTGAACTCGATAGGAAGCTTTGTCATCTTTGTCACCACCGTCATGATGATAGACGACGCGGTTGAGCTCTGGACCCTGTAGTTAAAGCATACAGCATTTGCTCGAGGTTGACAGACATGCGGAGCACTCCGTCGAAACTGCTCCTAGCAGCTTGCTTATTTGGAAGTGTTCTCGCCTTTGCCCCACACCTTTCCCGACGGGTAACCGAATCACGAGTTCAACAGGCCGCGTGGCTAGAGAGATGGCGGAGTCAGCCTAGCGCGACCGAAGAATTGGAATCCCGCCAAGTGCCTGGCTATTTTTTCCCTGACGAGAGTTTCATCGAATCGGGCCGATCACAGTCGGGCGGCTACTTCCCTGCGGGCCCACCGAGCTTAGCTTGGCGGTGGCGAGCTCGTACCTCATTAGCCTGGCGCTTTCTCTTGCTCAAGGTTCGATAAAAAGTCTACAACAATTTTCAATTTAGAGATTTTTTGCATAGCAATTGTCCACTGGTCCTTATACCTTTTCTCCACCTAGCATTTAACCCTTTCTTTTTATTCATATTCCAATTAGTTGATCCCGGCGCCTTCAGAGCAGAGAAAAGAAGTAGATAGCTCCGGGGAGGATGCACTCATCATTGAAAACGATTTCATTAAGGATGCACCAGCACAGCCTAGCAATGATGTTGACGAACGTGCCAAGAAGCCACAGCGGCGATGGCGGAGGCGGCTACGATGGCGCTTTTGGCTAGGACCGAAATTAGCGCTAGCAACACCAGAAGAAAATGTGCTCATGGCTATTGGCGCTGACTTACTGGCTCTAGCGCAGACCACGAGACGGCCAGGGCGCGATTTCGAGCAGCGGCGCTTCGAATCGGCGACGCGTTCGGCGCTTGTTCTGCCGACAGCATCCGAAGAGGAAGACTTGTGGTCGGAGGATGCGTCGCCCAAGCGCTCCATTGTCGTTCGCGCCGACGCTCCACTGCCTGATTTGGCTGCGATGCCGACCTACTTTCGATCGCCGTTTGACGTGGTGCTTGGGCAAGCTCCTCAGCCTTGGTTGCTGTCGGATGCATTGCCACAAGATGCGTCAGAATCTCCATTGCCGTCGCCACCGCTGTCCTTGGAAGTAAACTCTTCTTCTGAAGAGCTTCTTCCCGCGGCTGCACCGCTCGAGACCACCACAAGCAACAGCAACTCCTCTTCAACTGCGTCTACGCCAGCGTCATTACCAACCGAAGACACTTCCTCGGAAGATTGGGCCCTCTTGCGCTCGTGGGTGGAGTTGGTGAGTGGTTTGATGCGCCGCCGAGAGGCCAAAGCTGCGTCCAATGAAGCCACCGCCCGGCGCGCGCTGAGCTTGTACTTGCGGGCGTGGCGCCTCGACCTGTGGGCAACCGTGTGGGGTGCAACCATCGTAGCGAGGGGCCATGCCTCAAGTAGTAGTGTAGTAGCAGCGACTACGAGCACCGTGGCCATGCCTCAACCAGCATCGGAGCCACTCGATACTCGGGGGGGAAATGCATCCGAGACTGCGGCATCCGAGTCAGCTCCAACTCAGAAGGAAGCTGCTGCTGGAGTAGACATCTCATCATCATCAACAACAGCGAGTGTTTCTGGAGAATTCGTGGCGGATGCAGTAAGCAATTTGCTGGGCAAGAGCTTTCGCGCTGGCCCCGGGCGGCTCCGAAAAGCACGACGCTTGGTGTTTGGGTCGGCGCCGCGCTTGATGCAGAAGTTGCTTCGCTTGGGAGGCGATGAAGCAGGCCTGGCTACTCGTCGCTTCGTGCATGTGGCTCTGATGGCGACCCTTGCGGCTCAGTGTGTGCCCATGCAACCCCCACCTCACCCTGCGGTGCATCCTCAAGTTGATGCAGCTACTGCAGCCCCTGCTGCTGTGACGTCTCCTCCTGGTAGCAACGGCACCATTTCTTCCACTAATGGCACCAACGAGAAGACCACTGGATTTCGCGCTCGCCTTCGACGTTGGATTCGACCGAAGTCCGTGGCGCGATTTTATCCCCGAATTGGGTCAAGGGACAACATCACAAAAACAGCGGATTTGCACGCACCACCTACGAACGAGGCTTCACAGCACAATGACTCGTATGCGGCAACGCCTGGTAACTCACAGGGTAGCCCCATCGAGCATGAGTCCACATTAGCAGCGGCTGCGCTGGGCTTCGATGATGACATCTTATCTTCAAGCTTGCGCCCGCAGCCCTCGACAGACGAGTGGTTGCGCATAGAGCTTCTGGCGCGTCGCGGCTTAGGGCTCGGCGACAACCGCAAAGCACACCCCCTGCGCCTGAGCCTAGTGCAAACAACCACGGTGCCCACATGCGGCAGCGCTCTTGCTCTTGTCATAGTGACTCCCAGCCGAAATGCTGCAGTAGTAGTGGTGCGGCTAGCAGCAGATGCCTGGTCCCTCTTGACGACTCATGGCAGCGCCACCACGGAGGAATCGCCGGGTAGCCAGGCGGAGGATAGTTCTCCCTCATTGCCATCCTCCGAAAATGGGACAGTACCGGCAACGGTAGCCAGAGCAAATACCACTCCAGCCAGCCTGGCTTCAAGTAGTGCTTTGTTCGGGAGGCAGCTGGGTACAGTGTCAGAGGGTGCACGGCTGGTTTTTGAAGCTCTCGAGTCGCCCTATGCCACTACAACAACAGTCACTGTGAGTGGTGATACTGGCGACAGTGGACGTATGGACATTGTAGAAGAGCCCAAAAACAGGAGCGGTTTTAATGCAGTCTTGCGACGAGCGTCACAAGAAGGTGACCTGAAATCGGTGCTCTTCACTGGTCATGGTGCTGGAGGTGGCGTGGCTACGGTAGCCGCAGCGTATTACGCTTCCTTGCAGAGTGCCCGATCTTTTCATGGAGGAATGCCTGCTGAAGACGCGGCTGAGAGCGCCAGTGATTCAACGAGCACTTCGGCTGAGGAATCATTGCACGAGCAGCTAGATCAAAAGGGGCGCAGCCGTTGGATGAGATGGAGCGTCTTAAAAGGCCGTAAAAGTGATGATGTTGGCAACGGGAGTAGCAGCGAAGAGAGCACACCACCACACACGAGTGACGACAAGAAGAAGAATAAAAAGAAGGAGAAGAAGGAAAAGAAGATCAATCCGTTTCAGTGCATGCTTGTTACGGTGGGCGCGCCGCCGGTTGGGAATGCTGCCTTTGCCTCGTTGCTCGATGCCACCGTGTTACCTTTCGGAGGCCTTCACTTGAGCTCGACAGGTCAGCAATTGGAGCAAACAAAGTTATTCCATTCGCATATTTCGTGTAGTTCTTTTCGTGAAATGAACCTGTTCTCAAAATGGCATCAAGCATATCTATCGCAATCGCAATCTCGTGCTTACTGCGGGTATGCTCTTTTCATCACGTCTTTTTGTATTGTTATGTCAATAGGCGACCTTACGCCTGCGATGGGCTCAGCCCTGGGCTATGCGGCAAGTGGAGCCAATGTGGAGCTGCCTTTCCTACCACTGGGCAACGCTACGGTGGCTGCCCCCCACTTGCAGTCGTCTGTTGGCGACGTCACGTACTCCCTCGAGAGCCCCTCGGGGGTGCCTGAATGACGGGGCCATGGACTTGAGATGGACCTAAAGTGACTCTTGAGCTCAGGAGAGCCTTATCTGAAGGGCACTGCCACGGCGGTAGTATGAATCTCAATCAATCACTACCAACCCAAAACACCAATAACCATACCATATACAATTTCCAATAAAATCCCAATAAAATCATATAGGAAGATAGGTAGGAAATTAGGTAGGAAGAGTAGTGGTATAGGTAATGGATTATAAGTATGGTCCGCCGTGACAGGCACTGCTGAAGTAGGAGGCATTAAATGAGTCGCATGGGAGGTGGGGCAGTTGGGCGTTGGGCTCTCTCTGAACTCCGATCTGATTTACTGATTTAAATTTCCTCTTTCCTAAAAAAATTCAAGGTTAAATCGCCCATCGGCGTTCTTATTCTTATATTCTCATATCTACTATATCTTTAGCCAAGTAGCCACCTCAGATATGTAAGTTGCGCCTCCACGTTCCAATGATTCTCGTTCTATCTGCTTTCGGAGAGCGGAGAGGTGTGGGTATAGCGCTATATATATGTATGTGTGTTTGTGTTAAGGATAACGTTAAGTCCAACACACTAAACGGGTCTCCCCTTTCCCTCTCCTCTCTCTGATCCCCAATAGTGATAGGGAAGTAGCGGCCAAGGCCATCTTCACTGACTTATGCAATTCATTACTCTGGTCTCGTGGAAAGGAAGCTCCCCCTTCGGCTCCATGTCTCAGTCTCCACGTCTACACGGATCTACGTTTTTCGATTCACGGCCTTCTCAAGGTGCCACAAAAAAGCCTCTGTCGACATTCCCTCGCCTGGACTCACCTGCAAGAAATAAATTGCGTCCTTAATAAGCCAAAGAACGTGGTCATATCCGGACATTAAATCCATACAGGTGCTCCGATGTCTTTTCAAAGAAGGTGTGAACAAGGGTGTGCTAAGCTTTAGAGGACGCCCTAATGCGTACCGCAGATCCCATGAATCCTGCCGCGATAGCAGTCCTCACGTTTCTTTGGTCATCATCGAAGAGCGCTACTTCGCCATTCGACAAGCCTTTCTCCGACGCCAGTGCGGCCAAAAACGCGTTCTTGTCCGGCGGTGGGCGAATTCCGGACACCTCGCCGTAGCACTGGCTCCCTTCCAGGGGGGACCGGACGTCTGCGTTAGGGAAGCCGAGCGCAGCCAGGTAAGCGCTCACTACCGGAGGTTGTCCGAATGTGACCACGCACCAGCTCCTAGTTTGGTTGCCTTCGCTGTTCACGGAAGCAGCGTCGATGGCGCTCAGCACTGCGGCGAGCTCGTGGCGGCAAGGCACGTCAACTTCAAAGCGCTTCGGCACGTCAGTTACTTTCACGCCGCTATTGTACACGTGTACGTTGGTTAACGTTAAGTCAAAGTCCTGTCTCCCCACAGCGCATGTATCAACACGCCCGTGCACAACGGCGGAAAACGCAAAAAAGTTTAACGGAGGGAAGGAACATCAAGGAATAGATCGGGCACGAGCCTACACAAATATTCAAAAACCATTCCAACTTACAAATGCGAAGAGTTTAATCGGTGAGGCCTCGATGGCTGCCGCGAGCTCTATCGACGACTCTGTTGCGGCTACACAAGCATGTACAAAGAAGCTGAGGCACTTATTCGTATGACTTAAGACACTCGTTTCGAGAAATGTCTTAAAAACAAGCCTTACCCATACGGAGCGCTTACAGCTAAGCCCGACTTCAAGATTGTTGAATCCGAATGAGTCCAAATGAGGTATCCTTTGCAGAAGAAGCAATTAAGAGCGATGGTAACTGCGTTCCCGCCAAGACTAGGCTAGCGCAAGCAGGAAGGAGAGCAGCTGAGGAGCTGAGGAGCTAAGTATTAGAAGAGAACAACAAAGGAAGAGAATTCAAGCAAAAGGAAGGATTGTTGCCAGTTCCAGGCAAAAGTAAGAAGATATTCTACGAAAATTACCCGAATTTGTACGAGTAATGACTCTGGTTTCCGGCACAATATTTTAGATCACTTTTTGCCCATCAGGTATCCACTGAACGCTGATTGGCTGAATTCGCGACGACCAAGAGTTGGTTGGGCCAGTGCTGTGCTGCGCTTCTCGAGGTGCGCGTCGCCGTCGACGCTGACTGCGAGCGCTGTGCGAACCAATGCCTTTCCTCTCGTTTCTGATTTAGTTTCATTCCTGTAGAATATCTGAGTGCTTCTTTTTGCTTCGCGTGCTTTGCATTATTTGCGATGGCATGCCGTCCTTTTTGAACCAACGACAAAACCAGTTGCGCCCTCGAGCTCATTCTCTCCCTTTCTTTTTTTCATCTTTTCCGTCGCCGCATCACCAGGTTTCTTTGAGCAAGGTTTAAAGGTATTGTGCCTCTGAGGCGCGCGTGAGTCGCTCTCCGATGCGGGCTCCAAGCGCGCTGACGCTGTCGGCGCTCTTTGGCGCCGCACTTGCGACCAACATGCCCACCCATGCCCCAGTTCCAATGCCCACGGCGCACCCCACCAAAGTGCCCAGCCCAGCGCCTTCGTCAACTCCAGTGCCGTCGAATTCGTATGATCCGACGGGCTTGCCGACCAATCCCCCGTTGCCCAAGCCTTCGCCGGTGCCGTCGTACCTTCCCACGCGCGAGCCCACCCCCAAGCCCACGCCGGTGCCCACGGAGCATTTCAAACCCACCAATGAGCCGTCGCCTGCGCCGTCGCCGTTCCCCACGCACGTGCCGACGACGCAGCAAGACTACTACCCCAAGTACATGGTGTCGATGCTGATTGACTGCATCGGAAACGGGGGGAACAAGCAAGGCCCAGTGAACCACACTTACGAGCTTTCGCTTCAGGCCAACGTTGGGGAATACGAAACGGCCAACACGGTTCGGTTCAACGGTTTAGGCTTCGTAGACGAAGACGCGCAGCCGGTGGACTTCGACAAAGCAGACGAGCTGAACGGAACCGCGCTGTCGTGCTCGAACTTTCCCGCGGGTTCGCCCCCCGAAGAGTATGCGTTCATTCACAACTACTACTTGGGCTCGGCAGTCGAGCTGGACTTCCGATCCACCGAAACGCGTGACGTCGACGGTGTGCCCACGGGGCCCGCTTTGCCGACGCAAGCAGACCTCCGCGCGGACTTGTCGGAGGTGTGCATGCGGCAAACCACGAACAAGGACGACCGCAGCGACGGCACCGGCAGCCACACTTCGGCGGACGACTTGTACGTTGAAACCGTTGGCCACGACGGAGTGAGCTTGAATTTCTTGATCCAAGAAATCGACGTCACCGGGACCACCACCTGGGTCAGCAACGAAACCATGGCGCTGAAACGGACCAGCCCTACGGACCCGTACCAGCTGTGCGCGCCGCTGCACGCGCTGCGCTTCGAGACCAAGTTCGGCAACTACCACAACGTTTCCGACTTCGTGCAGAACTCCATCCCCTGGGAAATGCGCATTGCAGCGGAGTTCGACGCCGACATTTCGCTCTTGGCGTTCACTGGGGACGACAACGTGACGCTGCGCAGCGAACGGCAAGACCTGACCTGGAACTACGGCGAGCGGCTGGTGTCGCAATTTACCGAAGGCAGCATCGTCAACAACCCGAAATTCGCGCGGGACTGGATATACGAGTCCACTTACCGGGTGGTCGAGGACTACGCGCTGGCCACGGTGTACGACCCGCGCTACGGCGGCAAAACGGCGAACGCTTCGGAGGCCCACCTGACCCGCATGTGCGACGACGAGTGCGAAGCGAAAGGCGGCAAGTTCCAGAGCTGGCAGCCTCACGTGGTGGTGGAGTGGAACATCTCGGAAACCGGCCTCAAGCGCGTTCCCGGCGACTTCGGCGGGAACCCCAACTCGCGGTGGGTGCACGTGCGCCGGTCCACCTACCAGAAGGAGCTGCACGTCAAGGACGAGCGGCGCTACTTCGCCGTCACCTACGACCGCACCCCACCCCCCGTGCACATCCTCAAGGACTCGGTGCGCTTTCAGTACGCGTACAATGAAACCAAGTGCGGGAACCGAAAGGTCGCGGGTGGCACGCGCGCCGACACTGACTTCGTTACGTACATCGATATTGGAGTGGAGCCTTACCCCGAGTGCTTCTCAACCTCGACCGAAGACACTCTGAGCATGCAATTCGAAGCGCAAGAAGAAGGGCACTACTACTTCTACGCGCACCCTGCCTACGACCGGCAAGGGCTCGAGTTCAACTTTTCCGGCTTCGTCGGCATTCCGTGGCCGTACTCGATCAAGGACACCGAGTTTTACGTGGACCTGTACCTCTGCGGGCCGTTCTCGGAGTACGCCAACTGCGACTCGACCGGGGACTTTCCTCGGGTCGAAAACGTGACGGTGCCGATGGACGCGGAAGCGTTCATGTTTGGCTACGACTTTTCCTTCTCCAAGTTTGCGATTTACACCTACGCGGAAGACGACGGGTACATCTCGGAGAACGAGGGGTGGGAGTACAACCAGGCCCCTTACTTCAACGAGTGGCGCGCGTACTACGGCAACCTGTCCTACCCCCTCGTGGCGCCCGCTTTGGTGAAGAAGCTAGAGGTGCTGCCCATCACCTACCGCAGCAACTACTACAACGAAACCGAGTGGTCAGCGTCGCGCTACGAAGTGGTGTCCACGCAGGACTCGCGGCTGGACCAGGTCATTGAGCTGGTGCCGGAGGGCGACCAAGACGAGCGCGAGAACCGCTACCCCGGCGGGATGGGCTGGACCACGGAGTTCGGGAAGCGCTGCAAGGTGTTCTTCAAGCTACGCCAGCTGGCTAACGAGTTCGACTACATCAGCCACCGGAACAAGTACTACAACCACATTTACAACGAAGATTTTTGGAGGAACAACGGCGCCGACACCGACGACGACTTGAAGCGCTCCGACGTGGAAAACTACTTGCCCAACACCGACTCGTGGGGGAAGTACAACTACCGCAAGAACCCCAAGGAGAACTACGAGTACAACATCACGCGCACCCTGCACGTAGAGACGGTGTTCATGCCCGACTCGAGCGATTACTCGGAAGCCTTAGCGAGCGCAGACCCCAGTGGTGGGCCCCCAGCAGCCATCATTTTGAACAAGAACTTGACCAGCTACTACTCGCAGGACTACTTTTACATGGTGGGGCAGCACGACTCGAAGAAAGACGGGGACCAGGTGGTGATGGCCAAACTGCGCCTGATGTACTCCAACGACCCTCTCTTTGCTTACGTGCCGGTGGACGCCTACACTTTCGTGCCCATCGTGAACAAGCACCAGACCTCGCTGCTGGCAGACGCCTCTACGGTGATGGACGAGCGCGGCTACTCGCCAGTCTACAGCTTGCCCACGGTGAACGTCACCGTCAAGAACAGCATCGACTACACCACCGACGCGGGCGGTTTGTGCACCCTTCTGGTGTCGCTCACGGAGAAGCCGTCGGGCATGGTGAAGCTTGCCGTCTCGGTGCCCAACAAGGTCCAAGCGCAACTGTACCAGGGCAAAAACCCGCTCCTGATTTTCTCCCCCACCAATTACGAGAACTTGGAAGTGACGGTGGAAGGCTTGAACGACAACGACAACACCAACGGAGACGTGCCGTTTGACGTGGCCTTTTCCATGGTTTCTGCTGACGATCCTCGCTTCCTGAACCGTTACGAGGCCTTCAACTTCGCCATCACCCTCACCAACTTGGCGACGTCCTCCGACACGCGCCTGGCGGTGGGGCTCAACAACTCGCTGTGCCACACCAGCGAGAACGGCAACGAGTGCGTGGTCACCCTCGCAGTCTGCAGCCACGATTCTTCCATGTCGGACGCGGCGTTGCCTACGGCGCAGTGCGTGGCGCCCTTCTCAGGGCACCCCATTTTCACCAACGGCATCACCAAGGTGGTGGTAGAGCTGGAAGTGGCCAATCGGTTCGAGTCGGAAATCACCGCGGTGGCCAGCAACGGTCGGTTTGACGCCTCCAGTTCGCGAGTGCAGTGCGAGCGCGGGCGCACCTTCAACAGCTCGTCCGCAGCCGATGCCTGCAAGGCCACGGTAACCTTTGAGCCGTACGCGATGGCGAGCAGCGGCAACAGCGACCAGGGGCCATTCTTTGCCCAAGTCACGCTCACTGGGGTGGATGACTTCGTGTTGGATGGCCCGCAAGCCAACTACTTGAAGATTACGGCGGCGCGGGTGGTGCGGGGCCCCATGAAGAATTTGGAGAACCAAGAGGCAGCGGATGACAATGCGGTGGACGTCGTGCTGTACAAGACTTCGCACGAAGTGATCAACAACGACGACGACTACAGCCGCATCCGAATGGACCCAGACTTTTACGGCAGTGGGAACACCGAAGACTCGCCGTTCTTTGCGAAGCGGTACCTGGAAGTAACCCCGAGCCGCTGCGAGACGTCGGAATCGTCGGAAGTAGGGGCCTGCCCGGTGACCGTGACCGTGGACTTTGATGCGCTGAACCGTTCGGTGACCTCGGAGCACGACCTGGTGGAATGCGCGCGCGTGACCATGGACTTGGCCTGGTACTTCGACAACACTACCGCGGTGAAAGACGCCCTAGCGGCGATGCAGACGGCCAAGCTGGCCCGGCCCAACTTCCGCATGACCCACGGCGTGGACTTCCACGGCGAAGAGCCGCGAGTTTTCGTGGACTGCTACGACGAAGACGGCGTGCGGTGAGAGATTGGGCTGGTGTCGGAGTGCCTTTTTAGTGTTTGATGAATTCTGGTGGTGTCTTACTTGTTGCATTGGCTATGAGGAATGTGTGTGCTCTTCGTCTTGTGATGTGGTGATCGCCTTGCATACTTCATTCGTGCTGCTTTTGTCTATGCACATCAAATACCATTATGAAAGCTGCCATCTCATTCTTCCCTACAACTATTTCTGTTTCTTTGTCCCCTTTCCTTACTTTTTTTTCTTCTCTATTTCGTTTGCAGATTCACGGGCAACAACTTGAAGTATTGCATTGCGGATGACTACGAAGCCGAAGACGCGCGCATTTTGGGATACATGGACAAGTCCATCAAGACCGGCGACGGCGCCAACATGCTGTGGCACGTGACCGACGACTTCTGCCTGCCCCCCGGCAACCTGACGGGCTGGTTCTACAACGCGACGCGCCTCTACCAGCCTGGCTTGAGCCCGGGTGGGGGCTGGGTGGCCAGCGCGAAGATTACCGGGACTGACACGGTGCTGTACACCAGCATTGGCTTGGGTTATGACGAGCCTCGTCCGCACCCCAACCAAATCGGCAACTTTTCCTTTGAGATTCCTACGGCGGGCATTCCCATCAGCCTGAACAGCAACGGCGCGAAATGGGTGAAAGTGAAGGTGATTGTCTCTACCACCGCCACGGGATTGGAGCTAGCCTCCACAAGCAATACATCTGCAGTGACCATCACCGATCAAGTCAACACCCCTTTACTGAACGAGATTTACTTCGACGCCACCTTTGAATCCACTGGCACGCTGAGCTTCACGCTGGACTCCGCGGACGATGACGTAGATGATGAGGACAGCACTTACACGCTGCAAGTCTACGTGGAACAGGTGAGGAGAATGAAATAATGAGAGAACACAGGCATTCTTCGTTTTACTTCTTTGACTTGGAATGCAGTGATATCTATCTTAAAATGGCTCTTCTGAATTTTCACACACGCTGAAAGAATTTATTTCTCACTGTCATGTTTTCCACTTCCTTTGCCGCAGGTGAAATTCAACTTGGTAGACGAAGATTTGTCCGAGTCCTCGATCAAGATTGGCAGTTTCTCGACGGGCAACGGCGGCGCTGGCGACACCGCTATCACTTCCCTGGAAGTCACGCACTACGACGACGACACCGCTGGTCTGCTCTTGCAAGCCCTGGATTCGCCCGACTTTTACGCGTACCGCACCGACCGGGTGGCGCCTTCGGACGAAGAAATGAGTGGCCACCGGTTCTTTGGCATGCGCCACAACCAAACCTCGGAAGGCTACGTGAACGACAAGTTTGGGGACCCGTTGCGCGCCAACATGACGTACTTCAACGTGTCGCTGGCCTCGCAGCCGCTGGCCGACGTCAAGGTGTCGGTGAAGGCCGCGGCGTCGCAGTCGGCGTGGGGCTGGCGGGTGGAAGGCGTGCCCGTGGACGCAGAATGCGCGCTCAACACCGAGGTCTTCGCCCTCAGCAACGGCTACCACAAGTCCCTGGCAACCCCCTGTGGGGGCGGCACCTACGTGGTCAAGACCTACGCCTCGCCGAGCCCCTGGATCACGGGCAGCAACGACACGGTAGTGAACCTCGAAGAGGGCGAACTCGCGCTGACCTTCACGCCATCCAACTGGCACGTGCCTCAAATGGTGGTGGTGCAAGGCTTGGATGATTTCGAAGACGACGGCGACCGCGACTACACCATGAAGCTCACCGCCACCTCGACCGACTTATACTACGACTCCAACGCCAACGCCTCCAAGGATGAGTACAGTGCTGGCAACTACACCCGCCGCGGCTATTTGCCTACGGTCACGGTGCCGCTCAAGAACTTGGACGACGACACGGCCTCGTTTGTGGCGATGCAAAACGGCACCGAGTGCTCCGAGCCGTACTACCGCCTGGACTCCGAATTGCACATGTACTTGACTTCCAAGCCGGCGTCGGTGGTGTCGGTGTACCTGGAGTCGAGCTTGCCGAACGAAGCCGGGCCGGTGCAGCAGCTGGTGGCCATCACTCCGGACAACTGGGAGACCATGAAGGCCGTGAAGGTGTCTTCCGTTGACGACTTCGCAGCCGACGGCGACGTGAACTTCACGGTGTCGGTAGACTTGTTTTACTCCAACGACGCGCAGTACGGCGACGCGGACAAATTTGACCGCAAGTTTTCGTTCGTGAGCGTGGATGACCCCAATGACGCGCTGGGCGTGGGCGCTGCGGTGCTGATGGAAGTGACCAGCGACGTGGACTACACGACGGCTCTGGGCGGCTCGATGGATTTGGCGGTGTCGCTCAGTTACCCTCCTCAGGAGCCCGTGTTTGTTGGGGTTTCTACCTCGAACCTGGACCAAGCGGTGCTGACCACGGCCTCCACTCTGGTCTTCACGCCTGACAATTACGCGGTGACGCAACACGTGTCAGTGACGGGGGTCGATGACATGCTGCGGTACGGCGACACCACCTACCAAATCGTGCTGGGCCTGATTGCGACCGCAGACCCGTACTACGAGCGCTTCGCTTTCGGGCCCGACGACACGCGGGACGACAAGACTGTGAACTTCGAAGTGATCAACCACGACTACCCGTGGGCCCGGGTGCGCGTGGGTATGATGTCGAGTGCCACCATGACCTCCGAAGGCGATGCCACCCACCACACCTACGCCAACTTGACCTTGGGCCTGTGCCAAGCCATCTACGGTGCGATTGAAGAAAGCGGCACTCCTGGGACGCCAGTAGCGGCCATGGCGGATGATGCCTCGCTGTGCGGCGGTTACGACTTGAAGGCAAGCGAGCTCTTCGGTAGCATGGATCAAGTGTCGTTTGTCACGGTGACGGTGATGGTGTCCGACACTTCGGAAGCGCAACTGGCTTGCGCGCCTGAGGCTTACATGTGCGACGCGGCCTACGACGGCAGCTGGGCTTCGCTGGTGTTTGACATGACGGGCTACTCGGACTTGAGCAGCTTCGAGCCTCAGCTTTACCTCATGGGCGTGGACGACTACTCGGCAGACGGCGACGTCATGTACACGGTGAAAGTGAAGGAGGCTGCGGTCAAGTACAACAAGGAGCGCCATGTGGTGCTCGACAGCTACTTGCCTGCGGAGCTGACCTTCACCAACGTTGACGACGACGCGAGTGCTGCGGCGGAAGATGCTTTCTTCACCGTGGACCCCAAGCTCGGGTGCCACGTGTACGAGGGAGGTTCGCACGGCGCCAACGGCACCGACTGCGCCCTGTCCTTTGCCTTCGCGGACGTGGTCAAGAAGACCTTTGACACGGTGAACAACAACTACTTTTACCTGGCGACCCTCACTCTGAAGCAGCCGGCCGACAGCGCCGTGTACTTTAGCGGGGTGATGGGCGGTGGCGACGTGCGCAACGGCTCGACTTGCGGCATGGGGCCCGGCTGCGGTGACGTCACTTTGTGGTGGCCCGAAACCACTTCGGATTGGTCCGCGCTGGCGGCCACGGTGCAGCTGGCGACGGTCGACGATTGGCTTGATGATGGCGACAAGGACTTCAACGTTACGGTGGAGGGCAGCGTGGTGTTTGGGTGCAGCGACCAGAAAAACCCGACGGTGGACACCTGCACTGGGGTCTTGACCTCGGGCGGCAACGTGACGTACATGGTGCGCGGCCAAGAAATGGATGACGACACCGCAGGGCTGGTGTTTTCGCAAGGCACCGACATGTTTTACAGCTACCGCAAGGCGCGCACTGACGGTTTGGAAGCAGGTCTCACTTCGCTGTCAACAGTGGAGCTGCCCTCGAACACCACCTCGGAGTCAGGCGGGGCTTCCTCCAACGTGTACGTAGACTTCAATGTAGCGCTGAGCTCCGAACCAGAGGAAGACGTGACGGTGACTTTCTACGCGGTGAGCTTCAACGACGAATACGGCGTGGCCCGCTACGAAGGGATCCCCACCTTAAACCGCTCGAAGATCGACGGCGGCGGCTATGTCGTGGACTCGTACGTGTCGCCTGCGGATTGGGTGAATGCATCCAGCTCCAAGGACACCCTCATGGACCCTGCGATTGGCGGCCTTGCGCTCACTTTTACGCCCATGAACTGGAACATGCCTCAAACGGTGTCGGTGATTGGTCTAGACGATTTGGCAGCGGACGGCGACAAGCCATTCAATGTCGACGCGATGGTGGTAGGCACAGCGGGCGATGGCTACCGGTACGCCCCCGAAGAGAACCTCTTTGACCAAGCAGTGCGTTTGCCGTTCTTGAACTTGGACGACGAGCAAGCGACCGTGGGCTATTCGGCGGAACAAGTGGGAGCTGTGGTGGCGGAACCTTTCTTTGGGGACTCGGCGCGTATTGAAGTGTACACGACCACCGAGCCTTCGGACGTGATTTGGCTCTCTTTCTCGTCTACGAAGCCTTGGATTGCCAACACCACGCATGAGCTGGTGGCGATTACGCCCTCGAACTGGGACCAGAAGCTGGTGGTCCACGTGAATGCGGTGGACAATTTCATGGCCGACGGGAACTCGTCCTTTGAAGTGGAAATGCTGGTGCTGGGCTCCTCGGACCAGGCCTACGGCAAACTGATGCAAAACCAGACCTTTGCCTTCACCAAGCTCGACGACCCCGATGACGCAGGCTTTTCGGGCACCAGCGGCGTGGCGATGGAGTTCATGTGGGGCCGCAACCTGGCGGGCGTGATCCAGGACTTCACCACGGAGTACGGGGGCGACGGGTCGATCTTGGGCGATGCCGAGAAGTCGGGCAGTGCCACGCTGCAAGTGCGCTTGAGCAAACTGCCTCAAGATGCGGTCACTTACGCGGTAACCAGCTCCGACACCACGGAAGGCCAAGTGCTGTACCCCTCAGTGGTGGTGTTCACCCCTGAAAACTACTACGAGTGGCAAGAGGTGGTGGTGATTGGGCGAAGCGACACCATCGCCGACGGCGACGTGACCTACGACCTCGAGTTCCACTTGCTGGGCACCAATGACCCATACTACCGCGCGCTGCCTCTGGAAGACACCACCCAGTCCCTCAAGAACCAGGACACCATCGAGCAGCGCGTGGCGCTCGGCATGTCCAGCTTGGGCTGCTACAACATCACCGAGGGCACCGACGCGAGCCGAGGCTACGCCGTCAGTGGCACCGTGGCCTGCGTGGTGCAGTTCACGATTTGCTTGTCGGACACCGGGACTTGCACCCAAGAATTGACGGCGCAGGAGGTCTACAACACGTCGACCTCGGAAGCGCTGGGTTTCGACAGCATTGCGCTGGACGTGTATATGAACGATACCGCGGTGGCCTACTTGGGCCAGCCTCAGTTCAACCACGGCCAGATTAACGTCACGTCGGACGGCAGCCAGTCGCGAGTGGTGCTGGGCCTGGGGCGCCCGCTGGAGACTTCCTTCAATTTGACGGTGTACGCGACGGACGACGTGAACAACGACCAGAAACGCGACACGGAGCTGAGCGTGTACGGTGTGCTGCGGCGTGAGACCAACATGGGCACCAAAGAGATTCAAGAGTTCGTCAACTACTACGACGATTCTGGCGACGTGACCTTCTCCAAGGACAAGGGCGGTGGTGAGATGGTCAACTTCGGAGCCGTGCCGATTATTGTGCGCGACGACGAGTTCCCCGACTTGCGGTTCTGGCGGGTCTCCAGCGGCTGCGAGACCTCCGAAGTGGGTCGTTTGAGCACCCCTGGGCTAGCGGTGTCCGAAGGCACTTGCTTGGTGTACGTGCGTTTGGGCGCGGAGCCCGCGTCGGATGTGACCGTGTCGATCAGCTCGTCGGACAGCACCGAAGGCAAGTTCATGCTCGGGAGCCCAGACGGCACCGACAGCGTGGACGTGGAATCGGCGGGCTACCCAGTGCGGTTGGTGGACAGCGCAGTGATCAGCTTTGACGCCACGAATTGGTTCACTCCAGTGAAGGTGGTAGTGGTGGGCACCGACGACACCGAAGCGAATGAGACCAAGGGCGAGCGGGAGTTTGTGCTATCGGCGGCGGTGACCGCCGGCCCCGCCCCATTTAATGGCCTGACGAGTGACCTGGTCTTCGACAACGGTGACGACGACTCGGTGGTGATTCAAGTGGCGCAAAACGATGCTGCTGTGGGCGCGCGCACCGCCGACAGCGTGGACGAAGTAGGCACGGTGGCGAAAGCGTGCAAGGCCTTCGAAGTGCTCATCACCGACCAGTCGTACTTTGACGCTTCCGGAGTGGCGCCTGGCGCCTTTTTCACCATCGCGGTCTCCGACGACTCTGAAGTGCTGGTGTCCCTCACTTGTGACGGCACTTACGCGCCTTCGATCCAGCTCGACGACACCACGCTACCAGCCGCTTACGCGGAAATCAACAGCTTGGTCGATGAAACAGTGGGGGCTACTCCAGCGGCGACCTTCTATTACCGTGGCGTGGATGACAACGACAACGACGGTGACGTGGAGTTCAAAATTACCATCACGGCGCGGACCGAGGCCTACACGGGCATGCCAGAGAAGATCGCAAGCTACGCCTTCTACTCGACCAACTACGACGACGATTCACTGGTGCTCTCCAACCCCGATGCGCTACAGGGATCCAAGACTGCGAACTGGCCAGAAGCCGAGAAGAACCTCAAGAAGGCCGGTGTGGACGGCGAGTGCAGTGGGAACGCATGCCAACACACCGTGGTGCTCCAGGAGCCGATCATTTTCGACGACGACAGTTTGCCAGACCAGGGCAGCAACAAGACCGCCATGCTGGTGTTCAGCTACCCGGACTACGACACCTGGAATGCTTCGCGCACCGATTACACCGAAGCCGAAGTGCAGTTTGCGTTCAGTGACAACGCGGGCCAGTTCCGCCTCGACTTCGCGTATTATCCTGCCGCGGACCAGGCGGGCCGCAACGACGGGTGCACGACAGCGAAAATGAACGCGCCGCTTCTGACCGACAGCTGCCGCGTGACGCTGGACTCGGCGGACCAAACTTTCACGGTGCAAGTGACGGCGATTGGCGATGACGTGGACCGCGGCGGCCACAGCTCGAACATGACGGTGACCACTACCATGACCTACCGCGAGCGGGACAGCACCACGGGCGCTCTCACGGGCACCACCGCCACCAAGACTGCTAAGACTCAGATCATCAACCTGGTGATTGTGGAAGACGACACGGCGGGTCTGTTCGTGAACCAAACTGACAGCACTTCGGGCGCCGTGTTCCAAGCCGCTGCGTACCGCGACTTCCCTCGGGACGTGAACCAAGTGCAAGACGCGACCATGGGCACCATTGCGCTGCCTGCTTACGTGACCAAGGAAAGCGGCGGCAACGTGACCTTCTCGGTTGCGCTCACTTCGGAGCCGCTGGTAGACGCCTACGTGTACGTGTATTCGGAGCAAGTGGTGCGGAGTGACGGGTCAGAGACGCGCTACGAAGCGATTCCGTGGCCCTCGACGTACGACTGGACCAAGTTGCACCCGCCAGGGGGGTGGACCAGCACGCCGATTCAGGACAACAGCGTGGACCGCCCCGCGCACCTGCAGTGCGAAGACATCGTCAAGCTGGCGCCTTGGACGGAGGCGGCGCAGCGCCTGGTGTTCACCCCCGCCAACTGGAAGGTCGCGCAGCTGGTGACGATCGTGGGTTTGAACGACTTGTACGACGACTCTACGGTCAACTACAACATTTACCTCAAGACTTCGTCCAGCTCGACTACGGGGGCCGACCCTTCCTACGACATGATTGGAGACGTCACCATGCCAATGGCCAACGACGACGACGACACCGCGGGTCTGGGCGCCTACTGGGACGACTTCAAGACGGGCCCCACCTTTGGCATTGTCTCGGAGCCGTTCTTCAACTACGATGCCACCCTGTACTTTTACCTCACTTCCAAGCCCGCGGACACGGTGCTGGTCACCATTGTGTCCTCGGCGCCGACGGAAGCGGTGTCCGCAGTGCAAGTGGCGGCGATTGGTCCTTCGGACTGGGACCGTCCTGACTTTGCGCTCATTTCCGGCCTGGATGATGCCGTGCTCGACGGGACCCAGAACTTCACCATCACCCTGAGCGTGGTTTACAGCGGCGACAGCAATTACGGCACCGCCGCGGAGAATGCGGACGGTGTGAGCGGGCGGTTCGAGCTGGCGATGCCTGGCTACGCCCTCGATGACCCTACGGACGTGTCGGCTACGCAGTGCACCTTGGGCGCATTCGGCATCTTCTCGACCTCGTCTTCGACCTGTGCCAAGTGCCCCGCTGGCGAGTACGCCGAGACCGGTGGAGACAAGCTGGCGTGCCGCCAGTGCCCACCGGGCACCTTCGGTTACACCACGGGGGCGCAGGCGTTCACCATCTCCAAGGACTTTTACGGTGATTTGCTGCCGCCCGGCTGCTTGCCCTGCCCTAACGGGACGTACGCGAGCGGCTACGGCTCGAGCGAATGCACCCCATGCCCCGACGGTAAAGTGTGCTGGCCGCTGGCGACGGTGACTCCCAAGAACGAGAAGCCGTGGGAGCAGTGGGCGTCGTCGTTCGACCGCCGCTGGACCCAGGTCACCGCCGAAACCTTCAGCGCTGCGAAGATGGACTTCTTCGGGGAGAGCGTTCAGATGAATCGGGACCAGTACGAGGCCTACCTGCTGGTGAACGGCTTCGCGGCGTGGTGCGTGGTGGCAGTGCTGCTGTTGCTGTTCTCGTACTTCGGCCCGCGCAAGTGGCGCGACGTCATGGTGCGCTGCCTCCGAGCCATGGACGTGTTCCCGCGCCACCACGCCACGGCTGCCAAGAACGAAGAGTACGCCGAGACGGCGTATGCGCCTTCGGCTCTGGGCGGGGTGGTCACGCTGGGCCTCTTCACCTTGGGCCTGCTGGCGACCTCCATCATGTTCCACATGTACGTGCACTTCAACACGGTGTCCACGTCGCAGTTGGACGTCTACAACACCTCGTTCGTGGAGAAGACCGCTGTGGACTTGTCCTTCAAGGTGACCTTCGTGGGCTTCTCGGGCTGTGACAACGCCACTTTCTTGCCGGATGGCATCAACACTGCTGATGGCGTGCCTTCGGAGAAGTCCCAGCCGAGCATGATTGCCACGGGGGTCAGCTACGAGTCGCGGGAAGTGGACTACATGTGCAACAACGGCGACCTGGAGATGGAGCTGACGCTGACGTCGCTGAAGGTGCTCACGGTGCCCAAGTTTACCTTCAAGGTGGCCCCCGAGTGCATTCCGTGCTTCGACAGCGGCGTTACTCCGGGCTACTACGAGAACGGCGTAGGCAACACAGTGCTCAACTGCCCGTCGTGCACCATTGCCTCGGCCCAAGCGTTCAAGTACGCCATCTCGGCCACCGCCAACTACCCGGGCGTCGACCGCTTGCATCTGCCAGACGACAACTTCGTAAATGGCTCCGAAGTGCCCGCGCGCCAAACTGACGTGTTCCGAGGAGAAGCCGCGACTGAGGTAGAAGTGAACTTGATGCCTGCAGACTACGAGAACCGGCAAACGGCGAAGCGCGAGAAGGCGTACCGGTTGGTGTACTCGGAGTCGAACCTCGGGGACACTCAGGGTTTCCACGGTGCTTATGACTTCTACGGGGCTTCCACGCAAACCGCGCCGGGCGTGTTCGAAGCGTGGGCGAAGGACGATCGATTCGTAGAAACTGGCGTGGTGAACCAGGTGGCGTTTGTGCTGGCGATGCCGTTGGCTTCGCACCGGGTCACGATTTTGGTCGACAACGCCGAGTCGTTCCTGGACTTGTGGGGCCAGGTGGGTGGCGTGCTCGGTTTGCTGGTGGCGATCTTCCTGCTGGCCTTGGCTTACGTCGAGCGGTCGTACGACGCCAAGGACCCGATTGGCAAAGTGGCGCTCGACGTGGCGGCGTGGTACGCCAAGAAGCGCTTCGAGTTCCAATCCAAGTGGGACCCGGAGCCCGAGACCTGGACCATGTCCAACATCAACAAAATGCAACGCCGCGAAGAGAAGCGAGAAGGCGGCGCGCGCAAGGTCGAGGACGCCGCCGTGGCCAACTTCAAGGACCTGTACAGCCGCAACGTGATTGGCGCAGCCGAGAGCGGCGGAGACGAGGAAGACAAGGAAGACTACGACCACGAAGTCAACGACTTCCACGGGCAGCTCTAAAGGAAGCGACCAGGATTCCATCTAGCAGCGGCGAGCTGGAGCATGGAAGCGCGTTTTCGGGAGGTCTTCCGAAAAGGGAAAGAGAGAGGGAGGTAAACAGAGAGAGAGAGAGAGAAACAGACAAAAGAAGAATACAACGGCGGTAAATAGAAGCCCCTGTTGTTTCGCTGCGGTTAACCCGCGTGGGACATCGGGGTAATCACCTGCGAAGGGCACTGCACTTGCATTTCCTTTGAAACTAGCTCATTAGCCAGCCATCAAAGATCAAAGCGGTACATGGAAACAGCAAACAGGCAAAGTAGTAGTAGTAGTAGTAGTAAACAGTAAACAGAAACATACTACGGAAACCTAGAACTATGGATATGGGATTAGAGACATAAGGCGGGCAACTGCAACAAGCCGAAGTAGAGGAGCACCTAGCTATAACTGGGACTGGGGCTGTTATATATATAAAATATAAACATCGCAATTAAATAATTAAATCTTCGATCTTGGGATTTTTAAAATTTAAACATAGAAGTGTAAGTTCAAAGGATTATGAGTGAGCGGACTAGATAAACCAATATCAAGCTCATGGAAATGAGTTACACCTCAAGAGGAGTAGCTGAGGTTATATCCGCCCACCATTCCGGCCGCGCGTATGCAGCTGGAACGGCAACCCCATGGCTACTGCGCTGCCCGTCACGGTAAGCTCCAGGTCTTGCGACATCAACATTTGCGCTACGCGTTAAGGGATATCGGTAACGCTGCACAGGTGAGTCGTCTGGCACCATTGTGGACGGCTCCCAGCCACCAAAATCCCCTCTCGCAAAGGCAGCGGCATATCCCGGGGCTGTCGCCACTTCGCCGTCGTCTCTTCTCGTGGCCACCGCTGCCCGACCGTAGGCCGTCGTTGGCACTGCCACCGGCGGGCGATTTTGACGACCAGTAGCTGTGGTGGTAGGGCGGCGTGGCAGGGCCACTTTCCGCGTGTTGGTGCCATAACAGACGGCACCTGGCACGGCAGGTTTCCGATGCGATAGCGACCGCGCAGAGGAGGCAATAGCGCCCGAGCCAACCCCACTGGTGGTGACGCCATCGCCTCGAGCAGCTGCTCCTGCTCCTCTTACAGGGCCTTTGTCATTGCCGTCCGGTTCTCGCCAAGCTTGCTCGCGGTCAACGTCCAAGAGCCGCATCGACAAGTCGTCGCAACCGGTGCGTTGGTTCCAACCTCCAGGCGTTGCCTTTCCCGCTGGCGTGCCATCAGCTTGCCTGCGCGATGACGCGTGCGCACTGCCTGGCCGCACTCGGTAAGCGATTTCGCGCTTTGCCACACCGCTGCTATCAACACGCGCACCTGCAGACGCTGGGCGAGGGCGAAGAGGTCTCTGGTCCAGCGGAGTTGACGCAGCCAAGGCTGGCTCCGGTGAAAATGGAACACCGCAGCGGCGGTCTCTGACTGGAGGAGTTTGGGGTTCGCTGTCTCGACTTGGTCTCGGCCGTGCCACCGGCTGATTGAATAAGAACAACAAAAAGAAATGCAAAGAAAAACACATTAATGTTTACCTCTAGTATCATCCCTATATGATGTTTTGAAGGTCACTGCCTGAAAGGTTACGAATGGTACCGTTCTTATCAGTGGTGCTCCGCCGCTCTGGTCGGCGACAAAAAATGAACCATTGTCGCGCGCCGGCAGCAACGTCCTGGCTTTCCCATTCAACTTCGACGAGGACGTCGGCGATTTCAAAGCATTCGGAGACTTGGGTGAATGATTGAGCGTGGGTCGGCGCTCTGGAGAGCTCCCAGCGCGTGCGTGTCGGCCTCCCGAGTGCGGTTCAGGCTTCGTGTCTAGCAGTTCAAAACCCGGCGTGATAGTTTTCCGCAGTATGAGAAGAGTGGGGTCCACCTTTGGTGGAGGCATTTCCTTAGCAGCATCAGCAGCTTCTCTTCGCGGCATCTTATTTATAACGGGTCAACAGGTCTTAACGTCTCAACGTCTCAACGACTCAACAACTCAACATGTCAACATGTCAACGGTGTTTGAGAACACAAGAACGTGATTCTTGAATCTACAATCTACACCGACAAACACGCGGTAAAAATGAGAGAGTCGTGGCTCGTGGCTCGTGTCTCCTATCCACAATGATGGATCCATATCTTACGAAATATCTCTCGTGAGCTCCGCTTAATAGACTGCAGACTAAGGTCACACTTTAACAATTTACTATACATAGAGTTGACATTTAGATACTTACTTACTACACGATCGACTGAAATTATATTTTCATGTCACACTTGGGTCGATGAATGTCGGAGTGACACTGCAAGACCTTTGATGGCAAGCTTCAGCATATTATGAGAGGCACTTTCAACAAAAAAGATGGTGCACTTCGCCGGTTCGCTTTCGCGTTAGGCTCACAGCGCTGGTTTCGACTAGTTCCGGTGGTGACAGCTGTCGTAATCAGTGTGTTTGCGTTATTTGAGATTTACGACACCTTCTTCGACTTCAGGCTAGGCCAAGCCCATGGCCTCCTTAGCGTGGGTGCTGTGAAGCTAGCTACTGCAATCAGCGAGCTCCAAGCTGAGGCAGCAATCGTTCTTGACGATGAAGAAGATTCTTTGACTCATGCCAACGCTGACATCAACAGTAATCCTACGTCGGAAGGCGCGTTGCGGCGTTCAGGCTCCAGCATCAACGGGGGCGCTGCCAATTTACTGCCCCCAACTAGCCCATCGACCGAGCAATCATCACATCAATTACAACGGCGGCAATCTTATTTGTCTCGTGACCGAACTAGAGGTACCAAAATGCGGGCGTTCCTCGTTGGGCGGCGGACCACGATGGTAGCTTGTGCGTTTGCCCTAGTCGCTTGCGTTGTCGAAGTAGTAAGAGACTTGAAAGCGCCTGGCCGAGGGCGGCACGGGGCTGCGTTGCTCACTTTGTCAGAGCTCGTCAATCACTGGTGCCGCCTGTTCCCTGCCCAGGTCGGAGAAATCGGCGACCTCTCAGGCAGCCGCGTAGCTTTAGCGCTCTTGCGGCGCCGTGTAGCCAGCATGTGTGCAGCTGTGCCCGCTGCTTTGTATGCGGGGGAGGAAGTGCTGGCAGCCGACTGGCGGCATCCTGGCGCGCACCACGCTGCTGCTGTTCTCGCCGTTGCTCAATTCTCAGAGAACTTGTACCGGGCTTGCTTAGCCGTAGGTGTACCGCGCGTTGCAGCCCCGCGCGTTCAGATCGTTTAAAGAGCACTAATCCATGCGCCTTAAATGGAACGTGGGACTTTCGAGATACCGCAATTTCCACGCTCATGTTTATGCTGCTTGCATTTCCACGAAGCCGGTTGAAAATTTGCTTTGACTTCAAGTTTCAATGAGGTCTTTTTGTTATGGAAAAGGAGAAGGGGGCCTTGATGCGTTGAAATTGGGTGTCTTGTTATTTCTCACTTCCTAATACACATTTATTTGGTGCATGTTATTATAAAAACGCCCCTTTTCCTTGCTATTGCCACATGTCATAAATCTTGGCCTTATAAACCACCCGCATAAGAACTCAATTCAAGCCTATAGCGCTGAAGCTGAAGCATACTTTAGACTTTAGTCTTTCCTTGCTATTGCGATTGCCACATGTCATAAATCTAGGCCTTACAAACTACCCGCATAAGAACTCAATTTAAGCCTATAGCGCTGAAGCGTTAGACTTTAGACTTTGGTATTTCCTTGCTATTGCCACATGTCATAAATCTAGGCCTTACAAACTACCCGCATAAGAACTCAATTCAAGCCCATAGCGCTGAAGCGCTGGACTTTAGACTTTAGCCTTCAGAGAACCTTGCGAGCTCGGGCCTCGGGCGATAAGAGAAAGGTACACTTCGCAGTGTGCTTCGAAATGAACTATATTTATCATGGACAAATGGGCCATATCTACTTTAGTTGCTTCTGAAATCTAAACGAGCTCGGTAGGGCAACAGGTAGCAATACGGCGAGGGAAACAATAAGTCCAGCCCAAGCGACCAAGCCCAAGCGAAATACCTCCATATTATTTCATATTTTTTGAAAGACACGGCGCTAATTGTTTATGTTCATGTGAATGCAGGGGGGTTTGGGGTCTCCTTCCCAGTCTTTCCAGTTCCCAGGTCGACACTAATAGCTAGCGCTATGGAACTTGAAACACAATAATTAATTCGAATCAAAGTTCGAAGTAAGAATTAAAATGAAAATCGAAATAAACACAAACACAAGAGACAAAAGGACCCCGCACCGTGAGGGGCAAGACCTTAGCAGTGGTAAACATTAAGAACCAAGGAACCTTCCATGAAGTGATTAAAGGTACTTAGCCAAGCAAAGCGCGTATGAAGTGTAGGCTTAACACAAGAACTATTTTGCGTATCTATTGAAAAGTAGCAAGTCCACTGAAGGTACACAATGGCTGCCTTCTCGAAAGCACTCAAATCAGTTTGCTGATGAGGTGCGCGTATTTCGCTTTTGAACGGTAGTTCGAGGCATTTCTGTCAATTTTTGGGGTTCGCGTGCGTTGCTATAATTTTCTCCAACTACCCATGGGTGTGCCAGCACTTGAGCGCACGTAGGCCGTCTCTCAGGAGTTGATGATAAAAGCTTGTTGATGATGTCCTTGCAGGGTGCAGAGAGGCTATTCCAGCGGTGCGGTTCACAAAATTTACCATTGATTCGATCGCGATGTGTAATACCATGGGAAGGAGGGCATTTAAAAAGCATAGTGAAGAGCGTTGCTCCAAGGCGGTAGATGTCTCCCGAAAACGTCGCTGCATTCGCTGAACCAGAAACAACTTCCGGAGGAGAGTACATGTCTTCAATCGCACCAGAGTGCTCCACATAGCTCGCACGCCGCAGAAAGCAAGCACAACCGAAGTCAATTAACTTGAGAACTGGAGCACTATTGTTGTCAAATTTTGGCAGCACCACCATGGCATTGTCGGGCTGGATTCACACGCAACAAAATAATTGTGAGCACAACAAAATAATAGTGAGCACCGAGTATTATTCAAAAGCGCTAACAAATTTTGAACGGACAAATCTTAGACTCGATCCAATTATAGTATTTGCCTTAATATCGCCATGGATCACATCTTGTTCATGCAAGTGCGCTATTGCAGTCACTAGCTGCTTAAACAGCCCGCGTGCTTCTGCCTCCAATATATCCGTGCCGCTTCGCTCAGCGCAGATGAAATCGAACAAATCTACGCCTCGAGTGTGTTCACTTTTTCCCACGTGCTCCATGAGAACAAAAATGTAGCTTTCCGTCTCGATTACTTTCTCGTACTGCACAATGTTAGGGTGGCCACGGCCAATACCTTGATTCGTAATCAGCTCCGTCGTAATTTCTCTCGCAATATCTTTGTCCCTAATTGAAAGGTCATATCGCTTCATCACAAATTCTTGGCCACTTGAAAGTGATTTCACGGTATATGAGCCACGACGGCATTGATCTTCTCCAAACATTTTCTTAACCACAGCGTACATATCGGCTCCAGCAGCTCCGCCCAGGCTTCCAAAAATTGCTCCTCCTTGAACGGCGAGGCCGGTTGACGCACCTTCTGAAGAATACTTGCCCTGGCCAAAATGCAAGCACTGCTGCATCATGGCAAACCTCTCGCTTTGCGCCGTGTATTCTGAGAGTTTTTCTTCCATGTACCTCTTCAAAGATGCAACATCATTCTTTGCGTCTGCAGCCTCAGACGCTTTACGCTTCAGTCTCTCCTCAACCTCGTGCAAACGAGCAGCGACAGCAGCTGCTGTACAAGCTTTTTCGGCTGCAGATGCCTCCTTAGCCGACTTCGACGAGGCTAAAGCAATTTCTTCGCGAAGAAATTCCCTTTCATCTTCTAGACTTTTCTTTTCTTTCTCAATTCCTTCCAATAATTTGTTTTTAGTCTGTAGACCTTGTTCCAACTGTTTCATGGAGCGCCTGAATAGAACAGAGAGAACAATAAAGCTTGAGAAGGGAAGTAGATTAGTTGAGTAGTATCTCATGAATCATGCTCACGCTGTCTTGAAAGCCTCAGAGTAAAGCAAGAAAATCGTGTACGCGCCAGCTAGCCCCAGAAAACAAACGATATTCCAGATCATGTCGTGGTTGTCACCCCCGAGCAACTTAAGCTCATCAGACGCGCCAGGAAGCTCATCGTACACGTCAAACATGTCTTTGAGCTCTGCGTCGTCAAAAGAACCATCGCTGTCAACATCAAATGACGCGACCAAATGCGCAAAACACTCATTCGCTTTCTTGTCTCTGACCGAAGGGTGGGAGAAAGTTTTATGGAACCATTGGCCCACTTCCTTGGTGCTTAATTTTGCGTTTCCTGGAGCACGAGGCACAGAAAATTGAAGGCGCTAATTTATAATTTGAATTGCATGCAGGTAAATAAGCGGAATGCATGCGAAAGTACGATAATGTTATGCAACAAGACGAGTAAACGCTTTACTACTAACTCGCAGTGTTCGGCGATGCTGAACTGGTTATCAACTTGAATTTTTATGATGCTACACGTTCAATAGCACAACGGTAGGAGAGTCGCACGCAAGAAGTATCACATCGGAAAGCCAATGTGACATGAATGTAATCTAAGCTTGATGCTAGTCAAGCTCCAGTTCTAGATTAATACCGTCGGTGTCGAAGCGAGATCGAAAGTCTTTCAAAGCTACCTCGCGGTCTCGGCCCATCTTGGCCGATAACAGGAGAAGACATTAAAAAATGACACCGAGCAGTGAGCTTAAGAATTGAATGCGTGAGATCGGCGCCATTGTGGTAAGGTTTTGCGATAAATGTTAGATGGCTCGGCGCCACTGTAGGATGTTTTTGCCGTAGGTCAGTTCACCGCTTCACCGCTTCACCACTTCACCACGCCACCACGCCACAACACCGCATCGCACACCGCACACCGCCACACCGCACACCGCACACGCCAAAAAATGTTTACACGCCACAACTCTGTGCGATACCCCCTGTACTTCACCGATCTTCCGACTTCGGACTTCCAGCTAGCAGCTCCAGCATCGGGCATCCAACAGTCCGACTATGTCAATGATATGTCATCGTTAGCCTCAAAGCTAACACCTACAGCACCTGCATCTATAATTGCAGAGGCAGATGCTGGTTTAAAGACGTCTCTAGATACTCAGAAGAGCTGCATGATGCTGCAGCTGGAGCATCTGTGGACTATTTTTTGTTGACGTCGATGAACTTTTCATCAGATCCATTTTTGGCAGCTCTAAAGTGATGAAGAAGATTGTGCGGCACATGCAAGAATTGATATTTACCCTCCTGATATTAGGCTCGGCGAATCTTGTATCCGCGGTACGTTGGCGCTCTTGACAATGTGGCTTAGTGAAGATTCATCATCTTCGAATATGCTTTGGTCTATAGGAGGATGAACCAGGGAGCGAAAAATTCAGGAAGGGCGGACGGAGAAAGAAGATTGACTACAGCAACCTAGTCGAGCACAGCCGCGTGGTAATGTGCAATTCTCGACATGCTCGTGCGACTGACATTGAACGAATAACTTATACCTTACCTAGGTGAATGGAACTGTTCCCAGCATGCCGTTCTGCACATGTGTTGACGTCTCAAAACCTACATTACGACCACTGAGATGGCTTCACATTCCGAAATGCGGGACATCTTTGGGCGTGGCTCTCCTTTATTATGGCTTCATGAATGTAAGCATATCAATTTTTGCCTCTATAATCGATAGGCATGTCAAATAAGTCACAATTCTCCATCTATAATTATCTCCCTGAAGGTTCCCGAGTCTCTTGAGGTTCGAATCGCACACGGCCGCGTTGACGCACGTGTCCCGCCAGGTTCCGCGAGTACATTCGAATACTGGCAGGATTGTGTTCGCCAGGGTGCTTTCATTAGCAATGGTGGCAATATTGGATCCCATGAAGGCCTGAATTCAAGGTTACCATGGGATGGTGGCCTCAGCAAGGTTTAGCAGCCCTCGCATGCAATCACTTTTTAAGCAACGTTTTACACTTTTGTACTTCGTATATGAATAGGGTCGCACAGTCGCCTTCTTCCGAATGCCAGAGCAGCGTCTCATTAGCGCATTCTGGCATGCCCTTCATGCTGACGGCATGACTCATGCTTCGCACAAAGATATGCATTCGGCCATTTACGACCACAAGCGTAAGATAAGTCGCTGGCGCGTACGCGTGGCAAACATTTCGCTGTCAACTTTACAAAAGCAGATTCCATCCGAGATATTCCCCGAGTATCGTGAAGCGCTGTCCATTTACTTTCATTGGCCAGGCGTCCAGGTCTCAAGATTCAGATTTGACTGCCATAGTTGTCTCTCAACTCTAAACATGCACACCTTGGTATCGAACAGGGTTGCATGACCAAAATGGTAATGGGCTATCGCTGCGGAGAAAACGTTACCATGCCATCAAAAGACTTGTCAAGCGTTAAGGAGCGTATCAGCAACCATTTTGCCTTCATCGGAATCACTGAGGTACACCCAAAGTTCAAAATAATGTTACTTTGTTGTGAGGATTTCTCCTCATTTTTTGGGCAATCTGCAGGAATGGGATGCATCTATTTGCTTGTTTCATCAAATGCTTGGGGGCAAAGCAAGAGAAGCTGAATTCGTGAACTTCCGCGCAGGAAGAATAAAGCGTGACAAGGTACTTGATCTGGCTACCTGCAACCTCTATCATTCCACGTTGTTCTTTACATGCGCGGTCAACTGTTGTCTAACACTTTGATGAAAATAACTGTCGAACTTGAAGGATCCCGGAACTACATCTCAATCAAGCTTAAAGTACGACGCCTCAGTTCTGAATGGAATGAAAGATTTTCTCGACGAAAACACATATCAGATGGCTTCGCAGATGTTTCACTCAAATACGGATAAGCATTCGGCCTGTCCTGATCGACGAAGGGATAAACTCGTACTGAAGTAGCCAATTGAAGACAAATCTAATTCGAAAAAATAACCATGGATATAGGTGAATGTCTTAAGTCATACGCCGCGCTGGCTGTGCTTTTTCTCCGCAAACGTACTCACAACATTTTGCGTCGTAAAGAGACAAAAGCAATTGGGCTAATTTAGAGTTAAATGTAACGTGGAAGTGGAAAGTGGAAGTGACTAAATGCCCAATGCCCCAAAACCAATGCCTCAAAAACATCATTCTCAAGTGTAGTAGCTACTTAATTGCGCGGCTACTGGCTTTGTTTTCGCCCCTTGAACTCGCTCGTTGCTGTATATAATATATTCGTGCCTTCTAATTTAATTCCCATGTTAATAGTAAATAGATGTTATATGTTATATGTTAGCTAATTCTTTTTTTTGTCTCGAGGACCATTCTTTAATCCAACAAGATTGCGCACACCTATGATTCAATTCGCCTGCCTTTTGGTAGGATTCCCGTCCTACAAGGTGCCAAAGGAAGGCTCAAAACATCTTCTTTGATTTCACCTGAGCTAACGTCGGCACCCGACATCACTGATGTGGTCGAGGGATATTGCTCGAGAAGGGACGCGTGGAGCAAATGGTCGAGCTTGGGGCCCTTGATCAAAATCTGATCGTCATAAAGTTCGACAGCCCCAAAGCACTCTCCGTCACGTCCTCGATTCAATGGAGACTGCAGAGTTACGTAGTAGGTGCCGACCTCGGTGCCTCCCTTGGGTCCATCTTTATCCGCGACGCTTTTCTGCGCTGCACTGCTGCCATGATTAGTAGAAGAGATGGCCGACTGCGCAAAGCCGCCTTCGTGGTCATGGCCTGCGAGGACTAAGGCCACGGTGCCGCAGCTGTTTTCGATCAGCTCAAGCGCTTTGTCGTAGTCCCAGGCCATAGTCGTGCCCTCGCAGGACTCCGGGTGTATCACCACGTGAGACAGCACCACAATCTAGTATAAAAAGTAGGCCAAAAGGTGCACGAAAAATGGATTAAAAATTTAAAAATGGAAACACAGGAGAAAATTCGGAAAGGACAATACTGAAATATGCTCAAATGTTGGAAATGAATCGACAAAGACACGCACCCTTTCGTTGTCTGCAATTGCCTCAGCGATTTGTGATTTCAGCCATGCCAACTGCTCTTTTCCGTAGCCGCCATTGTCTGTTAGTCAACAGGCAGCAAAAATGTCATTTGTCAGATCAAGAAATGTGCGACGACCATGAGAGGAATTAGACTATGCTATACCCTGCTCGTATGCATGCACACGCTACCCCGTGTCTTTCTCGGCTTCAGAGCAAGCTCCGAAGGTTCAGAGAGGGAGATAGCAAGTAATCGTGTAATTGCATGAACAGAGGAAAGCAGCCAGAGGTAACGAATTAACGAGGATTGAGCCCACTCACATGGCACGAAGCGGCAGTTCTTTCCCTCGAGGCCGTCGAACCATTTCGCGCCATTTGCCTTTGCTTCAGGCGTCATATTAGGGTTGTGGGCCTCCAAAATCGTCTGCCCTCGCGACTGACTTTCTGCGCCAGTGTTGGGTATCACAGCGTCCTGTGTGAGGAGGCAGGCAGGAAATTAAGATCGGATAACAACAGAATAGTGCGGGCGCAGAGGTTGACAGAGGAAGACCGCGGTAAAATAAATTACCAAAAAGACTCAAACTCAGACTAGCATTTACCTGATAGGCGTCAAGCACTAGAACGCGCCAGCCTTTGCATGGGCGCGTGTGATAAAACTCCCTTTCAACGCCAGCCGGGTGCCCTCCTCCTCGCCTAGTGTTCAGCTCGCGCGCAAGCGTTGGTCGGTCGAAATTGTAAAGCTCGTGGTTGCCAATCAGGTTCAAGTAATCTACCGGAAGCCGGCTCAATTTTGCCAACACAGACGCCAAATCAGTGGCGCTCGTGTGGGTCTTCGTCGCGCATTGGCCATCGATGACGTCACCGAGCTGCGCCACGAACCCGACTTTCTGCGCTGCCCAATAAGCGACTGCTTTGTCGACCATCTCCAAGGCACCACGGTAGCGCCGCGTCTGTGTTTTCGCGTAGTTCTGGCCGTCCGCTAAGTTGGCGTACTGGATGTCGGCAACCACGCCGAACCGCACGAGAGGCGCCTGAGCGACCACAGAAAGGTTTTGTTGTGCTCCGTTAGAACTTCGACAACATTATACTAGCTAGCAAAGTGAAAGGAGGTCATGCAGAGGAATCCTAAAGCCAACCTTGACAGCTGGAGGTGCATTCTGTGCATTACTGTGCGAAAGCGCATTTGCAGTCACAGTGTACATTAGCGATCCCAAAGGCGCGGCGATCAAGCGATGCGGCATCGTCGGCACAAAACGTGAGAACAACTTCCTCGAAGTAACGAACCCTTCAACACTAGCTAACGCAGCGAAAAAGTACACGAGAGCGTAGAAAAGCTTAATCTGGCCTAAAATTGCACGTGAGGACACGTTTGAAATGTTTGCTATGTGTATGATTAACGCCTGATGAGTTGATGGCTAAACTAAGCTTATGTAGGCAGGCTTGAGCACTGTAGCCCACCACGTACGCGTAAAGAGAGAAAGTAGTGTGATGCGATGCGAGGAGCCGAGCAGGAGTGAAGCAGGAAGTCCAGTGAAGACACCGCGCCAACCAATGAAGACAAAGTACCCCCTCAGGGGTCTTGGTCGTCCTGTACAGTATAGTGGGAACATGGACAAACTGTAAAAAATGTGGCTTGGCTTTCGAGTGATACGAACGTAGTTGTCATCCACATTTCTCCACGAGTTGCTCGTAGCAACAACTTCTACGACTCTTCGCTTGTTTCTTGAGCCTACATCAACTTCTGAGAGTAGCTCTTGAAGTGCCTAGCAATTTTTGATAAGAGCACTACAACTTTTAGAATCGGAGTAGGTAGTTGTGCAATCGGGACAGCATGGCGTGCGCCGATTTCAAGGTCGACCTTGCGTCACGAACGTACAACATGTGCGAGTGCGGATACTTGAAAGATGACCATTCGGCGTTTGCGTCGTCTGCGGCATCTAGAGGTCGCTGGCCTGGTTTGAAGATGAAGACAGTTGAAGCATCTCTGTCAACGCAGAAGCACACCTCGCAGCCTTGTGATAATTTTTCAGTGGACCTTTTGGCAGTTTCTTCCGGATATTGCCATTGTGGACACCCCAAATCCGACCACGCTGCCGCTAGCATCCGATCAGGCAGCCCGAAGGTCCTTCGAGCGTCGACCAGCAAGGCTTCAGCACAGGCAGCAGCCCCAGTGAAGCGGATCATTCCAGGAACCACCAAGCTACAGCCCACGCCTACAGCCTCGGTCAAAGCCAAGCCCCAGGCGGCCGGTAGTGGGATTAGCTTGGGTCCATCAAGTGATAATGTAGAGTCATTATCATCGCCCACGCCTGATGTTACGCCATTAAAAGCAGCAAAGCCTAGCAAATCTGGATCGATGGCGTATGGTTCCCAGGAACTGATTTCTGCAGCTTTCGCTAAGGCAAAAGTGGAGGTAGAAAAGCGGACATCTGCGGTGTGCGCTTGTAACGATGACTCCAATACAGACGACGTCATGGAAACTAGTAGTGAAACTCAAAATAACTCGCGTTTTATTGGCCTGTCGAGGGCTCTTTCACCAAACTCGAGACCAAGAGCTCATTCCATGGGCCGCAGACTGCAGCCACTTTCTGAAACTGAGAGTGAAGAGAATGATGTTGCAGGCGCCACTGCAAATAATCCAAATGATACCACGAATTATGTTGGTCGCACAGAATCTGAACGAGTGAAAATGATTCAAGCTGAGCTTGCTTCGATGAGAGCTACGGCCGAGGAAGAAGTGAAAGCAACTAAAAAAGTGGAATCCGAACAACAGCGAATGCGACAACTTGAGGCCGCAAAACTCCGCAGAGAAATCAGGGCAAGCCGTGTTGAATATGAAGCTGCGTCAATGATTTTTTGGATGGACAGTGAAATGAAGTCTGCGCGCCAAGACCCTGGGGAAGGGTCAGATGGTAGGAGCTCAGGCCCGAGCTCAACTACTCCGAATCGAATCCGACGGCATTCCGCTTCAGGAGCCAGTGCACGTCTTTCTTTGCCGGCTGATTTGCCTGTTACATCTCCAGAGGTTCCTCGAAGGGGCAGGTCACTGAGCTTCACTAGTCCTCAGTCATCAGACTCGCCGCGAACACCCATGGGTGGTATTGCTGTTGGTCAATCGCCCAAATTTACAGTGGAAAAGAACGCAAAAATGGCACTGGACCTCCTAAGTGACGCAATCATTAGTCCTCATCAGCAAAGCTCAACCCAAGGTGCTGACACAGCAGTCACGGATCAGCATGATGAAGCTGAAGCACAAGTTGGTGTCAGCACGATGGATGAGTCTCGCAACGTTGCTCGGTCAGCATTTTCTGGCACCTCCCTCGAAAGAAAAGCATTCCGCGTGAACAATTCACCTCAAGCGCTCGAAGCTGCGAGGAAAGGTGCTCTTGAAATTATTGCAGCGAACCAATCCCTGGTATCGTACATGGCAACTGAGAGAATGCGAAACAAAGAAATTGCTGAGGCTCGTGCGAAATCTGAACCTAGAAGCATTCAAGCACAGCTGGAGTCAGAGCAAGAGATTGAGGAAGGAGACAGTGAAAATGACGATGCGACCAACGAGGCTGTAAGCGATATTGTCGATTCGAAGTTAATCAATGAGATATCGATGTCAAAGGAATTGAACGATGCTGGCTCGAATGACATCTATGCCAAATCGGCAGTGCGTTTGGCAGCCGATAAAGCTGTGCATGCCCGTGATGGCGATCAAGCCTCAGTCAATGACGCAGCAAATGATGAAGTGGCAGAAGAAGCTATCGTGGAAGCAAGCCTGCGCGACAAGTCTCCGCCTCCGTCGAACCCACATGCGGCTGCAAAAGATCCGTTGGATGATTGGCTTGCGATTGAAATGGAAGCGAAGCGGTTAGACCGCGAAGAAATCTTAGCACAGCGCGTTGCCCAGGAAGCCCGTGCGAAAGCCTTTGCGGAAGCTCACCGAGCGCGGAAACAAAAGAATCAACAGTCTACCGCTGCGACGCCTGCCTCGCAACCCACGGTGAATAGCGCGCCTGCGGGTGACCTTCCAGATGCAAAATCCAACGGACCTTTTGGCGAGGCCGTGTATACTGAAGCGTTGGCGAATGCGCAGTCCGCGATGCAGCGGCTTCGAACTAAGGCTGTACACGCCATGATGGACGGTTACGACGCTGCCAGCAGTATTGACATGCCTAGTAACCCTGCTCGCACCTTGCCGCTTTCCACCGATGACGTGGCATTTCTTGCGTTGAGCCCGTCCGCGCAAATGAGTGCGCTCCAGCTGTTGCCGACCTCTTCGTTTGCGCTTGACCCACTTTTGGGCTTATCTGCACCGCCTCCCCGTCGCACTACCAGTCGCTGGACGGATTCGCAGCCATCCGCCTGGCCGCCGCCACGCGACCGCGCTGCGTGCGTGTTGGCTCAAGAAGTAGCTGCCGGGAAGAGCCCACACCTAGACGGGTCTGCTGAGCAGCGAAAAGCTTTTGTAGCGGCCGCAACCTTAGAAGCGCTGCCTACTGCTGAGGCTGCTGCGCTACTGGTGGAGCTACGGCTGCGTGGCGACTACACCGATGTCCTGGGGGCCATGGGAACGGCGGGAGCGACAGCGCTTCGTGCTGAGTTGGCTGGCGGTGGCAAGACCAAGGCGCACCCATGGTTCAGCCTCACGCGCGCCAGCAACAAGCACCTGAAGAGCCAGCCGGGCCTCACTGCGAGCCGGCTAGTAGCCTGCCTGTCGCCTGCAGCTGTCGCCGCTTGGCTGCACACCATTGCGGTGCCTTCCGCGGCCAAAGTCCTGCTGGAATTCCATCGGCGACGCGCAGCCGGGCCCGTGCTCGACGCCCTCACTACAGGGGGATTGCCGAGCGGGGCAGCTGCACTGGTGTGCGCCAACCCTTCGTCGGAGCGCCCCACGCTCTTGCTCGCGATGCAAGCGGAACCGATGGCAGTGCTGCTGGCGCAACTCCCGGCTCAGGACCAGCAAGACGTGCTCGCGGCCACCGAAGCCCGCGTTGGGGAACTGCTACGGGACAGCGTGTCGGAGAGCGGCAGTAGCAGCAGCGGCATCAGCAAGAGCGATGGGAGCCTTCGGTACGATGAGCCACTTTGCGCTTCCCCAGTGTCACCAGGCGTAGATGATAAGTCTGATTCTAGTGATTCTGCGGCTGCGGCCTCAGCAACCAACGCAAGTGCCTCAGGGGGTCGTGTGCGGAGTGCTAGCCGCGGTCGCCGCAGAGAAAGGTCGCCGTCGAAACTGGCGAGTCGCATGGCACAGTTCGTGGCGCGCTCGCTTTCGCCCTCGCTCACTCAGCCACCGTCCCCGAAACTCCCACTTTCGCCGGGAAAAAGTCCTACTTCGCCATCTGTTCGAAGAAGCGGAATTGAGAACAGCTTGCCGAACTCGAGCAGCCTTGAGGTGCCTAAATTAAGCGATGTGAAGGCCAAAATAGACGAGCGGAAGAAGAAAGAGCCTACCAGATTGACGCAAGAACTCGTTCAAGAAAGAGAAGAAGAAAAAGAAGGCAAAGCAGCAGCAACTGCAACTGCAGCCACCACAGCCGCTGCTGCGGAAGACGCCCACCGAGTTCTGGTCAAGCAGGCTGAAGCAGCAGCAGCGGAGGCAGAGGCAGAAGCGTTGGCTTGTGAAGCGCTTGAAAAGGAAGCCAGCCAAGCGGCAGATTCGGCCTCCGCGGAAGCCTCAGCCGCGCTCGAAGCTGTTAAAGTTGAAGCAAACCGCTTGAGAATGGTAGCCGATGCAGCAGCGCAGGTGGCAGCAGCTGAACAGGCCGTTCGTGACAATGCTGCAGCTGAGAAGGCTGCTGCGGATAAGAAAGCATTTGAGGAGAAGGCAGCTGAGGAGAAGGCAGCGGCTGAGAAGGCAGCGGCTGAGAAGGCAGCGGCTGAGAAGGCAGCGGCTGAGAAGAAGACAGCTGACGAGAAGGCAGCAGCTGAGAAGGCTGCAGCTGAGAAGGCTGCAGCTGAGAAGAAGGCTGCAGAAGAGAAGGCAGCGGCTGAGGCAAAGGCTGCAGAAGAGAAGGCAGCGGCTGAGGCAAAGGCTGCAGAAGAGAAGGCTGCTGAAGAGAAGGCTGCGGCTGAGAAGGCTGCTGCAGAGAAGAAGGCTGCAGAAGAGAAGGCAGCAGCCGAGAAGGCTGCAGCTGAGAAGAAGGCTGCTGAAGAGAAGGCAGCGGCTGTGGCAAAGGCTGCAGAAGAAAAGGCTGCAGAAGAGAAGGCTGCTGCAGAGATGAAGGCTGCAGAAGTGAAGGCTGCTGCAGAGATTAAGGCTGCAGAAGAGAAGGCAGCAGCAGCACAGGAGACAGCACGAGCGGAGATTCGAGCCGAAGTTGTGCGTCAGCGAGAAGCAAAGCGAGCCTCAATAAAAGCGAATGCTGACGCAGGCAGCGGTCGCAACAGCAGCGACAGCAGTTCGAGCAATCACAGCAACGAGCGTACTGGTAGCAGTTACGACACTTCAGCCCGAACGGCGGAATTGACAGCGCGCGTCATGGCAGAAGCCGTCTCAATCAACGCGAAAATCTCACCAGAAGCCAAGGTCACGTACACCCAAGAAGCACTGGCGCGCGTGTCGCCTGACCTCGCTGCTCTGTACGCGTCAGCCTCCAATGCCACCAACAACGGGCGACTTTCTGCGGGCCATCCTGCCAGTTCAAGCGCTCATTCATCGCCTGCTCTGGCGGAGAGCTTGAGCCCATTGAGTCCAGGAAACCCGCCAAGGCTCTGGGAAGGACCTCGACCTTTGCACCAACACAGAGAGGCGCCGACGATTGAGGTTGCTGACAAAGCAGCAACTCAAGCAGACATACCTGCAGGCACTGCAGAGATTGGAGACTCGAGTGAAGATGAAAGAGAAGAAGC
>Ga0307982_1000288_pt1 | contig 39615 bp, 27 predicted proteins | sample OrgLakmetagen989_FD_201847 | JGI IMG/M metagenome (GOLD analysis project Ga0307982, IMG submission 201847) | Saline water microbial communities from Organic Lake, Antarctica - #989 | ecosystem: Environmental > Aquatic > Non-marine Saline and Alkaline > Saline | place: Antarctica: Organic Lake... | reverse complement strand
CACACGCTCACGGTCAGCAGCCGCCTCCACCAGCTGTGCCTCCAGTGCCCCCACACGCTCACGGTCAGCAGCCGCCTCCACCAGCTGTGCCTCCAGTGCAGCGGAATGCTTTTGCAATGCAGCAAGGCGGGCCTCAGAGGTGGCCCTCGCCAGCTGGGCCTCGGCTAGTGTGGCGGACCCCCCCCTCGTTCGTGGTGGTGAGGGGGTCGTTGCTGCTGCGCCACCGCGGGCAGACAGGTGTGGGTGTGGGGTGGCATTGTGCACCCCCCCGTTGGGGAGTTGTGGGGGGGTCACAGCACTGCCCTCAATTGCCGCTGCCTCCATGTGTGCACTCAAGTCCAGCACTGCAGTTGGCGAGCCTCCAGTGACAATCCCACTGCTGCCCGGCGTCTCGACTGCGCTACTTGATGGATGATTGGGCAGCAGAGCTCGAGCTGCAGCCAAGGCATCGTCAGCTGCTGTCAGGACAGCGTCTGACCTCAGAATGGCGTGCTGTACCTCAGGCGAAGCAGATCGAGACACGGACGGGGCGGCACCAACACCCGAAGCCTCTGTGTTTGTTGCACTGTGCACAACGGCATCTGTAGAGCCCATTCCAACTCCTTGGCTTGATGTTTGGACAGCCTGCGTTGCGACAGAAGCATCCACTCGCTCCGCTGCTGTGGTTTGGGTGGAGCCAGTTTGCAACGCAAGGCTGCCGGCGTCTGGTCCAGCACTGCTCTCACGCTGTGGAGAAGGAGGGGGCATACTGGTTCCAGTGTCGCTCAGCTGCACAGCGTCTGTTCCACTGCCCACCTCCCGGATTTTGCATGTTCCACCTTCAGGTTCAGCCGGTGGGTGGTGGGCCCCATTGCGAGAGATTTCAGTGGACGAGGAAGCAAGCGCCCGGGAAACAGCAGCTTGTTCCCACTCGGAACGCAGCTCCTTCAGCTTGGCATGTGCTTTTGTTCTGGCTGCAGCGGGCGAGGTCGTGCTGAGTGCAGACCGCTTACCCCAGCCTGAAAGCACACTATCGCCCTCCCAAGACGAGTCTACACCGCTATGAGAGGTATAGTGATGACCTGCTCCATGTGGTGAGATAGGCGAGGTGACCATGCTTGCACCGGCGTGCTCCCCCCGTGAGGGTGTATTGTGGGCAAGGCCACTCACAGCACCGAAGGGGCGTGTCTTCTGGGGCGTACCTTCCGCCTGCGAGTCATGCAAGGCACTCTGGGCAGCCATTGAAGCTTTCATGTGCTGCAACTGTGCTGACAGTTCTGTGACGCGAGAGCGCTCAGCACTGAGCGCGTCGCTGTGCGAGCTGGCTGCCGCTCGCAGCTTTGAGACTTGAGCACTGAGTGCCTCACGCTCTGCTGAAGCCGTAGCTGCTGCAGTCGTCGCCTCGGCAAGTTTTGCACCCAGATCTGCAGCGACAGCGGTGGATGCCGATGCCCGTTGGCCGGCTGAGCGAGCAGCCGAGACTTCACGCTGCAGGCTGGCCACAGCAGCCTGCAGCTCTCGCTTTGCGCTTCTCTGAGCCTGCAGCTCCTCGTGCAGATCTACTTGTGAAGCCAAAATGATTTGTGAATCATTTAGTGCAGTGCGGGCTTCCTGCTCAGCTGAGCGTAGCGTGTCTAGTTCAGCGTGCGCACCTTCCAAATCCCGCTGGCAGTCTTGCAGCGAATCTCGCGCACTGCCCAAGGCACTCTCCAGTTCAGACACGCGTGCAGCTAATGAGCTGCGTTCCAGTTCTACTTCAGCGCTTGTTGCTGTACTGCCACCAGCAAGGGCTGCGTCGAGTTCGCTCGTACAATCTGCCAACTGCTGTCGTAGACGGTCACATTCTACCTCCACCCGCTTTCGTTCATCTTCATTTGCAGCAGCTAAGGCTCGTGCATCTTCCAACTCTTCAAGCATTGCATTCTTGTTGGACAGCTTTCTCACTGTGGCAGTGGCTTCTTGCAGCTGCAAACAGTCAGGTTGGCTGCCAGCTATTCTGCACAATGTGCGGCATGCTTACCTGCCAGTTGAGATCATTGCTCTGGCGCTGCAGCAGCTGAACTTGCTCATAAAGCAGCTCATTATCTTCTGTCAGCTGGTGGCGCTCATCATTTGCCTCCTTCATCTCTTGCCTGACCTTGTACATGGCTTCTGCGCAGCACGCCCGAAGTGGCAGTCAAACCCGCTGGACAAACTGCATCGACAGCTGCTGCTAATCCAAACGTACCTTCGTACTGCAGTTTGGCACTGGCTAACTGAGAAGCTATCTCTTCCTCAAGTCCTTGTGGTGCAGCCATGACTGCCCTGAAACCCACGGGCTCACTCTGCATTGCGGACAACTGGCAGCTTAACGACGGCCAACGACTTCTTCAGCTGAGATTTCAAACAGCTTAAGAGACAAGACGCACAGCACAGCAGCCTCCTACGTTTGTATAGTTTCGGTGAGGAGCTCTCGTTGTTGGGCTTCGCGTTAATTGCGCAAGATCTACACAAGCATGCAAGCAGTGCGGAGCGCTTTGACAGGGGGCTGGCTGGGGGTCTACGAGGTGCTGCGTCCGGCGGGCTTTGTGGGCTTGACAGTGCGCTCCGGTTCAGCTTGAAAATGAGTATGCAACAAATGGGCTATGAGCATGGAGTTTGGTGGATGCTTGGCTGTATTGGCAAAATAAATCAGTGGTGCCCCTGATCAGCTCCACAGCTGTCATTGCCGCGCAAAAGTACATTTACAGCAGGCCTTGAACGCATGTCAAGATTGGCATTGATACAGCACGAAAACAAACAAGCTTGTAGGGCTGCTGCGTAACTTGCAATCTCGCTGCTGCAAAGATTTGTGGCTCGCAGCACATTGGTTTACGCGAAGATAAATCGTTGAGGTCAGGACAGCCTGCAGCCGTAAGGGCATGCGCTTCTTTGAGGCGCGAAGTGGGTGAGCCAGCTGCGCGAAGTGGGACAGCCAGTTGCAGCTACAGATACAGTTTACAAAACATAGAAACGAATATGGGGTCCAAGCTTGCTGCACAGCCGCTGCACTCGCTTATGACTTCCATGCAAGCACATTCACACCGGCATAGACCGACAGGTATGCGTAGCACTTGATCTTTTGCGTCACAAATGCGCCGAAGCTGCGGCCAACCACTACATTCCAGCCCTTGCCGGAGTCGAAAGACTTCTCAATGCGTTCTCGAATGCGTGTAGCCAGTGCGCTGTACACAAGCTCCGTTGATGGAGACAACTCGAACTCGTCCTTGCAAATCTCCTGAAGAGTTGCCAAGTTCTCTTTGGTTAAATCTTCAGCTGTACAACACAAGATGTCAGGCACAGTGCACAGTTTGAGCCTGCTTTGGTCTCACCATACACATATGGCTGCTTCAGCATGGGCATGGCGGACGCGCGATCTCAAAGTGCTGGCGATATATCTTGAGAGACTTTCACCCAATCCCCTGTGTTGACAGTGCTGATTGCCTTTAAAGACTCTGCAACAAAACTATCTTTCACAGCCAATTCCTACAGTTGGTGTTTGTTTGATCTGCGCAAGGGTTCACACTTTGTTTGTCAGTCTGGCATGCTCGCTGAGGGCCCGTGTGCATCAGTACTGCCGCCCGTGTGAGCTGCCCAACAATGGAGCCCCGTTTCCTCTGAGCAGCTGTGCATTTAGTATCCTACCCCTACTTCAGTGACCTCACCATGGCGATGTCTCGGTCCAGGTTTGCTTTTTGTGTCTGTGCCTGCAGCAGCCTGGCCTCCGCCATGAGGGAGGACCCACGCTTGACGGAGCTAGCCAGCCTGGCACTGCCTGCAGTGCCTCTGCCACGACTGCTGCCACCAGCTGCCCTGCTAGTCTGCTTGCTCATCTCCTGCATGATGCGCGCGTGCTGTTGCTCCCTGTCTGGCACCGCTGGCACAATCCTGGCCTTGGAGGAGTCCGCGTCAAAGACGCGATTTGGGGCACGAGTCTTCCCACCGTACTTGAAAGTTTCTTGAAAGCGAGCTTCTATTCGCTGGGCAAAGTGGTCTGGCTCCTCCCCACCGTCTGAGCGAGGGGTGGCGGAGCTCTGCTGCTGCACCGTGTGCCGAGCTGCAGTTTGCAGCGGGGAAGAAGCCGTCTGTGTCCCATGTTGCGTCCGCTGTGCCCACTCAGGGTCGTAGTTTGAGTACGCGAAGTTGTCAGCGACTCCATGGGAGATGGCATCTGATCGCCCCAGGCCCAGCACGCTGCTGTGCTTCACTGCTTGGTGCCCCCCCTGAGACAGCAAAGTGGTACGGTACGAGGCTCTTTGTGACGTGCTGGGTGCGTCTGCGTCGAAGAAGCGAGCTGATGACCTCAAGATGTCTCGGCGACCCTCCTTCACCAGGGTCTCTGACGCCGAATGGTCGATGAACTTGCGCCCGCGAGTGGAAGACAGGTCGCTGCTGGGCTGTTTTGACTCAGCAACGTCGTGGCTGAGAATGTTGCCGTTTCTGTCCCGGCACCTTGAAATCTGGGTTGACCTGAGTTCAGCCGCCCTGCTGGCTCGCTGGGAGCGGGCAGCTTCTTGCTGCATGCGCTCAGCATCAGGCCGAATGATATCGGCTGAACGACGCTGAACTGCCCGCTGGTGGCTGGGTCCACCGCCTGTGTGTGCCAGGGCACCCGGGAGGGGCTCCAACCCGGGTTGCCGGATTAGGTCGTTCCCCACCCCCTGAGCAGCAGCCGAGTCATGAAAGGTTCTGCGACCTCTTGCCGCTGTTCCTTCGCGCATAAAAAATGCGCCTCCCATCGGAGTGGGCTCCATCTTTGAAGTTGTGAAGCACGGTGTGAAGGCAAAAGGCTTGCAGTTTCTCCCAATTTCCGCAGGAGAAATGTCGACACCAAAGTTTTGCGAGAGTTTGGAATGTTCTCAGCTGCAGAAGAAGCCACTTGACAAATGTTGGTCGATAAAGGTGTTTTTTTTAATGATAGCTTCGCAGGCGTTGCATGAGCAGCGAGTGTTGTGACACCCCATGACAACGACCTAAGGTTGATGGGGCTTGGTTTCTTCTGGACACGCGAGGTTTATGGGGGAATATGCCCATGCAAATAAGTCAAATGAGATTTGAGACAAAGCAGACACGCATATTTTTTCTTCGAAAGTTGTTGTTGTTGTAGTTGTTGTTTGGGCTGTAGGGCTTTTGCAAAAATGGATGGGCTGCACGATGCACACTTCACATGTAGAGCAGCGCGAGCGGGTTACACACACCACCCGCGCTGCTCAGGTCGCACAATCCAGTGCTCTATTGTCCAGCAAAATTGAAGCCACTGCCCACGCTCATGCCCGAGCGAGCAGAGTACGAGCGTGCCAGCTCAGGCAGCGAAGCGTCCTGAGAGGCAGGCGCCATGTTCAGCAAGTCAGCAAAGGGCAGCCTGCCATGGCTGCCTTGTTCATCACCACCCAGCAGGGAGTGCCCCCGCTCCAGGGAGTCTTGCCGGGTCATGTCTGCAAGGCCTGAAGCCAGGCCGGCAAACTCACCAAGTGCGGCAGGGGGGGTGGGAATCTGAAACAATGGCTTCGCAGTGCGAGAAAAGGGATCAACAACGACTTGGAGGGTACTCACAGCTTGTGGGACAGCTGGCTGTGTGGCAATCACAGGCGCTTGATGCGGCGTATGTCGAGGGGGCACTGCGTAGTCAGGGGAGTGCAGCTCACTGCTGAAAGCGTGCTGAAGGGGCGATGCACAGCGTGAGACAGAGGGAATATGACACGGTACTGACAAGGGCGCGGGTGCGGGCACACAGCGCCCTTGCTTGAAAAAGCGCGCCAGAGGATCGCCGCAGGGCTTCTGGGCCGCTGCAGCAGCATCAGCCTCTGCTTTGATGCACCGCATTTCACTGGACACCGACGCACAACAATCATCTATCGGCTGTACAGAGGAGACGGAGCGCACATCACTGGCTGTGTCGTCACTTTCACCACCCTGGCAGGCAGCGCAGCCTGCCCCAGCGATGGCCAGCGCCGGGTCGCCCAGGGCACACACAGAGGAGCAATCATCACAATCCCACTCATAAGGCACGGTTGTGGAATACACAGGAGCTAATGCTGGCTGTGGTTTTGTCGTGCGCGCTGCCGAAAAAGCAAACTCACCCGCTGCAACGCGTGCAAAGCTCGCACTGTTTTGCGAGAGGGCTTCCCCACCGCGAGCACGCTTGTAGCCACCCACTCCCATGGGAGCTGGTGCAGAAGCGGACTCGAATGACTTGGAAAGGTCCATGCCTCGGCTGCTGGCTGCACGCTGCAAAACCCAACAAGTGCGGCTGGGCTCGGCCTTGTGGCTGGCGAAGTACTTTTGCTTGCGCTCCGCGCCGGGTGCTTGCTTTGCAAGCACCGAGATGGCGCGGGTGAATAGCACATGCTCAACTCCGTGGCCCATCCACAAGAAGCCCAGCCGGAAAAAGCGGTTTGCATGCGCACTGCTCAGTGGCAGCTTACGAGTGACATAGACCTGCACGATGATACTATCAGACGAGTCAGGAACAGTTGTAGCGAGTAATGCACACTGCTTATTGGCAGATGCGCGAGTTGAGCGGGTGGAGCAATTCTGCTCAGCACGCACCGTGAGGGACCGTTGAGGGTGAAGAAATTCCGCGCTGACAATTTGTGGAGCAGCAACAAGAGTTTCATGCACAGCACTGTCTGGGCAAAATATGGTGACTGGCTGCCCATCGTAGTACACAACATCCACTTTCATGCAGCTTTGCATGACTCGCAAAATTGCATCGTTTGCCGACACGCTTTGCTGTCGCATCAAAGCCTGAACTTCAGCCTCGACTTTGTCAGCCAAGGGCTTTGTGAGGCGGAATTGAAGGGGTACAGGCGAGCTGTCGAGGCGATTTTCTTCATTGCGAATGCTGTTGAACCAGGTTGGCGGCAGCTGGGTTGCGAGGTCGATAGGCTGTGCAGCGGAAAAAGGGTTCACTTCTTCGGCTTGGCTGCACTCAGAAAGTGGCTTCTCAATTGCGAGAAGCCGGCCTTCAAGACTGGCGACCACACTACTGGGGGATGAGTACACATATGCTGGCTCAATGGCGCCGCAAGAAGCACCGCTGCATGTGTTCGCTGGACTACTGTCGGTGGCGTTGTCACCAGCTTCGCCACAAAACTGCCTACGTACGTTGGATTCCTGGCCTGTGACAGACATTTTTCACACACCAATTGAAAATCAACCTACCGAGCTCAACAAAAACTGCCAAATTTGGTTCAAAGCTAGTTCAGCAGTGCAAAATGGGCATTCGCAGCAAATGCTTGGGTGCGCAAAATGTCACGGATCGCTGAAAGAACCGACAAAAAATCAACACGAGGAAATGGAAGCAAACACGAATTAAGGCTACTACGAAGCAAAGCAATGCAGGAGTCGAAAATTATTGCTAGCAGAGCCCCCCATCGTCACACTAGTGCCCAGCAAGCCACTTGTGGCCATTGACTTGCATCTCAAGGCGAGGGTCTCGTCTGCACATAAGCTGCATCCAAGACTTGGCCGGATACTGAGCAGGCAATGTATCCTTCATGCTAGCGCCCTTCATACAAGTGTACACGATCCTGCTCATTCACATCAGCGGACTCCAAGTGCATCCTGGCTGGATTGGCCTGCTGTTGAGCACATGCTTGCCACATGTAGCCACCACTATCACACCGAGGACCCGAACCAGGAACTCACGATGCCTGGTGAGGTCACCCGTCGGCACTTTGCACTGTGCTTGGGGCAGCACGTGTGACGCCTTGCCCGTTGCCGCACCCATGCAGTGCTGCCCCCGCGCTTCGCCGACGAGGCCATGAAAGAGGCTGTCACAATGCGGATTGTGCCGCAGAAGCATGGGATAGTGTGGGGGCAGCTTTTCCTTGCAACACGGTGGCTTGCTCTTTCAACACTGGCGTGGACAAATTGTGCTTGCCGCCGGCGCCCCCCTAATCAGCCCATGTGGTGGTGGGCAGGACACTTGGCTCCTCTGGACTTGAGCCGGCGGGTTTTCCTCGGGTGCTAGGCAATTCTTTCTCTTGCTCAGCTGCTGCGGCCACTCCCTGGCTCGTCGGTCTGCGCTGCAAAGTTGCTCTTAGGTGCCCGGCGGTGCTCCTCCAGTATCGGCGACTCCAGAAATTCGCATCGCTTGACACCCGCTAAAAGGAGCAAAATCAGGCGGAAAATTCCTGCAGGTGCGTTTTGGTAGTATTTGTTTTTTCCTTTGAGTGCGTCCCTCATGCGTTCATATGAGTGAATGGATGGGGCTGCAGCTCGGCAGCGTGACGATCAAGGGTTGTTTGACTCAATGTTGACAGTGCAGCAGAACACGCAACCCCGAAACATAAAATGCTCTCTGCTCGTTGTTCTCCTCGATTCGGCTGCTTCATACCACTCATCCTTGCGCCTTCATCTGCAGGCCTCGTCAATTTCCGCTTAGATTTACAATGGGTTGCGGCTCCTCAGCTCCAGCACAGGACCAGAAACCAGGGGCCGCACCAGCATCTAGCACCAATCAACCCACTGGGGGCACCTCACGCGCCCGAGATTCCCCTCGTGCTGCCCAATCTGGCAGCTCCGCTCGGCCTAAAGCTGAGCCGCCTAAGCCATCAACAAGTGAAAGGCGTGGCTTTCGCAGCCAATTGATTCAGAAATCAAACCGTGCTTGGTATGACCAGTACACTAAGGTATCGACATTGGGCCAAGGGATGACTGGCAAAGTTTACTGTATCAAACACAAGGAAACTGGCGAGCGCTATGCTCTGAAAACTATGGATGCCTCAAAAGTTTCCCGAGAGCTGCTTCAAGACCTGGTCAATGAAATCGAGCTCCTGCAAACCCTTGACCACCCAAATGTGATCAAACTGCACGAGTACTTCTTTGATGGTGACACTGTGCTAGAAAGCTCAAATTTGTACCTGGTCATGGAGTTGTGTGAGGGCGGCGAGTTGTTTGACAGGCTTCACGCACAGGAAGGCTCCCACTACTCCGAGGCGCGAGCCGCACACATTGTGTCCATGATGCTGTCCTCAATCGCGTACATCCACAACCGCGGCATCACCCACCGCGACTTGAAGCTGGAGAATTTTCTCTTCGAGTCTCGTGCAGATGACAGCAACCTCAAGCTCATTGATTTTGGCCTGTCCGCGCGCTACCAGCCTCGTTTCAAGCGCATGACGACAATGGTGGGCACACCATACTACATTGCCCCTGAGATCCTGCAAGGGGACAAGCGGGGCTACACTAGCGCCTGCGACATGTGGTCGCTGGGTGTCATCACGTACATGCTGCTGTCAGGCACCCCCCCCTTCAAGGGCCGCCACGATGCTGATGTGCTCACCAGTGTGCGCAGGGGCAAGTACACACTGTCAGGCCGACGCTGGGAGCATGTCAGCGACCACGCCAAGAACTTCGTCCGCAAGCTGCTGGTGTACAATTCCACCAAGCGCATCTCGGCCACTGACGGCTTGAAAGACCCATGGATCGCCCGTCACGCCCGTGTGCGAGCCCGCAAGTCACCAGAGTCAATGGACCTCAACCCCGAAATTGTCAGCAACTTGCGTGCGTTCACGCAGTTCTCCGCACTGAAGCGGGCTGCCCTGGAAGCCATCGCCTTCCAGGTGGCAGCGCCCAAGCTGGCGGACTTGAGAGAGGTCTTCCTGCAGATGGACGAGGACCGCACAGGGCACATTAGTCTGCACGAAATGCAGCGTGTGTTGGTATCTCGTGCCGGCATGGACGAGGGCGAGGTGGAGCAGATCTTCTCCCGACTTGACCAAGACGAGCAGAAGACCATCTCGTACTCTGAGTTCTTGGCTGCCACCCTGTCCAAGCGCTTCTACATGCGGGAGGGCAGGATTCGCGCAGCCTTCCAAAAGCTGGACATTGACAACTCCGGATACATCACCGCGGAGAACCTAAAGGACATGCTCGGTGACGATTTTACGCCCAAGCGAGTGCAGGAAATGATTGCAGAGGCCGACATTGGTGGAGACGGCCGAATCGACTACCAGGAGTTTCTTGGATTATTCAGGGAACAGACAGGTGCATCTACAAGTGTCATCAATGGCCCCACGTCGGATGACACCACGCCTGGAGGCTCGCGCAAGGGCCGCCGTGCCTACTACGACGAAGTTGGACTGGGTGACGGCTTTGCCTCTGTGGACGAGGGAGGCAGCATCGTGCTGGAGGGGGGGCCTGACCAGCGAGGCGCCTCCAGTGGTGCAGCCTCCACTCCCAGCACGTCCATGCCCACGGTGCAGGAGGGCGACGACGAGTCGACCATGTCCGGCAGCGCTGCCCACGGTGTGATGGGCCCACCCATCATCGCCCCAGGCAGTGGGCCAGCCACAGAGGGAGCTGAGTACTACGGCAGCAGCCCCTCAAATCAAACCGGGGCTGGATCTGGGGCGCGTTCACGGGGAGCTTCTGCCGCCGCCGGCGACGCGTACGGGGGCGAGCTGGATGATGCGTACGCATATCTGGCCGCTGACTCAGCCATGGGGGGTCGCTATGGGGGCGCACACGCGGCCGATGACATCCACTTGTATGTGGGGGACTATGCGGAGGATGCCGACGAGGCAGCCCGTGAAGCTCGCCGTGCAGCCCGCAAGAGCAAGCGACGACAAGAGCGCCATGCCGCGAAGCAAGCAGCTGCACAGGCGGCAGCCGCACAGCAAAACGCCGCCGCTGCGGCCTCCAGCTCCGAAGAGAGCGAGTCGGGGGACGAGGATTCTTCCCGGGGGCGACGTGAGCAGGGGTCCAGTAGGCAGACGCGGGGTCGCCGAGACCACCGCCGCGCTCGTCGCTATGCTGACGAGTACGACACCCCCACGCCCAAGGCCAGTGAAGAGCAAGAGAGCTCATCCGGGCGCAAGAGCCGCCGAAACAAGTCCACGGCAGTTGGCGGCAGTGTGATTGTGATGTCAGCCCCGCAGAGGGCGCGTGTTGAGACACGCACTCGACGCAAACAGCGCGCATAAGTGCTGCTTGCGCACTTAATCCCGTGTGTAAATACATTGGCACGTGCATCAGACACCACCACTTAAAATGCCTTGGGCACGAACGGCTTGCTTGCAGTGGTACCACCCCTGTTCTCTGTCTGGGCGTTGTCCCCCATGTCGTCCTCAGTGGAGGTGAAGCTCTCCAACCCCACGCCTTCCCCCAGGTCGGCGTCCTCCAGCGTTGAGCTGCTGGCAGAGGCCTCTGCAGCTGCATTCTGATTGTGAGACGCGTTGGTGGATCGCTGCACTGTGTTGTACACGCTCATTGCTTGGGCAACCATGCTGCCAACGTCGCCTGTGTTGGCGGGCAGGAGGAGGGTGTTGCCCGTCTTGGCCAACTTGGCAAACGCAGACATGTACTGCTCAGCCACACGAAGCGACACTGCATCACTACCACCTTTGGCGCCGATGCTGGATGCCAGGACACGGATGCCTTCGGCGTTTGCCTTGGCGCGTGCAATGATTGCTTCGGCCTCTCCCTGAGCGCGGAGCACCGTGGACTTCCGCACACCCTCTGCGGCATTGGCCACTGCATCGCGGTCACCCTCACTGCGCAGAATCTCAGCACGCTTTCGGCGCTCGGCCTCAGCCTGCAGGTCCATGGCGGCGCGCACAGCCGGCGGCGGAGCAATGTCCCTGATTTCGTAGCGCAGGCATCGAATGCCCCAGGCGCTGGCGGCACCATTGATGGCTGTGACAATGTTGTCGTTCAGCTGTTCACGCTCCTCAAATGTCTTATCGAGTGTGATCTTGCCCAGTTCGCTGCGCATGGTGGTTTGCGCCAGCTGCATGAGCGCGAAGCGAACATTCTCCACGCCGTACGAAGCGTGATACGGCTCGTCAATTTTGGCGTACAGGACTCCATCGATCGCTGCACAATGAAAAGTTGAAAGCCGGTACGTATCAATAGGCAGCGAGGAGAGGACGTACTGATTGAAACGTTGTCACGAGTGATTGCTTGCTGGGAGGACACTGAGATGGCCTCTTCTTTCAGAGAATGAGTGTATGCAATTCGATCCACAAACGGCAACAAGAAGTGCAAGCCTGGCTCTAAAATTTGGTGAAACTTGCCGAAGCGCTCGATGATGTAAGCTGACTGCTGTGGGACAATCGCAAGACCCTGCAATCGGATGACGTGACCGCGTTTCGCATGAAACCCCGTGCATCGTGTGGACACAGCCACAGAGGCACACCGCTGATTCACATGCAAGCAAACAACACCGAATGGATGAAGCAACTCATATACACACAACCCGATGCGTGTATCTCCATAAAGGGCGTGAGTACCGCAACGGACAAGCCCGGGCACAGAGCTCTTTGAAACCAAATCAGCTGCTAGTAACTACGTACAAAGTGCATCGGGGCAGGACGCGGCACGATAGTGGAGAAGGCTGCATGGAGCTGAATTGGAGCTACTGGCCGCCAGAGGTGACCTTGGGTCAGCGGTGCTGCAGCACGGCTTGCGATGCTTCTACTCAGCATGACGTCGGGGTATTTTGGTGGACAATTCGCCTGCCCCTGAAGCAGAAACTTTTGGGAGGTAGCGTTGGAAGCCCGGATGTAACTTCATGTATTGTGTATGTCATGTATGGTGCCGTGGCAAAATCTGAAGATACCGTGATGATGCCCGGAGAAACTTGACCACGGCGTTGCAGTGCAGCCAGGTTCAGAGGGGGTCAAGCATCGCCTCCACAGCACGCAGGTCGCTGCTTCCAAACTTTGGTCAGGAGCAACGCTTCGCATCGCCAAGCATGAGCATAGCAGCCACGGCCAAAGCATATGCGCTGCAGGCACTACCGCCATTGGCACAGCTACACCCGCCTCAGCGAACAGTCACGAGGGGTCCCCCTCATCCGCATCAGAGGCGGAGGCGGAGTCGTGGGCACTCCCCTCCCCATCCTCAACAACGCCATGTAAAGATCCCTCGCTTGCGGCGCTGGAGGGTGCTAGCAGCAGCCCACTCCAGTCGCTCTGCGGCCAGGGGTAGACGCTGGTCACCCAGGCAGCGTGCCACCTCCACAAGCCCTGCGCCCACGGGAAATGCACCTCACTACATCGCATGTGCAGCAGCAGCATATCGCCACACCACGGCACGTGCACGCCGCTTGCAGATGCCGGCGCAGTGGTTGCTGCAGTGAGGACGTCGGAGGCAGTGGGAGGGGGCCGCAGAGGGCCCACTGTCCTCGCGCCACTGCCCTCCTGCACAGCCTGCACAGCAAATGGTGACCTTTCCAGTGCTAGCGGCACTGCTGAGTAGCACCTGGTGAATGCTTGGCGCAGCATTCCCGGTGGGGGCTCAGCCCCCATGCCAAATGCAAACGACATTTCTTCGGGAAAGCCGCAGCCTTGACGAACTGCTGCTGCAGTAAGTGTGTCCACGCTGTCAGGGCCATAGTCGCATCGCACAAGTGCGTGCATCTCAACCACCCCACGACCACTAGGCTGCGTGCCCGACAATTGCTTGCGAGGCAGTGGCAAGCCCCCTCGGGCCGCTGAGGCGGAGCTTGGAGCCTTGGCACTTGGCAGGGGCATGGCTCGGGCCAGCCACTGGACAGATGGAATGACGCCTTTACAGTTGGGGGAAGACAGAGCCAGGCCCTCGACCCAGGTCGGCGATGCGCCACAGAAACCAAACGGGGAGTCTGGCCCTGTCACAGCCACGTCTGATGCAGCGGTATGCACAGACAGAGGCCAGAATGCGTGCTGGCCTTGCCCAAGGCCGCGCCCCCTGGACACATTCCGCCCAGCCTGTCCGCGGCTGCTGGTCACAAGGCATGCTGCGGCTTCGCTCCAGGTGTACGCTGGCAGCTGGCTCCAAGTGCGGCACGCCATCACATCGCATATCACAGAATCAGCAGCAGCTTCACTGTCCAACTCCACAGAGGGACCGCCGTTGGCACCCTCTGCATCATTGCTGTCACCAGCGGCACTGCCCCCATTTGCTCTTGTTGCGTTGGGCAGCAAGCAAGGCTCAGAAACGCCGACCTGCAGCAGGGCAGCCGCGATGGCGGCTTCTGTAGCAGCCTCCTCTCGCACTTGCTTGCTGAGTGTGCGGGCTCGTTTGCGCACGTCACTCTGAGCGCCAGCAGACAGGGCTCCGGCGTTGCGTGAGCTGTGGGCAAGCAAGAGGGGGTGCCCAGCGGACAAGCCCCTCTCACTGGCAGTCACCGCAGGTGGCCGCAGCGGCGTCTTGCCCCGCATCCAAGCCATTGTCAGGCTGGATCGGCGTCCGGAGCTAGAGGTATTGGGTGCCACAAATGAGGCGGCGGCGGCAGTTGCGGCGGCCCCTGCTGCCGCCACGTGCTCTTTATGACACACCTCTGCAGCCATGGCAAACGCCAAGCGCTTGGAGACTGCCAACGTATGCCAGCCTAACTGACCAGCAAGCAACACATCGGTCGCGGCGTGGTCGCCCACGTACAACACTCGCAGCGAGGCAACGCTACGAACCCCAGAGCTTTCTGCCATGGTGGCCAGCAGCTGTGGAATATTCCCGCCAGCAAACAAGATCCCCTTCTTCAGATTGAGCGGGGGGGGCGCATTGCTTCGCATACTGCGGGTGCGGTCAAGACGGGAGCGCGGTGTGGCTGCTGCTGCTGCTGCACCCCCCGCACTTGACCCCCATGCACTGCTGGATGTAGCAGCAGCTGCTGCTGCATGTGTAGGGGGTATTTTGGTGCGCACTGCAGGCAGACCCAGGCCAGGAAACGTGTCCAGATCAGTTTCTGGGACAAAGTCTTCTGCGCGGCTCAGCCTTCGCAGCTTTGGCGACCAGTGGTGAGCAGCAGCCCCCAGAGGCGATGGCCGCGGGCCAGGTGACGCCCCTGGCCCATGCTCCGAGGGTGCTAGAGTTGAGCTGTCCTGGCTATCGAATGAGCGAATACGAGCAGCAGCCAAGCCCCCCCCTGCTCCCCGCTCAGCACTGACGGTGCGACGGCGGTGCGTGATGTCCAGGGTACGCTGCCCAGTCCCGTCGCTGCCAGTGGAGAGGCCCCCATCACTGCCTTCTGACACCAAGCTGCTTGTGCGGCTGGCACGGCGGGGGGAAGCGAAGCTGGCTACACGCACCAAGCGTCCGTGGGGCAGGGAAGGTGTAATCCCTGGGGACACGACGGAGGGCACAGCTGCTGCTGGCAGGGTGGCTTTCGTCAATGCTCGCGCTCTCCCCGATCTTGCATCCACCGCCTTGAAGGGCGTCAACTCCGTGGAGGCAACGAATGCGCCCAGCTGTGTCTGTGCAGCTTCAAACATGCTCTTCTTGCGGGCAGAGACTATGACCAGGTCAAAGGCTTCGATCCAATCAGGGCCAAGCAGCGAACAAAGCACTGCACGCGCATGCTCAAAGTCTGCATTGGTCATCAGGAATGTGCGCACGTGTCCAGCAGCCGTCTCGGGCTGCCCGTCCACATTCCGACGCACATCGCTGGTGCGCAGGTCCCGCAGCCAAGACAATAGCGCCTTCCCTGCGGCTTGCTTCACGGCTTTGGGAACTTTGTTGTACGCTGCAGCAGGCAGCACGTTTCCGCTTGAGCTTATATCACCCGATTGCATGCTGCGACGAGTGTTTTGCGGCGGCGTACGACCAGCTGTGGCTGAGGCCGGGGGGGGGTCGCCCATGTGCAGAAAGGGGGTCACGTTCGCGAGCACAGCTGGGAACCCCTGGGACGCAAAGCGGGTGTAGGTGAATCGCACAGCCTCTGCAGCTGCAGCGAATAGAAAGGAGTAATCCACAGCTGGGCGGATCGGCAGTTCAGCTGCCCAGGCATCCGACTCCTGTACTAGCAGTGCAAAGACGGCTGCCAGGGGGGAATCAAAGCCAGTGTGTGCCACAATGAACCGCGCTCCCCCCGTTGGATCGGACGGGCTGTAGGCCTGTCTGGGAGGGAAAAGTGCCCCGGGCAGCCTCGGCACCAGGCCCGGCAGCTTCTCACGCACAGAGTGGGTTGCTGCGGAGTATGAGGTAGCACTCTGACCGCCAATTTGATGCATGGAAGAAGCTGCTGTGCTGCTACCCGCACTTGTGCCCGACACGGACCGCGAGCGGGAGGAGCCCGGGCCACCTGATGCGGGGTATTGCGCCATGAGCTGCTCATGCCCAAGCGCACTGCTGCCATGGAAGCCCAGCTTAACGTGCGCATTGGAGTCCACCCACAGCACGTTGCCCAGCACTCGATCCAGCACCACTCCTGCTTCGCACAGGTGCAGCCACAAGGGCTCAGGTCCACTGTTCAGCACGAAGGGCTTGGACGAGTCGGCAGCGGCACCAGAGCCGGCAGACGCACTGAGCGCATCCGCAGCGGCTGAAGTGCCTCCTTTGCCTGCATCAGAGCTTCGATGTGCAGTGCCACGCCCCCCCATGGACCCCCTTCTGCTGCGGGGGGCGGGGCCGTCAGCGGGTGCAGCCTTGCGGCTGATGGCACGGTAGCGGCGATACAGCGAGGCCACCACAGCGGGTGGAAGCTGTGGCTGCATACAATCTGGCAGCACTACCATGCTATCTGCGCTTGTATCGGAGGCTGCGCTTGCCAGGGAGGAGCTGGCTGGACGGGTGACCCCCCCTGCAGTAACGTTGCTGGCGGCTGCTGTGCCCCTGGCAGCCTTCCATGCAGCCTGCTGCACTGCCACAGCATCAGCAGGGAACTTGCTGTACAGTTGCATGAGTGCTGCGTACACGATGTGCTGTGCAATCAGCGCATCGTTGTACTGTGCTAGTGTATGGTCCAAGTCAAAGCCGACCCAGTGGTAGCTTCGCAATTGCAGCACATGCAGGGAAGGTACATGCACGCACAGCTGATTGCTAGATGTGCTTCTGTTGTGTCCCAACGAGGGTGCCACTGCTGCTACGGTTGGGGCCCCTCGCCGGACAAGGGGGGGGGCTCCGAAAGGCAGCCGCAGCACTCGCGACAGCATGACGTTCTTGTGAAGCAAGTAACGCACATGCAGGGCAAATTCAGCATGGCCCAGGATTGCCTCTGAGCTGTGCTTGCCCAGGGCAGGGGAGACACCGGCAGCTGACGCAGATAAGTGCACTGGAAATGGGCCCGCAGCGAAGGGGCCCATCTCGCTGACCAGCATGTTTGGGAGGGAAGCCCTGATGCTGTGCTGCTGCTTGCCCCTGCCTGATGGAGCCAGCACCTTTGTAACACCGTGCATATCTTGACATGCCAGCAGCTCGTTCCTGTGCCACACAAGTAGGCAGCAGCCGGCGCGAGCTAGGGCCACTCCACCTTGGCCGGCCAAGCATGCGCGAGCGATGTCACAGCATGCAGCAATGGGCAGTGAGCCAGCAAACAGCCTCTGCATGAGGGGAGAAAGTAGTGCTGACGCAGAACAATCAATGCTGCTCAGGTGCTGGGACACGTCGGGAAGGTGGGCAGTGATAAGATCCTCGAACGTTATTGTGAGCAACGAAATGTCGAACGCAGTGACCGGGAAAAACCACTTGCCCTGAAGCACTAACTTCAGCATGCGTTCGACATATTCGATGAGAGATCCAGTCGGGACTTGTGGTGCAAGGCAGGCTATCAAGTAGCGAAGGGGCGCAGCGGGCGTCAAGCCGGCAGCAGTCAAGCTTCGCTCAAAGGATTCAGCAATGCTCAGCCCTTTGGCAAGCCAGTTGCACAAAGTGGACTTGTTTGAATGGATACTAATACCAAGTTCCAATCCCACAGCCGTGACAATGTCCTTGAATGTTCCATCATGTGCTACGGGGCACAGCGCCGGGATGCTCATTGCTTGCGAATTCCGCAAAGCTTCTCACGCCGCAGGCTAGAAAGCGCTTTGAGTGCATATAATGCACGCTCGGAGAGCCCAATATCCCAAAGCGACATGACATTTGGCTGCTTGGAATTGATTGGTTGCGTTGCAAGTTTGTAGTAAGATACACAGAATAGCTGCACATGCTACATGTACTACTTCATCTGTAGCAGACCCCCCTGGCCTGGGAAGTCTTTTGCTGTAAGCGCTTGGGCCCAACCCAGCTCATCAGCACACCCACTTCACTCTTCAGATGGGCACCATGTTGCGCAAAATGCGGCTGGTGCACTCAAATGCATGCATGCGCTGCAGCCTTTGCCAGCACCCGTCGAGCCTGCACCGCATGCAGCTCCTCGACCAACTGGCCGTCAACAGTGGACACGCCCTCCCCTATTGCATGTGCAGCAGCCATGGCCTCCACCACACGCTCAGCCCATATGATTTCAGCTTGAGACGGCGCAAAGGCCTGGTGACATGCATCCACTGTGCCTGGGTGAATCAGTGTCTTTCCGTCAAAGCCCAAGTCGCGAGCCTGCCGGGCTTCAGCGGCAAAGCCTTGGGGATCATTTGTGTTGTTGAACACGCCGTCAAGGACTGTCAAGCCGTATGCTTTGCCAGCCGTCACAATCGTGCTCAGGGCAAACATGAGTGGGGCGCGGTCGGGCGTGACCGCACACTGCATGTCCTTTGTGAGATCATTGGTGCCCACACCGATAGCTTGCACACCAAACGCAGATTTACCGGCTTCTGCGATGCTGGGGGCGTTGAGTACGCCCAAGGGGGTCTCGATGAGGCACCAAATGCCCATCCTGTCAGGAGCTCCCGCTCGACCCAAGGCGAGGCGGAACTCCTGCACATCATCGATGCTTTCTGTTTTTGGAAGCATAAAAGATGAGATTCCAGGCAAATCTGCCAAGGCTGCCAGGTCCTTCCGCCCCCATCTGCGTGTCATCAGCGTGTGAGAGAAATGCCAGCAAACTCCGCAGGCATTCGCTTACGGGGTCTCCAGGCTGTTCACGCGCACGATGACTTCCGAGCCCCCCCAGTTTGACTGATTCTCTTTCAATAAAGCTTTAAGGGTAGCCCTGGCGCTCTCTTTTTCGCTGGCAGCTACTGCGTCCTCCAGGTCGAGAATGATTGCGTCAGCCCCAAATCCGGCCTGCGCTTTACGCAGCATCTTCTCCTTCGCTGGGACGAACAGCACTGAGCGCCGAGCAGGAGTGGACGCGGATGAACTCGAAAATTGTGCACTTGTGAGCACAGTGGTGAATGGCAACCTCGGAAGCACGCTGCGGCGCAGTGTGCCTGAGTTGAGTTTGCACAGAAAGCTCGCCATATTTTGCTGAAATGAAACGAAAAGCCAAGCAATACAACGGCAGCATACGCACGGCTTGTTTTATTTCTGATATACAGTTCTGGGGCATGCGGGCGCATCTCTACATCAGCATCCGTAAATGTGGTCGAAATTGCCCCCCCATGCAGACCGGCTTGCGAGGCCTAGCAAACATTAGTGCATCTTCCAACAAGAAAGCTTGTGTGCAAACCGGCAAAGCAATTTACTGGCTGCTCTCTGCACCTCAAGCTGAAAAGAGAGGCCTACGTTATCAGAGTTGACTTGCTCGGACACCCAGTCATCCATATCATTCCGGGCATTCTTCACTGTGAGGGAGGTGCACGCGGATTTTGAATTGCTCTGCTGCCGTTGCAGCCGAAAACTGATCGAAGGCTGACAGTTGGAACTAATTCCGGCTATGGATTCCAACGAAATCGCTGATAAAATTTTAAGGGCCAAATGCTTGACCTCAATCGCAGATTTGAGCGAGTTGGAGGCCCGGGTGGACCTTTCAAAGAATGGCACCGGCGAGGTTGTCCAAGTGCCTATGGCCACCAGCAACACTGATTCTGCATTTCTAGACCTGACCTCGTAAGTTTCACGTCCTATAAGTAAAAAATGTGCCCAGCCATGCTTTACTTCATGTACAGGCGCCTGCGGCATCGAGACGATGCTACGGCAAGGGTTCGACGCATGCTGAATGAAGTTGCCCTGGCAGAGTCTATTGTTGTGCCACTGATTGTGCACAATACACAGCACGAGTGAGTACTGAATCTGCACAGTATACTTGCCGAACATTTGCACACCTGTTTGACCTTCGTAGGTCCGTCGTGCGAAACGGCCTGCGGTTGTTGGTCATGCTCACATCTCCCATGACTGAAGCGGCGGGGGGCGAGCACAACATCCGCCCAGAGTACGTCGGCGCATTGACACGCCAGCTGCAAAGCATCAAAGTGGCCTGCTCGTCTCTCCCATTCCTCACGGTGGTGATGAAAGCATTCCTTGACGCACTCTCACTGTCCGGCCAAGAGCGACAGAACGGGGACGAGCTTGTCATTCAGTACACACTGCTGCTCGTCAAACACTTGCTGCTGGTGCCAAACCCCAAGCGCAGCCAAACTGACTCCATCATGGGCAGCAACTTGCCACCCAAGGAGCTTCACGAGCAGTTCCTCATCGCCCTAGATGACGCTGGGTTAACGGAGGCGCTGGTATCCCTGGCGTCCTTGTGTCAGCAAACGGAGAACGCGGAACACACTATGTTCTTGCTAGACACCATTGCTGCTCTGATTGGTGGCGTAGACGCCTCTGTTCTGGTTGCTGCAGCCCAGCAAGAGGCCCAGTCCATCCGAGCCGAGCAACGGGAGACCTCTGCGGGTGCCACGCCTCAGTCTGCAGCGCTCAAAGGGGCTGCTGAGCAGGACTCAAGCACGCCTATTGGGCCGAAATCTGTCAACCGTACCCCACCCTCTGCTGCAGGGGACCCCCTTGCAATGGCTTTGAAGGCAGAGCGAGCCTCCCGGGGCAAGCTGAGCACAGGGCGACACAGCCGGTTTGCGGGGGCCTATGCACGAGACTACGGCACCGCAGGGAGGGCAGTAGTGAACAATGCGCTGGGGCTGAGTGTGAAGCGGCAGCCTGCCCGCAGGGCCCAGCGTCGGAAGCGCTTCTCGCAGTCCTCAGCTAGCGAGCTGGGCAGTGCCAGTGGAGACCTTACCAGCCGCTCAGCCAGCCTGCTCGCCCCGTCTGGGATGAGTGCCTTGGACACATCTGGAGTCACTCATGAGGCCCGCATGGTGCTGTACAACTGGGGCTGCGCGTTGCTGGAGTCGGCATACTCGCGCTTTGTGGAGTGTGTGCTGCGACGTCTGAACCTTACCAGCATCACTGCAGAGCGCGACAGACGGAACTACATGGCGCTGGCCTGCTTCGCTCTGAACCTACAGCGCAGCAATGAGACTGCCCGTGTGAAGGCAGTCGTAGCGGAGGCCGCCGCCACTAAGCGGGCAGTGGCGCCAGAGGAACACTTCACCATGGGGGAGACACACGTGAGTATGGAGTTCACGACCATCAAGCTGGTCACAGCTGAGCTGGATGAGGCCATGGGGGTGAAGAACTATGACTTGCTGTCGGGTGGCGTGGAGCTCATGTGTGAGTACATGGGGATGGCCGCCCCCTTGCTGACTTCCAAGCACCCCAAGGCGCGCCTGGTGGCGGAGAGCATCCGCCGCGGCGCCCTGTCAGAGGCCGACGTGCTGGATGTTATCCCCGGCATGTTGGCCAAGTATGAGCCAGGGCGGTTCAACATCCGCTTCTTGACGATGCTGGTGGCGGCTGCACACGCCGTCATCAAGGCCGTCATGTGCCTTGAGGCGACAGGCGCCAGGGTGAAAAAGGGCGGGGGACGCCGACGCCGCAGCGCAAAGTCCAAGCCACGCAAGTCAGGCGCCGACGAGGACTTGCAGTACGACGAAGACAACGAAAGCGAGGAGGAGCGGGCAGAGGAGGAGGCTGCACGGCGGCCGCGGGAAGCAGATGTCAAGGTGGACGACTTCCTCATCAAATTTGCCAGCCCCCACACAGTGGAGGTGTACCTGGCGCTGCTGGCACAGTATCGGGGAAACTCAGCTGACACCAACAAGCACATAGCTCTGTTTCTGCACCGCCTGAGCGAACTGCCAAACCCACGGGCAGGCCCCAGCCCCTCGGAAATGGCACATGCAGCCTGGAAGCGGGGAGGACAACTTGGCGACGAACCCCCTCAGCCAACTCCGTTCACCTTTGAGCCAATGCTGTGGAATGTGACGTTCTTGCGTACATACAACGCCCTGCTGCACGACCCAGTGGCACATGTGTCCCACGCCTCTGCTGACCTCCTCCGCGTGGTGCGGCGCCTGGTGCGGCACTTCACACGAGCAGCCATGGAGAAGCCGCTGCTGTTTGCGGAGATGCTAGTACGGCGCAACCGCGACGCCAATGGGCGCATTGCCCGGCTGTACAAGCCCTCTGAGGGGGAGGAGCGGTCGGAGCGTGGGCCCACCAAGCGCGCTGCACTGGAAGCAGCCGTGCAGCGCGAAACACTCATTGCCAAGGAGCTGGCCAGCGATGACGACGACGAAGCAGAGTTCAACCTGTCTGTGGCCGCTGACCTGGACAGCGGCAAGGTGGACGAGCAGCTGGTCGCGCAACTGGCAGCGAAGCGCAAGGCTGCTGCAGGCCTGCGCCGCAAGAGCAGGGGGGAAGACAGCGATGCAAGCCACAGCTCCGGGTCAGACGGAGACGGCGCTCAGCGCAAGCGGAAGGGGGGAAAGGGGGGTAAATCCAGCAGTGGGGGCACCCGCGGCCGGCGCTGGTCTGTGCAGGAGGATGGTATTCTGCGAGACATGTACCCCAAGTACGCCGATATGACTTCCTGTTGGGAGCTTCTGGCTGCTGTGCCAGAGCTGGAGGAGGCCGGGCGCACTGCCCAGCAGATCGCCCGCCGGGCCAAGGCTCTACGGCTGCACCTTGAGGCGGGGGAGCGGGGGGGCAGTGGCGAGGCCCGGGTGGCTGGCCGCGCTGGAGCCACGCACCTGCAGGCACAGACTGTGGTGGAACGGTTGGGCGGCAAGCTGCTGCCCCACACGGATGCTGTAGCTGAGGCTGACGTGCTGCACGTTCCAATTGAGTTCGTCTGCAGCTCCGGGCTCAGCGGCGGCGTGAATGTCACCCAGCTGCGGGGGGTGGGTGTGGATGGGCAGGGTGTGCGAGCTGTGGCCTGGGTGCGCCAGCAGCTGCACGCTGCCATCTGCAGCCGCAGCCTGCCTGACTTTGGCGAGAGCGGGGACATTGGCCCAGCTCAAATCTACGGACATTTCCAAGGTGCGTACCTGGGCACAGCCGAAACATGGCACACGGAAGGTTCGGGGGACTTTGCGTGTTTACCACTACTGAGTGCGGAGTTCGCATGGGCCAGCAAGCCCATTGTGACTGCTTTACTGCGAGAGTGCGGTGCGAAGCCCCCTGTCGGCACCGCTTGCATCTGGTGGCGCTTTCCGGCGTCGGTGCCCACGGAGCAGCTGCTGCTGGCTGCTGACGGCATTGATCGCGTGCTGCTGCGACTGCCTGCGCCTGCGGTGGATGCTACAGCCGCGCCGCCAGCAGCCCCAGGGCATGTGCAAGATGACGCTGCCTCCACGTCGTCTGGTGCGGGGAGCTCCCAGCAGAACCCAGACAGCTCCGCGTCGGCCATTGTGCCGTCGGCTGCAGCCACTGGCAAGCCCCGCGCCCCCAAGAAGCGTCGGATGCTGCGTACCGCTGCAGTGGACAGCGATTCTTCTGATGGCGAATCAGCTGCCCCCTCGCCAGGTGCGGTCGCGGACAGCACAGCGCCACCCGCCGCACCCTCAGCTGTCGTCGCCAGTGATGACGACGACAGTGATGTTGATGTGAAACCGAGTACAGTGCAGGTGGCGCAAGTGGTGGCAAGTGACAGCGAAAGCGACGTGGAGGCGACACAGGTGCAGGCCCCCCCCGTGGTTGGGAACTCCCAGATCAGGGTTGCCCTGGATGACGATGACACTGACTCTGACGGCGACACCCAGCTGGAGCAGACCCAAACTGGCAATGACACACTAGCGACGCAAGTGACAGCCAGCCAAAGTGCTTCTCAGCTGCCTGGCAGCCAGATGCAGCGGGGTGGAACTATTTTTGAGGAATCGGACAGTGATTGATTGAGACTGTGAAGCAAGGCACGGGGTCTCAGATTTGTGTCCTTACCAACAACACGAGATCAAGGAGGCAAGCGAACGGAACAATTTACTGATTATGTCTGCTTTGCTTCTGTCTTGCACCTGAATGTAGGCTGTGATGTATGGCTGCCTTGCAGCACGCTGCTGCTGGGCATCGCGAGGAAAGCAGTGATGGCAGTCTAGCTCCTGAAGCCGAAGTCGTGTTCGCTACAGAAGCCAAGGATGGGTTACAAATAACGACAAATGTGTACCTTGTCAAAGTTTCCATGCCTGGCACACCATGCTTTGAGCTCAAATTGCAGGACACGAATGGGAAGCAGGCATTGGCCGAGTTACCTGTTCAGAGTAGCATCTGCCTCTCACAAGGAGCTTGCAGCGTATTTAAATGTACACTTCCTTACCATGAGGTTATGTTGGAGTTGATGGACCACATTTTGCCAGGGTCTGAATCCATTTGCACACTGGGGCACGGCTTGGGTGAAGCAGCAATTTCTTGGCAGTCTCGGTTGGCAGCGAGAGGTCAGTCACTCAAGCGCCTCACTGCGGTAGACAACTGCAAGCAGGTCCTGGAGCTTGCACAAAGCCTTTTGTGTGAGCTGCCAAGCAGCTGCACAAGCTCGCACACGACAAGTGATTTCATCGAAGCTGATGCGCTTGAGTTCATGGCCCCTCTTGGGGCGAAGGCCACCCCCGCAGCAGTATTCGACATTATCATCGTGGATATTGGAATATGTGGTGTCATGAACGATGACACATCCCTGCTTGCGCCACCCCCAGGCTTCCTGGAGGTGTCATGGCTGGAAGCTGCGACAGGGCGACTGAAGCCAGGGGGTGCGCTGCTGATCAACCTGCTGGCTGCATCTGCAGAATGCTTGCCTGCAGTCGTGGCAACCGCAAAGGAAGCTACAGGCCGCTTGCCTCGTACGCAGGCTGCAGTGTACACCTGCAAAGGCACTGGGCACTACCCCAGCGACTTGAATGTGCTGCTGGCACTGCAAAAGCCACCAAGCAAGCAGGGCTTCCCGGCCAAAATCACATGTGAGACTGCTCTAGGTGCAATTGTTGTGGGGGAGTGCGCTTGATGCCGGCAGTAGCTGCGCTTGCTGCGGGTGCGCTGGGGTCCTCAGCTGCCTATCAGTCACCCACACATTCACTGCGGAACCACAGTGAAGGCTAGAACAGGACTGAACGAAATGGCATGTAGACTTTGTATATATACGCTGCCAAGTACATCTTTGCCAAATGTCGTTTACAGCTTGGCAGTTTGAAGAAACCATGGAATCCTGCAAGCCCCCCAACGCGGCCTGAAGGGGCTTCAGGCGAGTCTCCAGCAATCAGCAATGCAAAGGCAATTGGCTGAGTAGGAGTGCCATTCGTAGCAAGACACTATTGTATCGTATCTATCGGGTTGATGCCCCAGAGGTGCTCTAGCATACACTGCGGTGTCAGCTCATACTCCGGGCATGTCTGCGGAATTCGACGGCCGGGTCCGGGTAGCAGTAAGGTGCAGGCCAGCGAGGCCGTCGCAACGTGCCAATGCTGTGGGACTACGTCCTGGACAAAATGGCACTGTAGAGCTGCGGGTTGGAGAAAAAGAGCGGTCATACGCGTATGATACCGTCTTCGGGCCATCGAATACACAGGTATGTCCTGAATGCCCTCTTGCTCGGCGCATCAGATGTTTGCACAAACCCTATCGTACTGCAGGATGATGTGTACAATGAAGTTGGTGGGCCAATTGTTGCAAGAGTACTGGACGGCTTCAATGGCTCAATCTTGGCTGTGAGTGTGCGATGAGTGCAGCGGAACTTTTATCCCTAACCGCCGCTTACGCAGTACGGCCAAACTGGCACCGGCAAAACTCACACCATGGGCATCCTTGACGAAGTGGCAGGGAACCCCCTTGGCCTTATACCACGTTCACTCAGCCACATCTTTGGTGCTGTTGCAGCTGCTCCTGACAGAAAGTGGCGGATCTCACTCTCGTTCATGCAAATCTATCTAGAGTCTGTCCAAGATTTGTTTGCTCAACCCCATGCAGTTGAGTACACTGCAGACGGCTATGCCGAGGCCCAAAGCAGCAACATGCCATCATGGGAATCATCAACCCGTGTTGGTGACCCATCTTTCGACAGTGACGCTGCCCTCAGCAGCGGGCGGCACAAAGGTGGCACCGCTGGGCGACATGCCCGGGCTCGCGAGCGTGTCGTGGCATCTGCACTGGCAGAGGGCTTGCCTGTGCGGGAAGCGCCCGGCAAGGGCTTCTACGTGGAGGGGCTCCAAGAGTATGACGTGTCCTCCTTTCCAGAGGCAGTGGAGATCTTGAATTGGGGCCTGGACAACAGAGCCATGGGCCCCACCGCAATGAACGCCACGTCATCGCGGGCGCACACCATCCTGACTGTGCGTGTGCAGCACAGCGGCAGCACCCTCATTGACGGCAGGGAGACGCAGCAGACTCTGTCTGGGCGCCTGCTGCTCGTGGACTTAGCAGGCAGTGAGCGGGTCCGGCGCACCACCAGCAAAGGCACACGGCTGGTGGAAGCAAAAAGCATCAACCAGTCCCTGAGCGCACTGGGGAATGTAATTGTGGCACTGTCAGATAACCACGCCCCCCACGTGCCCTACCGGGACTCCAAGCTCACTCGCCTCCTGCAGGGCTGCATTGGGGGGGGGGCTGCCACATACCTGGTGGCAACAGTGGCACCAGAGGATGCCAGTGCAGCAGAGACGCTATCCACCATGCAATTCGCAAGTCGCTGTATGCGTGTGGCGTCTCGCTTGGTGCGGAATGAGGAAGTTGACTACGCTGTGCTGTGCGCCCGCCTGCAGTCGCAGCTGGCATCCTTGGAAGAGCGACACATGCAGCAGGCACGGGAGAGCGCCGCAAAGTACGAGACACACATCCAGCAGCTGCAAGGGGCGCTGGAGCACGCAGCGTCTGGCCGCCTGGGCAGTGATGAGGTGCGCACTTTGCTGGCGGGGGGGGGTGGCCTGGAGCACCTGCCTGATGACGCCAGCAGTGTGACGTCAGCAGGCGGGCACTCACGCTCCCTGCAGCGCCTATACAGCATTGTATGTGCCATGTTTGACGGCATGCTGCACATGCTGCGGCTTGCGCTGAAGCAGGATGCGGCCTTGTCCAAGCAGTGGCACAGCACAGTGGCGTCACAGCAGGCCTTGGACGAGGGCCGCGCCGCAGCAGAGGCTTCCATGGCTGCTGCAGACCCCATGGGCGGTGCTGAAGCTGCTCGCTTTGGGCCTCACCTGGACAAGCCGTCGCCTGCTGCAGCCATGCGCTCAGCACACGCCTCCCACAGCAGCCCACTGCAGCTTGCCGACGGTGCGTCCCACGCCCCCCAGGTGCTGCAATGGCTGCAGGAGCTGTCGGTAGAGCATCCCAAAGTGGAAACCTCCACTGCAAGGGAGCTGTCTTCGCATTGCCATGGCTTGCTGAAGCGCACACAGGTGTTGCTGGATGCAGTGAAGCAGACGTTGTCGGCTGGTTCTGTCGCTTGGCAGCGGTGTAAACGGGACCTGGCAGCCGCTCAAGCCCACACCCAGCAGCGTGAGGAAGAGCTCACCAACCAATCGTACGTGCTCAAGTATCTGGTTGACGCTAATGCTGTTCTGCGTTCCGAGAACAGCACACTTCAAGCAGCAGCCGAGCTGGAGCGCTCCACAGCAGATGCGGAGGCGTTGGGGCCTGGTGAACTGAACAATCACAGTGCTTACAACGGTCACACAGCTGCTGGACCATCGCAGCATGCGCTCCCAAGTGCAGGCCAGTGGCCAACCGCAGTCACCCCTCGCCCCGCTGCTTACGCAAGCAAGTCCAGGAGGGCTGTGACCTCAGTCCAGTCCGCCAAGTCGCCGGCCAGCACGGGGCACCGGCACATAACATCCGCTCCACACCCCATTCGAGCCGCCCAAGCGGCTCCATACTCTGCTGCGGGCTCGGCGCACTCCAGTATGCCAGCCTCTCCCCTGGCATCGTCTGCATCTGCGGCTGGGGGGGGGGGCGGCGCGGGGGGAGACGAAGTGGAGAGCATCGTCGGCCGCCGCAGCCACAAGGGGCAGCTGTACTACAAGGTGCACTGGCGAGGCACCTCTGCAGCGGAGGACGAGTGGTTTGAGCGAGGCGCCCTGATGGACGACTTCCCCACAGCAGTGAAGCGGTATGAGGTGGGCTATGGGCGGCGCCGCTAATACACACACAGATGTACGTGAATGAATCTAATGACATGATGCTGTCACTGTGCTTTCTTGCTCTCTGCTTGGCCGGCTTCTGGGGTGGGCGATGCAGGTGGCGTCTCGCTGACCACATCACCTCGAACACCGAAAACGGACAGCAAGAAACGTCGGGCAGCACCCAGAGGAGTGAGAAACTTCAAGTAGGTGCCACGAAGAGGTGGTCCAGCCAGCTCCACTTCCCACTCTTCCCCCTGGGCTTGAGGCATGGTGTAGCGTCTGTTGCCAGTGACCAGGCCTCTTAGGCGCGGCGCCATCCATGCCGCAACAGTCTCGGGGTGCTCCGCCAAGATGTTGAAGATGCGGCGAGTGCGCAGATCGGTTTTGCTCCAGCCAAGCCCTCCCGTGAGCAGGTCTGTGGCCACCATGCCTGGGGATGCCGAGTGTACAGCGATGCGTTGCAGGGCAGCGCGGCCCTTCAGGGTGGCTGCGTCGCCCTCAGCCCGCTTCAGCTCCGCATTCAGGGTCCTGGCCAGCTGTGGAACGCCGGCTTTTGAGTACCCGTATGTGGCGAAGTAAGGTGTGGTCATGCTGCTGCTGCCGGCGCCGTCGATGTTCACAACGGCGCCCCCAAGCTCAGAGTTTTGCAGGACGCGAAGTGCCATACGAGAACCGTACACCAATGAGCCGAAGTTGGTACTGATGATAGAATTAATCGTTTTCAATGGGGTTTTCCATAAAGGTGCTTTCACAGCCTGAGAGGCGCCAGCATTGTTCACCCTGTGTGCAAAAGTGAGGAGCATGTTTTGCAAGCTGCACGCAGTCGCTCACCATAAGTCTAAGCTGCCAAACTTCTCAATCACTTGGAAACCGAGCTCTTCGACCTGATCAGGCTTACTCATGTCGCATTGCATCATCAAGATGCGTTGGTTGTCCCAAACTCGCTTGCTTTGATCAATCTGCAGTGGGTTTCTAGCCGCGACTATAACGTCATCCCCGAGGGCAATAAACTGCTGCACCAAAGCAGCGCCAAATCCTTTTGTTCCTCCAGTGACGAGTACACGCAAGCGACGCTGCTTATTCTTGTCTACTGGCACGGTAGTTTGGATGGCATAAATGACGCCTGCAGCAAGCAGCACGGCCGCGCCTGTCAGTGCCAAGTGGCTCCCAGAAATCTCTTGAAGCACTCGCTTACCAGCTGAGAAATACAGCCGTACAAAGCGCACGAAACGATTTGCAGCTGATGTGGGATCCATAATGCTGGAATGATATCAATAAGCGGGCCAATAAAACACTGCAGGTGGATTTTGAAGCTTTCTCTAGACTAGGAAGCAAGCTGCAAGGTTCTCAGACAACGTCGTGCCAATGCAGGGGGGCTGGGCAGTCTATGATTATACATTGAGGTACAAGGTAGGCCTGCAGCACCAAACCCTTAAGACTTGAAATTGTCGCGGAAAATTGTGCGCAGGACACTGCTCGCTGAGTCGGTGCTTGAGAATGGACTATTCAGTGGAAGAAAGGCTGTTGAGCCGACTGATTTCACAAGTAGCAGGATTCGGCCCGGATTCCGAAAACCACAGCATAACGTTGGATTTCATGATAGAGAATGCAGTTATTAACCACTCGTACTCTAGCGTTTTCGGCACCAGTGTGCAGCAGGAGTTGGCACAGTGAGACGCAAGCAAGTTTTGAAATGTCTTCAGTGGCACACCAGTTCTTGCTTCCCAGATTATACAACAAGCTGCACTTCCACAACAAGCGATCTCAAGTAGATTCTATACAACGCTCAGTCACCAAACTTGGTGAATCCTGCTCTGTACGTCTCGTTCCGCAATTTCAAGCCTTGCAGGGCTGAGCACAATTCTCCTGCAGTCTTCACTCTTGCAATGGCAAACTATAGCATGCCTCCTCTCACTTGCAAGACGGCCCCACGACGTCGATGTAGATGAAGCGAAACAAGCACTCAATCCTGCCCCAAGCCAGCCTGCTGCAGAGGCGCTCGTCGATGCTGATGACAGCGTCTCAGTGGACTCAGATATGCGCGAGTGGCTCGACGAGGCAGCTGCAGACACCAGCGATGATTCAGACAGCACGCTGTCATCTGGACAACTCACACCAACTAGCCCGGTGCAGTCCCCGCAGTTGTTGGCAGCACCTTCCTCACTCCCCAGCTCGCATCCCCCCAGCCTTCCAGTTGCCAGCATGCCGCCCCCTCCAGTCCAGCAGCCCTGGGCACTGCCTCCCAGCCGCAGCATTGCCGCAACACACCTTGTGCATGTTGTGACAGGCATTCACAGGATTGGCCGCCTGTGCCAGCTCGTCGCCTGGGGCAGTAAGCAGTGCGTGGAGCTTCGCCGTGGGGGGGCTGCAGCCCTGGTGGAGGGGGGCTCCCTGCACCCCCTCCCTGCTGAGGACGTCTCCAATGACATCGTGTTTGATTCATTGCGCCTGGTGGCTGCCCAGCTGCAGCGGTGGGGGCATGCAGTGCAGTCACAAGCGGCACGCGTGGTGTCCCTCCAGTCCCAGCCCCGACACCGGCCGCCCCTAGCCGCCGATGTGGAGCAGCTTGTGCCGGGGTGTGCAGTGTCTGACTCACAAGCAGATGCATGCAGCGTGTGGGCCCTGCTGCAGCACCTGCCGTCGTGCAGCCACGCCAGCGCGTCTGCTGCCGCCTTGTGGGCTGAATCCCAGCGAGCAGACTTGGCACGCATCCACGCTGCCCTGTCGGCGGGCGCCCCAGTGCTGTGGGGGCTCGCAGCACTACCAGCCTGCAGGGTAGAAACTCTTCTACTGTCAGTCAAGCGCACAATGCGCGGTCAGGTCCTGGGGATCGAGGGGGCGCAGATGCTATGGCGGCACGCCTGCCCTGGAAAGGGGGGCGGCTCACCATGGCTTCAGGGTGCACCCAGCCGTTCAAAGGCTCTGCTTGATGCCCTGCATGCACAGACAGCGGCAGAGGCAGCACGCTGTGTAAGTGCAACTGCACAAGGGCTAGATTTGGACCAAGCCCTCGCAAACTTGCAAATGTGCTTGGGGACTGCGGAGACCGCTACCGGAACGGTTCCTACGCTTCACCCAGAACACACAACTTTCGGCGCCGATCACGTGAGTTCCGAATTGCTTCGGCCGATTCTGCACATGTATGCTGAGGCGCTGCAGCCCCACGTCGATGCTGTAGACGCCTGGCTGCGAAGGGGTGAGCTCATTCCCTCAGCATCGCAGACTTGGCTGGCGCAGGCAGTGGGGCAATTTAATACCGATCAAGGGGTGAAAGGGGGGTCAAGTGCACTACCTTGGCCGTCAAAGTCCTGCAGTGCAGATTTGCTGCTCGTGCCCATTGTCTTCTCCTCCAATGCTGGGGCTGTCCTGCGGTGTGGCTTCATGGTGCAAGCCTTGGTAGGCAAGGGTGTGCAGGGGGGGGGTAATGCTTCACACACCCTGTCGTCCGTAAGCGCACTTTCGGACTGGTCAGACCCCGACCTCATTTCACAGCGCCAGCTTGCCGACGAAATCGCGTCAGTGCAGCCGTTGGCAGCAGCTGTCCTACAGCGACTGGGCAGTCGCCTGCCCACCGCAGCCACTGCTGCAATTAAGCAGGGGGCTATGCAGCAGCGCAACAAACATGCGCGAGGGGGGGTAGCGCAAGCAGTGGCAGCTGCTCCACATGCACCCCCACTGCACACCGCACCACTTGAAGCACCTACTGGAAGCTTCTATCAAGCCTTGCAGCTGCACGGAGCAGTGCCTGACATGGCTTCCGGCAACGATGTAGCTGTCAGCGGGTCTGAAGCTGGAGAATGTGATCCGCCTGTGCAAGCAGTGCATGTGGACGATTGGGCTGCAGATGCTTTGGACGACTTGGAGACGTTTGCGCGGGGGCTTGAATTGAGCACAGGGGTGGACGGGGCGCTGAGCTGGCCTACACAAGCTGCAGCCGCCTGCCAACAAGTGCAGGCGATCGATGGCACGAGTCCGGAGTGCGCCCTGGCTGAGGGCCTGCGGCAGGTGACAAGTGCACACTGCTCGTTCATCGAGCGCCACATGCTCACGGTGCTGCTGTTCGACGTGGACCTGTTTCGATACTTGCGTCTCACGCGCGCACTGGCGTTCGGTCTGCACGGGCAGTTGCACAGTATGGCTCACAGCCGCATTGTGCGATCCTGTGCGTCTGCCTTGGAGCAATCGGCAGTGCATGCAGTAAAGTCCGCCGGGCAGCAGCCACGTGCCACCGATGCTCTGAGTGGTGTGGCCACAGCCAAGCGGCTTGCAGCTGGTGCATCGCCCCTTGCATGGCTGTCCTCAGGCAGTGCCTCTGCGGAGCTGGATTCCGCACTGCTGGCCTTCAGAGGCATGGGCCCACTGAACAGCACAACCAACGAAATCATACACAACATTGCCAGCGGAAAAATGGTCACAGTGCTGGAGAGCTTGCCTCAGTTGCTGGACCTGTGTGGGTTTCATGACCCCCCCCCTTCAGGGCCAGGGGCACAGCCATGGGGCATGGCGCATTCAGGGGAGCTTGGGGGGGGGGCTCCAGATTCCCCCAACGACAGTGACTCGGCAGCATCTGCTGCGCCAGTTGTAGAGATCAATGCCCGTGCTCAGCCCAGCACTGGTGTTGGGGGGGACACACAGGGGCGACACAGGCAGCGGCCTGGGGCGCTGCAACACGGGGCACGACGCGTGGCACTGGCACGCCGATCTGCCGCCACAAAGCTGCGTAATGTGGTGCACTCAGGGGGCAGCACTATAGCTGGCGGCAGCACGCTGTCGGACGCAGCCTCTGTGGCACTGTCTGGGGTACTGGGCAGTGCTGTGTCGGGCTGGTCCTCGCCAAGCGGCGTATCAGGAGCGGTGGCTGGCACACTGGCCAGACGAAAACATGACATGCGAGGACAGCAAGTGGAGCAAGTGGCCACTGCAGATGTTGTGTTGCGCCGGGTACGCCGAGAGCACAAGGCTGGGCTGGCCCCCCCACCATGGGCAGTACCGCCGCTGCAAGACTGCATCGCTCCCGGGGTGACTGCGCTGGACATTCGACGGCAAGTTCTGTGGTTCGCTCAAGAGCTGAACTTGCACGGCGAAGCGCTGAAGCAATTCACGCGCGGGGATGTGCTGACCGGCACCTTCAGTTTGCAGGTGCAATGTGCCAGTGTGCTGGCCAGCCATGCTGCGCAGACTGTTCCCAAGCACCCAACAACCACAGTGAATGACGCAGTTGCAGTTGTGGAGGGCACGTCTTTGTGCATCACCCCACCCTGGCCCCTATCATTGGTGTTTTCGCCTGAAGTGATATCGGCGTGCAGCAAGCTGCACTCAGCTGTATTTCGCCTGGCTGCAGCGGCAGATTTGAATGGGCACGCACAGCAACTCATGCGTCGAGCAGCAGCGACGTTGGAATACTCTCCTGAGCTTCGACGCGTTGCTCTGATTTCACAAGCTGTGGCACACACTCTACAGGCATTGCGCAACTTCGTGTGTTCTAGGCTTGCTGAGCGAGCGGGGCATGGAACAGTAGCGTTCGATACAGCCGGTGCAGCAATTGAAGGAGAAGTTTCCCTGGATGGCGTTGCTAGCATCTCCGTAGCGCTGAATAAACGCGGTGCTGCTGCCAGGCACGTCGTCGCCTCGGCACTGCTGGCCAGGTCGGCTGCTGTTGTCGGCCGCAGCGTTGCATCGGCTGAAAGCATCGAAGCAGTGGTGGAATTATTTTCCGTACACTTTCAGCAGCTTGCTCGCAGTTGCTTACTGGATGGAGTGGAGGGTCCGGTGCTGGATGCAATGCAGAAGTGCATTGCAGTGTGCTTACAACTGGCAGTGAATCACGCACGGGTCGCATACGCCGTCCAGTATGCTGCTGAGCACATGCCCTTGCAGTGTCAACGTTTGGTTCTGCAGGGCTGTGATAATCTTGTTCCGTTGTTCCAGCAGCTACGCAGGGTGCAGGGGCGACTACATCGGCGCTGCGCAGTGCTGCACAAGCTGGTGGCGGATGGGTCTGGGGTACAGGCACTTCAAGGTACAGCAGCAAGCTCGCTTATGCAGCTCATGGACAGCATAGACTCAAACGGATTCTTGGCGTCCCTGTGAATGCATTTCGACAGAGACTGATACTATGTACAAGGGTGCTGCAAGTTGTCACCACATGAAGCGAGATTCCCCGTTGGCAAAAGGCTTGTGCAAGAACACAATAGTAGTCAAGAAGTTCACAGCAATAAACAGAATGCAAATCAGGAAGAGCTGCCGTCGCGAAAACCTTGCGTGCATCAGCCACAGCGCAGCGGGCACAGAAAAGTACCTTGGCTCAACTAGCCCAGCCGGAACCAGCGTGAGAAAACATGTAAGCAACCACCCACTGCTCCATGCTGCACGTAGCATATCGCCGAGGAGAATTGCGTGCGAGCGGCCCAAGGCGGGATGCCCGCTGAGGGCTGCCTGCTGCACCCACAGCGGCAGGCCCGGCACTGCAGCAAACGATTCGCCACAGGAGGTAAGCTTAGCAGTTGAAATGCCGATTGCTCGGTGGAGACGAGATACGGCTTCGCCTGGTCTCAGCACTTGTGACAGGGCCACCCCTCCCCCTACAGCCGCGAAGCCAGCAGCCACGGCCGGCGCCCACTCATACTTGCACAGGAACTTGCTGCACACATAAAACGAAAAGTGCCTGTTGTCAGACACAATAAACGCATGCTTCGACGCCCCACGTGTACCTGCAAGCACAGCAGCCAGCAGCGGCAAGAGTAGCAGCAGGGCTCGGCATCCGCCCAGGAGATGCTGCTGGGTGCCACCAGCACGGAAGGGGCTCGCAGCGAACTCCCAGACGTTGCGCAGGTGATCCAGCATGCTGCTTCGTCCAGATGCGGTTGGGAGTAGTGCCACGATGCTGACCCCCCCTAGACACCCCAGGAGGTAAAGCGGGTGCGCCCAGTGGCGAGCAGCACTGTGATACTGGGCATGCCCCAGAACAATGGCCCAACCATTCATGGCCAAGAAGTAAATGAATGCAGCAAGGACTGCAAAATAGGGCCATGTCAGCAGCAGCAGTTGGCGTGCTTCGCTTCGGGCCATTCGCTGAACGCCCCAAGCCACAAGCAAAATGTCCAACCGACTGAACACGCCAAGGGGTGCTGTTGGCTGCCATGCAACTTGCGTTGTGCTGCTCTGTGCACGATGCAAAATAGCCTGAAAGTGGACACTTGCGTGCGTGGCCAGCACCATCCCGCAGACAAACGCCACCCAAACGATGTTGGTTTGACGGCACAACACTGCAAATGCTCCAAACTGCGAACATGTATCGTGTGAAGTGAGAATACCACAGTGTGCGCAGCTTGCATGAACATACCACTGCACTTGGAACAGCTGACCATAAGCTACGCTGCCCGGTTTCGTAAGCTGGCACTAAATACATGGGGGCTGTGACAAAGGCAAGCAGAAGAAACAGCAACCCAGTGCTATCTGTGTAGTACAAGTGCCCTGAGAACCACAGGGGGGGGATCGACACAACGCATGTGGCGAGCAAGGCAGGCCACACCCAAGGTGACGCCATCCAGTTCGCTTTCACGGCTGACAGGGTGCCGAGAGCTCTGTGCCGGGCGACCCCGCACTCGTCACGGCTTTGAACAGAAGCAGGTGTGACTGGCACACCGCCTCGCCAGCAAGTGAGTGTGTTTGGTTGTCCGCTTGGCCAAGCTTGTACTGCGCGGGCTTGTTGTCTTGCCCAGGCATACACCACAGCTCCTAGTAACGCCAGACTCAAAGACGATGTGCCTCTCAAAAACTCAAGTGAGCAAATATCGGGGACGCCTGGAAGCCACCAGCACAGCTTGTGGACAAAAAGAGAGAACATGTAAGTTCCAGGGAGTGTTGTAATTGAATCATCCCAGGTTTCTGCGAATGATGCCCGACTGTCTCGGCGTGTTTAAAATTCAGAAGCCGCCCATCATACCAAAGTTACCATTGCACATGTGCGCTGCTTGACGAGCATGAAATTCTTCATCCTGCGAATAGTATGACGTCTATTTTATGTCAATCTTAACGACTGGGCACGGCGCACCATGTATGGCTGTGGCACATGCAATGCGAAAGCTGCTCGCGTGGCTGCTGAAGTCAAGTGCACTGCCGCAGCAAAAAGCAAGCTCTCTGCAACCAAACCAAATTTCAAGACCAACCAAGGATCGTCGATGATAGATTGGTGATTCGAAAAACTACTCATTGCTGTTGTGTGAGTCTTTGCTTTCGTAACAGTGAAGTCAAGCAAGCTCTACGAAAACGCCAAGAAAGCTCGCCAACTTTAGCGAGTTTGCATCTGAGACAATGAAATGCCTCTGTAAATGACCATCCATGCATGCTCATTTAGGCATTGGAGTTACAAGCCTTTGGTGTTCACCCACTGTGTGCAATGCAGTCACTCTTGAAGTCATGATTGGCTTGCGTGGGGGGCTTCCAGCGCCGTGAAGCAGCCGGTGGGTGGTGGGGTCCATGGTGGCAATTGAGTTGCAGTGAACGATAGGAGCGCACAAACAATAATTCACACTGCAGCAGTAAAACGCCTGCACAGCCCTGCTTGGCCACGGGCCTGAGAAGTCCCTGGCACTGGCATGTCTCCAGCAATTGCGACAGGCGCAGCAGGGGGGTCTATCTAGTCCATTTGCGAGCGAACGTGGTGCGCGTTATTTGTTTGTAAATTGCGTAGCTCGCCTAGGAGGCGCACAATTCCCGAAGGTATGGCGCAGCCCGGTCTGGGCAAGCGAGCGAAGCTCTAGTTGCAATTTAGTTGGCCTGGGCGAAGCCCACGCGCTTGTTGCCGTAGTCGAACACGGTGAAGAACTCACGGATGAACACGTCACCGAGGATGACCAGGGGGCCAGCGGGGGCGGGGATGTCAATGCCAGTCACGCCCAGGAGGCAGATGGTGTTCTCGTCGTTGATGATGTACTTGCTGGAAGGGATAGAGTAGGTGTTCCCGTCAATGGACACATCGATGTTGGGCAGAGAAGCGACCTTGGAGCAGTCCACGGTGAACTCATTGGGGTTCAAGAAGAAGGGGGTGGCGCCCAGGGACTTGGCGAGGGCCTTGGCGTCAGCCACGGGCAGGGCCAGCAGAGAGGTGCCGGAGTCAACAATGGCACGCTTGGTGGTGGACTGAGAGGCACCGTTCACGTTGATGCCGTCAATCTGGATCTCCCAGTACAACTCGGCGCTGAGGTCAACGTAGGTGATGTCACCGGTGTACTGGTTGCCGATTCCGCCGAGGGTCAGGGCTCCCTTCTTGTCGTTGGAGTCGGGCAAGTAGAAGGAGAACACGGGCTCATCCCACTTCTTCTCGGAGATGAAGTCAGTAAAGATGGGGGGAATGCCATCAACGGAGATGGTGTCCCAGGCGCATCCGGCAATGCCGTCGAACTTGCCAAGAGAGTAGGCGGGGCCCAGGCCGGTCACGTCAGTGATCTCAGCGAACAGAGAAGTCACGCTCTGGCCTCCAACGGTGACCACATCCTCGGACAGGTATCCGCTCACGGGGCCGGAGCCGTACATGATCTTGAAGATGGTGCCGTTGGCCTTGTAGGAGGAAGACTTGGTGGCGTCGTACTTGGGGTGGCTGCCGCAGTTGGTGCACTTGGAAGAGGGAAGCCTGACGAGGTAAATAGACAATGAAAATTACTGATGCAGAGCACACACGGAATGACTCACCACAAGTTGGATGATCCGGTGTCATAGATCACCTGCGATGCACTGAAGATTTGGCGTGTTGATGAAATTAGCAAAGCAGCCACACATACCTGGAAGCTCTGAGCTGGGGTTCCCACAGAGATCTCTCCGTAGTACTGAGCGTTCTCAAAGTCGTTGATGGGCACAGAGCCAGACGCCTTCAGGGTGCCGTCATATTCGCGGCGCTTGACCCAGCCAGTCTTCTGCAAATGGGATTGTGCGGAATTGTATGGGTGCAGCAGGTGGAAGCTGAGGTTAGCAATCCACAAAATAAGGGTATATGTGGTGTCTCAACGTACAGCATATCCCCAACCTGCAAATACAGTAGGGTTAGAACTGCTGGTGTGGGCAATAGCTCACGAATTGCACCCCGAGAAAGCACAACCTCACAACCACGCCCTAGGGCAGAGCTCGTGGTATCACTTGCAGATTCAAGCACCCAGCGCACAGTGTAACCGGCGAAAACAGCAGACATGGTACTTACGGCGCAGTTGCTGGGCAACAGTCTCGTGTTGGCCAAGCTCCACGGTGGGGGCAGCGAAAGCGGTGGCAGCAGCCACCAGCGCAAGAATTGCAGCGATAGTTCGCATGATTGATACTTGCCGGCAAACACACAGACAATGATGAAGACACAGATTTTGCTGACTTACTTGCTCGACCTGCTCGACACTCTTGCTTGGTGCGCGCAGTTAATGCAAGCATGGGGGTCTCGCTGAGTTCGTATCAACTCCGGTCCGGACAACTCGAGGTGCTGCCCGCAAGAATTTTCAGAAAATGATACTGGCATTCTTGTCAGCCAGTGGCTCCTGTCCGAGTAGCTGGCCACTTCATCTAGCTCGATTGAGCCAACGTAGGGCCGAATAGTACTACATCAAGACAAAAATCGCGTTTCACCGCGACAGCACCACCCCCCCCCAGGAAGCACACACATTACGTGCTCCTAGCATCACACCCCAGAAAAGGAATGGATAAAAAACAATTCACGAGTGAACGCTTTTGGTGCTTCTGCACGAACGGCAGCACGATTGGCTTTGGCCCAAACCAGAGCTTCTCGCATTCAATTTTTTCTGCAGCTTGTTTTTTAGAGAACTGCCTTGCTCAGGATGGCTTCGATCGAGGAAAGACGCAAGGCTTCAAAAAAATGGAAGGGTGTTTGGTACGATTCCACAGGAGATATGACTGACTGCTTCTTTTGTGGCCTTTGTGCTGGCAAAGAAGCAAGCCGTGTTGTTTACGAGGATGGGATTATTGCTGTGGTAACTCCTCTCAAGAAAGACAGCGAATTGCATCTCATGGTGTGCCCCATTGGACATGTGAATGACACCAGAGATCTGGGTGTTGAAGAAGCACCCTTGCTACGCCATATGCAAGAAGTGGCTGAGCACTGCGTCACCTTCGCCCGAAATCGCCGTGACGCGGGCGAGCCCCTGTCAATCGCAGCTGGAGAGAAGATCCCGCCCTTGATTCCCAATAACCCGAAAGGTGCGTGTAGTAACTATTTGTATCTTGTGTCTCTGTTTTGTCGACCAAATGCTTGGCTTGGAGAGGCTGCTGGATTCTCATGCGCACAGCGGTGTATTTCTAGGAAATGGCTGGGCGCGGGCATGACGTTGGTGTCACTGACCTACTTGCACAGATATCGAAGGAGCCACGCTCACATTCCACACAGCTCCTCTATTTAATAGTTTGGATCACTTACACCTGCACATTCTGGACGGGGAGTGGCGGGACTGGTACCAAAAGTTCCGGCACACAACGTGGCCGATGTCTGTGTATGTGGATGATGTGATTGACTACGTGACTTCCGAGGAAGACACAGATGAAATGGCATCCTATCGCAATCACTGGCTACAAAAGGTGTTCCCCGTCCCACAAGGGGACGCCCAGCTGCCCAAAGCTGGCGCCGCCTCTCCCGCCTCCGCTGCCAGCTCCCCCCTGCACAGGCGCG